>OBIY01000573.1_pt1 | contig 13783 bp, 11 predicted proteins | sample 1519841 | NCBI WGS metagenome assembly OBIY01 (sample SAMN03019774, study PRJEB22545) | beach sand metagenome | biome: beach; feature: sea beach; material: beach sand | place: USA: Municipal Pensacola Beach, FL | collected 2010-07-30 | depth 30-40 cm m
CAAAACGGCAGGCAGTCGGGTAGAAACCACTCGCCTCCATCTCCACCACTGCCTGCCGCGGATAAGTCTCTACCGCAGTCGGTACAGTTTCCATTTCCAACCGGCGCACTACTGGTTGCAGCATTGAAATCTCCACGATCTGTGGCGGATACCAGCTGCGGTCGGAGGCCTGATCGGTAACTTTGCTGGCAAGCACCAGCGTGCCAACCGGCAGGCTCCGATGACCGGCAATGCCTGGATTTATCCAGGTGTGGGATCCGGAAGAGAAGTCGCTGCCCCTCACCACCCCCCTTCCCGTGTCAGCAGCGAGTGTTTTTCCCATCAGACCCAGCGCGGTCACCCCGCTGGCCATGGATACGACACCGGAACCGGTTACCAGCAGAGTGATCGATTCATTGCCGTAACAGCGGAACCCGGCGATTGACGGTAGCCCACTGAGGTGAAAATGGTGAATCAGGGGGCGCGCTTCGGCCATCAACGCGACGAGCAGATTAATCAAGGTCGAACGGGTCCATAAAGCAATTTGTATTGAAATCCTGGCAGGGTTTAGTTGAGACAGGGAAAACCGGCAACTTACAGGGATCCATTGCGATGCAAAGTCTCAATTTCAGCCAGCACAGTACGTAACCTTTGAACCTCTTCGGTTCGCCCTCTTTTTACCGCCCCATTAGCGTAGACGCCGGTTTTCTGTTGTAGCGTCTGCATTGCCAGCTCTCTCTGACCAGGGGAGAGTCCCCCGCTACGCAGCAGTTTCTGTAGTGCGGCGATGCGGTAACGATCGAGCGCCGCAACCGTACGCGAAAGCTGGTCGCCGTGACCACCATATTTAATCAACTGGGGTTGCGATACCAGAGCAACCGGGTAACGGCTGGTAATGCGCAACCAGAGGTCATAATCCTCACAGGCGGGCAGGGATTCATCAAAATCACCCAGTTCGGCAAACAGCTGTCGATGAATCACGATTGATGACGGCGATAGCGCACAGAGCGGTAACGACGCCGCAAACGCATCCCCTTCTGGTTTGGCATGGCGGCGGCCCTGGTTAACACGGCGACCGCTGCGAACCCAGATCTCATCGGTGTGGCAGACCCGCAGTTGCGGGTCTGCCGATAATCGCAGCTGCTGCTGTGCCAGCTTCGCTGGCAACCACTCGTCATCACTATCAAGCAGCGCCACCCAATCCCCGCGAACCTGTCGCAACCCAGTGTTCCGGGCGGCGCTGACACCCCGGTTGGGCTGCCAGAGATAGTTTACCTGCGGATAGTGCTGTGTAATCCAGCGACCAGTGCCGTCGCTGGAGCCATCATCGACCACGATTACCTCCAGCGCTGGCAGGGTCTGCGCGTAAACAGAGCTCAAAGCGCGCTGAAGAAGTGGCAACCGATTAAAAGTCGGAATCACCACTGAGACCCTGAACGGGTCGATCAGGCGGTTACCCTGGGTATCTGTCATACAGTTTGGTTGCCCGTGAAGCAAGCCACTGGCCGTTGTATCACTGGTAAACCACCTGCAGGCGATCGCCGATAGCCAACGACAGCACCCCATCTTCGCGGTCCGGCTGTGCTATCAGATTGATACCGAACAGACCATTGCCGTCGAGGTCGCCATGCAGCGCCCGCAAGCTGTTCAAAGGTTCACGGCTCTGGTCACGCTCGCCTGTCTGCTGGTCGGTGGTAATAACCATACAACGCTCGCACGGTTTAGCGTTGACCAGTCGACCTCCCGGCACCTGCAGCTCAGCCCAGCGATCTTCCTCAAACGCAGCCCCGTCACCCACCGCTGAGACGACGATATTGGCACGAAACCGATCCATCGGGACTGCAGGGTGGCCAGCGGTGTTGAGCGCGCGGTTGAGTTCAAGCAACGATGCCTCGTGGGTAAGCAATGCCGGATAACCATCGGCAAAACCGACCAGACTGGCAGCAAAACCTGCTACCCCACGCTCACTACTGGCTGGCAGGTAGACCAGCAAACATTCACGTCCGAGTCGCTGACTGAGCCACTGACTGGCCTCCTTCGCTGCCGGCAGCGCCGACACCTGATCCGCCCAAACCTGCACATCAACCCGGTGGGCAGAGCAAGCTGGCACACTGACATCGACTTTACTGCCCAACGGGTCGCTCAATCTCAACCCACCCGGCAGTGGCGTCGCGGTGAGAGTGGCCATTTTCGCTCGTTGTCGCTGGGTGAGAAAACGGTGATTGTGATCAACTACCATCCAGCGCCGGTCTTCAGCCAGACCCCGCCGGTCAAACTGAAGCTGCTGCCGGCGTAACCCGCGCAGCGATTTAACCGGATAGAGGTAAAGGTCGGTAATTTGTACTTCCATGGTTAACTCCGGCTAACTGGCTGGCAGCCCCGGCTGATTGATTACGACCAAAGGCGTCAAAGTCAGGGTATCCAGGAATCCGCAATATCTGCCGGTACCAGTGGTTTCGGTACAACCGGCCAGGAACCGTCTAGAATTCTACCGGATCGAGACAGCCATGATCTGTATGACCTGATGAGGAGCAGCTCGCCATGTGTGCCCAGTTGACCGACCCCCTGACCTTGCCCTGTGGTCAGGTAATACCCAACCGCATCATGAAATCGGCGATGACCGAGGCTCTCGCCGACCCGGCCGACCACGCGACTGAACTGCACCAGACCCTCTACCGACGCTGGTCTCGGGGCGGTGCCGGGCTGCTGATCACCGGTAACGTGATGATCGATCGTCGCTACCTGGAAAAAGCGGGCAACGTCGTCGTTGAGGATGATTCAGGCCTTGAATCGTTACGCGCCTGGGCCAGCGCCGGCATGGAGGCAGGTAACCAGCTCTGGATGCAGATCAATCATCCTGGCCGACAATGCGCCAAACTCAACAACCGCCATCCGGTTTCGGCTTCTGACGTGCAGCTCCATCTGGCCGGCAGCTTTGCCAGACCACGGCCGCTGGAATCGGTAGAGATTGAAGAGATTATCCAGCGTTTTGCGACCACTGCCACAGTCGCAGCCAAAGCTGGTTTTAGCGGGGTGCAGCTCCATGCGGCTCATGGCTATCTAATCAGTCAATTTCTGTCGCCGAAAACCAATTTGCGCGAGGATCAGTGGGGCGGCAGTCTGGAAAACCGTGCCCGGTTTCTGTTAGCGGCAGTAGCTGCGGTACGCAGAGCGGTCGGAGAGGAGTTCGCGGTCAGCGTCAAGCTCAACTCCGCTGACTTCCAGAAAGGCGGTTTCACCCTCGATGAATCGGTACAGGTGGTGCGCTGGCTCAATGAAACCTCTCTCGACCTGCTGGAGATCTCCGGTGGCAGTTATGAGGCGCCACAGTTGATGGGTTTTAGTGGCGATCGCCGCACCACCGAGCTACCCCCGCGCCAATCAACCCGCGATCGCGAAGCCTATTTTCTCGAATACGCGGCGGCAATTCGCCAGGTGGCCACTATGCCGGTAGCCATTACTGGCGGCTTTCGCAGCCGTTCAGTAATGACAGAAGCCCTGGCAGCGGGAGAACTGGACCTGATTGGCATGGCACGACCCTTCGCCGCCAACCCCGAGCTGGCAAGCGAGCTGCTTGCCGGCACCCTGGAAGAAGTCCCGGCCATAGAACGGGAAAAGCGCATCGGTCCGGGATTTCTTGGCGTCAACAGCCCACTGGGACTGGTGAAGATGCTCACGTTACAGGGCCAGACCGGCTGGTTTGCGGAGCAGATGGCACTGGCGGCACATAACCAACCACTTGATCCCGACCTGGGGCTACTGCGATCGATGATGAAAATGATGCGCGCAGAGATAAAAGCCGCCAGGGCGCGCCACTTTCAACCGGAGAAACCATGAGCACCCGATTAGCTGGACAGACAGCCCCAACACTGCCACAGGAGCCGGGGTGGGGTCAGAGCCTCTGCCGTTTTGGCCGCGCTTTCCTGGCCTGGGAAGACGGCAGGGTCACCGATCTCGGTTTTGGAGAATCAAAGCTGCCCGTCAATTCAGGGACCAGGGATGACCCTGTAGCTGCGCAGTGGCTTGAGCAGGTCATTGAAGATGGCATCGTGCCGCCCGTCACCCTCACCGGCAGCAGCTTTCAGCTCGAAGTGTGGAAAACCCTGCAAACCATTCCCCGGGGCGATACCCGCAGCTATGCCGAAATCGCTAAAGCTGTCGGCTGCACCAGCGCCAGAGCGGCAGGCCAGGCAGTCGCCGCCAACAGAATCGGCCTGCTGATCCCCTGTCATCGGGTCATCCGCAGCGATGGCATGCTCGGCGGATTCCGCTGGGGTTTGTCGGTTAAAACCAGACTGTTGGAATGGGAAGCAGCGCCGACGGGTATGCCGGCGGAAAAATCCGGCTGACTCAACACCAAACGGAGAGGTGATGGAACAGCGGCTACGGAACAAGGTGACCCTGATCACCGGCGCTGCAAACGGTATCGGTCGTTGCGCCGCAGAGCTTTTTGCCGCTGCCGGATCTCGTGTGGTGATTAGCGATATCGACCCAGCGGGAGCAGAGCTGGCCAACGAACTGAATAAACGTGGCTTTGACTGCCTGTGGCATTACGGCGATGTTGCCGATGAAAATTCGGTGGTCGAGCTGGTCGAGGCCACCTGCAACCACTACGGCGGTATCGATGTGCTCTACAACAACGCTGGCAGTGAAGCGGGAGACGGCAACCTTACGCGTCTGTCGCTGGATGACTGGCAGCGGCTGACTGACCTGAATGCCCGCGGTGTATTTCTGATGTGTAAACACGCGGTCCCAAAACTGGTCGACCGGGGCGGTGGCGCTGTGGTCAGCACGGCATCAATCGCCGCACTGCTTGGTGGTCCGGTACTGCATATTTACAGCGCTAACAAGGCGGCCATCATCTCCCTGACCCGCTCGGTAGCCGCCAGCTATGGCCGCAAGGGTGTCCGTGCGAACACCATCTGTCCCGGTTTTGTAAATACAGAGATGGTCAGGCGGCTCGGTGAGGCAGCCGTCAAAGCCGGTGAAAAGTCGCTTCTGGGCCGCAGCGCGGAGCCGGCCGAAATCGCTCGGGTGGCGCTGTTCCTGGCCAGTGACGCGGCTTCCTACATCACCGGTGCCACAATTCCAGTCGATGGCGGCATGACGGCTATATAGACAACCCCCGGTGATTCTCAGGCGGCAATCCAAATGGATTGAGATCGCTGATTAACTGGCCAAATCCGGTATAAACCAACCCACTCAATCCACGACTCTCGGCTCGCTCGACGTTGGCAGGATTGTCATCAATAAACAGGGTTGAAGACGGCTCCACACCGATATCGGCAACCACCCGATCAAAAACTAGCGGGTCTCGCTTGCACTGGCGCAGATAGTAACTGTTAAAGAAGTGGTCAAAGTGATGCCTTAGACCGTACAGCTGGTCGATTTCGTCCAGCCAGTCGGTATGGTCACTGAGCAGTGCAACGGACAACCCCGCTGCGCGCAGTTGTCCAACAAGATTCAGCACCTGTTGGCGGATCTGCGAGTGCTTCAGGATCGCACGACGCAAAGCTTCTGGTCCACTCTGCAGTAACGCAGCCTGTCCACTGAACTCACAGAACAATTCCCAAAAATGCTGTTCGCTACCCGATCCGACAACGTAGCCCGATTTGAGCAGCGCCCGCATCCCCAACCGCGCGAGCTCCTGTTGCGCGATGCCACTCCCCTGAACAGTAGAAACCTCCGTCAGTGCACGCCTGAAACCCTGCTCCGCAACCACACCATCAAAATCGAAAATGACACAATGAGTCATTTATTCAACACCAGGCAGCAAAGTCGTATCAACCAGTTCAACCAGTTCCCGTCCCTTAAACGGTTTACGCAAAGCGATGAGTTCTGTCAGATACGGCTCCACTTCACGCTTATCTTCGTAGCCGGTGATCAACCTGACGGGAAGATCCGGTCTATTGGTAGCCAGGTATTCCGCCAGCTCATAACCATCCATCTCCGGCATAATGATGTCGCTAAGCACCATATCAACCGTTTCTGTCTCCAGTAAGTGCAGCGCCTCTCTACCATTCCCAGCGGTAATAACCTGATATCCGGCCGCGCCTAACACGGTCTCTTCCAGTTCTCGCAACACAGGTTCGTCATCAACCACAAGGATGTTCCCGCCCGGCCGTTTGAGCTGCGGCCATTGACCGCTGCTGAGCGCATCGCCAGCCTCCACCTGTTCGCGTTTGGCGCGTGGAAAATAGAGATCAACCCGCGTGCCCCGGCCCTTTACTGAGCGGATATCGACTGCTCCACCTGCCCCACTGACCATACCATAGACTTGGGAGAGCCCCAGTCCAGTTCCTTCGCCGGGCCGGGTACTGAAAAAAGGTTCAAAGGCTCTATCAAGGGTCTGTTCGCCCATCCCCTTGCCACTATCCACTGCGCTTACCAGTATGTAATCTCCAGCGGCAAGACCCAGGGTTTCCGCCTCTGACCGCTGCAGCTCAATGTTGCGGGTTTGAAACTGCAGCGACCCGCGCTGATCTATAGCATGCATGGCATTGACTGCCAGGTTGAGAATGACATCCTCGAACTCTCCCGGATCAACAGAGGTGATCCAGAGCTCGTCAGCACAATCCAGGGTCAAATCGATTCTTACGGTAAGGGTTTTGCGCAGCAGCTCTTCACTATGCAACAACAACTCATTCAGATTTACCGCCCGGGCACTGCCAGGAGAGCGGCGCGCGGCGGCGAGCAGCCGCCGCACCAGCTCGCTGCCGCGGCGTCCCGCATGGGTGATTTTCTCCGCCCGCGAGACCAGGTTTTTATCGCCCTTTTCTAGTGCCTCCTGCCTCACCAGTTCCGCGTAACCAAGCACCACACCGAGCATATTGTTGAAATCGTGAGCAATTCCACCGGTCAGTTGTCCGAGAGATTCCATCGCCTGGGTCCGCCGCAGACGTTCCTGCTGCGCCTTTTCACTACTGATGTCGAGAAAAGACCCCACATAACGGTTGGCACCCTCGCCAGCATCAGGCAGTGTCGCGACGGAAAGCCTTATCGGAATCTGTCGGCCATCTTTGGCCTGCGCGATCTGCTCAGTGGTGGAATCGCTGATCGCCGCACCGGCAGCCTGTAGTTCAGTCAGAAACCTATCCGCTGAAGTGGTCCGCGAAAGTGCGGGTGTTATCTCGGATACAGATCGATGCAGCAACTCTCCTGGCAGGAACCCAAGAATCTGCTCAGCGGCCCGATTGCTGTCAACGATCAGCCCCTCGGCATCAACCGTGATCACACCTTCGACAATACTGTCCAGCAGCTGCCTTGACTCGAGTAGCTGCTGCCCGGCGATGGCCTCAACCTGATGCCTGCGATCATGTTCCATCAATAAAGCCAGCAGCGATGCAGTCTGTCGCAATGTGTGCACGACACCTGCATCGACCAGGCTGCCAGCATCAACATCGATAGAAAGCAACCCGAGCAGCTCGCCCCCACAGCGAATCGGCAGATCGAGGCCCTCAACTGCCACGGGAGGCCGATACTTTAAATCGATCAATTTGTTCAGCAACAAGGTGTGGGTAGCGGGTTGCAGGCGTAAAACCTCCACCCCTTTTAGCGCGGCGAAGTAGTCCGGGCAGTCCTGGTAAAACATCACGGGCACCAGCGGGCTGTCTATAGATCGACCTGGTGCAAACTCTCTGCTGATGTTGGAAAACCGCTCATCGTTATCACATCGCCACACAGAACAACCAGCAAATTGAGGGAAAATCCGCAGAATACGGCGCGACAGTTCTCCAATAGTGCAGGAATTTTGCTCTACCTCCCGCTGTACATCAGCTAGCCACCGCTGATAGTTAACCGTGGAACTAGCCCGATTCATGACAACACCTGAATGAACTTGGGTGTGGATACTTTCATAGACGGTACCGTCCGAATGTCGTTCTCGGTTTAGAGGGCTTGCAGTGCGCAGCAAACTGCGATGCACTCGCTCTAACTAGTTAGGGCGAATTGATTCGACAACGGGATAACGGCTGGATTCACTCTTGGTATCGACTTAGACCCGAGCGCTTTTTTCAAAACCCTGTCAATTTGGCTGTTGACCACGTTCTGCGAAGTCGCGCCCTTCTAACCACCGGCTCTTGAACCTATAATCTCATCCCTGTCTAAACGCCAATTCTAGCGGCAGTTCGCCCACCTTAACACTAGAAATAACCTGACTCTCGCTAATGAAATTCCACATCCGCACCCTCGGCTGCAAAATGAACCAGCTCGACAGCGGGCGCCTGCGTGCAGCATTAATCTCGGCCGGACATGAACCAGTAACCGATGAGAGCAGCGCCGATTACACCCTGGTCAACAGCTGTACGGTCACCGCCCAGGCAGATCGAAAATCGCGTCAGGCAGCGAACGCCGCATCCAGCCGGTCACAGCAGGTAGCGGTGTTAGGCTGTAGCGTCAGGGTCAGTGCGGACCGCTGGCGTGAAGCCCTGCCCGATACCCTGCTGTTTGAAAGTGACGAGGAACTACTCGATTTTTTTGACGCTTCAAACGATCCGGTGGTACTGCCGGTCACCTCGCGCACTCGCATGCCGGTAGCGATCCAGACCGGTTGTGATGACACCTGTAGTTTCTGTATCACCACTGTGGCTCGTGGCGCCCACCGCAGCCTGCCCACTGAACAGATCACCGAACAGGTCGCAGAAGCGGTACGCAAAGGTGTACGTGAAGTGGTGCTTACCGGCATCAACCTTGCTGCCTGGGGAACACCCGACAGCAAACATCAGCCACACCAGGCGCAGTTACACCAGCTGCTGTCCGCACTGCTTATTAACACCGATATCGAACGGATTCGCCTCTCCTCGCTGGGGCCGCAGTATCTGCAACCCCCATTCTGGGAGGTTTATAGCGACCGGCGTATTTGCGATTATCTGCACCTTTCGATTCAGAGCGGTAGCGTTGGGGTGTTGAACAGAATGGACCGGGGCCACGGTACCCGGGAAGTGACCAACATCGCTGACGAAGCGCGACGGCTACGTCCTGACACCGCTCTCGCCGCTGATTTCATTACCGGGTTTCCGGGCGAAACCGATGAAGAACACCAGCAAACCCGGGAACTGATTTCTGCTCTGGGATTCAGCAAGCTGCATGTTTTTCCCTACTCGGAGCGTCAGGGGACCGCAGCGGTCGACTTCCCTGACCCGGTACCCGTGGCTGTTCGCAAGGCCCGTGCAAAAGAGCTGCGACTACTCAACCTGCAACAACGCCGCCGATTCATCGAGTCACAGTTAGGTAAGCGACTGCAGGTACTGGTTGAGACCGGTGGCGTAGGCTGGAGCAGCAACTACATTCGTGTGCACACTGGAACCCATGCCGAAGGCGACATTCAGGAGATAGTGCTAAGCGAAGATACACTAGCTGAATCGGGCCACTGATTCAGACCACCCTTAAACCGACACGAGATCCCAAGTTGAGCGTCACTCCATCGCGAAATATCACCCGCAACCCGACTCGCAGTGTGCGTATCGGTAACATCACCATTGGCGCTGGGCATCCCATTGCTATTCAGAGCATGTGCGCCACCAAAACCACTGATGTTGACGCCTCCGTAGAACAGATTCTTGCACTGCAAAACGCTGGTGCCGATGTGATCAGACTGGCGGTGGATAAAAAAGCCGAAGCCGAAGCGCTGATCGCTATCCGCGCTCAGGTGGATGCCAACCTGACTGTCGACCTGCAGGAGAATTACCGCATGGCGGAGCGGGTTGCCGACCACGTCGACAAACTACGCTACAACCCGGGACACCTCTACCACCATGAAAAATCGAAGCCGTGGCAGGACAAGGTTCGGTATCTGGTCGATGTTGCCAGCGACCACGGCTGCGCCATCCGAATCGGCGTAAACGCCGGTTCGGTGGACCCGGCAATCGCAGACAAATTTGATCCACAGGACTCTATTTCACCGATGATCCGCAGCGCCCTGAACCACTGCGAGCTGCTCGACAAACTCGGCTTTGATCAGTACTGCGTATCGCTGAAAGATTCGGACCCGGACAAGGTGGTAACTTTGAATCAGCAGTTTGCCGCCGAACTGCCAGTGGTTCCCCTGCATCTGGGGGTTACTGAGGCGGGGATGCCTCCCGGCGGGATTCTGAAGACCCGCATCGCCTTCGAAAAACTGCTCGCTGCTGGCATTGGCGACACGGTACGGGTCTCCCTGACACTACCCAATGACCGTAAGGGCGACGAAGTGACCGCTGGCATTGAGATCTGTGAGGCAATCTACCGGGGTGAGCTCCTTGGTAGCAGCGCGCTACCGGGCGGTCTCAACATTATCAGCTGCCCGAGCTGCTCACGAGTCGAAAACGAGGCCTTCGTTGAGCTTGCGGAGGAGGTAAAGCAGATGACCGAATATGCCAGTGCTTACGACATCACCATTGCGGTGATGGGCTGTCGGGTTAACGGTCCGGGCGAAACGGATGATGCTGACCTCGGGCTCTGGTGCGCACCCCGGTTTGTAAACCTGAAGAAGGGCGAAGAGGGTCTCGGCGCGTTCCGCTACGATGAGATATTGCCGCGACTGAAACAGGAGCTGGATCGGCTTATCGAGTTAAAGAAATCCGCCAGCAACTGACCGCGAGGGTCGCTGATTACCGTTAGCGGGCAACCTTGATAAGCCTGAGTATCCGGTCATCCCCAGCTGCCGGCTGTCCGCGTCCATCCCGATTACTGGTAGCGAAGTAAAGATGACCGTCCGGACCGGGAGTTAACGCCCGCAGGCGACCAAATTGTTGATGGAGCATGCGATGTTCTGACAGCGGGTTTCCGGCACGGTCCAGCTCCAGCCAGATCAACGATTCGCCGACCAGCGTGGTGATGACAAGATGCTCCGCGCTATGCAATCCTTTCCCTCGGCCATCCCCTCGGTCTTCACTGCCGCTAAAGGCCAGCGCCGCCGGCGCTACCGACCGCTCCCACCAGTAGAGGGGTGCCACCAGCCCAGCTCGCTGTTCAGCTCTGTTAATGTTCGGCCAGCCATAGTTTTCACCGGGCCGGATCAGGTTGAGCTCATCTCCCCCCGGAACACCATCAAACCCGGAGGGACCATGTTCAACAACATAGAGCTGCTGTCGACCGGGGTGCCAGGTCAACCCCTGGGGATTGCGGTGACCGATTGAGTAAACTGCGGAACCGGCAATCGGGTTATCAACTGGAATCGAACCGTCGAGCTCCAGGCGCAATACTTTGCCCAACAGGGACTCTGGCTGCTGCGCCAGAGGACCTTCAGTCGCATCCCCGGTGGTGACATAGAGTTTCTGATCCGGGCCAATTGCCACCTGACAGCCGTTATGAAATTTATCGCCACGCCAGCTTAGCAACTGCTCTTGCTGCAGCAGACCAAACCGCCCCAGCAACGCCTTCACCAACCGGTTTTCTACACCGAACAGACCCTTCTGGGCCGAGTAACAGAGAAAAATATAGCGCTGATCACGACTCTGCTGATACAGCGCAAAACCCATCAATCCAGCCTCACCGCGCATCAAAACATCACTTATCCGATCCAGCTCCCGGGCACCCTGGGCATCAATCAAAATCAGCCGACCCGGCCGCTCAGTGACCAGCAGTGCGCCATCTGCGGCAAATTCCATGTCCCAGGGAATATTCAGCCCGGTCGCGATCAGTTCAACCTGAAACCGCTGCCCAGAAGGTAGTTGATGATAGCCGGGAAGGCGTTCAATAGCTGCCAGGGTTGAACTTTCAGCAATCCCGCAGAACAACCAGAGTACGAAGGTGGCTAACCACTTACTGTTCGTTTGCCACGCCATGGGGAACGTGGCCAGCTGCCACATGTTCGGCAGCCGACGCAACGTGACTGCTCTGATCATCAAAAAAAATATCGGCGCGGAAGGTCTTTAGAAACTCGCCCTTCTCCATGCCGCCTAGAAAAATCGCCTCATCAATACGAATGTCCCAGGCGCGCAGGGTACGAATGACCCGCTCGTGGGTGGGCGCGGCGCGGGCAGTCACCAGTGCAGTGCGGATCGGGGAGTGGTCATCGGTATAAGCAGTCTGGATACGGTGCAGGGCAGCAAGAAAGTTTTTGAATGGTCCTCCAGAAAGCGGTTCAAGAGCAGAACTGCTCTCACTGTCCTTGAACGCCTCCAGCCCGCCCGACCTGAACACCCGCTCTGCTTCATCTGAGAACAGCACCGCATCCCCGTCAAAGGCAATTCTCAGCTGCGGATCGCTTTCAGTTTGAACGGTCAGTGGAAGTATTGTCGCCGCCGCGAACCCGGCATCAAGAGCCGCGCGCACATCTTCCGCTTCAGCGGACAGGAACAGATCGCCCCTGAACGGTTTTATGTACCGATAAGGAGAATCGCCACTGGTAAAGGCCGCGCGGGAAACATCTACACCGTGGTGCTGTATGGAGTTGAACACCCGCAGACCTGTATCGGCACTGTTGCGCGACAGCAGAATGACCTCAACCCGTTTATCGCCCTGCGCATTTTCATTCAACGCGAGCAGCTTGCGTACCAGCGGGAAGGCAACACCCGGCTCCAGGACATTATTTTCGTTTTCAATCTGATATTCGCAATAGGCGGCTTTACCCTGTTCAACAAACACGCGGTGGCTCTCTTCAAGATCAAAAAGTGCGCGCGACGAAATCGCCACGGTCAGAACCTGCGCTGTGTTGTTGCTCACTTCAATCACGACGGAACAATTATGACCTCATCGCCGGTTGCGGGCGGCCAATCAAAAAAATTGAGACAGCAGAAACCAGCAGTACTGCCCCAAAAACAGTGAAATAGAAGGGTATACCAAGTTCCTGCGCAAATAGAATGCCGCCGACCACCGGACCCAGAATGGAACCCCAGCGACCAATGCCAAGCGCCCAGCCAACACCCGTTGCACGGCTTGGAGTGGGATAGATAAAGGCAGCCAGTGCATTCATTCCGATCTGCGCACCAAAGGTAAAAAACCCAGCCATGAACACCCCGAGATAGATCATCGGCAAACTGTCAGAGACCTGACCGGTAGCGATGATGGCAAGAAAACCGGCAATAAAAATAGCCGGCAACATCAACCTGCTACCGAAACGACTAATCAACCCGGCGAGAAACAGGGGCCCGACCGCCCCACCAATGTTCAGGACCAAAGCGCCGCGCACCGCCATCGATGGATCGCCGGTCAGGTTTTTAAACAGGGTTGGTGTCCAGGCAATAAGAAAATAGACGACGATGAGGTTGGTAAAAAAGGCACCCCACAGCAGTAGTGTGTCCCGCGCATACCCGGGAGCAAACAGCTGACGTACCGGTCCCGACTCCTGCGGCGGCTGTTCAATAACAAACTGATCCTGTTCACTATACTGACCGGCGGGCGCTATCTTGTTGAGAATCGCCGCAATATCGCCCTCCCGCCCCTCGCGGGTAGCCAGATAACGGATCGACTCGGGCATTGCCACCGCAAGTAGCAGGGCCGACACCAGTGGCAGAACTCCTCCGACCACATAGACCGATTGCCAGCCGAAATGGGGCATGAGTTGTTGGGCAACCAGGCTACCGGCAATCCCGCCAATGGGGATTCCGAGAAAAATGATACTGATGGCGATGTTGCGCCAGGCGCGATTGGCATACTCTGACATCAACGCGGTAGCGTTGGGTAATGCGCCGCCCAGACCAAGGCCGGTCAGGAACCTCAAAACTAACAGCTGTGTGTAACTCTCTGCCCAGGCGGTAAGCAAGGTAAAAGAGCCGAACGCCAGTACACTGCCAATAATGGCAAATTTACGGCCGCGGGTATCCCCTATCGGCCCGATCATCAGCGCTCCCAGCGCCATACCGATCAGGATATTAGCGCCGACCTT
>OBIY01000574.1_pt1 | contig 13756 bp, 8 predicted proteins | sample 1519841 | NCBI WGS metagenome assembly OBIY01 (sample SAMN03019774, study PRJEB22545) | beach sand metagenome | biome: beach; feature: sea beach; material: beach sand | place: USA: Municipal Pensacola Beach, FL | collected 2010-07-30 | depth 30-40 cm m
GACTGCGAGTGTGCCGGTGAAGTTGATTGCTCCACTTGAGGTGATGCCGGTAGCTGCGGCGATTGCTCCGCTTGAGTTCACCTGGAACAAGTCACCACTTCCTACAGTGAAGAGTGCTGCTGGTGAGGTGTCGCCGATTCCGACGTTGCCGTTCGTGCTGAGTAGTATGTCTCCACTTGCGTGATTGTTTGTGATAAGCAAATCTTCACTACCACTGTACCCAATTAAACCATTTGTTCCCGTGTTGTAATTGAAATCGATTCGAGAAACCGCTGTATTTTGCGCAGAATTACTATCTTGCAAGGTAAGTACGCCACTTGGCCCATATACATGTAGTAAGCTGCTTGGGCTTGTGGTACCGATCCCGACGTTTCCACTCGAAGTAACATACAAGCGTGCAGCACCATCGGTAATGATACTAACGTCTCCACCACTTCCGCCCACTCCTGCTGTTAGTGCCCCAGTACTTGGGATGAATACGGGGGTTGTCGCTGAAGAAGCTGAGTTACTTACCGCTGCCCCATTTTGGGCAGTAAATCGACTAGCAAGGAACGTGAAGTAATTGGTGCCAGCAAGCGCGATGCGGAGTTGATCATCAGCACTTTCATAAAAACCAGTGTCACCATCGCCAAATGAGAGCGTCGGTGTAGTAGCATCATTGTCGAATGTCGTACCAAGTTGCAACAATGACGTCGGTGAGGGATTGTCAATACCAATATTGCCGGAATCAGTGATAATCATTCTCGGACTAGCAAAACCGTTTGAAACACTATTCGTCTGGGTGTAAAACTCAAGAGAAGTTGGATAATCCAAACTCTGTGACCCCCAGCCACCGCCAGTACCTCGAGCAATGATTTTTGCCCCGATCCCGTCAGAGTCGCCTCCATTCACATCCGTGTCGGCAGTGAATAAAATTTGTCCTATGATCTCTTCACTTATGCTTGAGTCTCCGGTTCTCCGGATAGACAACACTCCACCTGCTGCATTAGCTACATCAACATCGTACAGTGGGTTTGCATTCCCCACACCAACCCTGTTGTTGGTTGGATCGATGTACAAAGTATTTGAATCAAAGTTGAGTGGGTAACTCATTGCAACAGTGGTGGTTGCATCAAGTGTGAGGGCGTTTTTGAACTGTGCAAAATCAAGTGAATCATTGACGATGTCGAGGGTCACTGCAGCACTTTCAGTACCTGAGTTTGCAACGGTAAAGAATGAGTTACCTGCATCAGCGAGCGTTGCGAGGTAGTTGCCGGTGGTGTGCGTGCCAAGCGTAATGAGATTGTTGAGTGTGGTTGCGCCGGTACCACCACGAGCCACTGGTAACGTGCCAGTAGTGCCCGCATCAATTGGAAGCCCTGTTGCGTCAATGAGATTAAATGCTGGGGTTGCATCAGAGCCACCAAGACTGAGTGTTATACCGCCGTATGATACGGTTGAATTTGCGAGTTCTGCGTTGTCGATTTGTCCGGCTGGAAGCGACACGGTTCCCGTACTTACGGTGAGACCACCATACAAGGTTGTAGTACCAGATACGTATGCGTTACCAGACACGGCAAACTTGGCAGATGGTGACGATGTGCCTACACCAATGTTTCCTGAGTGGGTTATGGTAAAGAGTCGAGCTCCTGCTGAACTGTCTGCAACGAGTACGGGTGCTGTCTGTCCTGTTTTTCCGACCAACTGGAGCGTTGGGACCGTTGTGGTGCTTGAGTCATTCTGGATGTAGAACGGCTGGTTGATGTCGAAGCGTTCAGTATCTGAGTCCCAGGCTATAACAGCATTTGGTACCACGGTGCCGCGGAAGAATACGAGGTTTACGTCTTCATCGTCCGAGGTAACGTTGTCGGTGTTAATGGTAAACGAGTTGTTTGCCGTACCACCGATTGTTGTTGAAGCGGCCGAGATACTGTTTACGTTGATGTTGTCAGCGTAGATTTCATCCCAGAAGTATGATGGCGAACCAAGGTCGCGCACCGCGTTTTGGTCTGGAATGATGTCTGAGTTGATTGCGGAGTTGATGGTGAGGGTATCGGTGTTGGTGTTTCCGATAACGATAGCTCCACCGTCAACCGTTAGGATGCCGTTAATGGTGGTGGTCGCGAGGTCTGCACTGCCGGTAACGACGAGATTAGTCGTGGTTGCGTTGGTGGCAGTGAAGTTTGTAAAGGCACCGGTGATTGCAGTGAGAATGTTGCTAAAGAAATTTGTACTGGTTGCGTTGGTAAAGACTGCATCTGTTGCATCGATACTATCAACTGACACCGCGCCAATGGTTGTGGTGCCAAGTGCGGTGTCACCAGTTACCACCAAGTTTGTCGTGGTTGCGTTCGTAAGTGTCGCGTTGGTTGCCGTGAGGTTGGTAAAGATGCCGGTAATTGCGGTAACAAGGTTGCTGTAGAAGTTGGTGCTCGTTGCGTTCATAAAGACTGCGTCGGTGAACGTTGCGTTTGCACCAAAGAGCGTGGTGGTGGTTGCGTAGCTCGCGATGAGTCGTGTGATGTCTGCATCGGTAATGGTTGCGTCTGTGATGGTAGTCGTCGCAAGTGCGGTAGTCCCTGTTGCAACCAAATCAGTGGTGGTTGCGTTTGTTGCAACAAGATTCGTCGTTGTAGCGTTGGTTGCGCTAAAGTTTGTAACGCTAGAAGTGACTGCAGTAAGGAGGTTTGCAAAGAAGTTTGTTGAGGTTGCATTGGTGAATACTGCATCTGTTGCAGACAAGTCAGTTACCGTTGCGTCAGTTGCCACGAGGTTGGTGGTGGTTGCGTTGGTTGCAGTGAAGTTGGTGAACGCTCCAGTGATTACCGTAAGTGCATTAGTGAAGAAATTGGTGGTTGTGGCGTTCGTGAACGTTGCATTTGCACCAAAGAGCGTAGTGGTGGTTGCGTACGTGGCAACCAAACGAGTTACATCTGCATCTGTGATGGTAGTCGTCGCAAGTGCGGTACTTCCCGTAACAACTAAGTTCGTGCTCGTTGCGTTTGTGGCGGTAATATCGGTAACGGTTGCGTTAGTAATGCTTGTTGTCGCAAGTGTTGTAGTGCCTGTTGCAGTAAGCGTGTCGGTAGTGATGTCAGACGAGGAAAGGTTCGTCGTTGTAGCGTTGGTTGCGACAAGGTTGGTGGTGGTTGCGTTGGTTGCACTGAAGTTTGTAAACGCACCTGTAATTGCGGTAAGAACGCTGCTGAAGAAATTTGTACTGGTTGCGTTGGTAAGTGTAGCGTTCGTTCCTGAAAGGTTTGTAATGGTCGCATCTGTAATTGTTGTGGTCGCAAGCGTCGTCGTACCAGACACGGCGAGGCCACCACCGACGGTGACCACCACGCCGTCATCAATGAGGATGCTGTCTGCAAGCGCTACGCCGGTTGCGTTGAATTTTGCAATAGTGTTTGCGGTACCTGTTGCCGAAGTAAGTGCACCGAAGCCGTTAATGTGTGCAATGCCAGCACTCAACGGCGTTGTAAGGGTGCCCGTATAGGTCAAATCGTTGGCTACAAGACTGCTAAAGGTTGTCGTGCCAGTAACGGTGAGTGTACCAGCGATAGTGACGTCTTCAGCAAAAGAAGCGTCATCTGCAACCGTGAGTGACGTCGCCTCAACCGAAGAGTTTCGTATACGTGAATTTGTAATGAGTACGCCGCCCAATGTGTCGATACGCTGTGTAAGCGCAATGCTGTGGAAGTTATCACCGATATCCGTAGCATTGTCTGCTCCAACACGCGCGATTTCTTTTCGTAATTCATTTTCTGTTTGTTGTAACTGTTCGAGTGTAACGCCGCTTTGTACAACGATGCGTTCTGTCTCAACAACACGTTCGATAACCGGCTGATTTTGCACGATGGTCGTGCGCTCAGGCGCCTGAGTGGTTGTGCCTGGTATGTACACAATCCGTGCCGGTGTTGTGTTGTGTGCAGCACCAGCGTCAGCAACTGCAGTGTTTGTTTCCTGCACAGCGCGAATTTGTATGTCTACCTGGCCGCGCACATTTCCCGAGCCGATAAGGCCGGTGTTTGTAACAAGTCGGGTTCCAGCGCCGCGGAAGAATGAAATAGCAGAGTCGTATGAATTCTGAAGCCATTCAATAGCGTTTACTTGAGCAAGTACATTGCGATTGAATTCAGGTAATCGCGGGTTCACGGTAAAGGCATCGAAAGCAAGGAGCGCTTCTTCAAATACCTCGTCTGCGGTAGCGAGCGTCTGTGGTAGTGCCATTGCTACCTGTACTGAACGATCAAATGCCTGTGCGATGCGAGCAGGTGCGGCGAGGTACTGCTCGCCACTTATTGCCGTACTTCCAAATACGATTGCAAATGCGGTAAGCAGTGCAACTGTCTTCTGTCCGAATTCACGAAATGTATCAGCAGGAACAATTGGTGTGTACGGAATAAGTGCCCGTTGTGCACGTCGCTGATCTTCTTGCTCAGCAAGCACTTTGCGGAAGTAGGTGCCGGTAATCGGCGCTTGTGCAAACGTGTATGTGTATGGATCGAAATACGCGTACTCTTGTGCTTGTACTGCATGAGAAGCGACACGCGCTACCGGTTGTGCGACGCGCACAACAGACTGCGCTGCTGCAGCTGCAACCTTTGGCAATTCTGCTTCTTCGATTTCTTGTTCGTAGTACTCACTCTTTCGCTGCTCTGAGAGTTGTTGGAGGCGAGCAGCCTTTTCATGTTCCCGAGCAATAACAAATTCCTTCAGTGAGTTTTCTTCAACAAACCAAGAGCGTCCGACACGCTCACAGGTAAGATTTCCCTCTCGACAGAGTTTTGCAACGTAGTCAGAAGTATAGCCGGCAGTTTTGCCAGCCTCCTGAGAAGAGAAATATATTTGGTTGTTAAATGTTAAGTGTTTACTCACAATCAAATGATTGTTCGGAAACGCGATGTAACTACATATTACTAGCTATTTCGGCAATTACCTACTGCAATTTTGGGGATAAGGTTAGAGAGTTTTTAGTTACTAGTTTTCAGTTGGCAGAACCGATTGAATCACAACTCGCAGCAGTAAGTGAGCACCTTACAGAGATGCAACGAATACTTCCGTGGGTGCTGGGTTCGCAGTTTATAGTTGTTGATTGATAGAGATCGTAGGCTAAACAAGCTCTATGCACTAAGAGAAACCATTATATGCCCTTTCATTGGAAACGTGAGAGTTTTTACTCACTGCTTTTAATTAGAAAGCGTGGGTACTGAGTAGACCCAGGATTCCTGAGGAATCCTGGGTCTCTACAAACTATCAGCTATAATATTGTCACCCAATAACTCTGTTCTGGTCTATCCGAGAAACGCTCTATTAAGCTATTTTAGCCGAGATGTACTACTCAGCAGTGTAAGAAAACTCTGCTCCAGGAAACACTTCTCCGTACTTTTCGCGAAGTACGTCTATTGTCTCATTAAAAGCTTTTGAATCGATGTGTATTTCCGGAATTCCATAGATATAGGTGAACGCCGCAGCCCCAGAGGCAATAATTAGTAGTGGCAGTACATACATGATGATCCGAACGTATAAAGCTCTCTGTTTTGGCTCCTCAAAGTGGTATGCTTCTTCCTTGGCTTCCTTAGATATCGCACTTAGTTTCTGTACTTCCTGTTCCCGAGATATGCTTTGTTTGAGCGACTTATTGCGTACCGCAATCTCGTCTCGGCCAACTTGTGGCGTTTGTCCGCTCGTGACTGTCGGAATACGTTTTATAACAGGAACTGCCGGTATATCACGAGGTGCATACACTTCAGTTTCTGCTTTTTGTATCAAAACCTTCTCGCCCAGAGTTTCTGCTGGTGGTATTGATGGCGGCAACTGTCGGGAGAACGTCTCTACCGGCTCTGCAAAGTAACGAACATTGAAATTGATGTCTCCTGGTTCGATGTCTGTATGAATCTTCACTCCTATAGAAGCATCCTTGCTCGCCACATTGAGATGTTCTGTGTTTTCCTCACCAGGACGACGAATGCCACTAGCTTGTGCTTGCACTTGTGCGAGCAGTCCATCGTTATATTTTTTGTGCTTCAATAGTGCAGCTTTGTCGACAAACCATCGGCGACCAACTTTTCGTGCCTGCACTTCGCCATCTCTCGCCAACTGCCCTACATAATCTTGCGCATACCCGGTAATGTCCGCCGCACGTGACGTCGCAATGTACTCAACCCCATCATATTTGAATGTGTCGTCACGAACATTGCCAACCTTCATGCCGTGCGTCGCAACTTTTTTTACTTCTTCCTGCGGTTCGCTTTCAGCTGCGGGCTTCGGTGTAATGCCGATTCCTGTCTCTTGGTATCTCTTGAGGCTTGCCTCATCGACATACCAGTTGCCAGACACTCTCCGGCATTCCACTTTTTCTTCTCGACAGAGCTGGCCGATGTAGTCTTTAGAATAGCTCGTGAGCTCAGAGGCTCGGTTTGTCGAGATAAGCTTTTCATCACCCACAAAAAGATCATTCATGAAATGATTCTACCAATATCTGCCGAGAAAGGGTATCTCGGCTAAAAAACACTGTGGATAGCGTAGCTCGTTTAGACGAGTTAGCCTATTTTTGCCTGCATGAGCTCTTTGAGTTTGCCCGGGTTTGCAGAACCGCGGCTGGCTTTCATTCCTTGACCAACAAGATACTGAAGCGCTTGTTCCTTCCCTGCTTTGTACTCGGCCACTACCGCCTCATTCTCGGCAAGCACTGTGTCTACAATCTGCCCAAGTGCACCCTCGTCGCTTTGCTGTAGGAGCCCTTCCTGCTCTGCGAGCGACCGCACGGCCTTTTTATCAGAATTTCCGTTTCTAATGACATACTGAATAAGGCTCACCGCACCGTTTGAAGATATATCGCCATCATGTGCAAGTATAATAATCTCTGAGAACGTTTGCGGTGTGATGTACTCCGTTACGTGATTTTCAAGCACATCACGCTGTGCAACAAGATTGTTGAGCACGTAGTTTGAAGTGAGTTTTGCCAATTTTGTACGATCCTGTGCATTCTCAAATAGATTCACTACTGCCTCAAAGAATGTAGCTAGTCGTACATCGGATACATATAGCTCGATTGCTTCTTCAGAAAGTCCGTATGATTCTTTGAGCCGCTCGCGCTTCGCATTTGGTAGCTCAGGCAATGTTGCGCGCAGTGCGTCGTGTGAAAATTCCGGCAATTCTGAAATTTTGAGTTTTGGTAAGTCAGGCTCTGGGAAGTACCGGTAGTCAGCAGCCTCCTCTTTAAGGCGTTGGCTGAACGTGACCTCTTTGTTCTCGTCCCAACCACGAGTTTCTTGAACCACGCGCTCTCCTGCCTCGATGAGGGCAATTTGTCGCTTAATCTCGAAGTCAATCGCGCGTTCAACTGCTCTAAACGAGTTTAGGTTCTTAACTTCTACTTTCGTGCCCAATTCACCCTTATTTTTAGACACGGAAATGTTAGCTTCTACGCGCATCTCTCCTTTTTCCATGTTGGCGTGTGACACTTCCAACGTTCGCAGCAGTAGCTGTAATTCGCGTGCAAAATCACCTGCCTGCTGTGCAGTGTGAATGACCGGCTCGGTTACCAACTCCATGAGCGGTACGCCCGCGCGGTTAAAATCAACCAAGCTAAACTCAGCATCGTTTGTGTGCAGCGAACGAGCTGTGTCTTCTTCGAGATGGATACGCGTTAGCGCAACTCCGGCAAGAGTACCGCCTTCAACAAAAGGAAATTCATATTGACTGAGTTGGAATGCTTTTGGTATGTCAGGATAGAAATAGTTTTTACGATCGAATTCTGAATAGTCGGCGAGCGTACCATCTACCGCGAGACCCACGCGTAGCAAACTGCGCACTGCCTCCTTGTTAATCGTGGGTAGCACTCCGGGATGTGCCATACACACTGGGCATATGTTTACGTTCGGTGTTTTTTCATCGGGATCGTTCTTGGAGTTACAAAACATCTTCGTCTTAGTACGAAGCTCAGCATGAATCTCGAGTCCGATTGTCGGTTCAAACATGAGACTAATGGTAGAACGAATTACTACAAAATGCCAACTTACTCGAGGGCACGTACAAACGCGAGTATGGTGTCTCGAAATGACTTCACAGAGGCTTCGTCGTGAATAGAAACGGGGTATACATGCTCGGTGATAACCTTCAATTTCTGTACATGTTCTTCCTGTTCTTCTGCGCTGACAAGGTCTGTTTTGGTAACAGCGATGAGAAACGGCAATTTCTCCATCTCAGAGTCGTGTGCCACCAACTCCTTCATGAGTGCCGAAAATACTACATTTGGCTCATCTTGTTCAACCGAGATACAGAAAATAAGGGCTTTTGTGCGGTTTATGTGACGCAGGAACTTGTGTCCGAGACCCTTCCCAGATGATGCTCCTTCAATAATTCCGGGTATATCAGCAATGATATAGCCGTATAGCTCACCGAGGTTCGGATCAAGAGTCGTAAATGCGTAGTTACCCACCTTTGCTTTGGCGTTTGTGAGTACATTTAATAGAGAAGATTTGCCGGCATTTGGATATCCGACCAGTCCAAGGTCTGCAATAAGGCGCAGTTCTATTTCAAGTACATCTCGTTCCCCAGCTCGTCCCGAGGTTGTCTCGGTTGGACGCACATTCCGAGAACTCTTGAAGTGCTCGTTGCCGAGACCACCTGTACCGCCACGCAATACAACATGCTCGTCTCCTTCGTGCAAAAGTTCGAACACTTTTCCCTTCTGTTGCAGTCGAACAATAGAGCCTACCGGCAAATCAATAACTACATCTTCCCCATCTGCTCCATGCAAACTATTTTTTCCTCCATTGCCACCATGCTGTGCACTGAAGGATGGGTGCCCTCTATACTTACTCAATAGTGAGGTGTCACGAACAGCCCGAATACGGACATCACCTCCGCGACCACCGTCTCCACCGGCTGGACCACCTCGTGGATTGCTCCGACTTTGATTCCAACGGACCACTCCGTCGCCTCCATTACCGGCAACCGCTCCCAATATTAGTTCATCAACAAATTTCATATAAAATGTCTCGATACTTTTTTGAAATTTTTGCAATGCGCTACTTCGAAAAATGCAAAAAGCATGTTCCAAGAAAATGTAGAGGGAAAAATTTCAAAAATGAGACCTTACTACTATAATCCAAAGCGAGAAAAAGTGCCAATAGCATTAAAAAAGCCGCTTTAAGCGGCTAAAGACAGTGACTTTCTATGACTTGTTACTTTTATAAACTAGTGCGATTTTCAGTTTCCTGAAGTTTGCCTAGCATGAGGGCGTAACCGCCTGTTCCCTCTTCCATTACGCGCTTTATTCGAGAGATAGTCGCTGAACTCATACCAGTAATGCGCTCAACTTTGCGATAACTTGCTCCGAAATTAAGCATTTTTACAGCCTTCCAACGCTTTGCTGCTTCTTCTATTTCCGAATGAGTAAAAAGGTCGCCAAGAAATGCTCGAGCTTCTGCAAGATTGTCGAGCTCGAGTAATGCGAGCATTAATTCGTCGGTGTCATCATTTATCCACTTGTGTTTTGTCATATCGCTTCATTATATGAAAGCGTTTCATAAAGTAAAGCGCTTGTCTGTGTGGACAAGCGCTTATTTTACGACTTTTGCCGTGTTTTGTTAATCTATACGAGAGCCTATTGCGCTGGCAACGGACACTGCAAGGGAGCCTAAGAGGGCCGGCAGGAACCCTGTCACCGTGAATCCTTCGACAAACGTTGAGAGAAACCAGAAGATTCCAGCATTCAAAAGGAACGCTGACAGCCCAAAAGTAACCAGGTGAATGGGAAGCGTGAGAATGGTAAACAATGGTTTAATGGTGATGTTTGCTAGTCCGAGCAAAACGGCAACGATGAGTGCTATATAAAGGCTGGTGACCTCAATACCAGGTATCCATTGAGCTGCCGCCAAGAGTGCAAGGACAACGAGTGCAAATCGAATAAACATATATTTCTGTTACTTGCTAATGTGGTTAAATATTCCATTGAACATTATATATAAAAATTGTTGCCGTTGCTCGGTGAAGACTGTTTCACCCTCCCCCACTGAAATTTCTGGTATGTTGCTGATGGCAACCGTGTATGGCACGGCGTACATCTTGAGGGTCGCAACGAGTGCAAGTACGTGCTCAAGCGCACGCGTGCCACCGTACTGCCCATCGGACACGCCCACGAGCCCCACGGGCTTGTCCGCATACTCTTTGAAGGCACTATCGAGCAGGAGCTTCAGCTCGCCCGGGAACGAATGATTATATTCGGGCACCACAAGCACAAACGCGTCCATTTGGGCGGCAATATTGCGCCATTTTGAGGCATTTTCATCTGCTACCCAGGCGGGCACCGTAAATGGTGAAATAAGGTACTCTCGTGGGTCTATGAGGTGTACTTCCGGCGCTTCAGGGCGCTTTTTAAGCTCTTCTGCTATGTACTGGGCAATGTGTACAGAGCGGCGATCTTCTCGCCCGGTGCCGATGACGACTGCAATACGTGTATTCATGTGTGGGAGTATAGCAGACGGAGTTGGTAGGGACGAGTTGATAGAAAACGGAGTTGGTAGTGCGCGCCGACGGCGCGATGCTGCTGAGGGTTTACAAATGTATATACAAAGTATATACTATACACTACTTCCCCTTTAAGCCGTCCGCGTGGGTTTGACTGGTGTAGTTAAAAATTAATTTTGAATTATATGAAAACAAAGATTCAAAAGTGGGGCAATAGCCTTGGAGTGCGACTGCCTAAGAATATAACTGAACAAAAAGCCTTGCGAGAAGGTGTCGGTGTTTCGGTGATGCTCAAGGACGGTCAAATTGTGATTGAGCCTGTAGCAGATGAGCTTTCGCTTAATTCCCTACTCTCCATGATTTCGAGTGAAAATGTTCACGCTGAGACTGACTGGGCTGGGACTCGCGGGAATGAAGTATGGTAGCAAAAAACTATACCCCAAACAGAGGAGACTTAGTGTGGGTAGACCTTAATCCGACAAAAGGTCGTGAGCAGGCTAAAATGCGTCCTGCCATGGTGGCGTCTCCTAAGTCGTACAATCAGAAGACCGGGCTAGCCATTATGTGCCCCATTACCTCGGTACAGAAAGGATACCCGTTTGAAGTACCAGTAAACGATAAGAAGGTAACCGGTGTTGTATTGTCCGACCATATTCGATCATTGGATTGGAAAGCACGAAATGTGCAGTTTATCGCCAAGGCGAAACCAAAAGTTGTCCAAGAAGTGCGGGCAAAGTTGCTACTACTGCTGTAGCATACGAGCTATCAGCCAGTAGCTGTTAGCTACAGAATTTTGAATGACGAGTTTCGAATTTTGAGTCAAGATTGAATGTTGCAAAGATTATAGTGAATAGGTTATAGGTGATAGAAACGGAAACGAACGAAACCCCTCGCTCTCAATAGGAGCGAGGGGTTTCTTTTCTATAAACTAAAGACTACCAACTCCGTAAACTGCTAGCTTGCCGTGTGTGCGGTGCGTGCTTGATGCTCTGTTGAGTTAATCAGACCGCACTTTTTGTACTTCTGCCCTGAGCCGCATGGGCAGGGGTCGTTGCGTCCGACTTCATTTGCCTGTGTGCGTCGTACTGCCTGCGCTTTTGCATTACCATCCTTCTTACCAAGTGCTGTTGCACTTTCGTGCACCTCTTTCATCTCCTGTGTCTCTTGGCGAACAAACATGTCACCAGAGAGTTGCGGCATGTGTCGCAATACGTTTTCTTTGTAGGAGAGCTCGAGACCGTTAAAGAGTCGGAGCCCCTCCTTTTTGTATTCGATAAGTGGGTCGCGCTGGCCGTAGGCACGGAGATTCACGCTGCTGCGCAGGTAGTCCATGGTTTCAAGATGTTCCACCCAGAGCATATCAAGCGTTTGGAGAAGCACACGACGAGTTGTCGTGTAAAATGCCTCCTCCCCTATTTCCTTCTTTTTGTCGGCAACTATGTTTTGTGCTTCTTCATTACCCTCGGTGATTGATGCAAGCTCTACATCAATGTCCTCATTTGTGCCGAGCAGTATGTTGTTACGGCGTGCGTAGAGTGTCTTACGCTGCGCATTGAGTACGTCGTCGTACGCCAACACCTGTTTACGTGAATCAAAATGGAATCCTTCAATCTTCTTTTGCGCAGTTTCGAGTGAGCGAGTGATGATCTTATTTTGAATCGGCTCATCCTCAGGAATACCAAAACGCCCCATCATGCCCTTAATGGTGTCACTTGCGAATACACGCATGAGGTTATCTTCAAGCGATACGAAAAATTGGGTCTCTCCCGGGTCGCCTTGACGTCCTGAGCGTCCACGGAGCTGGTTGTCGATGCGACGGGCTTCGTGACGTTCCGTTCCAAGTACAAACAAACCGCCGAGTTGGCGAATTTCTTCTTGCTGTTCAGGTGTTGGGTTGTCACCCCCGAGCTTGATGTCGACACCACGCCCCGCCATGTTGGTGGATACTGTTACCGCACCACGACGACCGGCTTCAGCAATGATGCTTCCTTCACGCTCATGGTTTTTTGCGTTAAGAATTTCATGTGGAATACCCTCGCGCTTAAGGAATGCCCCGAGTAGTTCGTTCTTCTCTACAGATACCGTACCAATAAGTACCGGCTGCCCCTTCTCGTGCAGTTCTCGCACCTTCTTCGCAATAGCCTTGAATTTACCCTGTTCTGTCTGAAAAATGAGGTCGTCGTGGTCAATACGGCGTATCTCCTTGTTTGTAGGCACAGCTACAGTATTGAGGCCGTATACTTTGTAAAATTCTTCGGAGCTGGTGACAGCGGTACCGGTCATACCGGCAAGTTTGTCGTAGTGACGGAAGTAGTTTTGATAGGTAATAGACGCAAACGTGCGAGATTCCTGCTGTACCTCTACCCCCTCTTTTGCCTCCATCGCTTGGTGGAGCCCCTCGCTCCAACGGCGGCCCGGCTGCATGCGACCGGTAAACTCGTCGACAATGATGACCTCCCCATTGTGTACTACATAGTCTTTGTCGCGTTCAAAAAGTGCCTTGGCGCGAACCGCGGTTTCAAGGTGGTGTACGTATTTAATGCCCTTGTCGGTATAGATATTTTCAACACCGAGCAGTTTTTCTGCTTTTGAGATACCCTCGTCAGTGAGCTGAATGGCGCGAAGTTTTTCGTCTACCGTATAGTCGGTCTCGCGCGCAAGCTGCTGTGCGATTTGTGCAAACTGCCCGTAGAGCTTCTCGGCGTCGGCCGAGGGTGCCGAAATGATGAGCGGTGTTCGTGCTTCGTCAATAAGGATTGAATCGATTTCGTCGACGATGGCAAAGTGGTAGCCACCGTTTTCCGGTGTGCGCTGGCGAAGCTCGCCACGCGTGTACGTAATGTTGTCGCGAAGGTAGTCAAACCCAAACTCACTGTTGGTTCCATAGGTAATGTCGGCCGCGTACGCTTCTTGGCGGGTGCAGACTTTCAGAAAGTCTTCTACTACTTCAAACGAGCCCTTGGTGTCGCGCTCTTTGTCGGCCTCCGGTACCTCATCTTTTGCCAGGTGTGCCTCATCGTATAGGTACGATGCCTCGTGGTTGATAATACCCACACTAAGGCCAAGAAATGTATAAATTTGCCCCATCCAGACGGCGTCACGGCGTGAGAGGTAGTCGTTTACCGTCACTACATGTACCCCCTTGCCAGTAAGGGCGTTGAGGTATGCTGGGAGTGTCGCCACCAGCGTTTTTCCTTCTCCGGTGCGCATTTCAGCGATGTCGCCATTGTGAAGCACTGCGCCACCGATTATTTGCACAGATCGGAAGAGCACACGTCTGTGCAAATAATCGGTGGCG
>OBIY01000577.1_pt1 | contig 13708 bp, 12 predicted proteins | sample 1519841 | NCBI WGS metagenome assembly OBIY01 (sample SAMN03019774, study PRJEB22545) | beach sand metagenome | biome: beach; feature: sea beach; material: beach sand | place: USA: Municipal Pensacola Beach, FL | collected 2010-07-30 | depth 30-40 cm m
ATCAGGCAGCGACCACCTTATAACCCGCCCCGTAGGAACCACCGGCTATCAAAGTATATCTGGGGACATTGGCAGAAATCATCGCTGTAATAAACCGCGCACCCGCGGCGGCAATACCAGACTCTTCTGCTTCTTTACCCACCATAAAGCCATTAACATCGGCAATAAATAGCAAAGGAATATCACGCTTGGTGCACAACTCCATGAAGTGTGCCCCTTTGGTTGCGCTTTCGGTAAACATCACACCGTTATTCGCTAAAATTCCAATTTCAAAGCCTTTGATTCTTGCGAACCCGCAAATTAACGTATCGCCATAGAGCGTTTTGAACTCCTGAAATTCACTGCCATCCACTAATCTGGCCAAAATTTCACGCATATCCGTGGGGTGCTTAGGATCCCGGCTAATAATGCCATAAATCTCGCTGGGATCGTAAAGCGGCTCTTTCGCTTCGGCAACATCCCAGCGAACAGAAGGCAATGTGCCAAGGTTCGCCACGATATTCCGAGTCGCTTGCATGGCGTGGCTGTCGTTCTCAGCAATGTGGTCCGTCACCCCACTGACGCTGCAGTGCATCTGTGCACCACCCAAGCTTTCTGAGTCAACCTGTTCACCTGTGGCCGCGTAAACCAACTCGGGGCTGCCAAGGTACATCGCGCCTTGCTCTCGGATAATAACCGCTTCGTCACAGATTGCGGGAATGTAAGCACCACCCGCTGTAGAGCGCCCATGGACAATGGCTATTTGGGGAATCCCTTCTGCCGACATTCTGACTTGATTGTAAAAAATCGAACCAAACATTCCGTCATCGGGGAAGATGTTTTCCATATCGGGTAAGAACGCCCCGCCGCTTTGCACCATGGTGATGCATGGCAGACGATATTGCCAGGCAAACTTTTGTGCCCGTACGTGTTTGCGGCAAGTAACACCATAGTAACAGCCGCCTTTGATCGTGGCATCGTTCACCAACAACATTACAGGCCGACCGTGAATCAAACCAACGCCTGTGACCATGCTGCCACTAGGTGGGACATCTTCGTACATGCCTTCCCCGGCAAGTTGCATCAGTTCCAGAAAAGGTGAACCAGGGTCCAGCACCGCGCTGATTCGCTCACGAGGCAAAAGTTGCCCCCGCTCTTTATGTAAATCTCTGGCCTTTTGACTTCCTCCAACACTGGCACGTGCACGCCGTGCGTAAAGATCCTCAACTCTTTGCTTAAAAGCTTCGTAGTTGGCTTGATACTCCGGGTCCGACGTGTTTACACTCGATTTGATAACATCCATCAATGACACTCTTTTAACTTGTTTAATTTCATAACTCACCGGTGCCAAATAGGCCTGATATTCTGGCCGTTGCACACTTAAAAATGTGCTGAGCTTATCGTCCTCGCCCTTATTAGTAAAGGGCAGGACATCAAAATAATAGGTCCAGAAATCATATAGCCAGCGCGACGGCTCGCACAGGGGGATTGAATGCTCAGTACACTTTCTGCCGTTTTACCTATTTTTTTGATTGCTTGCCTTGGTTACATTGCCACTCGTGCAGGCCTCATCTCACAATATGGGACACAAGGTTTAGCGAGCTTTGTTTTTAACCTGGGGCTGCCGGCCTTTCTGTTCTATTCCATGGCAACTTTAACGTTACCGGCCCAATTCCCCGCTAAGTTTCTCTTTTTCTATTATTTGAGTATTTTACTGGTATTTTGTCTGGCGCTGGTGACGTCCAAAAAAATTTTTTTGTTTTCCCATAAAGAGAGTGTTATTGGTGCCCTGGGTGCTTGCTATGCGAACTACACACTGGTTGGCCTGCCTGTGCTTTTTTCTGTGTTTGGTGAGGCATCCACGCTCCCGGCTTTTTTAATTATCAGTCTACACGGAGCTATCTTTTTGACCCTGGCAACGCTGGTCATTGAATATGACGCAAAAGGCAGTGTGTCTGTTTTACAGACAACGTTCAATACACTCTCGAACGCATTAAAGAACCCTATTGTCGCAAGTTTATTAGTGGGCGTGCTTTACAACATGTCAGGCTTCGGCTTTTTCTCACCCCTCGCAGATATGTTTGCACACATCACTCATGCGGTGATCCCGCTGTCGTTGTTTCTCATCGGGGCCCAAATGGCCAGCTTCCGCCTTCGCGGACGCATTGCACCTGCGATTTATCTGGCCAGTTTAAAAAACCTCCTCCATCCGGCCATTGTCTGGATTATCTTCAGCTTTATTGACGGCATTGACCCGTTTTGGGAAAAAATAGCGATTTGCATGGCTGCCGTGCCTGTCGGCATCAATATGCTGATGTTTGCCAACCAAAAACAAACCAGTATCGATCTTGCCAGCACAACAATTTTTATTTCAATTGCCAGCTCCATGGTGACACTGAGCTTTGTTTTGTGGCTGATTAATGCCACTTGAAATCGAACCAAATGACGCTAAATAAGTGCCATGGACAAAGATAACGAAACTGTGACGCCCGAAGTCGTCACAAAACAAGACCCAACCTCCGGCAGTGGACTGATTCTGCCTGAAACCAGCCTACCTGAGCGGCTTTACCTGCTACCGGCGACGAACCGTCCCTTTTTCCCCGGACAGGCTCTCCCGATTTTAGTTGATAACAAAGCGTGGGGGAGTACAGTCAAGAAACTTAAGGATATGCCGCACCATACGCTCGGCCTTTGTTACGTGGGCAGTGAAATGGCATCCGAAGAAGTGATGCCTGGTGATTTTGCCGAAGTTGGATGTGCGATCAAAGTCCACCATGTTTCACAGGAAAACAATCACTTGCAAGTCGTTGCACAGGGTATCAAACGTTTCAAAATCGTCCGCTGGCTGCGTAAAGAAGCACCTTATCTTGTTGAAGTGAAATACCTGGAGAGCACCGACGAAAATATTGATGAGCAAAAAGCCTATGCCATTGCCATTATCAACGTCATCAAGGAACTGTTGACGCTGAACCCTCTGTACAGCGAGGAGTTAAAAAATTACTTGCGTCATTTCAGCCCAAACGAACCCTCTGCATTGACAGACTTTGCCGCCGCTCTGACAACGGCTCCCGGTGACGAGCTTCAACACATTTTGGAAACCATCCCTCTACTCAAACGGATGGGAAAAGTACTTCCAATGCTCAAGCATGAAGTTGAAATTGCCCGTTTGCAGCAAACCATCAGCACACAAGTCGAAAAAAACCTTGGCAAACACCAGCGTGAATTTTTCTTGCGTGAACAGCTCAAAATCATCCAAAAAGAGTTGGGCATTTCCAAAGATGACCGCACCGCTGATATCGAAGCGTTCCAAGAACGCCTAAAAAACAAACAACTCCCTGAGGCCGCGCAGCAGAAAATTGAAGACGAGCTGAAAAAACTTTCTGTTTTGGAAACAGGTTCACCTGAATATGCGGTGACCCGAAACTACCTCGATTGGGCCACCTTAATGCCTTGGGGAGTGTCTTCAAAAGACAAGCTCAGCCTTGCCAATGCGCGCAAAACGCTCGACAAAGCACATGCCGGGCTGGATGACGTTAAAGATCGCATCATCGAATTTCTCGCCGTAGGCAGCCATAAAGGCACGGTATCCGGCTCCATACTCCTGCTGGTTGGCCCGCCCGGTGTGGGTAAAACATCCATTGGCCACTCGATCGCAGAAACTTTGGGACGTAAATTCTACCGCTTTAGCCTCGGAGGCATGCGTGATGAAGCAGAAATCAAAGGGCACCGGCGGACTTATATCGGCGCCATGCCCGGAAAACTCGTTCAGGCGCTGAAGGAAACCGGCGTCAGCAACCCGGTTATCATGCTTGATGAAATTGACAAAATTGGCAGCTCTTATCAAGGTGACCCTGCTTCAGCCTTGTTAGAAGTACTGGACCCCGAACAAAACAGCCAGTTTCTGGATCACTACCTTGATCTTAGGCTTGACCTCTCCAACGTCCTGTTTATTTGTACCGCAAACCGGCTCGACACCATTCCCGCCCCTCTGCTGGATCGCATGGATACGATCCGCTTGGCGGGCTATATCACAGAAGAAAAAATCGCAATTGCCAAAAAACACCTCTGGCCGAAGCAGTTAAAAAAGGCGGGGTTACAACGGGGCCAGATCCCGATGCGAGACGCTACCTTCCGGCAAATTGTTGAAGGTTATGCACGCGAGGCAGGTGTACGCAACCTGGAAAAGCAATTGAGTAAGATCATCCGCAAAGCGGTCGTGCAAATGATTGAGCAGAATACCGACAAAGTCCAAGTCAACCTTAAGAACTTGGAAGACTATCTCGGCCAGCCTGTTTTTCGCAAAAAAGCCCCCCTCCAAGGCGTCGGAATTGTCACTGGTCTGGCCTGGACTTCAATGGGTGGCGCGACACTGCCTGTAGAAGCCACGGCGGTGCACGAGACCCAGCGTGGTTTCAAATTGACAGGCAAGCTGGGAAAAGTCATGAGCGAGTCGGCTGAGATTGCCTTCAGCTACGTTCATGCCAACGTCAAAAAGTATGGCGGCGACGCCGAGTTTTTCAACAAGCGTTTTATTCACCTCCATGTTCCTGAAGGCGCCACACCTAAAGATGGTCCCAGTGCAGGAATTACCATGGCAACAGCGCTGATCTCCCTGGCACTGAATAAACCTGTGAGAAAAAATTTGGCGATGACCGGGGAAATAACGTTAACTGGGCAAGTGTTGGCCGTCGGAGGCATACGGGAAAAGGTGATTGCTGCCAAGCGAGAAAACATCAACCAATTGATCTTGCCAGAAGCTTGCAAGCGGGATTACGATGAGCTGCCTGCCCACATTCAACAGGATTTACAGGTCCATTTTGCCAAAACATTTGACGATGTATTTTCTGCCGCTTTCAGTTGACAACACGAATCGGCAAGAAAAATTTAAACACAGCTCCGTTACCTTTTAGCTTATTTTCGGCCCAGATATTTCCCCGATGAGCGGCGATAATTTTCCTGCAGATTGACAAGCCAAGGCCGGTCCCACCGGCACCGGATTTAGTCTGACTGCTTTGTATGAACTTATCAAAAATGGCTTCCAGTTCATTGGAAGGGATACCCGGCCCTTCATCAGCCACGGCACACAAAATACCGCCAGAGTGCTGATCACTCGCTTCAACGGCATCAATACGGATTTGTATATTGGAACCTTCGGGCGTGAATTTAACGGCGTTTGATAATAAGTTTCTGACAACTTGGGCCATCTGACCAGGATCAAAATGCGACAGAAAGGAATGGCCGCTCGTGACAAGTTCACAGCTCAGGCTCCGGTCTTCCATCAAACTTTCAAGTTCGGTCATGACTGTTTCGCAGAGTTTTTTTATACAACTGCGCTGTATGTCGAACGGCACCTTGCCAGACTCTAACTTCGACAAATCCAAAAGGTCATTCAATAAGTCGAGTAGCCGGGAGCCACTGTCATGAATGCGCTGAAAATAGGTCTCCAGCTTTTCCCGATCAGCTTTTTGAATTTTATTTAATCCAAACTGAGAGAAACTCAAGATCGCATGCATAGGTGTGCGCAATTCGTGAGACATGTTGGCTAGAAACTCCGATTTAGCATGATTGGCTTTTTCGGCTAAGTCCTTTGCCAGAACCAAATCTTTGGTTTTTTCTTGAATAATCTGCTCTAAATGATTTTGATAGTCGAGCAGTTTTTCCTCCGCTTTTTTCTGAGCGTCAATATCAATCACCGTGCCAGCCGCGCTGCTTGCCCACCCGTCCTCATTCCAGACAGCAGCACCGCGAATATTGACCCAAGCATACGTTTGATCTTTTTTACGAACCCGGTAATCAACATTGAGTATGCTTTTGGCGCGCAGCTGATCCTGAATATAATTTGCAACGCGGTGAATATCATCAGGGTGAATACGTTGCTGCACAAGGTGCATCAGCGTTTTGCTGTCTAAAGGTTCTTCTGTGCCTGTATCTAATAGCTCATAGGCTCGAGGCGATAACCATAGGGAATCTGTTTCAGCATACCACTCCCACACGCCGGCCGCAGACCCTCTGACCGCCAGATCAAAGCGGTCCTGGCTGACTTTCAAGGCCAACTCGGCCTGCTTGCGGACAGTGATATCCTGGAGGCTACCTGCAAAGTGTGACTTTTTGCTTTTTTCATCAACAACGACACAGCCTGTCATGTGGACATGCTTTTCTGTATGACTGGCGCTAAGAATACGTGCTTCCACCGAGTAAGCTTCCTGGGTCAAGCTCTCGGACGCATTGACCACCCGGCTTAAGAGCTGTTCAACCAATAAATGATCCTCAGGATGTACAAACTGCTTCGTTGAGCCGAACGTTGGGCGAAACTGATCGGGATCAAGATCAAATAAGGCGTACATTCCGGAGGACCAGATGACTTCTTTCGTCTGAAAAAAAACGCGCCAACAGGCTATTTTGCCCATTGACTGCACTTCATCAAACATTTCTCGTGTTTGCTTCAGCTCCAGCCTTCGTTGCATCCGCTCAGTGATATCACAGATCAATGAGATTGAGCGTGACCAGGCACGGCTGGCTGCTGGTACGGGGAAGACCTCCACCCAGCGCTGCTGACCTGTTTTATCCGTGATCAACGTCTCAATAGGTTTACCGCTTTGCCCTAAATCATTAACCAGCTTATAGCGAATACTTGCCATCATTGACTTATAGTCATCAACAGGGAACTGTGTGATCAGCTCGCCAATGGCTTCATGACTATCCGTAAACCCTAGAATATCGGCTGCAACGGAGCTTAGGGACAAAATGGTCCCATCTTCATCACAACATACCAGCCCAAGGTTCGCATTTTTCAACCAGTATTCCATGGCTTCAATGTTGAAGGCATCAAAGCTCTCCTGGCCAGAACGCTGACTATCTTCTACTGGAGTAATCAACGCCCCAGCAGATAACTCGTTAAAAAAAGCGGTGATATGGGGGGGATCTTTATCAGAGTGATGAATTGACACCAGACGTACATCCAGGCACTGCCCGGCGACAGTGGAGACAGGAAAGCAAGCCTCGCCATGGCAAACCGCGGACTGGGCCAGTTGAGAAAAGCCCTCCGGTGTTTTTAGAAAGTCCAGCCACTGTATTGAGTTGGATTTCGGTAACTGTAACAGCGTTTGTGCCGCAGCATTGCTTGCTAAAACAGTACCATTTACATCAAGAACCAGCGATGCCACAGGACTGAAGTGAAAGATACGACAATAGTCTATACAGTTAGAACTCATTCAAGGTAATAGCCTAAAATTATTGTTAGATTTTTATTTCAAAGACTTACACTCACTGCATATCGGCAAACGTTGAAAATATTGAAACAGACTGATTGACGTAACCAAAATAAACACGTCACCATTACACTGGTAAAATTAGTATTTGTATTTAAATACTGTGCAAAAAAAATCACCTTTATTTAAATAATAGATCAATTAGGAGCATTTCATGAGTAAAGTAAAGACGCTATTGCGGCTCATTTCCACAGTATTCGTCAGTTTTTTTCTTCTATCCACTGTTGTTAGCGCCAATACGGAAATTGTCGGCACCCAAATGTTACTGAACAGTAGCCAACCCGAGCTTTCCAAACAAACCCTGATCGAGACCTTAAACACCAAAGCCATTGAAGCTGAGTTAGTCAGCATGGGCGTTTCACCGGAAGCTGCTATCCAGCGAGTTCAATCACTTACAAACGAAGAAGCTTTGGCTTTGCAGGCTCATCTCAAGGACTTGCCTGCCGGAGGGGCTGATGCTGTAGGGATTGCACTTTTCATCTTTACACTTTTTGTCATAACAGACATTGTTGGAGCAACAGATATTTTCCCCTTCATTCGGCCTGTTAATAAGTAAGCTCGTCGATTTTGTGCAAACTCACATGGGTTTAGTGCTGTCGGCGGCGGCTTTCCTGCTGGCTTCCTGCGCAGGGCCACAAGCTCACCGGCTGAAAACACAATGGCCAGATGCGCCTGAGACGTTCTTGATCAATGACGTTCCTTTCTTTCCACAAACAGCCTACCAATGTGGACCGGCGGCGCTGGCTACCGTACTGGATTACCGGGGGCATGCCGTATCCCCGGATGCCCTCAAAAACATACTCTATATCCCCGACAAAAAAGGCAGTCTACAAATTGAAATAACCGCTGCCGCACGGCGGTATGGCATGCTGGCCTACCCTATCGCAGGCTCACTCAATGACTTGATACACGAAGTCAGCGCGGGGAACCCTGTCTTAGTGATGCAAAACCTTGGCCTTGACTGGTTGCCCCGATGGCATTTTGCGGTCGTCGTAGGTTACGACAAAAACAAGCGAACATTCATTCTTCGATCAGGTACCAACCACTCACGACGTACGGCTTTTTCTGCTTTTGAAAACACTTGGAGACGTGCTCAAAACTGGGGACTGGTGATCGTATCACCTGCACAGCCACCACCGGCCACGGCGCACATGCATTCTTACTTAAAAGCAGCGCATACGCTGGAAAAAACCGGCCAAATGGCCGCAGCCCAATCCGCCTATGAAACAGCAACAAAAACATGGGCAGACACACCCCTAACCTGGCTGATTCTGGGTAATAGCCATTATCAAAACACGGCATTCCAAGACGCAGAATCTGCTTACAGACAAGCCATTGCAGCAGACGCCCGATCCGACCCTGCCTGGAACAATCTCGCTAACGCCTTTGCGCGCCAAGGTTGCTATGAACCTGCTGTTCAAGCCGCGCAATGTGCCATAGCACTTGCGCCAGGCAATCGGCAATACCGGCAAACGCTGACCAAACTGACTATGCCACCCGAAGCGGCCCTGAGTTGCATGCCCCCGCCTACTTGCCCGGCATATTGATAAAAATCTAGGGCAGCCACCCTTGCAAGTGCTGACAAACGAGCGTTTCTAAAAATTGCATATGCTGTTCATCAGCATTCAACGCCGGTATGTATTCATACCGCTGACCGCCTGCTGCGAAAAACACCTGACGGTTTTCCATATTAATTTCTTCGAGTGTTTCCAAACAATCAGATGAAAAGCCGGGGCACAAAATGTCGACAGACTTCACACCCTGACTGGGTAGGCTCTCGAGTGTTTGGTCGCAGTAAGGCTGCAACCAGGGCTCTCGGCCAAATCGCGACTGAAAAACCAGCATCCACTCATTAGGCTTTAAAGCCAAAGCTTCTGCCAGAAGCCGCGCTGTCGTCTTACACTCTTCCTCATAAGGGTCACCCGCTTTCACATAACGCTCAGGAATACCATGGAAAGAAAGCAGTAACTTATCCTGGCGACCTTTTTCACCCCAGTGACGGCGCACACTGTCCGCAAGCGCCTGGATATAACCCGGCGCACTGGCGTAGTGATTAATCCACCGCAGCTCAGGAATAAAACGCCGCTTGGCAAGCTGTTGACTGACGCCATCAATGACCGAGGCAGTCGTCGTTGCCGAATATTGTGGGTAGAGCGGCAACACCAGTAAGCGGGTAATGCTTTGCTCGGATAAGCGATCCAAAGCCTGCGCAATGGATGGATGCCCGTAACGCATGGCCAATTCGCACACAACCGCCCCCGAAAACCGATGAGCAAGCCGCTCTTGCAATGTATCTCGCTGCTTTTTCGAGTTAACCAGCAGTGGGGAGCCCTGCTCTGTCCAAATTTTGCGATAAACCTTCGCGCTCCGGGCAGGGCGCACACGCAAGATGATACCTTTTAAAACCAACCACCAGAGCCAGCGTGGGAATTCTACCACCCGAGGATCAGATAAAAATTCCGCCAGGTAATGCTTAACAGAAGATGTATCCGGTTGATCGGGACTGCCGAGGTTGACTAACAGGACGCCCACTTTTTCGCCTGTGTCATAAATTTTGCTGGTGCTGTTATTGATAAACTGAGCCATGCCAATCGCTTGATTCATCTACCTGTATTCAATGCCCAGAGAAGAACGCTTACTCAGCACGGTTCATTCTGCTATGGCCGTGATTCGGATGAACTTTGCCAAGAGTTGCTCTTGTGTTTCTGGAATATCCGGATCTTTGGAGATGCAATCGATCGGGCAAACCTCTACGCACTGAGAGGTCTCATAATGGCCGACACATTCGGTACACAAGTCTGGGTTAATGACGTAGATTTCTTCGCCCTGACTGATCGCATCGTTAGGGCACTCAGGTTCACAAACATCGCAGTTTATGCAGTCTTGATCGATCTTGAGTGCCATAAAGGTTTAATCGTAAATAAAGTGTGGGCGCTAGTCAGCCCTGTTTAATTTTTCCAGCATTGCCTTTTGAACTGCCGGATGCACAAACTGTGTCACGTCACCACTCAATTGAGCAATTTCTCTCAGCAAACTGGACGACACAAAAGCATATTTATGCGCCGCCGATACAAAAGCTGTCTCAATTTCGGGTGCCATTTGCCGGTTCAGCCCAGCCAGTTGCACTTCATATTCAAAATCGGCAACGGCTCTGAGACCACGTATGATAACACGTGCGCCTTCTTGCCGTGCACAATCCACAAGCAGGCCCGTGAACCCTTTGATTTCGATATTGTCCACACCGGCCAATGCTTCTTTCGCCAAAGCAATCCGCTCATCTAAAGAGAAAAAAGGATTTTTACCCGGGTTAGACGATACCGCCAGAATGACTTTTTCAAACATTTTGCAAGCGCGTTTGGCAACATCGATATGCCCATTGGTAATAGGATCAAACGTTCCAGGGTAGACGGCTTTTATTTGCATTGTTAGATTCCTCCACATACGGGAACAGACAGCATCCCCTTGACAAGCTCTTTGGCCCGGCAAGCTACACGATTTGTCTAATCATCGCAATACAGGTTAATGCACCTCCACTAACCAACACTTTACATTCGCGAACGTTTTTTCTCTTAAAATTTCCCAGTTTTCAGGCAGTTCAGGAACGTTTGCCCATTTATCCTGCTCAAGATAGATGAATCCATTTTTTTTTATAGTCGCTTGTGTCAAGGCGGCTAATAAAGTTTGCAATCCGTTGGCAGAAAAAGGGGGGTCTAGAAACACAATATCGAAAGGCTGGGTGACCGCTCTAAGAAAATTCAACGCTGTATCTTGCACAACAAAAAGTGAATCACTCTCCAGTGCCACAACATTGTTGTGGAGCACACGCACCACTTTCGGATGACTATCCACCAAGGTGGCCGATTCAGCGCCACGAGATACGGCCTCAATACCCAGTGCCCCGCTTCCTGCAAACAAATCCAAACAACGGCTGCCCGGAATACGGTGTTGAAGCCAGTTAAATAGTGTCTCCCGCACGCGGCTACCCGTCGGCCTAAGATCCGGGGCATTTGGAAACTTCAACACGCGCCCTCGCCACTGCCCACCGATAATGCGCAGGCGATTATCTCCAGCCGCTGAGTGCGAGGAAGGCTTAAGGTGACGGTGCTTTTTCACCACCGACCACCACGGTCACCAGCTTGTCTGTTTGTATCTTCCGTTGAAAAGCCTTTTGAATATCCGTCTGCGAGACCGCTCTGATTTTCTCGCTAAAGGTTTCAAGGTAATCCAGTGGCAACCCGTAGAACCCCATCATAGCCAGGTATTCAACAATTTTTCTATTGCTATCCGTGCGCAAAGGTTCACTGCCGGTAATGTTCAGCTTCGATGCTTCCAGTTGTGTTTCACTCGGCCCTTCTTCAATAAATTGCTTCAGATTTTCATAGACAATGTTCAGCGCCGTCTCGACTTGCGTATGGCGCGTCTGTAGCCCAATGGTGTAAGGGCCATCCTCAGCCATGGGTATGAAATAGCTGTACACGCTATACACCAACCCTCTCTTTTCCCGTATCTCGGTCATCAAGATCGACGAAAAACCACCACCACCAAAAATATGATTACCTAAATAAAGCGGGAAGTAATCATCCGCCCCCCTTGCCATGCCGGGCTGCCCAATCAAAACCGTAGATTGGGTGGATGGAAAAGGAATATGGATGGTTTTAGCCGCCTTCAATTGAGGGACTTCTGGTAGCGAAAGCGCCGGCTCACCCGTCTTCATGCGCCCCACCAATCGTTCTACCAGTGCTTCGGCCTCCACTCGACTGACGTCACCCACAATGGCAACGACGGCATTTTCGGCCACATAGAACTGATTGAAAAAATCTACAACGGCCTTTCTAGTCAACTCTTCAACGGACTCTGGCGTACCTTCTTTGGGTGACCCATAGGGGTGACGACCATAAGCTGCTGCTATAAAAGCACGCTGGGCAACCTGGTCTGGGGATTGTTCAATATCATCCAATGTGATCAGCATTTGTTTTTTCAGGCGCGCCACTTCTGTTTCTTCAAAAGTGGGAGCTACCAGAATCGACTCAAAAACAGATAAAGCCTGCTCGAGCGGTGCCGGGTTCACTAAACTGCGTAAGCTCAGCCACGCCATGTCGGTTCGCGCACCTGTTGAAAGCTGAGCACCAACGGACTCTAGCTGGTTTGCGATTTGCCCGGCATCCCATGCCCCCGCGCCCGTCATCAAAAGATTACTGGTCAGGCTGGCTAAACCCGCCTTTCCCTGGTCGCGCGCACTGCCTGCATCAAACACAATGCGAATATCCACAATGGGCAGCTGGGCAACCGGCACATAAAGCACATTGACCCCATTTTTTGTCTGCCACTGTTGGATAGTCGGGGCTGAAAAAGCGCTCTTAGCCCCTGCAGACAGAAGCAGTAATGCCCAGAAGCCTATCCATAATGTTTCTCTCATCTTCATCACTTACCCTGCTCCTCATGAGAATGGGTTCCCAGTGGCTCCAGCACCGCAACGGTCAGCTTTTCATCCAAAAAATATTTTTTTGCAACCGCCTGAACCTGCTCGGCTGTCACCGAACGGATCTTGTCGATATAATCATCCAGTGTGTTATAGCTCAGCCCGACCGTTTCCAGGCGCCCCAGTTTCATCGCCTGGTAAAAGACTGAATCGCGCTCATAAACGTCGCTGGCAACAACATTGGTTTTGACTTTTTCCAGTTCGGCCTCACCCACACCTTCTTTTTGGACCAGTGCGATCTGTTCAAGTAAAGCCTCTTCAACCGCCTTCACTGTTTGCCCGCTTGCAGGCGTGCCGTCAAACAGAAAAAGCCCAGTGCCACGGTCGAACATATCGTATCCGGCACCGGCCTGGTTGGCGATTTGCTGGTCCCGGACCAGTCTATCGGCAAAACGTGCGCTTTCACCACCATCCAATACCGCGGCCAATACAGACAAGGCATACGGCTCCCATGGTTCAACGGCATCAAAAACCGTTGGCACTTTAACGCCCATCAACAGATAAGGCAGTTTCGCCTCGATTTTCAGCCGTAGGCGGCGTGGACCATTTTGGGAAATTTCTGGCCGTGGTTTGAGTTGCCCAACAGGCATAGGCTTTAATGGGCCGTAATATTTTTTGGCCAGTTGGAACACCGTTTGAGGGTCAACATCTCCCACCACCACGAGCGTTGCATTATTGGGCGCATACCACTTTTGGTACCACGCCTGTAAGTCATTCAAGGTCAACGCCTCAAGGTCGGCCCGCCAACCAATGACCGGGTTGCGCTTGGGATCGGTTAAAAATGCTGTGGCTGAAAATTGTTCAAACAGTTTTGATCGTGGCTTGTCGTCTGTGCGTGAACGGCGCTCTTCGATCACCACTTCAATTTCTTTCACGAACTCTTGTTCATCCAGCTTCAGCCCTTGCATTCTGTCGGCCTCCATTTCCAGATCGGAAGAGCACACGTCTGAACTCCAGTCACATGGAAATGGAGGCCGACAGA
>OBIY01000578.1_pt1 | contig 13689 bp, 13 predicted proteins | sample 1519841 | NCBI WGS metagenome assembly OBIY01 (sample SAMN03019774, study PRJEB22545) | beach sand metagenome | biome: beach; feature: sea beach; material: beach sand | place: USA: Municipal Pensacola Beach, FL | collected 2010-07-30 | depth 30-40 cm m
CGCCGGCGGGCCAGGCACTGTGACCTCCCGGCGCTGGCGGCGACCAGCTCTCTCTCCCCCTACCTGGCCATCGGCGTGCTCTCCCCCGGCCAGTGCCTCAGTGCGATGGAAGGCCAGCTGGGTTTTGTGCCGCTCAGTCGTGGTGAGCACGGTTTCGCCTGGCTCAATGAATTGATCTGGCGCGAGTTCTACCGCCATCTGATGGTTGCTCATCCCCATCTGTCGATGCACCGGGCGTTTAAACCAGAAACTGAAGCACTGCGCTGGAGTCGCGACGAAGGCGACTTTCAACGCTGGTGCGACGGGCAAACCGGTTATCCCATCGTTGATGCGGCAATGCGCTGTCTCAACCAAACCGGCTGGATGCACAACCGTCTGCGGATGATCTGTGCCAGCTTTCTCTGTAAAGACCTGCATATCGATTGGCGCTGGGGGGAAGGCTACTTTATGTCGCAACTGATCGATGGCGATCTCGCCGCCAACAATGGCGGCTGGCAGTGGAGCGCCAGTACCGGAGCCGATGCCGCGCCTTATTTTCGAATCTTTAATCCGACTCGACAAAGCGAGAAATTTGATCCCCAAGGTGATTTCCTGCGCCGCTGGTTGCCGGAATTACTCGACGTGCCGACCCGGCATATTCACCAACCGCGGGCGTGGCTGGACCAGTATGAACCGCACAACAGTTATCCCCCGCCCATCGTTGATCACCAACGAGCCCGCGAATACACCTTGCAGCTGTTTCGCGAGTTAAGAAAAACAAAGCGCGACGATCACCACACGAACCGAAACCAAACGGTACTGCCCCTATGAATCACGCCCTTGAAAAATTCCAGGATTTTTACCGCCAACAACTTATTGGGGCCGACTTAACGCGTCTTCACAAAATTTACAGCCCCCAAATACTATTCATTGATCCAGTTGACCAACTGATCGGAATCGATGCATTACGAGTCTACTTTCAGCACCTTATGAACGGACTCGGCAGTTGTCGCTTTGATATTTCAACAATTCAGGAGGGCGACGCGGAAGCGTTTGTTATCTGGCAAATGCATATTCGCCATCCACGGCTGCGGAGCGGGGCGCAGATCACCGTCGATGGTAGCAGCCACCTCAAGTTCACCGCACAAATCGACTATCACCGGGATTATTACGATCTTGGCGCCATGCTTTATGAGCATTTGCCGCTGCTCGGCACCGCCGTCCGTCATCTGAAGGGACGACTTGCCTCATGAGTTGCGTGCTGATTACCGGCGCCAGTTCAGGCATTGGCCTGCAGTTGGCGATCGACTATGCCGCCTCGGGCTGGCAAGTGATCGCCTGTGGCCGCGATCAGGATAAATTGCGCCGGTCGCTGCAGGACTCGAAAATCAGTGCGTTTCGTAGCTTCGATACCGCCGACCCCCAAGCCTGTGCAACGGCTCTGGCCGTAGACGCGGAACAGGTCGACCTGGCCATTCTCAATGCCGGCACCTGCGAATACATGGATGACGTGCGCCAATTTGACGCCGCGATGTTTGCCCGGGTGATCAGCACCAACGTGCTGGGCACCGCAAACTGTCTCGCGCCGCTGCTGCGCGGTATGGGCCACGGCAGCCGCATCGCAATCGTCAGCTCCTCCGTGACCTTTCTGCCACTGACGCGAGCCGAAGCCTATGGCGCCTCCAAAGCGGCCCTGGATTACCTGTGCCGGAGCCTCGCCATAGATTGCGCCCGTCTTGGCATCGGTTTGACGCTGATTCGACCGGGCTTTGTCGATACCCCGCTAACGGCACGCAACGACTTCCCGATGCCGGGCCGTGTCGAGTCCGTAACGGCCAGCAGTGCTATTCGTCGCGGCCTGGCTCGCGGCAAACGGGAAATCTGTTTTCCCAGAGCTTTTATTGGGGTATTGCGCTTGTTTTCCTGGTTGCCGGTGAACCTTTGGCATCGTTTGGCCGTAAAAATGGTTCGAGCAGCGCCCGTCCACGAGGCATCTGATGGGTAAAAAAATTGCGGTTATTGGCAGCGGCATATCAGGCCTTACCTGTGCCTATCTGCTGGCGGATCAACACCAGGTTAGCCTCTATGAGTCGAGCCCGACGCTGGGCGGCCATACCGCCACGGTTGATGTTGACATCGCCGGGCAATCGTACGCGGTGGACACCGGGTTCATCGTGTTTAACGACCGCACTTATCCGAATTTTTTGCACTTACTGGACCGCATTGGCGTTGCCAAACAGAAGGCGCAAATGAGCTTCAGTGTCAGCCACGCGCAGTCAGGACTCGAATATAACGGTCACAGCCTTACCACCTTATTTGCGCAACGAAGTAATTTATTTAATCCGCGTTTTTATCGTTTTTTACGCGAAATTATTCGATTTAACGCCCTGGCAAAAAGGTCGTTGCGCACGGATTTTTCCGGCCCCTCTACACTGGGCAGCTTTCTCGATCACTACGGGTTCACGGGCTTTTTCGCCCAGCATTACATTTTACCCATGGTGGCTGCGATCTGGTCTGGCTCGATGCAGGAAGCGCGGGATTTTCCGCTGATTTTATTTCTGAGATTTTTTCAAAACCACGGCCTGCTCGACATTATTGATCGACCCCAGTGGTACGTTATTAAAGGTGGTTCCCGTCAGTACATACCTGGACTCACTGCCAATGTGCAACAGATACATCTGAACACAGCGGTCCAGGCCGTCGAACGCCAGCCACAGCAAGTATTGGTCCACAGTGCACGCGGTGTCGATCGGTTTGACGAGGTAATTCTCGCCTGCCACTCGGACCAGGCCCTGACTCTGCTGGCGGATGCCACCGAGGATGAGCGGTGCGTGCTTGGCGCATTGCCCTATCGCGAAAACCAGGTGGTATTGCACACCGACACCCGCCTATTGCCCCGCGCATGGGGAGCCTGGGCAAGCTGGAATTACCGCTTTGACGGCGACACCGGGGCGCGGGCCTCGGTGACTTACAACATGAATTTACTACAGGGCCTGGATTGTCCCGAGACACTGTGCGTGACGTTGAATCAGAGTGAGCGAATCAGACCGGAAAAAATTCTGCGGCGGTTTACCTATGCACACCCGGTCATAAATAACGGCAGCCACAAGGCACAAAATCAGCGCCAACAGATCTGCGGACGTAACCACATACACTTCTGCGGCGCTTATTGGTACAACGGCTTTCATGAAGATGGCGTTAACAGCGCACTGGATGTCTGTCGCCGCTTGGGGGTGAGGTTCTAAGCCATGAACAGCGCCGTGTACCGGGGGCAGGTTCGCCATTGCCGCTATCAGCCCCGAGAGCATGTGTTCAACTTTCCCCTGTATATGTTATGGCTCGATCTGGACGAACTGGAAGCACTGGCCGCCAACACCCGTCTGTTTGCGCTGGATGGCTTTGCACCGCTCAGCCTGCACCGCAAGGACTACCTCGGCGACCCGACTGTGCCACTGAAAACCGCTGTTATCGACACGATAAATCACCTGGGTGGTAATGGCGCCGGCATTACGCGCGTGATGATGCTGACCCAGGTGCGCTGTTTTGGCTTTTATTTTAGCCCGGTCAATTTCTACTTTTGCTATACCCCATCATCTGCCCGCTATCTGCTTGCGGAGGTCACTAATACCCCGTGGCGAGAGAGCCACTGTTACCTGGTCGATCTCAACAGCCCGCAACCCACCCCTAAAAGTCACCATGTTTCACCATTCATGGGCATGGCTTTGGATTATCACTGGAACATTCAAGCGCCCGCTGAACACATCCTGGTTCATATCGAAAACCGGCAGCAGGAAACCAAGCTTTTTGAAGCAACCCTGAACCTGGTGAGAGAAGACTGGGGATCCCGCACGCTGCGCCAGGCCCTGTTGCGCTGGCCTTTGATGACACTGAGCATTGTTCGCGGGATCTACTGGCAAGCTCTGCGTTTGTGGATGAAAGCCATGCCCGTTTATCAGCACCCCGGCAAATAGACATGGAAAAAACACTCGACAATCCGGCGCTAACGAGGACCCAGAAAATAGCTCGCGCGCAGATATTCAAGCTGTTAAAACAACTGGAAAATGTCGAGCTGTTAGTTGAGGAAAACGGCGAAAGTCATCGCTTTGGCCGCGCCGATACCGCGCTGAGGGCTTCTTTGCAGGTCCATTCACCGGAATTTTATCGCCGTGTGTTGTTTGGCGGCAGTATCGCGGCGGGAGAAACCTGGGTCGAGGAACTGTGGTCCTCACCCGACCTGGTCAGTGTATTCGCATCTTTGCTCGCAGTCTGGAACAGGTCGAGTCGCTCGAAAGCCGCCTGGCCTGGTTGCGCAAACCCGCGGAAATGGTGTGGCAATTCAGCAGGCGCAATACACAGCGCGGTAGTCGCGCCAATATCGCGGCTCATTATGACCTCGGCAACGACATGTATGCGCTTTTTCTGGATCCGATGATGCAATATTCGTCGGCCATTTTCCCTTTTCCCGATGCCACCCTTTCTCAGGCACAACGACATAAAGTCAAAACCATTTGCGAGAAACTCGAATTGCAGCCTGGTGACCAGGTACTGGAAATCGGCAGCGGCTGGGGTGGCCTGGCCTGTTATATGGCCAATCACTTTGGCTGCCAAGTGACGACAACCACGCTGTCGCAAGCACAGTATGAATATGCGAAAAAAAATATCGCCGTACAAGGCTTGCAGGACAGGGTGAGCATCCTATTGCAGGACTATCGCCAGCTAACGGGGCAATACGACAAGATTGTATCTGTCGAGATGATTGAGGCGGTCGGTCACGACTTTTTGCCTATTTATTTCAAGCAATTGGGCCGCCTTTTAAAGCCCAGCGGACAGATGCTCATGCAGGCGATCACCATTGCTGATCAGCGCTACCGGCAATATCGCCGCAGTCAGGATTTTATTCAGCGCTATATTTTCCCCGGTGGCGCCTTACCCAGTCTCAGTGAAATGTGCCGACACCTGCACCAGCAAACCGATATGACCGTCAGCGCCGTGAGTACTCACGGCCACGATTATGCACAAACACTTTACCTTTGGCAGCAGGCATTCCACGCAAAGGCCGGGCGTCTAATGCAACTGGGTTACGACGCTGATTTCCAGCGCCTTTGGCAATTTTATTTTGCCTATTGCGAAGCGGGATTCCGCGAAGGCGCCATTGACCTGCTGCAATTCGAAGCCAAAAAGCCGGAGGTTCGCCGATGTCTAAATGGCAATGGTGCCAACTGATCGGTTTTCAAGCCTACTGGATGATCGCCGTGCTCGGGCAAAATCCGATGACGTGGTTGTGCCTGGCACTGCTGGGTTTGCATTTTAGTTTTAGCCCCAGCCCGAAACGGGACCTGTGGATTTTGCCCCTGGCGCTACCCGGCATCATCGTCGATGGCCTGTTGACGCGGTTGGGGTTTTTTCAATTTGACGATTTTCCATTCTGGCTCGGGCTGCTGTGGGTCGGCTTTGTATTGACCATAGGGCACAGCCAGCGCTGGATGTATCGGGTTCCGGCGGCGCTGCTGCCTGTATTGGGCGCGATCGCCGGCTGCGCTGCTTATCTGGGCGCCTGGCGACTCGGCGCGGTGGAGTTTTTATACGGCCCGCTGACTGTGGCGCTGGTTATCGCGCTAGCCTGGGCAGTGTTATTGCCGTCGATGGTAATGTTCGATAAAAGATTGCGGGGACCGTATGACTAACAAGGCCGGCTTACTACCTGCACCGATACAAGGCTTTACCTTCCGATGCGCCCGCGATCGAAGTCCCATGAAATTTTGCTTAGCACTGCTTGCAGCGAGCTTGCTGTACGTCGCGGTACACAATAAAGCAGTGGCCAGTTCGCCTGAGAGCGATCCATTGCAGGGCCTGATTCTGGTGGGCCAGGGAGAAATGCGCTGGATGATGTGGCACCTCTACGACGCAAGGCTTTACAGCAAAGACGGCGCCTATCGTCCAAACACCTACCCGCTGGCATTGGCGATCAACTACGCGCGAGCGATTAACAAAAAACAGCTGATAACCGCGACTACCCAATCCTGGTCACACCTGGATATCGACCCCAAGCCACACTGGCCACAATGGCTGGCACACATCTGGCCTTCAGTCAGTAAAAACGATGAGTTAGTGTTTTACGTCGACATTACTGGCGCAGGTCGGTTTTACTATAACAGCGCGTTGATTGGCGAGATCGATGACCCGGCGTTTAGCGCTGCTTTCCTGGCAATATGGCTCGATCCGCAAACTTCTCGAAAAGCGCTCCGCAGTCAGCTTGTGGACCGTCGCGTACCGCCCATTGAGCAAAGCAAGAGCACGCGGAAGCAATCTGATGATCAAGGCGGCTAGGCATGAATATCTTTGTACTCGACGAAAATATCGCGCATTGCGCACGCTATCACTGCGACAAGCATGTGGTCAAAATGATCCTTGAGAGTGTTCAAATTCTGTGTACTGCGCTGAATAAAAAAGGATTTTCAACACCTTATAAATCCACCCATGAAAAGCACCCCTGTGTGATCTGGGTAGAATCCTCTTACGCAAATTTTCTCTGGCTGAACGAGCTTACGGTCGCCCTCAATGAAGAATACCGATTTCGTTTTGACAAAGCCCATGACCACGCTTCAATAGCAGTATTGTCGAAAATCGAAAACTTGCACTATGCGGATTTAGGTTTGACTGAATACGTCCAGGCAATGCCGGAACCGTACAAAGTAGCCGGCGATGCGGTCACGGCATATCGCAATTTTTATCGAGGCGAAAAACGCCAATTCGCGGCCTGGAAGCGACGTACAACCCCCGACTGGATGTCCGATAAGCCGCGATGATAGGTAATTCAGTAGTGGAGGTTAGGCACGGATGTGTACTGCCATTGATACTTCAGCTTACCCCTCCTTGCCCGCAACCAGCCATCACCAACGATCGGAGCTTCGGCGTTTGACGGCACATTAGCTCCCAGGCAACTTATCGGCTAAGGAGAATAGCTTGATCGTAGGGATTGAATGACTTCTGTAAGTCGATGCACAAACCATAACCCGCCACACGGCATCAGCTTGATGAGACGCTAGGTGTTTACCGTCAACGAGGGAGGCATTTGCGGTCTGCGCGGCGCCGCCAGCCACAGCATGGTCGGCGCAAATACCGCGAAACATGCCGCGACCACCAGCATCAAATCGTAAGCCCCGGAAATGTCATAGAGAAAGCCACCCAGCCAGGAGCCGGTGGCCCCGCCCAGGGCGGCAAACATGGACAGCAAGCCAAAAATACTGGGAAAACGCGGCCCAGCAAACAGGTCCCTGGCCGCCGAGGGGATGATCGGTGCATTGGCCGCGTAACCAACGCCGATTAATACCGCAAACGCGATAGGCATAGCCAGGCCGGGAATAGTGTCGATCAAGGCCAGCGCCCCCACCGACAGCAATGTGCAGAACAAGCCCAGGGTATAAGTAGTCTCGCGGCCAATGCGATCCGATAGCGCCCCCCAGATAATTTTACCGGGAATACTGGCAACACCGAGGATACCCACGATCACCGAACCCATGGTTTTGGCGACACCGTGATCCACCATAAAGGCAAACTGGTGCATGATCAGCAGCTGAGACAGGGCGCCACCGGTGAAAAATGCCAACACGGCGCAGCGAAAGCTGCGCGAGCGGGCGGCACTTTTAACTGTCCACTCCGCATCAGGCGTAATGGCAGCGGCAGCTGCGTACGTCTTAGGTTTTGCCCCGGTGGATACATGCTGCTCTGATGCTTGTAGTTGCGTTGTATCCGCACTTTCTGGCAAACGCAAAATAAAAAAAGCCGCGGGCCAGATCACCAGGAGCACAATGGCAGCGAGTATCTGGAAAGCAGTCCGCCAATGGAAAGCCTCGATTAAACCGTTCGTCAGAGGGACCACCGCCAAAATACCCACACCGATACCGGCGGTAACGATACCCAGGACCGTGCCCACTTTATGGGGAAACCAACGCTCGGCAAGGATCACCGATGGCACCCAACCGCAGGCGCCCAGACCCACGGCGGTCACCACACCGAAGGACAGATAAAGCTGCCACCATTGGTTGACCTGGGAACTTAGCAACAGTCCACTGGCCATTATCACCGAGCCCACCATCATCAGGCGAGTGGGGCCAAACTGTTCAACCAGGCGACCGGCAAAAGGCCCGAACATCCCGTGGGCCAGAATAAACACCGACATCGCCCCGGCGGTAACCGAGCGCGACCAACCAAAGTGATCAATAAGGGCCACGAGAAACACGGAGTAGGAATACCAGATACCGTAGAGCAAACCCAGGGTAAGGAATAAGGTACCAACAACGAAAGCGCCACGCCGAAAGGCTTGGCTCGAGACCGGGTTCTGGGTCAAGAAAATCTCCTGAATGAAACGACTGCGAATCAACAACGACATGCCGCCAGCACACCCACGGCGGACAGCTGGCGACAAACAACCTGAATTTTTTTACTACCGGATAAAAACCGGGGACGCTCCCGTTAGCTACTTCGCCCCGGTCACATGGATAAGCCTTGGTTACGTTACTGCGCGCCCCAACCACCGTCGACAACAAATTCCGATGCGGTAATAAATTTGGCCTCGTCGCTACACAGAAACAGCGACATGGTGGCAATATCGATGGGTTCGCCCATGCACCCCAGAGGCGTGGTCGCCGTTATCTCGGCGATGTAATCAGCGGTCAGGGTGTCGGCCAGCGGCGTTTTAATAATGCCAGGATGAACCGAATTAATGCGCACGCCCTGTTTAGCATACTCGAGGCCCGCTGACTTGGTCATCAGCCTCACCGCACCCTTGGCACCATGGTAGGCCACCATGCTGGGGGTGCCGATAATGCCGTATAGAGAGGAAATGTTAACGATGGCGCCATTGCCCGACTTTTTCAGCTCGGGCATGCAGGCTTTCATACCCAGCCAGACACCGGTCTGACAAATGGATACCACCCTGTTGAACCCTTCGAGGGTCTCCTCTTCAACGCCGCTGAAGTTGGCCACGCCGGCATTATTAACCAGAGTAGTGATAGCACCGTATTGGTCGACCGTGGTTTTGACGACATTGGCCCAATCCACTTCGCTGGTGACGTCGTGGCGCACAAAAATCGCATCGCCACCCTCGCCTTCAATGGCTCTCACCACGTTTGCACCCAGTTCTTCCTGGATATCGGTGACCACCACCTTAGCGCCCTCACTCGCGTAAAGGTGCGCGTGGGCCTCACCAATGCCGCTGGCGCCGCCCGTGATAATGGCTACTTTGCCTTCGAGTCTGCTACCCATCATTGTTCTCCTGATTAGTTCGCCCAGACAGTCTCCGAGCCAATACCTGGTTCAGAGCGCCGGGTTGTGATTTGGTAAGTTAAAAAAAGGGACCGGCAGTATGCGTTACCGAACGGTCGGTATTCAACCGTGGAAAACAAGCCCGTTAGCCACCCCGGTGTCAGCGGGCTAGCAGCGGCGCGCATAACCCGGCACCTTCGTTGCGCGGATTATTCACCTGCTGACTGACCGGGTAATAGCCCAACTCCAGCTCATTAGCTGGGGTTACATCGGGACCTAGCAACTCAGCACAACTGTCGGGCTTGCCCTCCAGCCATTCCCTGGCATTGAAAAGCGGCACGAATAACGGCATCCGGGGATGGATAAAAGCAATCGCCGGGCTGGCCGCCCGGGTGATCATGGTACAGGATTGAAACTGCTCAGGACCCGAACCCCACTGATCCCACAAACCGGCACAGACCAGAGGCTCGCCGCTGGCGACAAACAGGTAATAAGGCTGTTTGCCGCCGTTAAGCGTTTGCCACTCATAATAGCCCTGCAGGGGAATCAGGCAACGTTGGCCATGATTCCATGCACCCCTGAAGGCGGGCTTACCGATCAGGGATTCAGATCTGGCATTGAAGGTGGCATACCGGGTACTGGCTGTTTTTGACCAGGCAGGCACCAGACCCCACCGCATGGGGGCACCCCCTTCCTTGGTAAACGCCGCGATATCCGCGCCCGGTGCGATGTTGTAACTCACCGCAACTTCATCGGGCCAGTCACCCAGAATATCCCCCCAGCGGCCCATGTCCTGGACATGGTTTGCAAAACGTCCACACACAATTTATGCCTGCTTTGTCAGCCGGGCTTTTGGCCCACCGGCCGTCCCCAACACCTCTCAGGCTGCCCGATCCAGAAGGATCGAAGTGATCAGCCCGGGATATATAAACCGCCATTAACATGAAAGGTCTGCCCGGTGATATACGAGGCATCGTCGGAGAGCAGAAACTCAACGGTGGCGGCAATCTCATGTGGCTTTCCCGCACGCCCCATGGGCACCTGCTTGATCAGGGTCTGGTATACATGATCCGGCATCACACCCTCTAGACCCTGGTGCATAATCAACCCTGGCGCCATGGCATTGACCGTAACGCCGTACTGGGCGAGATCCAGGGCAACCGAGTGAGTGTAGCCTAGCACGCCGGCCTTGGCAGCGGAGTAACAAGCCTGTCCGCTCGGGGGATTATAAGCGGCGAGGGAAGCAAAGTTTACAATACGCCCAAAGCCGGCATCCACCATGGCCTTGGAAAAGGCCCGGGTGCAGAAAAAGGTGCCGTTGATATTAACCTGTATAACCCGGTTATGGGTTTTAGTATCCAACTCCCAGGGCTTGCCGTAACCCTGAATCCCGGCGTTATTGACCAGATAGGCCACATGCATACCGCGACCGGCAATTTCAGCCGCCAGATCGTTAACGTGTTCATCCTTGGTCACGTCGAGGGGAAACAGGGTGACCTGCTCCGCTTCTTCTGGCGTCAACGCGCTTTGCCGCCAATCCTCCAGTTCATCCGGCGTTTTTCGGTCACAGCCGATAACCGGAATGCCCTTTCCCACCAGCCGCTTTGTCATGGCTGTACCCAGCCCGCCGATGGCGCCGGTAATGAGTGCGTATGTCCGTGACATGTAAAGTCTCCTAAAGCATCTCGTACATATTCAAGGTTTGGAAAGCCACGCACCCCAACATGTGGATCATGCAGTACATGCGGCTAACACCTCCAACGTATCGATTGAATTGCTGTCTCTGGGCGGTATTGCTGGATTTCTATATCGAGAGCGACCTGGCCCTAAATAGCTCGAATATCACGGAGAAAGTCCTCGATGGTTTTACTCAGCCCTCGACTGATTTCCGTTAAACTCTGAGAGGATTCTTGAACTTGCACAGAGCCGCTGAGGGCTTCCTGCGAACCTTCCTTCAGGTGTTTTATCTGTTCGCTGACGGACTCCGTAAGCTTCGCAGCTTCGCGTATATTATGTAGTATCTCCCTTGTTGAGTAGCTCTGCTGTTCTGTCGCTGCGTTCACGCTCAATGCCACTTCAGAGTTTTCCTGGATTGCCATTTTGGTTTCAGAAATGGTCTTGACCACTTTATCGCTGATAGTCTGCACTTGACTTATCTGATCAACGATGTCGTTAGTGGCGTTAGCTGTTTGATTGGCCAGCTCCTTTACCTCTGACGCAACCACCGCAAATCCAAGCCCGGCGTCTCCAGCTCGTGCCGCCTCGATCGTCGCATTAAGCGCCAAAAGATTGGTCTGTTCGGCGATTTCATTAATCAGGTTGATAACGTTACCAATATTTCTTGAGGATTCGGCGAGACTCGCGGCAATTTCCGCTGTCGCATCGACTTTAGTGATTGCGTCACTACTAATTGAGGAAGAATGTTCCATTTGATTGCTTATCTCTGATACAGAGGAAGCCACTTCCTCCGTAGCGGACGACACGGTTCTGACATTTGAAGCTGTTTTTTCGGCATCCTGCGTAGCAGCCACGGTTTGCGCTTCCATTTTCTTTGCTGAATCTGACATTCTAATCGCAGCTTTTTCCATTTGCTCTATCGCCGTGGCAAAACCCCTATTTTTTTCCTCGATCATTTCGTCAAATGCCGAAATACGTTCCTCTAAGCGGCGAGCCCTCGCCTCCCTTTCGGCCACCACCTGCAATTCTCTTTGTCTTTCTTCTTCCCTTAATTTTTCCTGGCGAGCACGTCTGTCTTCATCCCCCAACCGCTGGTCTTCAGCGGATTTTTGCGCGGCCTGTTCCAATCTAGCCCGTTCGAGATTACTTTCCTTAAAGTTTTCCAAAGCCTTCGCTATACTGCCAATTTCTGCCCCATAGCTCTGATAAGGAACTTCCACGTCAAGTTGCCCTTCCGCCAACTGCCCGATTTTCTTATTGAGCATCAACAAAGGACGTGAAACACTCCTTGATATCACTAGCGCACCGAGGAACAACAAGGCAACCATTGCCACGATCACACCGTACATAACCGCAATCACAAAAGCTCTATCAGCCTTTCCGCCAGCCTGCTCGCTTATTTTCTCAGCCAAAGTGTCTGACACTTGCTTGATCATATTCATGCGCTGGCTCGAAGCCTCGTACCACCCATCGGCAGTATAGCCGGCATCCTCGAAATCACCGCCTTCCAAATCAACTATCATCATCCGAATTTCGTTTACCGCAGATGTGGACAATTCAACGGAGAGTGCCTCATAGCTATCCCAAAATTCGTCTTCGGCTAAATTTTTATACGCTTTTTCAGCGCCTTTTTGCTGCCCCAACAACTCCATAAATTCAGAAAACCGCTCTGCATCGAAATACCCTGATGAGAACCCTATTGCAACACTGGTGCGCTCACTACCGCTCAACTCCAATAGCTGCATCAACGCCAACAATGCAGAAATTCGTCGTGTAATCACCGCGTCGGAAACGGCGTGATTCATGTCACTCACAAACTTGAGTAACGCACTGTACATCTTGCTGTAATCTCTTTGCATGATGGCAATGGGAAACACCCGCGGCGGCAAAACCTGTCTCTCCACGAAGCTCATATTGGCAATACGTTCATCCTTCTGACGTTCCGCTGCGAAATCCACATTCAATACATATGATCTAGCCTGGTCCAGCTGCCCTACCGCAGACTGCACCGATTGTAATGCTTTATGCAAATCACGATTCAATGAGCCGAGTTTCTCCTCACTCGCCGACACCTTGAACGCATCAATAGCGTGATTAGTTATTTCTTTTTGAACGACCAAACTATTTATTGCATCGCTATCCCCGTACGAACTGAGATAAATGGCTGATAGCCCCTCTTCCTTTTGAAGCTCATGCAGCAGATTGCTTAATTCGATTGACAGGCCGGCAACATACTGTATCTCCTTATTAATTCGGTATTCCCTATAGGTCGTATACGACTGGCTAGCGGAAAAAACAATCAACAACACTATGGGTATAAAGGTGGTCCCGACTATTCTATTGGCGAGACTATAATTATTCAGCGCACGTTCGACACGCTCCCAAAACGGAGCAGCTCTAGACTGTACAGAATTTTCTGTCATCCCCCACACCTCAACTTAGCGTTTATTTGCTTATAAGTATACGATTCCATCAATATATCGTACTTTTTATGATTAAGTACGACATATCTAAGTGTTGTTAGATTGGTTTTAACTTTATTCTCAATTTGTGAAATATTTTAATATACCTTCTCCGTATTTTTTCACACTTATTTGATAAACACTTTTCTTATCCGCAGTATTTAATAAGCACTCTATTTCCGTCGGCAGCGTAGAGTACGACTCTAATTTCCCAAAGCGCAAATGACCCGTACCTTGCGACATGAACAGTCTAGACATGATATTCATCACCTCACAGATACTGTCATTGGCGTATTCATTGATGATG
>OBIY01000583.1_pt1 | contig 13604 bp, 11 predicted proteins | sample 1519841 | NCBI WGS metagenome assembly OBIY01 (sample SAMN03019774, study PRJEB22545) | beach sand metagenome | biome: beach; feature: sea beach; material: beach sand | place: USA: Municipal Pensacola Beach, FL | collected 2010-07-30 | depth 30-40 cm m
CAAGCCACGGGAAATCGTTCTCGGTCAGGCTCTGCCAGATAATGCCGAAGTGACCAGCTTCCACAGCCCGCTGCCGGCGCGGGTGGAAGCCGACGGCCGTCTGCGTATTCAGGCCCGCGCCGGGCAGTGGCAAATCCGGATCGGGGCGCGTTTTCAGGACCAGGCCCAGCACTTCAATATGAACAAGCTGGACAAACACTGGCCGGGGCAGGAGATCTGGAGTTTTCGCGCCAACCCACAACTGCGCGGAGTAAAAGTCAGTGGCGCGCCTTCGGTGGACCCTTCCCAGATTGACCTGCCACCCCAGTTTGGTGGCCTGCCTACCTATCTGATGTCACCCTCCACCACCCTGCAACTGGAACAGCAGTACCGGGGCGATGCTACCCCCGCCGCCAACCAACTCAGCCTCAACCGAGAGCTATGGCTCGACTTCGACGGCGGTGGCGCCACCACCAAAGACCGCATCGAGGGCCAGTTCACCCATCGGTGGCGGCTATATTCCTCACCCGATCTGAAGCTGGGCCGGGTGCTCGCCAATGGTCAGCCCCAGGTGCTTACCCGACTGCCTGACGAGGCGGGAGCCGGAATCGAGATCCGCCACCCCCATGTCAATATTGAAGCCATCAGCCGCATTGACGGCCTGGAGACAATCAGCGCCACCGGCTGGCAACACGATTTCGACAAGGTCAACCTGAACCTCAACCTGCCACCCGGCTGGCAGTTATGGCACGTAGGAGGTCCGGACTATGTCAACAAGTCCTGGCTGTCCCGCTGGGATCTGTGGGATCTGTTTATCTGCCTGCTGGTGGTGGGCGGCCTGTTCCGCGTCCTCGGCTGGCAGTGGGGAGTGGTTGGCGCGCTGACTTTGGCGCTGGCTTATCACGAACGCAACTTTCCCCTGATCGGTTGGGTCATTCTGGTCGCCGCCCTGCCGGCACTGAAAGTCCTGCCCGAAGGCGCTTTTAAGAAGCTCATTAATGCCATCGCCCATCTTGCGCTGGCCGGCGTTACCGCCGTGGTGATCGCCTTCGCCATCGACCAGGTGCGTAAGGGGATCTATCCCCAACTGGAGCAGACACGCAGCATTTATGCCTATAGCGATATATATAGCGCCAGCCGGTCACTCTCGAAAACACAACGTAGTCCGGCCATACGGGAAAAAGCCGAGCTGCAAATGATGGATATGGCGGCTTCGGAGCCGGAACCACCGCGCTACCGACCCGGCGACAATATCCAGACCGGGCCCGGAGAACCCTCCTGGCAATGGCGACAAGTTCGCATGGGCTGGAGCGGGCCGGTAAAAGCGGACATGCCCCTGGATTTGTACCTGTCACCACCCTGGCTGACCCGGATACTCAGCTTTGTGAAAACCGCCCTGGCCTGCCTGTTGCTCTATGGGCTCGGCGCGGCACTGGTGAAACATCACTGGTGGTTCGGGTCGCTCTCCGCCAGTGAGCCACGCAACCAACCCGCGGGCGTGCTATCGCTGCTACCCATGATATTGCCGGCGCTGTTGGCGCTGACACTGGCCGGTGCGCCAACCTATGTCCAGGCCAATGACTTCCCACCGCAGAAGCTGTTAACCGAGCTGAAGGAAACCCTGCTCAAGGCGCCGGCCTGCGCGCCCCACTGCGCCGCGGTGCAAGAAAGTCGCGTTGAGGTTAGTGGACAGCGCCTGATGATTCGCCAGCGGGTCAATGCCGTAAGCGAATTGGCCTTCCCCCTGCCCGCCGATTCCAGCTGGCAGGCGGCCGAGCTATTACTGAACGGAACGGGCGCGGCGCTGGCTCGCGCTGATAACAAGCACTGGGTGCGCCTGCCACCGGGCAACCACGACCTGACTATGATCGCCCGTTTTCGCGGCGACAAACTCAGTATTCCCTTCCCCCTGAACAGCCCCAATATTTCGGTCGATGCGCCAGACTGGCAGGTTTTCGGACTTCAGGACCGCAGTCTCACTGGCGGCACCCTGCAACTGGAGAAAGAGGTCAAGGAGCAAGTGGAAGAAAGCTTGCTGCCCGCACCCATCAAGCCTTTTGTCAGAGTCCGACGGCAACTCAATGCCGACATCGACTGGGAGCTGGTAACCACGGTTATCCGCAGCGCGCCACCGACGGGCGCCATTAATCTGCGCATTCCCCTGCTGCCCGGTGAATCCGTGGTCAGCCAAAATGTCCTGGTCGAAGACCATCACGCGGTAATCGCCCTGGGCGTACGCCAACAACAGCTCTCCTGGCGCTCGGTGGTCAAACCCGGTGATCTGGAAAGTCTGAGCGCTCCGGACAGTGATACCTGGACCGAGCACTGGCATATTCAGGCCTCGCCGCGCTGGCACTTTATTACCTCGGGCCTGGCGCCGGTAAAAACCCGCCCTGGCGCGGGTCCGGTGGTGCACCTGTGGCAACCCTGGCCCGGCGAGCGCCTAGATATCGAAGCCATTCGCCCGGAACCGGTGCCCGGCCCCACCACCACGGTGGAAAATCTCCAGATCGACCACCGCCCCGGTGCCCGCAGCGCCGCGCTCAAGTTGTCGATGGGCATCCGCAGCAGTCTCGGCGGCGAATACCGCCTGCCCCGACCACCAGGGGCTGAGTTACAGAACATGCTTATCAATGGGGTCGAGCAAACCACTCCCCGCGATGGCGATCAGGTGGTCATCCCGCTGGTGCCGGGTCTGCAAAGCATTGAAATTAACTGGACGCTGGACCAGGGCGTGGCGCGCATCACCGAAACCCCGGCCTTTGCCCTGCCGACGCCAGCCAGCAACATCGATATCCGCCTGCACTTGCCCCGTGACCGCTGGCCCATCCTGTTACATGGCCCGGACATCGGCCCGGCCATGCTCTACTGGGGCGTACTCGCAGTGATTCTGGTGATCGCCGCCACCCTGGGTCAACTGGTGCGCCGCCGACAGCTATCCATCCCGCTCAAAACCTGGCACTGGTTGCTGCTGGCCCTGGGCATGAGCACCGTCAATATGGCCGGCAGCATCCCGGTGGTGCTGTGGTTTTTTGCCATGGAAGCGCGCAAGCGGCGGCCCGTGGACAGCGCTTCGCCCCTGTTTAATGTCACCCAGGTGGGACTGATCCTGCTGTCGATTGTGGCCCTGCTCAGCCTGTTTGCCACCATTCCCCAAAGTCTGCTGTCGGCGCCTGACATGCAGGTCACCGGCAATGGCTCCCACAACTACTTCTACCAGTGGTACCAGGATCACAGCGCCGAAGTCCTGCCCCAGGGCTGGGTCTTCAGTCTGCCATTGGGGGCGTTTCGTATCGCCATGCTGCTCTGGTCGCTATGGCTGGTATTTGCGCTGATGGGCTGGATCAAATGGTGGTGGGAATGCCTGTCCACCGGCCAGCTCTGGAATCAGCAGCCGCAAACCCGCACCCGCGCCAGGTTTGGCAAAAAGAAAACCGACGCTGAAACTGAAAATAAAGATACGCAACAGGAGTGAACCATGACCACTCACCAGGGCCACTGCCACTGCGGCGCCGTACGTTTCGAAATGGACTCCGCCGTGGACAGCGCGCTGCAATGCAACTGTTCGTTCTGTATTCGCCGGGGCACCACGATTCACCGCGTTCCCGCCGACAACTTCCGGCTGCTGGCCGGCGAAGACCAGTTAAACTGCTACGGCTCGCGGGAATTTTCCGACCACTATTTTTGCCGCACCTGCGGCATCCATTGCTTGAGCCGGGTGAACTTCGGCGATGAGCCGGTGGTGATGGTGAATCTGGGATGTTTCGATCCCGACCTGCTGGCCGGGATCGAGCCGAGCCTGTTTGATGGCGCCAGCAAGCTTTAAAACAAGCCAAGGCCCTTTAAAAACTGTGTGATAGCTTCGCGTTCGAAGTAGGCCATCGCAGAAAATAATAGAGCCATCGTCAAGGTAAGGGACTTCAACATACCCTCTGGACTGCGCCAACGGTGTTCCAACATCGTCATTGCACCAAGCCTCGAGCTTTCTTTTAGCAAGGGCGAAATGTTATCCGTGAAGCCCTCGAACAGCTCTGTACCTTTAGCATTTTTGAGAGGCACAACCTGATCCCCAACCAGAACAGCGGACTTTGTCCAGCGTATATCAGGATAGTTTTGTTCGACTCTCTGATGGTTGTGTTTAAGCGCAACGACCCTGTCAGGGTACATAACCAGCTCTAGCTTCACCAATCGCGAAGCCATTAACATCAGTGGAAAAAATGGCAATATCAGGAGCGTTAACATCAGAGTGATTTGAGAATCATCACGAGAGACATCCATAAAAACCCCTTCGCCTAAAACAACTGCGAAAATAGCCATAACAGCCATAAAAGGCCACATCCACTTGGTGGCTAATCGTACCTGATTATTCACGGTAAAACTCATGCCCTCCCGAGGTAGGGAATCCAGTGTCACGGCCAACGCTTCACTATCCGAACTCGGCAAGTTTGCCCGTTCCTCCGCCGGACCTTTCCTGCCGCTGATCACGGCGTAAGCAAATGTTGCCATCCAGGCTATCACCCCCACGCCCAGAACCACATAACCCAGCAGTCGAAAATGTTGCGCCTCAACCCTGGACGCGGCGAACAGGTCGGTCAGCATTGTCACGTCCAGATCGGAGCGCTGCTCGCCCTCCTTGCTGTAGCGGTAAACGGCAATTTCCTTGAAATCGCTTATTAACACTTCGTCATCCAGCAACTCCAAACCGATAACATCGGAGCCAGCTGGCAAATCAAGCTCTTTAAGGTATTGCCAGTCAGCGTCGTAGACCAGCACCCGCCCCCGATCCATATTGGAAAACGCGATATTGACCCACCATTGATTGCCAACTTTTGTAAAGGCGCTGGGCCAACGCCACTCGCTATCGTCAATTTTTGTCGTGTGGGAAGTTAGCTCATGGGCGAAATTCGCCTGCTGCGCGGACAGCGCGCTAACACGATGGTGGTTGGTGTCAGCTATCCACAATCGTTGATCGTATAGACGCAGCTGGTTGGGGAATTTGAACCCGTCTTTCTCGGCCAGCAACTCACCTTTGGCATCAAGTTTTAACAGCCGGTGGCGACTGGTATCGGCGACATAAACACTGTCGTCAGTCCAGTCGATAGACAGCCGAAAAGTCCTGTCAAACGCGGGCAATTCACTACTGAATTTTACGCAGCTCCGGTCGCTCAGCGAGCAGCGGCTGAGCTGGTTATAGTGCCCCTCTGTTGCCACGTCGGTTTCCCTGATTCTTGCGATAGCGTTTAAATCCTTGCCCAGGCTTCGGGCCACGGTATCGGTACGAATCAGTAGATCACCGTTGGAGAAAAACGCGAAATCACCGACCATATTCTCGATCTCGAATTGCCTCAGATCGATGACTTCTTCCAGGGTGTTGGCCGATGACACGTGATATAGGGACAAACCCACCAGTATCACCACACCACCATCGGGATGGGCTTGCATCAGGGTGGGCCTCGGAACCCCATTCGCCTGCTGATCCGCCCAGAATTTAAAACCCAACACCACAATGGCGCACAAAATAACGCCTGCCGCTACCACGGGGTTAACTGATTTATTCATAAACTTCCCTGTTTGCCTTTATAAAAAAACAGCCGATGTCGGAATAGACCCAATTAGCACGCCGCCATCAGACTCTACCGTTGACATTAAATCACGGTAGCACGCCTACCACTCATTCAGCTGACCTCGAATGTGCACCTTCGTAAGGGACCAAACCGCGTAACGCTGGACGACGCCAGGGGCGAGGCCTATAGTTTTATCGCTGATACCATCAATAAATCCTGTATACCCAGGCTCTATAAACCTAGAAAAAGGAACACCCATGTCCGATAAAGATAAAAGACAAAAAGGCATCGAATTATTCAAGAAACTGGTTGAAGGTCAGGAGCGCCCGCCGGCTGTAGGCCGTTCGGCGATACCGGAAAAATTTTCCCGCTATACCATGGAGCACCTGTTTGGCGACGTCTGGCAGGGGGATGAGCTGCCCCTTGAGCTGCGTTCACTGATCACCTGCACCATTCTCGTCGCCCTCAACCGGGAAGCGGAGCAACGAATTCATTTTCCCGGCGCCCGGAACCTGGGCGTCAAGCGGGAGCAGCTCGAAGCCATGATCGTGCACGCCGCCCACTACGCCGGCTGGCCTTGCGCCGCCAGCGCCTTCCGGGTGCTGGGCGAGGTGTGGCCGGTGGAGGAAGACTGAGCTTGATCGATCTGACCGTGAAAACCGGCCCGACGTATCAGGGCTCGCTGCCGAGAGTCAGAGGCAAGTCTTCATCCCTGACCCATTCGGACATGGAGCCGTCGTAAACGGCGACATTTCCATGGCCCAGTAGAAGCAGGGCCAGGGCATCGACGGTGGCGGATATCCCGCCACCACAATAGACCACCACCCGCTCGGCTGTTAACGCACCACTGGCTTTGAATTTTTCCCTGATGGCATCCCGTTCCAGAAACCTGCCACTTCCGGGGTCCAGCAGGTCGCCGTTAAACACATTGTAACTGCCGGGTATATGGCCGGGGCGGCCATAGCGATTGTCCTCGCCGCTATAAACAGTCGGCGCCAGGGCATTGAGCGTGCAGACTCCTTTCCCTTGCTGGTTCGCTTGCATCTCCTCCCTGTCCGCCCACAGGTGCGGTTGCGGCTTTGGGTGTAATTGTCCACACGGGTAAGCATCAAGTCCGGAACTCACGGGCCGGTTTCCCCCACTCCAGGCCTGCCAGCCACCGTCGAGCACGGCGACGTTATCAAAGCCCACGGAGCGAAACATCCACCAGGCGCGGGTAGCCCACATCACCGAGCCATGGCTATAGAGCAGCACGGCGCTGTCATCGGAAACACCGTGTTCGGCAGCCAGTTGGCAAAAGCGCTCCGGTGACGGCATGGTAAAGGGAATTTCGCTGTCGGGATCACTAAATTCACCGGCGAGATCGAGGAAACCAGCGCCAGGAATATGGGCCTTGCGCCAGTCTTCGTAGCCACTTTCTGTGAGATAGCCACCGCCAGGCTTGTGCTGCATATGGACGGTAGTGTCGAAAATCCGTAGTTGTGGCCTGTCAAGGTGGCTGGCGAGCCAGTCGACGCTCACCAGCGGGTCTGTCAGCTTCATTACTCTTCCCCCCTGTCCAGCAAGGCCCCATAGCCTTCCCGGTAATTATTGAATAAAAATTGATAACCCTGGGTCAGGAGTTTACGGTTGCTGCATCGTTTGTTTTGGGCAGCCGAAATACTGTCTGCAAGCGCCGGCGGAGAAGAACAGCCGGTTTTTGCCGCCAGCCAGGTCGCCACTTCAGCGAGAGGGGCCGGCTCACTATCGCTGGCCAGATAGAGGGAATCAAGCACCTTGCCCGCCAGGCGCTGGCGAAACAACCAGGCCAGCACGGCCACGCAATCGTCCCGGTGAATCCGATTAGTATAGTAAGGCGGCTGGTATTGCACCGGCTTTTCCGAGCGTACGCGGTCAACGAAACGTCGCCTGCCGGGGCCGTAAATACCGCTAAATCTGACCACGGTATTGCCAGCACCCGCCTGCCAGAGTTTACGCTCGGCCTCCAGCAAAACATGACCATTGAAGCCCCTGGGTTCGGTCGGCGAACTTTCGTCCACCCACTCCCCGGCATGCTGACCATAAACACTGGAGGAAGAGACAAAAATCCAGTGAGGGCTTCTTGACTGCTGGCCACCGCGATGAGCGGCGAAGTAGTCCAGCAGGTTTGCCAGCCCCTTCTCATAAACCGCCCGATAACTTTCCTCATTGCGCTGCCCCGGGGTCAGAATCACAAAGATCTGATCGAAGCCCGTGGGCAACCCTTTAATACTTGCCGGATTGCTAACGTCGGCCAGAACAATAGCCAGACCAGCCACTGCTTCCGTCAGCGGGTTGCGTTTGACCGCCGTCACCGCATGGCCTTCGGCCAGCAGGGTTCGCGCCAGCCCCAGACCAATATCGCCACAGCCGACAATCAACACTCGCGCCATAAACTTTCCACCCAACCCAAACCACCCTCAACGCGCGCAAGCGATACCGCGCTGAAGCCTGCCAATCTGTCTGTCGTGGCTGCGCCCCAATAACAGCAGGGCGGCTATGGCGCCTAATAGCGCCAGCATCATGTCCCACTGGGCATCCCAGACATCGCCCTGGGTACCAAGAAACTCAATGGAGCCGTCACCATAAAACACTGCAACCCACCATTCGATCAACTCATAAAAAGCACTGAACGCCAGACAAAAACACACGACCAGAAAGGCCCGCCAGACCCGACCATTAATAATGTGCAGGCGAATAAACAGCTCCCTTGCCACCAGGGCGGGCACAAAGCCCTGGGCGACATGGCCGAGTCGATCATAATTGTTGCGGGAAAAATCAAACCAGTCCTGCAACCAGAAACCCACGGGCACGCGGGCGTAGGTATAGTGGGCTCCCAGTAACAAAAACAACCCGTGCAAAAATAGCAGGTAATAGACCATGCGCGTCAGGGGAAAGCGCTGGCGTGTGGCCCAAATGATGGGAAGACCAATAAACACCGGCAGGGATTCCATCCACCAGGTAAGCCGATCGAAAGGCTCAATATACGAGGCAACGGTCGCCGCTACCAATAGCGCCAACATCACCAGCAGTTCACGAGTGCTAATCACGACAGGTCCCGATTCATCGCCTAATTGGGTTCACAAACCGCATTCAGCTCTGTCACCAGGCGCCGGTGAAAACCACCAAAACCGCCATTGCTCATAATGAGTATATGACAGGGCGACCGGGCTTCGGCCAGGGTTTTGGCCACCAGCTCATCAAGGCTGGCTATAACCCGGGCCGCCGCACTGCCGCTGGCAACCACTTCGGTGAGGGACCAGTCCAGTCCCTCGGGCTGATACCAGAACACCTGGTCGGCCTCATCCGTGGCCGCCGCCAGGCTTTCCCGGTGTACACCCAGTTTCATCGTATTGGAGCGCGGCTCTATAACAGCGAGGATTTTTTCATCACCGACTTTTTTACGCAGCCCAGCCAACGTAGTAGCAATGGCGGTGGGGTGGTGGGCAAAGTCATCGTAGACCCGCACGCCGGCAATATCGGCGAGCAGCTCCATACGCCGAGCGACGCCGGCAAACTCACAGAGGGCCTCACAGGCCTGTTCGGGGCGGACGCCCACGTGACGGGCGGCGGCGATGGCAGCCAGGGCATTAGCAATATTATGCTGACCAACCTGCGACCATTGCACGCGACCCTGCAGTTCATCGTCATGCAATACATGAAAGGCGCTGCCGTCTTCAGACGCCATGCGTACTGACCAAAGGCCACCCTCGCCAGTGGTTTCGCACGGTGTCCAGCAACCCCGTTCCAGTACACCCGCCAGATTGCGTTCCGCTTCGGGATAAATAATCAGGCCTTCGGCGGGCACAGTACGTACCAGGTGATGAAACTGGGTCTGGATCGCCGCCAGGTCCGGAAAAATATCGGCGTGATCAAACTCCAGATTATTCATCACCAGGGTTCGCGGCCGATAGTGGACAAATTTGGAACGCTTGTCGAAAAAGGCCGTGTCGTACTCGTCCGCCTCGACGACGAAAAAAACACTCTCGCCAACACGCGCCGACACCGCGAAATTGCCCGGCACACCGCCGATCAGAAAACCCGGCGACATACCGGCGGCTTCCAGTATCCAGGCCAGCATGCTTGCGGTAGTGGTTTTGCCGTGGGTGCCAGACACCGCCAGCACCCAGTGATCCTGCAAGAAATGCTCCCCCAGCCACTGGGGACCAGAGGTGTAGGGCAAATTGCGGTTGAGTACGTATTCAACACAGGGGTTGCCGCGGGACAGGGCATTACCAATGATCACCAGATCGGGCGCCGGATCGAGCTGGGCTGGATCGTAGCCCTCGATCAGCTGAATGCCCGCCTGCTCAAGCTGTGTGCTCATGGGCGGATAGACATTGGCGTCACAACCGCTGACCCGATGGCCTCGGGTCTTGGCCAGTTGCGCCAGGCTGCCCATGAAGGTGCCACAAATACCCAGAATATGGATGTGCATAAAATAAAATTCCCGCACACAATGGTTTCAATAAACTGCTCGAATTATCCCATTGCTGGCGGTCCGCCGCCATGCAATCCAGACGCCTTTACCGTATCATGATCGGCGCGATAGAACTTGCGCCTCCATGGGGAAAATATGCCGAAAAAAAACGCTTTTTACGCTCAATCCGGCGGTGTTACCGCGGTTATTAACGCCAGCGCCTGCGGTGTCATTGAAACCGCGCGCGCCCATCGCAAGCAAATCGGCAAAGTCTATGCGGGAAAAAACGGCATTATCGGCGCCCTGCGGGAAGAACTGATCGATACCAGTAAGGAATCAGCCAGCGCCATCGCCGCTCTACGCCACACTCCCTCAGGTGCTTTCGGCTCCTGCCGCCACAAGCTTAAAAACTTTACCGACGACCCCAGCGAATACCAGCGTTTGATCGAGGTGTTCAAGGCTCACAATATCGGTTACTTCTTCTATAACGGTGGCGGCGATTCCGCCGACACCTGTCTGAAGGTCTCTCGCCTCTCCGAGGATCTGGGCTATCCCATCCAGGCCATTCATATTCCCAAAACCGTCGATAACGACCTGCCGCTGACCGACAACTGCCCCGGTTTTGGCTCGGTGGCCAAATACGTGGCTGTGTCCACCAAGGAGGCCAGCCTCGATGTGGCCTCCATGTGCGACACCTCCACCAAGGTGTTTATTGTCGAAGTCATGGGCCGCCACGCCGGCTGGATTGCCGCCGCCGGTGGCCTGGCCGCCGACCAGGCCGGCGACCCGCCCCATATTATTCTGTTTCCGGAAATCGCTTTTAATCGGGAGAAATTTCTGAAAAAAGTGCGCAGTACCGTTAAAAAGAATGGCTACTGCGTGATCGTCGCCTCTGAAGGGGCTCAGTACAAGGACGGGACTTTTATTGCCGACGCCGGCACCACTGATGCCTTCGGCCATAAACAACTGGGCGGTGTGGCGCCGACTTTGGCGGCAATGATCAAGGACGAGCTGGGCTACAAATATCACTGGGCCCTGGCCGATTACCTGCAACGCTCGGCTCGCCATATCGCCTCGGCTACCGATGTAGAACAGGCCTACGCCGTGGGCAAGGCGGCGGTGGAATTTGCGCTGGCGGGAAAAACCTCAATAATGGTCAGCATCGAGCGCAAAAAAACCAGAAAATACGGTTGGCGCATCGGCGAGGCGGAACTCGCCAAAGTCGCCAACGTGGAAAAAATGATGCCGCGCAACTTTATCACCCGTGACGGCTTTGGCATTACCAATCTGGCCAGGGACTATTTGGCGCCCCTGATTCAGGGGGAGGACTATCCACCCTATAAAAACGGCACACCCCAGTACGCCAAGCTGAAAAACACGCTGGTGTCGAAAAAACTAAAAGGTCGATTCAGGATCTAACTCGGCCAGGGAACGACACAAAAAACGCCAGTCTTGAAAGCAAGGAGGCACAATGAAATCCGTATTGGAAAAAGTTTTTCATGGCGCGCTTTATGGCCTGGGCTTTGGGATTATTGTCGGCGGAATTTTTTACTACCTGACTAACAGACTCAGCAATGAAGCCATGAGCCAGTTTTCTACCGCTCCCGATGCTGTGGAAATCTCCTCGCACCGCAAGCTCGAACGGGATGGCAAACTCCTGATACTCGGTGAGCTCAAGAACACATCAGATGACGATGCTCGGGGTATTTGGGTAACCGTCGACCTGTATCTCGATAACGAGTTTGTCAAACAATGTGAAGAATCGGTCAGGGGCACCCTGGCTCCCGGCGAGTCCCGCAACGTCGAAATTTCCTGCGGTGGCGGTTGCAAAAACAACCCCATTGTTGAGCACGATACTTACGAAATTTTTATTACCAGCTACTGAACAGGGTTTGTGCAAGTAGCGACCGGGTTTTCGCGACACGCGTAGCAACAAAGCACGATCGAAATCGACGCTCCATTCTACACCTCCAGCAAAAAAGTCACCGGCCCGTCATTCGTTAAAGACACCTGCATATCGGCGCCAAAGATACCGCTTGCTACAGCCCCATGGCTGGCAGCCAGCTCCGCCAAAAAGAATTGATACAGATTTTCGGCATCTTGCGGGGGAGCCGCCGGGGTAAAACTGGGCCGCAAACCCTTTTTAGTGTCTGCGGCCAGGGTGAACTGGCTGACCACGAGTACGCCGCCGTCGATGTCTTTGACACTGGCATTCATCCGCCCCTGGGCATCGGGGAATATCCGATAATTCAGGACTTTATTTACCAGCTTGCCGACCTGCCTGGCGCCATCCCCATTTTCGATACCGAGCAATAGCAGAACACCGCGTTCAATAGCGCCGACGGTTTCACCATCCACCACCACCGCCGCCTGACTAACTCGTTGTATCAAGCCGCGCACGGTAAACTGGCCATTCTGGCTGAAGTCTGGCAATAAACCGCGAAGTCTTCATACATGGTGGCGAGCCCTGATAATGTCCGCCATTTCATCGGTGGCTTTGACCAGCGCATCGACCGTGCCCGGCTCGCCGGAAGCATGGCCTGCATTGCGTATCACTTCCAGCTTCATTCCCGGTAGCGCCGCCTGCAAATCAAAAGCCTGCCTCACCGGACACACCACGTCATAGCGACCATGGACAGCGATGGTTGGTATCTCTGCAATTCTATCTGCCTGTTCAATAATTACATTATCAGAGACAAAACAGTTATTAACGAAGTAATGGGCTTCGATACGCGCCATGGACAAGGCCACATGGGCCGAGGCGAAGCGTTCCACCACATAGGGGTTGGGATGCAGGGTTGCGCAGCGTGCCTCCCACAGCGACCAGGCGCGAGCAGCGCGGATTCGATCCACTTCATCGGCGCTGGTGAGATGCCGATGGTAGGCGTGGAGGAGGTCATCGCGCTCATTGACGGCGATGGGAGCCTGAAAATCAGCCCAGTAGTCGGGAAAAATCTCACTGGCCCCAAACTGGTAAAACCACTGAATATCTCTGGGTCGGCACAAAAATATGCCTCTTAAAACCAGGCCCAGCACCCGCTCGGGATGGGTCTGGGCATAAAGTAAACTGAGCGTGGAACCCCAGGAACCACCAAAAAGCATCCAGCGCTCAAGGCCCAGATGCTCCCGTATCAACTCCATATCCGCGACCAAATCCTGGGTAGTATTGTGCTCCAGCGCCGCGTGCGGTGTTGAACGCCCACTGCCGCGCTGGTCAAACAAAATGATGCGGTAAATGTCGGGATTAAAAAATCCGCGATCGCCGGGCGCACAACCGGCGCCCGGCCCACCGTGAACAAACACTACAGCGATGCCATTGCTGTTGCCGCTTTCCTCCACATAAAGAGTATGGCCGCCGGAAACCGGCAATTGATGGGTGGCATAGGGCGAGATCGCCGGGTAATGTGTACGCATCAAAGAACTCCGGATAGGGTTTTCGCTATGCAGGCGAATCAATATTGGCCAGCACCGCGCACAGCGCTGTGCCTACGGAAACATAAGCCAGGAGGGTAAAAATGGCAATGCGTGGAGACAGCAGTCCCTTAAACCGCTGCCCCTGGGCCCAGGGTAATGACCTTTACGAGCAGTATCACGACCAGGAGTGCTTACCTGAAGATCGAGAA
>OBIY01000584.1_pt1 | contig 13586 bp, 14 predicted proteins | sample 1519841 | NCBI WGS metagenome assembly OBIY01 (sample SAMN03019774, study PRJEB22545) | beach sand metagenome | biome: beach; feature: sea beach; material: beach sand | place: USA: Municipal Pensacola Beach, FL | collected 2010-07-30 | depth 30-40 cm m
GTCGCACATGACCCGCATTAAAATGCAATCGTAAAGCGCCAGGTTGGCCTTGGTTGGCCCAAGTTGGCAATCAAACGGCACGGCCGGAAATTCGGCTGCGTGATTAGTCACGCGCCCCGAAAATCGCCGTGCCAACGCGGATATGTGTCGCGCCAAAGGCAATGGCGGTTTCAAAATCCTCGCTCATCCCCATGCTGAGCTTTGCAAGCCCGTTGCGTTTGGCAATTTTCTCAAGCAGCATGAAATAGGGGGCAGGCGCCTCTCCCTGCGGGGGAATGCACATCAGACCCGCGATCGTCAGCCCGAATTCGTCACGACACCGGGCAATGAAAGCATCCGCCTCGCGCGGCGCAATCCCGGCCTTCTGCGGCTCTTCCCCGATATTGATCTGAATAAACAGTTCCGGCGCGCGCGCCAGCGCCTCAATCGCATCGGCGATGCGGCGGGCAAGTTTCGGGCGGTCGATGGTTTCGATCGCATCGAACAGCGACACGGCCTGACGAACCTTGTTACTTTGCAGCGGACCGATCAGATGCAGCTTGATATCGTCATAACCTTCGCGCAGGGACGGCCATTTATCGGCGGCTTCCTGCACCCGGTTTTCGCCGAATATGCGCTGCCCCGCGGCCAATGCGGGGACGATGCGATCGGCACCGTGAAACTTGCTGACCGCGATCAGGGTCACATCGGTTGCCGCGCGGCCAGCCTCGCTGGCCGCTTTATCCATGCGCGCCTGAATCGCGGCAAGATTGGCCGCCACATCGATATTGTTCCGGGTTAGACTTTCATTCATGCGCCACTCACCAACCGACTCACACCCGCAGCGGGGGATCTCTTGCGCAAGCTAGCAAAACTCGCGACGGGCCTCAAACGCCGCTGCCCCGCAGCAAGCCGCAATCCGGCCAGCAAACGCATGGCCTTGCCGGCTGTTTGGCTGATGACCGATGCCACGCGCCTGCCTGCGCCACAACAGGCAATTGCCGCCCTGCCACGGGAGGCGGGCGTCATCTTCCGCCACTATGCGGTGGCCGACCGCGCCGCGCTGGGGGCAGAGCTGCGCGCGCTTTGCGCCCGGCGCGGCCTGCCATTCTTGGTGGCCGGTGATGTCGGGCTTGCGCTTGCGCTGCGCGCCGAGGGGGTGCATCTGCCCGAAGCGCACATCATGCGCGCGGGCGCGATCAAACGTCGTGCACCACAGCTGCGCGTGACGGTTGCCGCACACAGCCTGCCCGCGCTGATCCGCGCCCGGGCCGCCGGGGCCGATGCAGCTTTGCTGTCCCCGGTATTTCCAACCGAAAGCCATCCGGGGGCGCCGACGCTCGGCGCTCACCGCTTTGCGCGGCTTGCGCGCGCGGCAGGATTACCGGTTTATGCGCTGGGTGGTGTGAACACGGAAAATGCCGCACGGCTGCGCGGCAGCGGTGCTTTCGGGATTGCCGCGATCGCGGCCCTCAACCCTGATAAACAGGGCTGAGATCACGACCACACGCTAATCATCCCCCATTTTGAGGGCGGCGATAAACGCTTCCTGGGGGATTTCCACCCGCCCGAACTGACGCATCCGCTTCTTGCCCGCCTTCTGCTTGTCGAGCAGCTTGCGCTTGCGCGTCGCATCCCCGCACCTGTTCAAGATTCCCATATCCTTGCGCATTGCGCTGATGGTTTCGCGCGCGATCACCTTGCCACCAATCGCCGCCTGAATCGGAATCTTGAACAGGTGCCGCGGAATCAGATCCTTCAACCGTTCGCAGATTTCGCGGCCGCGCATCTGCGCCCGATCCGCATGCACGATCATCGACAGGGCGTCGACGGGCTCATCATTGATCAGAATCGACATCTTGACGAGCTTGCCCGCCTCATAGCCGGTGATCTGATAATCAAAACTCGCATATCCCCGGCTCACCGATTTCAGCCGGTCGTAGAAATCGAACACCACCTCATTCAGTGGCAACTTATAGACCAGCATGGCGCGGCTGCCGGCATAGGTCAGCTCCTGCTGAATACCGCGCCGGTCCTCGCATAATTTGAGGATTGCGCCGAGATATTCATCAGGGGCGAGAATAGTGGCGAGAATCCACGGCTCCTCGATATGATCGACGCGCACCGGGTCGGGCATATCCGCCGGGTTGTGCACTTCCTGCATGCTGCCATCGCTCAGATGCACCTGATAAATCACGCTTGGAGCGGTGGTAATCAGTTCCAGCCCGAATTCGCGTTCAAGCCGTTCGGTGATGATTTCAAGGTGCAGCATGCCCAGAAAGCCGCAACGGAAACCAAAGCCAAGGGCGGCACTGGTTTCCATTTCGAATTCGAAGCTCGCATCATTGAGCCGCAGCTTGCCCATACTGTCGCGCAGCTCTTCAAATTCCGAAGAATCGACGGGGAACAAACCGCAGAAAACCACAGGCTGCGCTGGCTTGAAACCGGGAAGTGGCGCGGCAGTGGGGCGCTTTTCCTCGGTAATTGTATCGCCGACGCGGGTGTCGGCCACTTCCTTGATGCTGCCGGTGAAAAAGCCGATCTCGCCCGGCCCGAGCGCATCGACCATCTTCTGCAGCGGTGTGAATACACCAACCCGGTCGACCTGATAGGCACCGCCCGTTCCCATCATAGCGACGCGCATACCCTTTTTCAGCACCCCGTCGATCACCCGCACAAGGATCATGACCCCGAGATAAGGGTCATACCAGCTATCCACCAGCATCGCCTTGAGCGGCGCATCGAGCGTGCCCTCGGGAGCCGGCAACTGATGCACAATCGCCTCCAGCACATCCTCAATGCCAATGCCCGATTTAGCGGATACTTCAAGCGCGCCGGACGCATCGATGCCGATCACATCCTCGATCTGCTGCCTCACCCGGTCAGGCTCGGCCGCAGGCAGATCGATCTTGTTGAGCACAGGGACAAGCTCGTGATCATTGTCGATAGCCTGATAGACATTGGCGAGCGTCTGCGCCTCCACCCCCTGGCTTGCATCGACGACGAGCAGCGATCCTTCGCAGGCGGCCAGCGACCGGCTGACCTCATAGGCAAAATCCACATGTCCGGGAGTGTCGATCAGGTTCAGCACATAGCTGTCGCCGTCCTGCGCCTGATAAGTCAGCCGCACGGTCTGTGCCTTGATGGTGATGCCGCGCTCACGCTCGAGTTCCATGGAATCGAGCACCTGCTCCTTCATCTCGCGGTCGGTCAGACCGCCGCAACGTTGAATAAGCCGGTCGGCAAGGGTCGACTTGCCGTGATCGATGTGGGCGACAATCGAAAAATTTCGGATATGTGATAATGGCGTCATGGCAGCGGGCTTGTACCATTGCCACAGCAAACGGCCAAGCGGCGCAAGCAACCGCGCGGCAAAAAAATGCACCGACCCAGCGGATTTTTACCGTCGGCTTATACGGTCCACCGGTCCCTCTTGAACATTTGCACGATTTGCCCAAATAATAACCACAGGCAGCGCCATTACGGGCTGCAACGTTACGGTTTGGGCGCTTTTGGAGGCCCTTACACGTCATGTCGCTTAACAGGAGGACTTGGCGGAATGTCGCATGTATCTATATTCAGCAGTCCGCTTTTGCTTGGATTTGATCGGATGGAGCGGATGCTGGACCGGGTCGCGAAAGCCCCGAATGAGGGTTATCCCCCTTATAATATTGAACAAATTGGCGAAAATGCCTTGCGGATCACTTTGGCAGTCGCGGGATTTTCCGCCGACGAGTTATCGGTGACGCTGGAAAACAACCAGCTCACGATCCGTGGCAAGCAAACCGATGATGATAGCCGCATCTATTTGCATCGCGGCATTGCCGCACGGCAATTCCAGCGCAGTTTCGTTCTGGCCGAAGGAATCGAAATCGTAACCGCGCGGCTCGATAGCGGCTTGCTCAATATCGATCTGAAACGGCCGCAACAGGCCGATGTGGTGCAAACGATTGAAATCGCCACTGGCAAACCCGATCAGACAGCGACAGCAAAAGTTGCCCTGTCATCGGACCGCCCGGCGTCATCGAGCCGATCGTAAACCTGCTGTCAATATTACCAGTCATAGAATGACAATTGCGGGCACGGATGCCTCCTTACCCCCGCCGACTGTCATGGAGGACGATATGAAATCGAACGACAATTCACGCAATGAAGATATCGACACCGTCGAAGCCAAAATGCTGCGTGCGGGATTTGAGGCTTTCGATCAACGGGTTGTCTATATCAAACCGACCGATTCTTCCTTGATCCAGGGACTGGACGGAATCCCCGCCGGCACAATTGTTTATGCGGTCCATCTGGCGGATGGCACACCGGTTGCCGTCATGGGCGACCGCAGCACAGCTTTTTCGATGGCGCGGCAATATAATATGGTGCCAATGAGCGTACATTAACCGCAGCGCAAAGCAGCGTGCACCGGCGCTCGCCGAACGAACAATATCGGCCCCTGGCAGCCTCCGCGCTGACCGGGGGCTTTTTATTTGCCGCCCTGCATCCGATCCCCTATCGTTTTGCGCCGAAAACAAAGGGCAATCAGCGGCGGTAAAGGGGCAGAACAGCTACCCATGACAGGGACAGTAATCAGCGGCACACGCCGCATTGGCGGGGCGGATCTGGAATTGCGCGCGGCGCGCGCGGCGCGCGGTCTTGCCGGGCTCGGTATTGGCGAGGGGGACGCAGTGGCACTGCTGCTGCGCAACGATATCGCCTTTTTCGAGGCAACCATGGCGGTTGGGCATCTGGGCGCCTATCCGGTGCCGGTCAACTGGCATTACAGCCCCGCGGAAGCCGCCTATGTGCTGCAGGATTGCGGCGCGCGGGTTGTGATCTGCCATGCCGATCTTTATCCGATCATCGCCGATATTCTGCCCCAAGGCGTGCAAGTGCTGATCGTCGCAGTGCCGCCCGAACTCCGCGCCGCCTATCACATCGACGCGCAGGCAGCTGCCCCTCCAACCGGCCTGCCGCTTTGGGATAGCTGGGTGGAAGGACATGCGCCGCATGACGCGCCACCGCGTCCCGCCCCCGCCAGCATGATCTACACATCGGGCACAACGGGCCATCCCAAGGGCGTGCGGCGTCAGCCCCCGACCCCGGAGATGACGGCCGCGAGCCTGAAGATGCGGAAATTCATCTATGGCTATCAGCCGGGCATGCGGGCGCTTTTGACAGGCCCGCTTTATCACAGCGCCCCCAATATGTACGGCACCTTCACCCTTAAATTCGACGGCACGCTGTATCTGATGCCCCGCTTCGATGCGGAACAAACCCTCGCCATGATCGCCCGCGAAGGCATCACCCATGTGCATATGGTGCCGACCATGTTCGTGCGGCTTCTCAAACTGCCGCAGGAGGTACGTGCACGTTACGATCTGTCGCATATCGTGCGGGTCAATCATGGCGCCGCCCCCTGCCCGCCCGAGATCAAGCGGCAGATGATCGACTGGTGGGGCCCGGTGCTTGGGGAATATTATGGCGGCACGGAAACCGGCACGGTCGTGTTCTGCGATTCCGAACAATGGCTGGCGCATCCGGGCACGGTGGGCCGACCGGTCGAGGGCGGACATGTCCGGATCTATGACGCGGACGGCCAAGTTCTGCCCGCCGGCGAAATTGGCGAGATTTTCGTCCGTCTGGATTCATTTCCAGATTTCACCTATCAGGGGCGCGATGCCGATCGCGCGGCATGCGAACGCGACGGGTTGGTCAGTTGCGGGGATATCGGTTATCTGGACGCGGATGGATTTCTCTATCTGTGCGATCGCAAACGCGACATGGTGATCTCCGGCGGGGTAAATATCTATCCCGCGGAAATCGAAGCCGTGTTGATCAATTGCCCTGGTGTGCATGACTGCGCCGTATTCGGCATTCCGGATACGGAGTTTGGCGAAAGCCTGATGGCCGCTATCGAATGCGAACCAGGTGCGGCACTCTCGGAAGATGCGCTGCGCGACTGGCTCGATGGCCGCATGACGCGGTTCAAGATTCCGCGCCATTTTACGTTTCATGATAAGTTGCCGCGCGAGGATTCCGGCAAGATCTTCAAACGTAAGCTGCGCGATCCTTACTGGGAAGGCACCGGCCGCAACATTTAGGATCGCCTCACGATACCCGGTGCAAAAAGGGGGAACGGGATGCAGATCGGGCAGGAGGAAAAGACAAGCCGCTATGCGCTTGGCTGGCTAATTCTCGATTATTTGCGCGCATTTACCTGGCCAGCCATCGCGCTGTTCGTTGTAATGTTCGGCTGGAACGATCTGATGCTGCTGTTGCGCGACAGAGAGGTCAACCTGTTCGGCGTGGCCATCGGACAGAAAGTTGAAGGCGTGCAGCGACGCGCCGAAGGGGAACTTCAGGATATTGCCTTCCTCGTCGGTCAATTGGAAGAGCGCCTGAATGCGATCGAAAATGGTGAGGAAACCGACAGCTCACAGAACACACAAAACGGCGCACCCGAAGCACGTGCCCTGACACAGCAGATCGAAACCAAAATCGACAGCCTGAGAGGCAATCTGGCCCGCGAGGTGGAACAGGTGCAGATGGCCGCGCCGCCTGTACAGCAACGCCTGCCGCCCCCCGCAACCAGCGCGCCCGGCAAGCGGGAGCAACGTGTCGCCTCACTGGAGCGGACAGGGTTTGAAGCCATGTTGGCCCGTGATTACGAAACCGCACTTGATGCCTTTACCAAAGCGCGGGAAATCTGGCCAGGCTATCACAACGTCGCTGAAATACAGCGATTGCTGGCAGTGCGGCGCGATGATCCGCCGCAGACCGAGCAGGATTGGCTGTCGCTTTTTGAAATGGCACTGATAAAGTTTTCCTGGGGCATGCCGGACGACATCCGCGCGGCCATGCGGGCAGAATTCAAACGCAAATAGGTAAAATACTGCAACAGCAGGAAGCGGAACGGGAGAAAACACAATGCGTGCAATGGTGGTTCATGAGAATAACGAGGATATTTCGGTCATGCGGCTTGAGGAGGTCGAGCTGCCACCGCCTGGCGAGCGCGAGGTAAGGGTCCGGGTTCGTGCTGCCTCCACCCAGTTCCCCGATATCCTGATGATCCAGAAGAAATATCAGTATCAGCCAGAGCTTCCCTATATTCCCGGAACAGAGTTTGCCGGCGATATCATCGATGTGGGACCAGGCGTCAGCGACTGGAAAGTAGGTGATGCGGTTGTTGCAGGCATGCTTGGCGGCGGCGGGCTGGCCGAGGAGGTGAACGTGCATGAAGGCGCGCTGCGCCGCAAGCCAACGCCATTGACTTACGGGCAGGCTTGTTCATTCCGTTCCGCCTATCTGACCGCGCAGGTCGCACTTATCCGACGCGCCGATTTGCAGGCCGGTGAGACACTGCTTGTGCATGGCGCGGCGGGCGGCGTCGGTCTGGCCGCTGTCGAGGTTGGCAAGATGCTGGGCGCAACGGTGATTGCGACGGGAAGTTCAGACGAAAAGCTCAAGATCGTAGAAAAATACGGTGCTGATCATCTGATCAATTATGGCACCGACTTCAAGAACGGTTTCCGGTTGAAGGTGAAAGAGCTGACCGATCAGAACGGCGCGGATGTGATTTACGATCCGGTCGGCGGCGATGTGTTCGATGAATCGATCCGCTGCATTGCATGGAACGGGCGGCTGCTGGTGATCGGATTCACGTCGGGCCGCATTCCACAGGCACCCGTCAACATGCCGCTTATCAAAGGCTTTTCAATTGTCGGTGTACGCGCCGGGGAGTATGGCAGGCGTGACCCTGAAAAGGGCCGCGAAAATATCGCGATGGTCGATCAGTGGGCCGAAGAAGGCAAGATCAACCCCTATGTCTGCGCTGAAATCCCTCTTGAAAACGCACATGAAGCGCTGCGCATGATTCAGAACCGCGAGGTTGTGGGCCGCGTTGTCGTGGTCATGTAGCCCAGTCACAGTGGGAAATTAGCGAAACCGGGACAGAAACAAGTCGGGTTACCAGGAAATCATTCCCGCAACCCGACTTTCCCGGACAAGCCGGTTCTTTTTGGGACTAGTCCGCCTTGCTAGCGGCAGCTATTCATCACGCCCGGCCAGAGCCCGCAACGCATCAAGTAGTGCCGCACGCTTTGAGGCGGGCAACGGTTCGATAACCCGTTTTTCAGCAGCCTTAACCTTGGGCTCCGCCGCTTTCAGAACACGCCGACCCGCAGCGGTCAGCTTGACGGCATTCACCCGCTGATCGTCTTTCGTCCGATTGCGGCTGAGATGTCCATTCTTGATCATGCGACTGATCATATCGGCCAATGTGCTGCGGTCGATACCGGTGGCAGCAACAAGATCGGTCTGGCTGATTCCCTCATTGGCGGCAACCGCTGTCAGCACCACGAACTGCCGTGGCGTCGGCCCGCCGCTGCCGACCTCTTGCATATAAATGTTCATGGCCCGCTGTTCCGCCCGGCGCAGCAAATGCCCTGGCGAATCCGTGAGAACCGGCTGCGGGGCGGTTTTTGCAGGCGCGGCGGACGGCGCGGCGCGTTGCACCGCCGCAGATTTCGCAGGTGCGGCTTTTTTGACTGCAGGTCTTTTGACTGCAGGCTTTTTTGCAGCCGGTTTTTTGACGGCCGCCTTTGACGCCGCAGGCTTGCGTGGCGCGGCCTTGGCGGCAGTTGCAGCTTTCTTCCGTGCCGGCACCTTTTTGGCAGCAGGCTTACGGGTCGTCTTTGTTACTTTGGTTGCTTTCGCCATTCTCATGCTCCGATTACGGAAAGGGGGATGTTCCGCATTCCCCCAGAGATAAATGGATATTGTCTGCGATTTTTCCGCACGGATGATAAATCATCCGCTTCCTGTACTAACGGGAAATTCCACAAAAACTTTACGATTATTTTTTTGCAACGGTTTTCCTTAACAAACAAGTAAAATTCCGATCACAGTCCTACTTTTTTGCATTTTTTAGGCTGCTGGACCATATGTGACCGACCATGCGATAATCCGCCTATGAGTAAATCTGAATCTCATCATCCTGCGACAGACGGTTTTGACTTTTCACTGTCAGTCCCCGACGGCGACGACCGGGAGCGGCTTGTTTGCAACGATTGCGGCTTCATACACTATGTGAATCCGAAAATTGTGGTCGGCGCGGTCTGTGAATGGCAGGGAAAGATCCTGATGTGCCGCCGCGCCATCCCACCGCGCAAGGGTTACTGGACGTTGCCCGCGGGCTATATGGAGGAACGCGAAACAAGCGAGCATGGCGCGATGCGTGAAGCGCGCGAGGAAGCCAACGCGCAGATCGAAATTCTGTCGCTGCTTGCGGTTTACAACATACCGCGTATCAGTCAGGTGCAATTGATTTACAAGGCGCGGCTGACCTCCCCCGATGTGAGCGCGGGTCCCGAAAGCACCGAGGTCGCGCTATATGACTGGGATGAAATCCCGTGGGAAGAGATTGCCTTTCCAAGCAGCCATTGGGCGCTACATCATTATCGGCAGGTGCGTCACACAGACCGCTTCGTACCGTTCGGCAATCCCGAGGGGGAAAGCGGTAATTTCCCGCCGCCGGGACAGGGCTTTACAACACCGCGATAGCCGCCGCCCGATGCAGACCGACCCGATGCAGGCCGGGATACGGCCCAGACCCACATCGCACGTAACCGACAAATAGCGGCGGACGCCTAACCCTATTTCGTCTCGCGATAGTCGGAAAATGCCTTGTCGCGATTGCTGAGCGCGGTGGTCAACCCCGCCTCGCCGATCGACCGGATCCATTTCTGCGAGGTTTCGGTAAAGGAGGCAAGCTGCTGGATTTCGGTCGCTGCGCGCAAGGCGGCGCGAATGCCCATCATATCCATCTGGCGATGCACGCTGCGCTTGTTGAACTGTTGCAGATCGGGCGGGATCTGCGCCACCCGCCGCGCCATGTCGAGGACTTTTTCCTCAAGTTCCGACGCCGGACAGGATGCATTCGCAAAACCATATTCCGCAGCTTCCGCGCCGGAGATGGAATCGCCTGTCAGCATCAGCTCCATCGCCTTGCGCATACCGAAAACCCAGGGAAAGAACTGATTGTCGGGCGGGCTGATCGAGCGTACGGGCGGATAGCCGATCTTCGCATCGTCGGCGACATAGACAAGATCACATGATTGCGCCAGTTCCATCCCGCCGGCCAGGCAATAGCCGGTTACCTGCGCAATGACCGGCGTTGCCAGATCCCAGATATAAAAACAGCCGTCGAGCACATGGCGCGGCCAGTTGGCAAGCCCGCCTGCCGTATAATAGGGCTGGTTCTTGCGCACATCCGTCTTCAGGTCATAGCCCGCGCTGAACGCCTTCTCATTGCCGCGGATGATCATCACCCGCACATCGGGGTCCTTGTCCCCCTCGGTCAGCGCCTCGAACAATTCGCCCCGCAAATGATTGCTCAGCGCGTTGCGTGCCTCGGGGCGGTTCAGGGTAATCCGGCGCACATGCTCGGTCCCCTCCGGCGCATCAACGATAATGAATTTATACTCTTTTGCCTCGCTCATGCCGCGTCTCCCAGTTGTCTGCTATTACAAGTTATCTGTTATTGTTTGTTTCGTGATGCAGACAGCTTAATCGCGACGGCAACAAAAATCGACAAGCTTGCCAAGCTTGCTCAGCCGGCAAGCGCGCGACCGACCAGCTCCGCCGCCGCCGGTGGCAGGTCGAGCGCCAGTGCGGCCTGCTGGCCTTCGGCGGACATCTTCTTCCAGGTTTTGCGGATGATATCGACAACCTTTTCGCTGTCATAGCGCGGCGCGAATTCGCCCAGATGATCCTCAAGGAAAACCAGACAGGCAATATCTTCAAGCCGCTGCACATCCGCATCCTGCTTCAGCCGCTCCTTGCGCAGCAACTGCCCCACCCGCTCGACCATTGCCGCATCATAGCCGGCGGCTTGCAAAATCTCCCCCGCGACGCGTGCATGAAAATGTTTGAGATCGGTACGCCATTTCAGATAGCCGACGCGACCTTCGGGATAATCGGTGCGCGGGCTCTCCCAGCGGCGAATATGCTGACACCGCGCCGCAAGCTGCAACGCTTCGGACGCATCCGGATAGGTTGCCATCAGAAAGTGCGTCATCCGCTGCCCGTAATAAAGCTCCTTAGGCAGATCGAGGCCAGCCACCCGCATCCGGTTTGGGTCGGCGGCATTGGCCGCATCGAAGGCTGCGATCACCGCATCGAACCGGCTCATGGGCAACTCCTTTCACGCTGACATCACTGATTACCAAAGCTGTCACCGATTCTATACTGGCCTGGGCACCCATGTGCCAGCGCTTAAGCGCCCCAGCACCACAAGCAAGGTGCGGGATCGCGGAAGATATGCTTGAATAGGGACAAATAAATCATCGCACCGCCACCGCGACGAACAGGCTGGACGGCGGCGCGGTCAAAGCTGCTCTGGAGGGAATGATGAAGGTAGATGGCGAATTGCCGATCGGCATGGCAAAAGCGGCCGAGCGGGTGGAGATGCTCGAAAGTGCCGGGTTTAATGGCGCACAAACAGTAGAAACCGGCCATGATCCGTTCCTGCCGCTGGCGCTCGCGGCCGAGCATAGCAAGCAGATCGACCTGATCACCGCTATCGCCGTCGCCTTTGCACGCAACCCGCTGAACCTGGCGTCGATCGGCAATGATCTCAACGGCTATTCCGAGGGGCGTTTCATCCTCGGGCTTGGATCGCAGATCAAGGCGCATATCGAAAAACGTTTCTCAATGCCCTGGGGCAAGCCTGCCGCGCGCATGCGGGAAATGATTTCAGCGATGCGCGCCATCTGGGCCAACTGGTATGACGGCGAACCGCTCGATTTCCGGGGCGAATTCTATACCCATACGCTGATGACCCCGGTCTTCACGCCGACACCAAGCCCGTTCGGGCCGCCGCGCGTGTTCCTGGCAGCCGTCGGCCCGATGATGACCGAGGTTGCCGCCGATCTGTGCGACGGGATGCTGGTGCATCCGCTGACCTCAACCCGCTATCTTGAGCTGCACACCCTGCCGGTGATCGAGGAGGGGCTGAAAAAACGCGGCCTGACACGGCAGGATTTCGAACTGTCCTACCCTGTCTTCGTGGTCTCGGGCCAGACCGAGGAGCAGTTCGCCGAAAGCAAGCAGGCAATCAAGCAGCGCATTGCCTTCTATGCCTCGACCCCGGCTTATCGCCGGGTCCTCGATACCCATGGCTGGGGCAGTCTGCAGCCCGAACTCAATCTGATGTCGAAACAGGGCAAATGGGTCGAGATGGGCGAGCTGATCGAGGACGATATCCTGAACACCTTCGCGGTGGTCGGCGAACCGCAGGAGATCGTGCCGATGATCAAGCAGCGCTATACCGGGCTTGTCGACCGGATCACGATCAATTTCAGCTATGCCCCGGTGGCCGAACGGCCCGCGCTGATCCGCGAACTGGCCAGTTGAGCCACCGATAAGCAGGGAGGAAGCGATATGAAAGTGGATGGCGCATTAGGGACATCACTTGCGCGGGTACCTGAAACCGTAAAGATGCTGGAAGCAGCCGGATTTGACGGGGTAATCAGCGCGGAAACCGCCCATGATCCCTTCTTCCCGCTGCTGCTTGCGGCCGAACATAGCAGCAAGGTCGACCTCATCACCTCGATCGCGGTGGCGTTCGCACGCAGTCCGATGAACCTTGCCGCGATGGCGCATGATTTGAACGCCTATTCCCAGGGCCGCTTTGTCCTTGGCCTGGGCTCGCAGATCCGGCCCCACATTGAGAAGCGTTTCTCGATGCCCTGGGGCAAGCCTGCCGCCCGGATGCGTGAGCTGATCCTTGCCATGCGGGCAATCTGGGCCAACTGGTATGAAGGGCAACCGCTCGACTTCCGGGGTGAGTTTTATACCCACACCCTGATGACGCCGATGTTCACGCCCGAGGATACGCAATTCGGCGCACCGCGCGTCTTGCTCGCGGCGGTCGGGCCGCTCATGACCGAGGTCGCCGCCGAGGTCGCGGATGGCATTCTCATTCACGGCTTCACGACCGAACGCTATATGCGCAATGTCACCTTGCCCGCGATCGAGAAGGGACTTGCAAAATCAGGGCGCAACCGCGCGGATTTCGAAATCTGCTATCCGCTTTTCGTGGTCTCAGGTGCCGATGAGCAGCAATTTGAACGCACCAAGAAAGCCACCTGCAAGCAGATTGCCTTTTACGGCTCGACACCGGCTTATCGCCCGGTGCTTGAACAACATGGCTGGGGTGCATTGCAGAGCGAGCTGAACCTGCTGTCAAAGCAGGGGCGGTGGGACGAAATGGGCACCTTGATCGAGGATGACATCCTGAACGAATTCGCGATCGTGGGCGAACCGGGCGACATCGTGCCCGGCATCCGCGCCCGATTCGGCGATATTGTCGACCGGGTGGCAACGCGTTTTCCCTTCGTCACGGAGGCGGATTTGCCCGACATGCTTGCCGCCCTCAAGGCATAAGCCCGCGCACGCCGAAAGATCCCGCAGACAAAACGACAATCGGCGACGATTGGGCTTGCATCGGTGACGCTTTTGCGGGATAAGGGCCGCCCGGTGGGACCATATCCGCCGGACAGAGCGGGCGTAGCTCAGGGGTAGAGCACAACCTATGTGATAAGGCTTTGGAA
>OBIY01000586.1_pt1 | contig 13575 bp, 14 predicted proteins | sample 1519841 | NCBI WGS metagenome assembly OBIY01 (sample SAMN03019774, study PRJEB22545) | beach sand metagenome | biome: beach; feature: sea beach; material: beach sand | place: USA: Municipal Pensacola Beach, FL | collected 2010-07-30 | depth 30-40 cm m
GTGGTGCCGGCGTCGGTGCCGGGGCTGCCGCGACTGATGCCCCGTGCGCCGGGGCGGCGGCCGCCGGCTGTGTCGGTGCGGTGCTCGCCGGTGGCGCGTGCTTTTCGCCGGAGAACTGCTGCGCCGGTGGGCGCTCGGCGTCGAACACGGCCAGGATTTCGCCGACCCTGACCGTCTGGCCGACCTGTGCCCCCAGCTGTTCCACCCGGCCGCTGCACGGCGCCGGGATTTCGACCGTCGCCTTGTCGGTCTCGATCTCGCACAGCACCTGGTCCTCGTGCACCTGCTCGCCGGGCGCCACGTGCCAGGTCAGCAGTTCGGACTCGGTGATGCCTTCGCCGACGTCGGGCAGGCGGAACTCGAATCGCATGGTGTTCTCCTCGAAAAAATGGCCGGCAGACGCCTGCCGTGGCGTCTTCCGGCGCGCCGCGCGCGTCATCTGTGTGTGGTGCGCTGCGCGAACCACGGAGGGTGGAGCCCTCCCGTCGCACCGCGGCGTCGTGCCCCGGTGCCCGTGCGTGTTCAGAACCGGTATTGCAGTACCGATTCGATGCCGTGACGCACCCGTCGCGCGTCGGGCAGGTAGTAGTCCTCGGTCTGGTTCTCCGGGAACTGCACGTCGAACGCCGTGACCCGCCGCACCGGTGCCTTCAGGCAGTCGAACACGTGCTCGGTGACCAGCGCCGACAGCTCCGCGCCCAGGCCCAGCGTGCGCCGTGCCTCGTGCACGATGACGCAGCGCCCGGTGCGGCGCACCGAATCGAGAATGGTCTTCACGTCCAGCGGCGCCAGCACGCGCAGGTCGATCAGTTCCGCGTCCACGGCCATGTCGTCGATGGCCTGCTGCGCCACGTGCACCATGGCGCCCCAGGCCAGCACCGTCACCTCGCGGCCCTCGCGCACCACGCGCGCCTTGTCCAGCGGCAGGGCGTAGGGCGCGGTAGGTACCGGTTCGCGAAATGCGCGGTACAGGCGGCTGTGCTCGAGGAACACCACCGGGTCGTCGCAGCGGATGGAGGCGGCCAGCAGGCCCTTGGCCTCGGCCGGGGTGCTCGGACACACCACGCGCACGCCGGGCGTGTGGATGAGGTAGGACTCGGTCGATTCGGAGTGGAACTGCAAGGGCTTGATGCCGCCGCCGAACGGCGTGCGGATGGTCATCGGCACCGACAACTGTCCGCCCGAGCGCTCGCGCACGTTCGACATCAGGCACACGAACTGCCCGAAGGCGTTGTACAGGAAGCCCAGGAACTGGATTTCCACCACCGGCCGCTCGCCGCGCATGGCCATGCCGACGGCGGCGCCGATGAGGCCGTTTTCCGACAGCGGGGTGTCGATGACGCGTTCGCCGCCGAAGGTGTCGTACAGGCCCTCGGTGGCGCGGAACACGCCGCCGATGGGGCCGATGTCATAGCCCATCACGCGCACGGCGGGATCGCGCGCCAGTTCGTCGCGCAGTGCCGTGTTGACGGCCTGCACCAGGTTCAGGTCGGTGGTGTCGGTGACCGGATCGATGCCGGGCGCGTTCATTCCAGGGTCTCCGGGTCGATGGCGGTGTACGGGTTGGCGTCGTTCAGCTCGGCCGCCAGTTCCCGCTGCTGCAGGCGCAGGTGCCAGCCGGGATCGCCGAACAACTGACTGTCGAACATGGTCATCGCGTCCGAACGCGGCAGGGGCAGGGCGCGGGCCGCCGCGGCCTGCACTTCGGCCAGGCACTCGGCCTCGTACTGTTGGCGCAGGGTGTCGGAGTACAGGCCGCGATCGGCCAGATAGGCCTCGAAGCGCGGGCGTGGGTCGAACTGCTTCCAGTGCTCGGCCAGTGCCTGGTCGCGGTACACCTCGGCGCTGTCGGACGTGTTGTGGTCCACGACACGGTAGGTGACGGCCTCGATCAGCGTCGGACCCTCTCCGGCGCGTGCGCGATCCACCGCCTCGCGGGTCTTCTGGTACATGGCCAGTACGTCGTTGCCGTCGACCCGCTCGCCGGGCAGGCCGTGGGCCAGTGCCTTGTGGGCGAAGGTGGGCGCGGCGTGCTGGCGGTGTGCCGGCGTCGAGATGGCCCACTGGTTGTTGTGTACCACTACCACCAGCGGCGCCTTGAACACGGCGGCGAAGTTGAGCGCGTCGTGGAAGTCGCCTTCGCTGGTCGACCCCTCGCCGGTGAAGGCCAGGGTCACGATGTCGCGGCCGTTGAGCTTGTCGGCCATGGCCGAGCCGGCGGCATTCAGCACGTTGGTGCCCAGAATGACGCCATAGGGCGTGAAGGTGACGCCGGGCGGCGTGTCGAGCGGCAGGTGTTCGGCGACGGTCTCGGGCGCCCCGCCGCGCAGGATGGCCAGCGTGCGGTCCATCGGCACGCCCCAGTACAGGTGCGCCGCAAACTGCCGGTAGGACGGAAAGCACCAGTCGCCGTCCCGCAGCGCCGCGGCGGCGCCCAGGCCCACCGCCTCCTCGTAGGTGGACTGCGCGGTCACGCTCAGCTCGCCGCGCCGCTGCATGCGGATGGTGTGCGTCTCGTAGGCGCGTGTGAGCACCAGCGTGCGGTACATGCGCAGCAAGGTGGCATCGTCGAGGTCCGGTGGCTGCCCCAGCAGCGTGCCATCGGGTGCCTGGATGCGAAAAAAGGTCTCGTCGGGGGCCTGTTCGGCCCACTTGTGCTGTCCCATCGGTGCCTCCTCTACTGCCGGCCCGAACGACCGGCCGGCCTATAATGCCATCGACTAATCCATCGCCCCCGGGCATCGACCCGGGGCATCGACCCCGGGGGCGGCGTCCGTGCCGCGCCATCTGACCAAAGGACCCACCATGATCGAGTCGCCGCTGTTACCGCACCTGGACGCCTACATCGACGGTCGCTGGACCAAGCCGGCCTCGGGCAAGACCTTCAAGGTCATCAATCCGGCCACCGGCGATCACCTGGCCGACGTGGGCTCGCTGAGCCGCGACGAAGTGGTCGCCGCCATCGAGTCGTCCAAGGCGGCGCTGCGCACGCCGTCGAGTTTCGAGCAGCGCCACGCCTGGCTGACCGGCATTGCCGACGCCCTGCGCGAGCACCGCGAGGAGATCGGCCGCATCCTGTGCCTCGAGCACGGCAAGACCTGGAAGGAAGGCGCCGCCGAGGCCGACTACGCGGCCGGGTTCTTCGCCTACTGTGCCGAGCACCTGGACCTGCTCAAACCCCGCACGCTGGACGAGAAGCCGCGCGGCTGCAGCTGGACCGTGCAGTACCGCCCGGCCGGCGTGGTGGGCCTGATCGTGCCGTGGAATTTCCCCATCGGCATGATCGCCAAGAAACTGTCGGCCGCCATTGCCGCCGACTGCGCCAGCATCATCAAGCCGGCTTCCAAGACGCCGCTGACCATGCTGGCGCTGTTCACGTTGCTCGATCGGGTGGTCAAGCTGCCGGCCGGGCGCGTCAACCTGGTGATGGGGTCGGCCGGCATGATCGGCGACACGCTGCTGAGCCACCCGGATGTGGCGGTGGTGAGCTTCACCGGTTCGACCGAGGTCGGCCGCGAGCTGATCGAGAAGAGCGCGCCGCAGGTCAAGCGCCTGACGCTGGAGCTCGGCGGCAACGCGCCGTTCATCGTGTTCGAGGATGCCGACCTCGACCACGCCGCCGATCAGCTGATGGCCAGCAAGTTCCGTGGCAACGGCCAGACCTGCGTGTGCGCCAACCGCGTGTACGTGCAGCGTTCGGTGGCCGACGCGTACCTGGAGAAGGTTGTCGAGCGGGTCAAGAAGCTCAAGCTGGGCAACGGCATGGAGGCGGATACCGACATCGGTCCGCTGGTCGACCGCGCCGGTTACGAGAAGGTGCGCCAGCACGTCGAGGACGCCGTGGCCAAGGGCGCGCAGCTGTTGGTCGGCGGTGGCGCCAAGCCGCTGGATGCGGAGTGGGGCGGTTTTCATCCGCCGACGGTGGTGCGCGGGGTGACGCGCGAGATGGCCTGCTGGCGCGAGGAGACCTTCGGCCCGCTGGTGCCGGTGGCGGAGTTCGACGGCGAGGCCGACGTGCTGCAGATGGCCAACGATACCGAGTTCGGCCTGGCCGCCTATGTGTTCACGCGTGACGAGGCGCTCGCCCAGCGCGTCATCGGTGGCCTGCAGTTCCAGCACGTGGGCTGGAACACCGGCTCCGGGCCGACGCCGGAGGCGCCGTTCGGCGGCATCAAGCAGTCCGGCTTCGGCCGCGAGGGCGGCGCCGAGGGCATTTACGAGTTCGCCGAGGCACAGACCGTGCCCCGCGGCGCCTGAGCAGGCGTCGGCGGTTCGCCGTGTGGTCGTCATGGCCGGCGCCGTCGGGCGCCGGCCATGCGGCGTGCGCGGTACCAGTTTGTTCATCCCGGGTGCAGCATGACTGAGCGTTTCACCGGCACCGACCGTTACGTTGCCACCGAAGAGCTGACCCTGGCGGTCAACGCGGCCATCACCCTGCAACGCCCGCTGCTGATCAAGGGCGAGCCGGGCACCGGCAAGTCCATGCTGGCGGTGGAGGTGGCGCGGGCGCTGGGCAGGCCGCTGATCGAGTGGCACATCAAGTCCACCACCAAGGCCCAGCAGGGGCTCTACGAATACGACGCGGTGGCGCGCCTGCGCGACTCGCAGCTGGGCGACGCGCGGGTGCACGACATCCGCAACTACATCGTCCAGGGCAAGCTGTGGCAGGCGTTCGAGGCCGAGCAGACGCCGGTGCTGCTGATCGACGAGATCGACAAGGCCGACATCGAGTTCCCGAACGACCTGCTGCTGGAGCTCGACCGCATGGAGTTCCACGTCTACGAGACGCGCGAAACCGTGCAGGCCCGCCAGCGGCCGATCGTCATCATCACGTCCAACAACGAAAAGGACCTGCCGGACGCGTTCCTGCGGCGCTGCTTCTTTCACTACATCCGCTTTCCGGATGCGGACACCATGGGCCGCATCGTCGACACCCATTTCCCGGGCCTCAAGCACGACCTGCTGGCGGCGGCGCTGGGCACCTTTTTCGAGCTGCGCGACACGCCGGGCCTCACCAAGCGGCCGTCGACCTCGGAACTGCTCGACTGGATCAAGCTGCTGCTGGCCGAGGACGTGCCGGCCGAGGCGCTGCGGGCGGCCGATCTCAAGACCAGCCTGCCGCCGCTGTATGGCGCGCTCCTGAAGAACGAGCAGGACGTGCACCTGTTCGAGAAGCTGGTGTTCCTGCACCGGCGCGAGACGCGCTGAGGCGCCGGCCGGGCGGAGCGGCCAGGTGTTCACCTCGTTTCTCGATCAGCTGCGCAGTACCGGCATTCCGGTCAGCGTGCGCGAGTACCTGACGTTTCTGGAAGCGCTGGCGGCCGATGTGCCGCCGCACAGCGCCGACGGGCTGTATCAGCTGGCGCGCTGCGCGCTGGTCAAGGACGAGCGGTTCTACGACCGCTTCGACGCCGTGTTCGCGGCGTACTTTCGCGGTGCCGAGCTGGCGTTCGAGCAGCTCGGTGGTGCCATTCCCGACGACTGGCTGCGCCAGGAGATCGAGAAGCTGCTGTCCGACGAGGACAAGGCCAGGCTGCAGACCCTCGGCAGCCTGGAAGCGCTGCTGGAGACCCTGCGCCAGCGTCTGGCCGAGCAAAAGGGCCGCCACCAGGGCGGCAGCAAGTGGATCGGCACCGGTGGCACGTCACCGTTCGGCCACGGCGGTTATCACCCGGAAGGCGTGCGCATCGGCGGCGAGGGACGCCAGCGCCGCGCGGCCAAGGTGTGGGAACAGCGCCAGTTCCGGGATCTCGACGATCAGGTCGAGCTCGGGACGCGCAACATCAAGGTGGCGCTCAAGGGGCTGCGGCGCCTGGCGCGCGACGGCGTCGCCGACGAGCTGGACCTCGACGGCACCATTCGCGGCACCGCCCGGCGCGGCTATCTGGACCTGCAGCTGCGCCCGGAGCTGCGCAACCGGGTCAAGGTGCTGTTGTTCCTGGACGTGGGCGGTTCGATGGACGTCCACGTGCGCCAGTGCGAGCGCCTGTTCTCGGCCGCGCGCAGCGAGTTCCGTCACCTCGAGTATTTCTACTTCCACAACTGCGTCTACGAGCGGCTGTGGCGCAGCAACGCGCGCCGTCACGCCGAGCGTTTTCCGACCTGGGACGTGCTGCGCAAGTACGGGCGTGACTGGAAGGTGATTTTCGTCGGCGACGCGTCGATGGCGCCGTACGAGATCACGCACGTCGGCGGCAGCGTCGAACACCGCAACGACGAGCCCGGCGCCGTGTGGCTGCGCCGCCTGCTCGATGCCTGGCCGTCGGCGGCCTGGCTGAATCCGGAGCGTGAGGCCGACTGGGGCTATATTCCGTCGATCGGCCTGGTGCGCGAGCTGCTGCAGGGGCGCATGTTCCCGCTCACGGTCGACGGGCTGGAGCGCGCGGTGCAGGCGCTGCGGCGATAACCAGGCGGTCGGCTTCAGGCCGGCCCATTACTGCCACGCGAGGGGGACTTCATGAAAAAACGCCTGATCGTGGGTATCACCGGCGCCACCGGCGCCGTCTATGCCTACGAGCTGCTGCGCCAGTTGCGCGCGCTCGGCAACGTCGAGACGCACCTGGTGATGTCGAGCGCGGCGGTGCTGACGGCGCGTCAGGAACTGCGCCGCGAGCGGCTCGACTTCGAGTCGGTGGCCGACGTGGTGCACAACGTCAAGGACATCGGCGCCAGCATCGCGTCGGGTTCGTTCATTACAGAGGGCATGGTGATCGTGCCGTGCTCGATGAAAACCCTGGCCTCGGTGGCGCACGGTTATTCGGACAACCTCATCGCGCGTGCCGCCGATGTGATCCTCAAGCAGCGCCGGCGCCTGGTGCTGGTCACGCGCGAGACACCGCTGAACCTGGCCCATATCCGCAACATGGAAGCCGTGACCCTGATGGGCGGCATCATCTTTCCGCCGGTGCCGGCTTTCTACGCCGACCTCGCCACGCTCGACGACATGGTCACCCACACCGTCGGGCGCATCCTCGACCTGTTCGACATGGAGCACTCGCTGGTCAACCGCTGGCGCGGCCTGGGCGACACGCTCAAGGAGTGACGGGGCAGGGGACACACCCCGCTCGGGCCACTGGCCCCGGGACGACCGGAATCCGCGCTTCTGGACCCGCGCCGCGGCGCCCGGGCGCAGGTCCCGGGCGGCTACCGGCCTGCGTCAGATTCCGGTCCCACCGCTCACTGGCAGCACGTAGCCGGTCAGATACGACGCCTCCGGCGCGGCCAGGAAGCAGATTGCCGCGGCCTGTTCGTCCGGTGTGGCGAAGCGCTTGATGAAGGCATCCTGCAGGGTTTGCTCCATCACGCCGCGCATCCATTGCTGGTCACGCTCGGTGGGCGGCGTGGGCGTGCGCGGGATGGCGCGCTGGCCGACATCGGTGCCGCCCGGCGCGATGCAGTTCACCCGCACGTTGAACTCGGCCAGTTCATACGCCAGGGACACGGTGATGGCGTGCACGCCGCCCTTGCAGGCGGTGTAGGGCACCCGGTAGACGCCGCGCGTGGCGGTGGAACCGACGTTGACGATGGCGCCGGCGCGGCGTTCCACCATGTGCGGGATGACCGCCCGGCAGGTCCACAGCGTCGGCCACAGCGAGCGCTGCACTTCCTTCTCGATTTCTTCCGGCGCGTACTCCCAGTACGGACGCGCCCAGATGGTGCCGCCGACATTGTTGACCAGCACGTCGATGCGGCCGTAGGCCGTCAGCGCGGCGGCGGCGATGGCCTGCGCGCCCTCCCAGGTCTCCAGGTCGCCGAGCGCGATCTCGGCCTGACCGCCGGCGGCGCGGATTTCGTCCCGCACGGCTTGTGCCTGCGGCGCGGCGCGGTCGGCGACCACCACCTGCGCGCCCTCGGCGGCGAGACGAACCGCGGCGGCGCGGCCGATGCCCTGGGCGGCGCCGGTGACCACGGCCACCTGACCTTCGAAGCGGCGGCAAAGGTAGGGATTGTCAGCCATGCTTCACTCCTGATTCTGCGTGACGGAAGGACCGCTGGAAAAAGCAGGCCAGTATGCCGGTAGCGGCAGGCCGCACCAAGCCTTTGCCTTGTAGGGAAAGGCGCGCCGCCGGTACTATTGGGAGTCCGAAGCGCGCCACTTCGGACCGCCCGCCGCCCGGCGGCGGTGTCTTTGCCACCCCACGGCCTGCCGAGGAATTCACGTCATGAAAATCAACTGCGCCCTGATCGGCTCCGGCAACATCGGCACCGATCTCATGTTCAAGCTCAAGCGCAGCAAGGTGCTGAATCCGGTCTGGATGGTCGGCATCGATCCCGACTCCGACGGCCTGCGCAAGGCCCGCGAGCACGGCATGAAAACCACCCACGAGGGCGTCGACGGCCTGTTGCCGCACCTGGCCGAGGACAACGTCCAGATCGCCTTTGACGCCACCTCGGCGTACGTCCACAAGGACAACTCCGACAAGCTGACCAGCCGCGGCGTGGTGATGATCGACCTCACGCCGGCGGCCATCGGGCCGTTCTGCGTGCCGCCGGTGAACCTGAAGGATCACCTCGGCAAGCGCGAGATGAACGTCAACATGGTCACCTGCGGTGGCCAGGCCACCATCCCGATGGTGGCGGCCGTCAGCCGGGTACAGCCGGTGGTGTACGGCGAGATCGTCGCCACCGTGTCGTCCAAGTCCGCCGGACCGGGCACGCGCAAGAACATCGACGAATTCACCCGTACCACCTCCAAGGGCATCGAGGTGGTCGGCGGCGCGCGCAAGGGCAAGGCCATCATCATCCTGAACCCGGCCGAGCCGCCGCTGATCATGCGTGACACCGTGCACTGCCTGACCGAGACGCTGCCGGAGCAGGACGCCATCCGCGCCTCGGTCAAGGACATGGTCGCGGAAGTGCAAAAGTACGTGCCCGGCTATCGCCTGCTGCACGACGTGGTGTTCGACGGCAACCGGGTGTCGATCTTCCTGGAGGTCGAGGGTCTGGGTGACTACCTGCCCAAGTACGCCGGCAATCTGGACATCATGACCGCCGCCGGCGCGCGTACCGCCGAGATGATCGCCGAGGACATCCTGTCCGGCGCCTTCGACCCGGCGCAGTACAAGACCGCCGCCGCCTGAACCCCACGAGGACACCCGTCATGGCTCTGAAAGATCTCAAAGGCCGCAAGGTCACCCTGCACGACATGTGCCTGCGCGACGGCATGCATGCCAAGCGCCACCAGATCACGCTCGAACAGATGACCGCCATTGCCAGCGCGCTGGACGAGGCCGGTGTGCCGATGATCGAGGTCACCCACGGTGACGGTCTGGACGGCACCTCCATCAACTACGGCTTCGGGCTGCACACCGACGAGGAATACCTGAAGGCCACCGTGCCGCACCTGAAGCAGGCCAAGGTGTCCTGCCTGCTGGTGCCCGGCATCGGCACCGTCGACGGGCTGCGCATGGCGGCCGATCTGGGCGTGTCGTGCATCCGCGTGGCCACGCACTGCACCGAGGCCGACTGCGGCGAGCAGCACATCGGGCTTGCCCGCAAGCTGAACCTGGACGCGGTCGGCTTCCTGATGATGGCGCACATGGTCAGCCCGGAGAAAATCCTCGAGCAGGCCAAGCTGTTCGAGTCCTACGGTGCCACCTGCATCTACGTGACCGACTCGGCCGGCTACATGCTGCCCGACGACGTCATTGCCAAGGTCGGCCTGCTGCGCGCCAACCTGGCGCCGGAGATCGAACTCGGCTTCCACGCCCACAACAACCTGTCGATGTCGGTGGCCAATTCGCTGGCCGCCATCGAGGCCGGTGCCAACCGCATCGACGGTTCCGCCGCCGGGCTGGGTGCCGGCGCCGGCAACACGCCGCTGGAAACCCTGGTGGCGGTGGGCCAGCGCCTGGGCATCGACACCGGCGTGAACCTGTACAAGATCATGGACGTGGCCGAGGACATCGTGCGGCCGATCATGGATCAGCCGATACGCGTCGACCGCGATTCGCTGTCGCTGGGCTTTGCCGGCACCTATTCCACCTTCCTGCTGCACGCCAAGCGCTTCTCCGAGCGGTATGGCATTTCCGTGCGCGATCTGCTGGTCGAGTGCGGCCGGCGCAAGACCGTGGCCGGTCAGGAGGACATGATCGAGTCGATCGCGCTGGAAATGCTGGCCGAGCGCGAAAAACAGCCGGCGCACGCCTGAGGACACCGCACATGGCACTTGACGCGGCGACCATCGCCAAACTGGCCGAGCACCTGGAGCAGGCCGAACTCGAAGCCTACGACGTCACCAAGATCACGGACGATCATCCCGACATGACGATCGCCGAGGCCTACCAGGTGATGGAGGCCATTCGCGATCGCAAGCTCTCGCGCGGCATCCGCCAGGTCGGTTACAAGATGGGCCTGACCTCGCGCGCCAAGATGGTCCAGATGGGCGTCGACAAGCCCGGCTACGGCCTGCTGTACGACTACTTCGCGGTCGAGGACGGCGGCGTCGTCGACACCAAGAAGCTCATCCACCCGAAGGTGGAAGCGGAAATCGCCTTCGTCACCAAGGCGCCGCTCAAGGGGCCGGGCGTGCACATCGGCAACGTGCTGGCGGCCACCGATTTCGTCCTGCCGGCGCTCGAGATCATCGACTCGCGCTACCGCGACTTCAAGTTCGACATGGTCAGCGTGATCGCCGACAACAGCTCGTCGAGCCGCTTCGTCACCGGCGGGCGCAACCGCGCCGTGTCCGAGGTGGACCTGAAGACCCTCGGCCTGGTGATGGAAAAGAACGGCCAGCCGGTCGGTCTTTCCTGCGGTGCGGCGGTGCTGGGGCATCCGGCGGCCAGCGTGGCCATGCTGGCCAACATGCTCGGCGCCAAGGGCCAGGAGCTGCCGGCCGGCAGCTTCATCATGACCGGCGGCGTGACCGCCGCCGTGGCGGTCGAGGCCGGTGACACCATCACCGTGCAGTACCAGGACCTGGGCTCGATCTCGGTCAGCTTCGTCTGAGGACGCGCGCATGCCGTTCATTCAAGTCAACATTCTGGAAGGCCGCACCGAAGAGCAGAAGCTCGGCCTGATTCGCGAGCTCACCGAGACCGCCTGCCGCGTGCTCGGTTCCAAGCCCGAACAGGTGCGTGTGCTGATCAACGATGTGCCCAACACCAACTGGGGCATCGCCGGCCAGTCGGCCAAGGAGCTGGGCCGCTGAGCGGCGGCACCGATCGTTTCCCCCTGTCTGGAGCGTGAGCCGTGCCAAAGAAAAAAGCGGAAAAGCCGTTTCTCACCGACATCAAGACCCTGCGCAAGCGGGCACGTGAGCACATCGAGCGCGGCGCCGTCACGGCCGGCTACCGGGCCGATCGTGACACCGTGATCCGGCTGCTCAACGAGGCGCTGGCCACCGAGATCGTCTGCGTGCTGCGCTACAAGCGCCACTTCTTCATGGCCACCGGCATCAACGCCCAGGGCGTGGCGCAGGAATTCCTGCAGCACGCCAACGAGGAGCAGGTGCACGCCGACGACATCGCGCAGCGCATCGTGCAGCTCGGTGGCGAGCCCAACCTGTCGCCCGACGGCATGCTCACGCGCAGCCATGCCGAGTACGTGCCCGGTGAGTCGCTGGTGGACATGATTCGCGAGGACCTGGTGGCCGAGCGCATCGCCATCGACAGCTACCGCGAGATGATTGCCTACCTTGGCAACGACGATTCCACTACCCGGCGCATGCTGGAAGGCATCCTGGCCATGGAGGAAGAGCATGCCGACGACCTGGTCGGTTTGCTCGAAGAGCTCGGTTAGTGCCGCGCTCGTGCTTCGTCAACTTTTCAGTGAGACCCAAAGATGAGTAATCCCGAAATCGGCAAGTGGATCAACGCCGGCGGCATCAACACCAACTATCACGACGTCGGCGAGGGCTATCCGACCGTCCTGATCCACGGCTCCGGCCCCGGCGTGAGCGCCTTTTCGAACTGGCGCCTGGCGTTCCCGGTGCTGTCCCAGAAGGTGCGCGTGCTGGCGCCGGACATGCTCGGTTTCGGCTACACCGAGCGGCCCGAGGGCGTGCAGTACACCCTCGACAGCTGGGTCAAGCACCTGACCGACTTCATCGACGCCCTGGGGCTGGAGAAGGTCAACCTGGTCGGCAATTCCTACGGCGGTGCGCTGACCCTGGCCACCACCATCCGCAACCCGGAGCGGGTCAACCGCATCGTGCTGATGGGTGCCGCCGGCGTGAAGTTTCCGCTGACCGAGGGGCTGGATTTCGCCTGGGGCTACACGCCGTCGTTCGAGAACATGCGCAAGATGCTGGACCTGTTCGCCTACGACCGCGGACTGGTCAGCGACGACCTGGCCCGCCTGCGCTACGAGGCGAGCCTGCGCGAGGGCGTGCAGGAGGCCTACGCCAGCATGTTCCCGGCGCCGCGCCAGCAGTGGATCGACGCCCTGGCCAGTGCCGAAGAGGACATCGCCAAGATCCAGTCGCCGGCGATGATCATCCACGGGCGCGAGGACCGCATCCTGCCGTTCAGCAACTCGGTGCGCCTGTTCGAGCTGATCCCCAACAGCCAGCTGCACCTGTTCGGCAAGTGCGGTCACTGGACGCAGATCGAACACGCCGCGCGTTTCAACAAGCTGCTGCTGGATTTCTTCGGCGAGGATTGAGTCTGGGCCGCGCCGTCAGGCGCGGATCGGCCAAAAAGGCCGCCTGCCGGGAAACCGGCCGGCGGCCTTTTTTGTGGCCGCCGCTCGGTCGGCACGGGGATAAGATCGCACCTTCATAACGCGATACGTGGAGGAGTACGCCATGTCCGACCCGCAGCAGCTCGAATGGAACAAGCAGTTCGTGCGCAGGTTCTTCGCCGCCATGGACGCCAAGCGCTTCGACGAGATGGAGGCGTTGCTGCATCCGGAGCACCTGTTTCACTTGCCGATGGCACGCGAACCGTTGAACGTGAAGACGCACATGGAGGTCAACAAGCGCATTCAGGCCTCGCTTCCCATCGTCAAGCGCGTGTTCGAGGACCAGATCGCCGAACGCGACCGGGTGGTCAGCCGCGGCCGGCTGAGCTTCCAGCACGTGGGCGAGTTCAACGGCGCGCCACCCACCAATCAGGTGATCGAGGTGAGCTTCATCCACATCATGCGCATCAAGGACGGCCTGAACGCCGAGGAATGGGACGAGGTCAATTTCCTGCCGTTGATGAAGGCGCTGAAGGTGGTGCCCGAGGACGCCGGCATCAACTGGCACTGAGCCGGGTGCGTCACGAGGAGCAGGACAGCACGATGTCGCCGGCATCGGCCGGCGGTGGTTCGGCATACGCCTCGGCACCCGGCTGTGGGCTGAACGGCCGGGCCAGCAGTTGGCGCAGACGCTCGATTTCGTCGTATTGCTGCTGGTCGGTGGCCAGGCGTATGGCCCGTTCCGCCAGATGGGTGCGCAGCACGTAAAGCGGGTTGGCCGCGTCCATGTCCGCCTGACGCGCCTCGGCGCTGTCGGTTTCACGGCTCAGGCGCGCGCTGTACGCGTCGAGCCACGCGTCGATGGCCTGTGGCGTGCGCGAGAGCGCCAGCAGGGGGCGGCGCGTGTCGGCATCGTGCGGCCTGAAGGCGCCCAGGCGGCGCAGGAATGCG
>OBIY01000590.1_pt1 | contig 13521 bp, 9 predicted proteins | sample 1519841 | NCBI WGS metagenome assembly OBIY01 (sample SAMN03019774, study PRJEB22545) | beach sand metagenome | biome: beach; feature: sea beach; material: beach sand | place: USA: Municipal Pensacola Beach, FL | collected 2010-07-30 | depth 30-40 cm m
ATTTGATGGGCAATACTGGCGGTTAAACGCCCCAGGGAAGAGAGTTTAAGTTGCTGAATCTGTTGTGAAAGAGCAGCATTGTCTTCAATAACTAACAAAGTACCCAGTGCGGGCAGGTCGGTAAAGCGGACGCGTAACTCCAGTGCCGTATCCGGGATATCCACCAGCTGAGCAGACGTATCCGGATGTGCTTTCCAACGCTCAAGCGCACTCTGGAGTTCAGGAAAAGTGTTCCCAAGTGGTGCGGACTCAACCAGTCCGGGTGTTGGCATCATCTGCATGAGGCCCTGATTAAAAAGTTGGATGGTTCCCTCATCGTCTACCAGTACAATTCCTTGCTCCATGTGCTGGACAATCTGACGATTCAATTCGGATGCCTTCTCCAATGCCAGACTTTTTTGTGCCGCCAACGCCTCACTCGCGCGTTGATGGCGCGACAAGAACAAAGTAAAAATCGCCACGGCAAATAAAGCGGCGCAGAGCACGCCGGCTTGGGAATAAGCACTGAAGCCCGAGCCTGTAAAATCAGTATACGTTTGTTCCAGCAAGACCAGTGCAGAGCTCAAAAGCGCACAGGACATGACAAATTGACCTTCCATTAAAAGGCCTGTCACAGCAACGATCAATAACAGCAGAATTTCCAGCCCCGTCCCCACACCTCCGCTGGTATGCATGAGTAACACAATCGCCGTGATGTCCACGTACACTTGCAGGTAAACCTGTTGCTTAAACGGGATCGTAACGTGTGTTCTCAGCAGCGAAAAACCAATGCTGGTAAAGGTATAAGCAATACTGATCCAGGCAAACATCATGGGTTGTTTGGAGCCCAGTAACCCCGGGTCATCAGCGGCAAAAAACATCACCACCAAAACCAGAACCAAAAACAGGCGAAAGGTGGTTAAGGTGTAAAGTGATGCCCAGCTGGTTTCGTTCACCTCGGCAGTTTCTGTGGCCGGGAAAAACACCTGCAAGAGGCTGTCGGGCAGTCTAAAGACGGTTCTGGTCAACGGCAAATACCTCTCTACTCCGCAAAATTCCAGGACAACCCGCCACAGGAAGCCCCTCAATCAACAAAAACTTTGCACTTCGCAGCGGTATCCCGGAAAATTCCTTTTCCGATACATTGTTTGCACCCATTCCAAATGTCTGAAAAAACACTCCGCATTGCGGCAGCACAGTTCAATCCTATTGTTGGCGATGTTGGCGGCAATACACGCCGCATCATTGATTGGATCGGCCAGGCGCGTGATAAATTGAAAGCTGACCTGATCGTTTTTCCCGAATTAACGCTGACAGGTTACCCACCCGAAGATCTCTTACTCAGGCCCGATATCTACGAAATGGCCGATCAGGCATTGTCCAAAATTGCCGGGCACACACACGGCATTGTGGCCGTTGTCGGTGCGCCTGCACGCGAAGCCGGTCAAACCTATAACGCCGCTTATGTGTTATCCGATGGCAAGATACAGGCGCGCTACGATAAGCAGCAGTTGCCCAATTACGGTGTCTTCGATGAGCTGCGCTATTTCCAGGCTGGCACCCAACCCTTGGTTATCGAAGTGAAGGGGGTACGCGCAGGGATCACCATCTGCGAAGATATCTGGTTTAAGTATTCAGCACAGCAAAGCCTGGAGGCCGGCGCTGAGCTCATCCTCAACCTGAATGGATCTCCTTTCCATGCCAACAAGCAGGCTGAACGTAAGGCTGTATTAACCGCACGTGTTCAAGAAACCGGTTTACCGATTGTTTATGTCAATCAAGTGGGTGGTCAGGACGAGCTTGTCTTTGATGGCGGCTCTATGGTGATCAATTCAACGGGCGCATTCACTGAGTTGGCCCCGGTATTTGAAGAGAAACTCGTCTTGCTGGAAGTTGACTCTCATCGTCAGATCACAACGCCGTCTCCCATTCAGGAAACGACCGAACCATTAGCACTTATCTACCAGGCACTGATTTGTGGCACACGCGACTATATCTATAAAAACGGATTTCAAGGCGCGGTCATCGGGCTATCCGGCGGGATCGATTCCAGTTTAACGCTGGCCATTGCAGTGGATGCCTTGGGCAGTGACAATGTACAAGCCGTGATGATGCCTTCAGATTACACATCACAACTCAGCCTTGATGCCGCCGCAAACCAGGCAGAAAAACAAAATGTACGCTACTCGACGATCGCCATCAAACCGATGTTAGATGCCTTTCACGGCGCCTTGGCCAAAGAGTTTACCGGACTGGAGAGCGATACCACGGAAGAAAACCTTCAAGCCCGGATACGCGGTGTATTACTCATGGCGATCTCTAATAAAAAAGGCTACTTACTGCTGACAACCGGTAACAAAAGTGAGGTCGCTGTTGGCTATGCGACACTTTACGGTGATATGGCCGGGGGCTTCGCGCCTTTGAAAGATGCCTCCAAAACATTGGTTTATCAACTGGCGAGGTACCGAAACTCAAGGGGCGCCGTAATCCCACAAGCGGTGATTGACCGCCCACCGTCGGCCGAATTAGCACCCGACCAGAAAGACCAGGATACGTTGCCTCCCTACGAAGAGCTGGATGCCATCTTGCAGGCCTATGTCGAGGAAGACCGGTCAATTGCAGAGATTGTCAAACTGGGTTTTAATGAAGCCACTGTGAAACGTATTGTTGCAATGGTCGCGAGGAATGAATACAAGCGACGCCAGGCAGCACCGGGTGTTCGCATTACGAAACGCGCGTTTGGCCGCGATCGGCGCTACCCCATTACATCCCGGTTTGAGTGGGCCCGTACCCGGGGTACTCAATAAATCATGGAAAAGTCCAGCTCAACCTGGACCCACATCGACGATAAAGAGAGGAAATCAATATGCACGCTTCAGCCGACATCACCCACCTGATTGGCAATACCAGCCTGGTTAAGCTCCAGCGCCTAGCGGAATCCGGCTCTGCGGATGTTTATGTCAAACTGGAATCACGTAACCCTGGCTTTTCCGTGAAGGATCGGATCGGTCTTGCCATGATTCAAGCCGCTGAGGAATCCGGCCAGTTAAAACCCGGTGGGACCATTATCGAGCCAACTTCTGGCAACACCGGTATTGCACTGGCAATGGTTGCCGCAGCACGTGGTTATCAGTGCCTTCTCACCATGCCGGACACCATGTCTGTCGAGCGCCGGCATATGCTATCGATTCTCGGCGCCAAGATTGAATTAACACCCGGCGCTCAAGCCATGAGCGGCGCAATTGCGCGGGCAAAAGAGCTGCTCGCCGAAACACCGCGCGCATTTATGCCGCAACAATTCGAAAACCCGGCCAATCCAGAGGTTCACCGCAAAACCACTGCCGAAGAAGTCTGGCGTGATACGGAGGGCGCTATTGACGCTTTCGTTGCCGGCGTTGGCACTGGAGGCACCATCACAGGCGTGGGTGAAGTCATCAAAAGCAGAAAACCCGACTTTCAAGCCATCGCGGTTGAACCCGAAGAGTCGCCCGTCATTTCAGGGGGCGCACACAGCCCTCATAAAATCCAGGGTATTGGTGCCGGCTTTATTCCCGCCAACCTCAACACGTCCATTCTCGACAGCGTTGAAAAGGTCAATACCCAGGAGGCTTTTGCAATGCGTGCTCGACTCAGTCAGGAAGAAGGTATTTTGGGTGGGATTTCATCAGGCGCAAATGTCGTTGCTGCACTACGGGTTGCAAAACGACTAGGAGCTGGCAAAACGGTTGTGACAGTGGTTTGCGACACCGGCGAACGTTATCTGAGTATGCAAGGGTAATGAATACAACGGGCTGCCAGTCAGGTGGCCCGTTTATTTAAATCAAGGCCGGTATATTGTCCGTTTCTCCGAACAAAGCCTAGCGCTCACTGCTCACGTATTTCTTACAAGCTCGAATCGCACTGAAATCAACTCTTGATTTCAGCTTGAAATAGCGCCTAAAGACCACTTCCAGTACAATGCCCTCTCTTTAAATCATCTATCCTGCGGGTTTTATTTCATGTCAGCGTCTAAGCAACATGTTGGTTTCGTGAGCCTTGGCTGCCCCAAGGCACTGGTCGATTCAGAACGAATTCTGACGCAACTTCGTACAGAAGGCTATGCGACCACATCCAGCTACGACGAGGCTGAAGTCGTTATTGTCAACACCTGCGGTTTTATTGATGCGGCCAAAGCAGAGTCGCTGGAAGCGATCCAGGAAGCCATGACTGAAAATGGTAAAGTCATTGTCACCGGCTGCATGGGCGCCAGCGATGCAGAAACCATTCGGACCCAGTTTCCCAATGTCCTCAGTGTGACGGGACCCCAGGCCTACGAGCAGGTGTTGAATGCTGTGCACACTCACGCGCCACAAACCCATACGCATGATCCATTTACGGACTTGGTTCCTCCTCAGGGCATTAAACTGACACCGAGGCATTACGCTTATCTGAAAATCAGTGAAGGCTGTGACCACAAATGCAGCTTCTGCATTATCCCTTCCATGCGCGGCAAACTCCACAGTCGCCCCATTGGAGAGGTCATGAAAGAAGCGGAAGCACTGGCTGCGGCAGGTGTGCGGGAGCTTCTTGTGATCTCACAGGATACCAGTGCCTACGGTACCGACATTAAACACCGGATGGACTTTTGGGGTGGGCGCCCACTGAAGACTCAATTAGAGGACCTTTGCAAGGCATTAGGCTCTCTGGGCATTTGGGTTCGTCTCCATTACGTGTACCCTTACCCGAGCGTGGACCGCATTATCCCGCTCATGGCCGAAGGTGCTGTTTTACCCTACCTGGATATTCCTTTTCAGCACGGCAGTCCTAGAATTCTCAAGCTCATGCGGCGGCCAGGCCGTATTGAAAACACACTCTCGCGGATCCACCAATGGCGCGAGCAATGCCCGGAACTCGCCCTGCGCAGCACCTTTATTGTCGGCTTCCCCGGCGAACGCGAGGAAGACTTCGAAGCGCTACTGGACTTTATTCAAGTGGCACAGTTGGATAGGGTCGGCTGCTTTACTTACTCCGCTGTCGAAGGTGCTCAGGCCAATCAATTACCCGACCCGGTTCCCGAGGAAGTCAAACAGGAACGTTATGCTCGATTCATGGAAGTACAAGCTGCAATCAGTGCCCAACGGCTACAGGAAAAAGTAGGCTCGCACATGCAGATCCTGATTGACGAAGTTGACGAACAAGGCGCCATTGGCAGAAGCTATGCAGATGCACCTGAAATCGACGGCAAAGTCTTTCTGGATGGGTTTACTCAAACATCATCCGGCAGTTGGGTTGACTGCGAAATTGATGCTGCTGGCGACTATGACCTGTGGGGAAAACCGCTTCACTCATGAACTTTGTGCGGCTTTCAAAGCCTCACAGATATGCTCGGCGGCGTGAATACTCACTGACAGTTCACTGGCAGCCCCTTCCACCGTCTTAGGGTCAACCACCTCAATATGCTCAGCGTGTGCTTTTAACAAACTGGCATCACACAATGCATTGATCACACGCGGAAGGCCAGAGGCATGTTGCCACACCATTTCGCAAGCATCCTCCGGAAAGAAAAACGGATCTCCCCCAGCCTTCCGAATCCGATAATGGATGTATTCAACCGTTTCTGTTGAGTTGAGTGGAAATAGTTGTCGCTCAACGGTCACACACTGAGTAAAAAAACTGTTACGTGCATCCTTTAGCAGTTCGATCAACTTAGGCTGGCCAATCAATACAAGCCGGAGCAGTTGGCGCTTGTTTGCGTTGATGTTCGTCAACATCTTTAGCTGATTAAATGCCCGGTGTGAGAGTGTATGGGCTTCATCGAGCATCAAGACAACTTTTTGACCTTCTTGGTGCTGCTTGATCAAAAAGTCCGCAAAGATATGAAACAGAGAAACCCGATCCCCCGTGCGGTAGTCACAGTCAAATGACAAGAGAATCCACTTTAAAAGCTCTTCCACATCCCGGTAAATTGTATTGGATAAGTACCCTGCCGTTACCCCGGAAGACAAACTGGACAGGAACTGCCCTGCCACAGTGGACTTACCTATTCCCGCAGGCCCGGTCATCACCACCAGTCCAGCCTGTTCAGCCAGCGATAACCGCACACCGTCAAGTGCCGATTGATAACGGCCACTCTGATACCAAAAATCCACATCGGGATAAGGCGAAAAGGGGGCTTCCGCTAAACCATAAAATTTTTGATACATACACAGCCCAGTAATTCATCTGTTCAAAAGCCATTTAAAGATGTTGATGGCTTTCGATTGATTAACGGCTGTGTGGTATAAAAGTTAAATCATGAACTTACTGGTAGGTTTCCATCGGCGGGCATGAACAGACAAGGTTTCGATCCCCATGTGCGTTATCAATCCGGCTGACGGGCGGCCAGTATTTCACTCCCGCAGCAGCATCGCCCGCCGGGAATGCACCGGACTGACGGCTGTAAGGCCGGCGCCACTCGTCCGCCAGCACATCTTCTGCCGTATGAGGCGCCTGGGCCAAAGCACTTTGTGGATGCGCAATATGGCCATCAATGATCTGTTGAATTTCTTCACGAATCACAATCATCGCATCACAAAAACGATCAAGCTCTGTTTTCGACTCGCTTTCAGTGGGCTCAATCATCAAGGTCCCTGCCACCGGAAACGACATGGTTGGCGCATGGAAACCAAAATCCATCAGCCGCTTGGCAATATCATCCACCGTCACGCCTGTGTCTTTAAACCCTCGAATATCGATAATACACTCATGAGCAACAAAGCCATGCTTGCCGGTATATAAAATCGGGTAATGTGCCTCTAACCGTTTGGCCAAATAATTCGCATTTAAAATAGCCATTCGTGTAGCCTGCGCTAAGCCTGACGCACCCATCATGCGAATATACATCCAGCTGATGGGCAAAATACCAGCACTACCCCAAGGCGCAGCACTGACAACTCCGTGTGTGTCACCTTCGCCCCATATGCGGTGCCCCGGTAAAAAAGGCGCCAAGTGCTTGGCAACGGCTACAGGTCCAACACCCGGCCCTCCACCGCCATGAGGGATCGCAAAAGTCTTATGCAAGTTCAGGTGTGAAACATCACCACCAAACTGGCCTGGTTTGGCAAGGCCAATCAGTGCATTCAAATTCGCGCCGTCGATGTAGACTTGCCCCCCGACACGGTGGACTTTTTCACACACCTCTGTGATCCTTTCTTCAAACACCCCATGAGTCGATGGGTAGGTGATCATAATCGCGGCAACTTTTTCGCCATGCTGCGCCAGCTTTTGGTCGAGGTCGTCCAGATCAATGTCTCCTTGCTTGTCGCACGCAACTACCACCACTTTCATATTGCACATTTGCGCACTGGCCGGATTCGTGCCATGAGCCGAACTGGGAATGAGGCAAACATTCCTTGCGCCTTCACCCCGGCTTTCATGGTAGCGCTTAATGGCGAGAAGGCCGGCATATTCCCCCTGGCTGCCAGCATTCGGTTGGAGTGATACAGCCACATAGCCCGTGCAGGCACACAACCAGGTCTCAAGCTGCTGTATCAGCTCATCATACCCCCGCCGTTGACTGGCCGGCACAAACGGGTGGAGCTGGGAGAATTCGGGCCAGGAGATCGGCGCCATTTCAGCGGCGGCATTCAATTTCATGGTGCATGAGCCAAGGGGGATCATGGCACGATCCAAAGCCAAATCTTTATCCGATAAGCGCCTCAGATAACGCATCATTTCCGTTTCAGAATGATAGTCATGAAAAACAGACTGGCTCATGAAGGTGCTTGTCCTGAGCAAGTCCACAGGAAGAATGTCCTCAAAGGTTTCTGATGACGCCTTGTCGAGCTGGCCTGCCACCTCAAAGCAGTCCAACAGACGGTCAACATCTGCGTCCAAACAGGTTTCGTCAAAGGCAATGGAGATATGCTGCTCGTCTAACCGCCGCAGGTTATATCCGGCTTGTTCAGCGGCTTGGAGAATGTCCGCACTTTGCTCACCGGTTGCTACTTTAACCGTATCAAAAAACGGCGTATCCACATGAAAACCTCGTGCTTTCAGCACTTGAGCCAATTTGACCGCGAGCTGATGGGTCTGTTGGGCAATCGCTTTTAAACCGTCCGGGCCGTGATAACACGCGTACATTACGGCGATATTGGCCAACAGTGCCTGTGCCGTGCAGATGTTCGACGTCGCCTTCTCACGCCGAATATGCTGCTCGCGTGTTTGTAAAGCCAACCGATAAGCTGGGCGACCGGCAACATCAACAGACACCCCCACCAAGCGGCCTGGCATAGAACGCTTCAGAGATTCCGTTGTCGCCATATATGCCGCGTGTGGCCCCCCCATCCCCAGGGGGACACCAAAACGCTGGGTATTCCCAATGACAATATCCGCGCCCATTTCCCCTGGGGGCTTCAGGAGTGTCAAAGCAAGTAAGTCGGCCGCAAACACCGTATGAGCACCTGCCACGTGGGCCTGTTCTGAGAGTGCTGAATAGTCCCGCACATGGCCGTCTGTGGCCGGGTATTGGAACAAAATGCCAAAAACATCGTGCCAGTCCAATTCAACATTCAGATCTGCATAGCCCAGTTCGATACCCAGTGGTTCGGCTCTTGTCTTTAAAATGTCGATCGTTTGGGGATGGCAATCACGTGCAACCAAAAAGCGTTTTTTCTTCTGCTTGATAGCCTTCCAACACATTGCCATCGCCTCAGCCGCCGCCGTACCTTCATCCAGTAATGAGGCATTGGCGATATCCATTGCCGTGAGTTCGGTCACCATGGTTTGGAAATAAAAAAGCGCTTCAAGGCGGCCTTGTGAAATTTCAGGCTGATAGGGGGTATAAGCCGTGTACCAAGCCGGATTTTCTAATAGGTTGCGCGCGATCACGGCGGGCGTATATGTACCGTAATAGCCCTGTCCTATTAGTGATTTTTTAACCTGATTTTTCATGGCTAGCTGTCGAATATCTTCGAGGGCTTGCTCTTCTGAGCACCCGGCCGGTAAATGAGGGTCCGAAACATCCAGGATGCTTTCCGGCACAACCGCTTCGACCAGACTGCTTAGGGAATCGAGTCCGAGCACACTCAGCATTTCTTGAATATCCCGATCAGCAGGACCAATATGACGACGAACAAACGAAGAATAGTTTTGATGCGTTTCAACCATGAAATAACTCTTTGGAAAATGACAGGGCGGTATTAGGTGCTTTGCGCTAGGAATAAAAATCCGAGGAGAAAACCTCCTCACCATTATAAAAGCGTTTGAAGTAGCCGAAGAGCAGAATTATTCTTCAATACTCGTCTGGTACTCTGCGGCACTCATTAAATCTTCCAACTCACTGATATTGGATGGCTGTATTTCAAACAACCAACCTTCATCATAGGGTCCTGAGTTGATGAGCTGCGGCTCATCTTCCAGGAGTTCATTAATTGCAATGATCTCCCCACTCACGGGGGCATAAATATCTGATGCGGCTTTGACGGACTCTACGACAGCAATGGCGCTCCCGGCTTCAACCTCATCCCCCACCTCGGGTAACTCGACGAATACCAGGTCACCCAGTGACTCCTGAGCATGATCAGTAATCCCGACAATGATGTTTCCTGTCCCATCTTCTCGAGCCCACTCGTGCGTTTCAGCATACTTCAGCTCTTCCGGCAAATTACTCATTTTTCTCTCCAGTTCAGATCAAATATTAGCTATTCCACCCTTAACAAAAGGATACTTTACAATTTTAGCGAGGATTTGCTTATCCCTTATTTCAACCTTACAACAGTCGCCTTCCAGGCTTTTATCAATACGCGCCAACGCGATACTCCGCTGCAAAGTTGGTGAAAAACTTCCGCTGGTCACGCGCCCTAAAGATTCGCCATTGGGAGAAAGCACGCGTTGATTGTGGCGAAGAACGCCTCGACCTTCGAGTAATAAACCCACCATTTTTTGCGTGACGCCCCGCTGGCGTTGTTCAACCAGCGCATCCTTGCCTAAAAAACCTCGAGAACTGTCCAAAGCCACTGTCCACCCCAGGCCAGACTCAAACGGTGTGGTGGTTTCATCCATATCTGCGCCATAGAGACTCATTCCTGCCTCCAATCGGAGCGTATCGCGCGCGCCTAAACCAACGGGGGTCACTCCCTGCGCTAAAATCTGATTCCACAAGTCTACTATTTCATTAGATGGCAAAATAATCTCCAGGCCATCTTCTCCGGTATACCCCGTCCGTGCAATAAACCACTCTGCTCGTGCGGCAGAGCAAAAGCGTGGCAGCTTGGAAACTGTTTCTGCATAGGAGGGTTCTAAAACAGGTTGAACTTTTTCAATAGCAAGGGGACCTTGTACAGCCAGCATTGCAAGATCTTTGCGGGGGCTCACAGCAACATCAAATCGGGACGCGTAACGGGCCATCCAAGCTAAATCTTTTTCCCGAGTGGCAGCATTGACAACCACCCGATACCTGTTGGGGTCTATAAAATAAACAATCAAGTCGTCCAGAATGCCGCCTTGCTCGTTTAACAGGCAGCTGTAGAGTGCTTTGCCGGGCTTGTCCAATTTACTTACGTCATTCGCCAGTAAAAAGCGCAGAAACGCTTGTGCCTGCGTTCCTTCCAGATCAACCACGCCCATATGGGAAACGTCGAACACACCGGCATTGCGTCGCACGGAATGATGCTCTTCGACTTGGGAGCCATAAGTCACGGGCATTTCCCAGCCAGCAAAATCAACCATTTTTGCACCAAGGGAAATATGGGAATCGTACAGCGGGGTTCTCAGTGTCATCACTCCAAGTCTCTTAGCAGGCGGCATAACGAACGGCCCAATGTCTTTTTTTGGGCTCGCCCCTCTGTCCTGAAACCTGAGAGATTAGATGGGTGTTTACCACCTTTACCCCTTGGGTGAATGCTTCGGCATTACTCTCCAGAGTCGACAAGGCTTTGCGGTCCTTTTACCTGAGCGTTTCCGGGCTGTTGCGCCTTCGGTCCCCCTAGTGGATAGGGGCGTCTCCCACAGAGCTTATCGTCGAAGGAGCAAATATACGCTAAGAATCGTTTTGTTGCCATCTTATCAGGCGGCTTGTCTTAAAATGACCGAAATTAAAGCAATCTTCTTTGAGTTAAAAACTTGCACCGAAAGAAAAAGCCTGATAAAAAAGAGGCGCGGTATAAGAGGACCGCGCCTAAACCACCAAAGGAGGATGGAGGAGGAAAGAAATCATCTGCTTGAAATCTTCAAATAAATATAGTAGAGAATTTTATAGATTGCAGATTTTTTTTATGCAGACTGATTAGCAAAAAACGAAACGAATACTATAACTATAAAATTCAACAGTATTACTGGAAATCTGGTATGGGGCTTAAGCCCCATTTTTTTTGAAAAAGAACTGATCACAACAAACACTCGTTATTGCGTGGCCCCATCCTCAATAATTTCGTAGTCATGTGTTACCGTTGCCGTCTCCCCCAGCATGATGGACGCAGAGCAGTACTTTTCCGCAGAAAGCTTTAACGCCCGTTGGACATGCTTTTCACTGAGCGCTCGTCCTGTGATGACATAATGCACATGGATCTTCGTGAAAACCTTCGGGTCAGACTCTGCGCGTTCAGCCTTCAACTCCACGATACAATCCGTTACAGCTTGACGTGACTTTTTAAGAATCATGACAACATCGAAAGCGGTACACCCCCCCATTCCCATCAGTAACATCTCCATTGGGCGGACTCCCAAATTCCGCCCACCTGCTTCAGGAGGACCGTCCATCACTACGGAGTGGCCACTTCCTGTCTCACCAACAAATGTCATATAATCCAACCACTTCACACGTGAATACATAATACTTTCCCAAGTCAATAAAAATACGATAGTATCAGGCCTTACCAAGGAAAGGGGAGCCCATACTCATGTTACCTGTTAGAGAAAATCTGAAACAACCTGAATGGCTAAGCACTTTCTTACGTCACAGCCATCGCCGCCAATACCCATCTAAGTCGACAATCATTCATTCCGGTGATGAGCCTAATACTCTTTATTACATCATCGATGGTTCCGTCAGCGTTGTCATGGAAGACAGTGAAGGCCGGGAAATTGTATTGGCTTACCTGAATAAAGGTGATTTTTTCGGCGAAATGGGGCTTTTTGATAGCGAAGCCCAGAGAAGTGCCTGGATTATCGCACGCACGAAGTGTGAACTGGCCGAAATTAATTACGACCAGTTCAAACGGCTCGCGAAAGAAGAGCCTGATATTCTTTTTTCTGTGGCAGGACAGATTTCAAATCGTCTGAAAAGAACAAGTTCCAAAGTCCGTGATTTGGCCTTTTTGGATGTCACTGGCCGAGTAGCGCACACGCTGTTGGAGCTGGCCAAAGAGCCCGATGCCATCACTCACCCGGACGGGATGCAAATCAGAATCACCCGTCAGGAAATCGCCCGCATTGTTGGCTGCTCGCGAGAAATGGTTGGACGCGTGTTAAAAGACCTTGAAGAAAGAGGGCTGATCACTGCTCGCGGCAAAACCATGGTCATTTACGGGACCCGCTGAAGCTCACACACTGAGCTCTCAAGCAAACGTATCCGATTCAGGGAGTGGCGGCATAAACGCGGCTCCACTCCTAAGTGCTTCTGGCCTAATATGCCATTGAGTGCCTCAAACCCAGAACCTGCTTACTTCTGACAAATATCTACCGCTTCATATCGGGTGCAACACAAACCACACAGCCTCTACCAGTAGGTGCCTTAAGTAGATATTCACGCTACCATAAACGCTTATCTGTTAACTGAAAGAGCATCTATGAAAGCAACACCAACCGATATTGCACGTCTATTGAACTTGGAAGAAATTGATATTGATCTCTTCCGGGGGGAACAATCCCATATTCCTTTGCCCCAAGTGTATGGCGGCCATGTGCTCGGCCAGTCAATGGCCGCAGCAGCGAAAACCGTCAAGGATATGGCGCCTCATTCAATGCATGCTTACTTTCTATCGACTGGCGATGTGGGCGCCCCAATTTTATATAAAGTCAACAACACAAAAGATGGTCGCAGCTTTTGTGTAAGGCGCGTCGTTGCCATACAACACGCAAAACCTATCTTCGAGATGACGGCTTCTTTTCATGCCAAGGAACCAGGGCCAGATTTTCACATACCAATGCCGCTCGACATTCCGGAACCAGAAGAACTCTTATCTGACAGGGAAGCACGGCTGAATATTATAAAAGCTACAGCAGGCGAATCCCCTTATCAATACGTCGCGGAGTGGCTGATTGATTACGAGTGGCCAATCGAAACAAAGCGCATTGGTGGATTACAAGAGCTGAGCGAAGCACCTCGCCCTCCAAAACAAATGATGTGGATCAAAGCACGGGGTGCTTTGCCTAACAATACGGCTACTCACACTGCCGCGCTGGCCTACCTTTCAGATTTAGAGTTTCTCACCGTCTGTCTTCAACCGCATGGTTTGAGCTGGTTTAATGGCTCTGTGAAGGGTGCGAGCCTCGATCACGCCATGTGGTTTCACCGGCCGGTAAAAGTAGATGAGTGGCTGCTTTACGTCCATGATTGCCCAAACACCATATCGGATGAGCCCTTCT
>OBIY01000591.1_pt1 | contig 13504 bp, 14 predicted proteins | sample 1519841 | NCBI WGS metagenome assembly OBIY01 (sample SAMN03019774, study PRJEB22545) | beach sand metagenome | biome: beach; feature: sea beach; material: beach sand | place: USA: Municipal Pensacola Beach, FL | collected 2010-07-30 | depth 30-40 cm m
ACAGGCCGACGATGGCAGTACGGTCAGTTCCGTCACCCTGCGATTGCCCAAGCCACCGCCATGCCCCATGAAGCCATCACAGGCTGGGCCGTCCACTATCTGGTGGGGCTGGGGTTTGCCGGCGCCCTGTTGTTACTGGCGGGCCCCGGCTGGTTGTCGCACCCTACCCTGTGGCCCGCCCTGTTGTTTGGTCTGCTTTCCGTCGCCGCACCCTTCCTGCTCATGCAGCCTGGCATGGGCGCCGGCCTCGCCGCACGCCGCACGCCCAACCCCCGCGCCGCCCGCCTGCAAAGCCTGCTTACCCACACTGTCTTCGGTGCAGGGTTATACCTGGGTGGCTGGGTCGCCCATGCCCTCACCCACTGAGCCGGTCTGCCGTTGACCATCCCGTTCAGAGATCCGTCCAGAGTGATACAAATTACAATTATCGTCTCATCCTGCGGGTGCTAACCTGACTTAACAGATTACCGGTCGACTCCCCGGCGCGACCCACCTAGGCTGATAACAGTCTGGGCGCGACCGCCAGGGCCCAAGAGGACAACCGCCTCAATAAACGCGACCCCCAATAACAAAGAACAGGGAAGCCCGCATGGACAACGAATTCGATTACCTCATCATCGGTGGCGGCTCAGCCGGGTGCGCCCTGGCCGGGCGACTGAGCGAAGACCCCGACACCCGCGTGTGCCTGCTGGAAGCCGGCGGCAAAGGGGACGGCCTGCTGGTCAACGTCCCCGCCGGGGCCGTGGCCATGCTGGCCAAGCCGGTGAACAACTGGCTGATGGAAACCGTGCCACAAAAAGGCCTGAACGGTCGCCAGGGTTTCCAGCCGCGCGGCAAATGCCTGGGCGGCTCCTCTGCCATCAATGCCATGGTCTATATTCGCGGTCACCGCGAGGACTACGACCAGTGGGCGGCACTGGGCAACAAGGGGTGGTCCTACCAGGATGTGCTGCCCTACTTCCGGCTCAGCGAAGGCAACGAACGCCTGCGCAATGATTACCACGGCAACGATGGCCCGCTCAGCGTCAGCGATATCCGCACGGACAGCCCGTTTCACGATTACTTTCTGAATGCCGCGCGCGAATGCGACATCCCCATCACCGATGACTTCAACGGGGAAGAACAGGAAGGCGCCGGGGTATTTCAGGTGACGCAGAAAAATGGCGAGCGCTGGAGCAGCGCCCGCGCCTACCTGTTCCCGCACCTGAATCGCCCCAACCTGCAAGTGGAAACCCTCGCCCAGGTGCAACGCATCATAGTGGAAGACAAACGCGCCGTCGGCGTGGAATTCAAGCAAGGTAACCAGACACGTACCTTCCGCGCCCGCAAGGAAGTCCTGCTCTCCGCCGGGGCATTCCAGTCACCACAACTGCTGATGCTGTCCGGCATCGGTGACGAAGCCGAGCTGAAACAACACGGCATCCCCGTGGTGCATCACCTGCCCGGCGTGGGCAAGAACCTGCAAGACCACCCGGACTTTATCTTCGGCTACACCACCGACAGCCCGGACACCTTTGGTTTTTCCCTTGGCGGCATCTGGCGGGCCCTCAAGGCCATGGCCACCTACCGCAAGACCCGGCGCGGATTGTGGACCTCCAACTTTGCCGAAGCCGGTGCCTTCCTGAAAACCCGCCCCGAACTCTCGGCACCAGATATCCAGCTGCACATGGTCACCGCCCTGGTGGACGACCACGGCCGCAAACTGCACTTCACCCAGGGGTATTCCTGCCATGTGTGCCTGCTGCGCCCGCGCAGCCGCGGCAGCGTCCAGCTGGCCAGCGCCAACCCCGATGACCTGCCACTGATCGACCCGGCGTTTCTGGAGAATCCACAAGATCTGGAAGACATGGTCGCCGGCTACAAGATCACCCGCGACCTCATGCACGCCCCGTCACTCAAACGCTGGATCAAAAAAGACATGTTCACCGAAAACGTGAACAGTGACGACGAGATTCGCGCCGTCATCCGACAACGCACCGACACCGTCTACCACCCGGTGGGCTCGTGCAAGATGGGGACCGATGAAGCCGCCGTGGTGGACCCGCAACTGCGCGTGCATGGCATCGATGGCCTGCGCGTCATCGACGCCTCGATCATGCCCACCCTGATCGGGGGCAACACCAATGCGCCGGTGATGATGATTGCCGAAAAGGCCGTCGATATGATTCGCGGGCAAGTGCGCGCCGGCTAGCCGGCGCCGCTACCGAAGCCCCGCCAGTAACGCACGAACGGTGGCCAACCGGATTACCTCCGGCTTCCCCCAGGGGAATTCGGGGATGGTAATCAGGTTCATGGCCACCCCCTGCATACCGCACAACAGCACACTCTGCATCTCATCCGCATCGCCCGCGCGCAACGCGCCGTGCGCCTGAGCGTCTTCAATGGCCTGGCGAAAAATCTGCAGCCCTTCCTGCACTCCCGAGCTGTCCACAAAGTAACTGTCGCCATCCGCTTGAGGGTGATCCTCAATCAGGAAAATGGCCCGGTAGTCATCCGGCCGCGACAGCCAGAAATCAATGTACAGCAGACACATGGTTTCCAAGCGGTCTTCCACCGGCGCCGTGGCGTAGCACTGATGCAACGCGTCGATCAGCGCCACAAAGATTTCATTCCAGATATGCAACAGCAGCTGACGCTTACCGGGGAACAATTGATACAACGCCGCGGGGGAACACTCTGCCCGCGCAGCAATCTTGCGCATGGACACACCGTGATAACCCTCCTCGGCAAACAAGGCACGGGCGGCGGCAATGATCCTTTGGCGGCTGTCCTGAGCCTGCTGGCTGGTGCGGGGCGGACGGCCACGGCGGGCCTTTTTGGTCTTGGTCGAGGTCATGGCTTGATTTTAATAAACGCGTTTATTAAATTATAAATCCAACACGGACAATGTGCGAGAACACCATGAACCATACCGATCTGGAGCAGGATGTCATCATCGTTGGCGCAGGCCTTGCCGGGCTCAAGGCTGCCCTTGAGCTACAGCAGGCAGGCAAACGCGTAAGGGTTCTGGAAGCACGCGACCGGGTCGGCGGGCGCTCAATGCCCGGTGAAATCGCTGGCCAGACCATCGATCTGGGCGGCCAGTGGGTGGGCCCGCAACAAACCCTGCTGCTGGAGCAGGCCAGCGCCCTCGGCGTCAAAACCCTGTCCCAATACACCGCCGGGGCCAGCATCCTTTCCCTGGATGACAACGTCAGCACCTTCACCTCGGACATCCCCAAACTTCCGTTCCTGTCGCTGATGGAGCTGGCCCTGCTGCAACGGCGCTGGAACAAGGAAATGCGCAGCCTGCCAGTCACAGCAGAGCCCTGGCTCGCCGCCAAAGCACGGCAATGGGACTCGCAAACCCTGGAAAGCTGGATACTCAAACATGTCCACACCCGCGGCGCTCGCGAATTCGCCCGCACCATCACCCGCGCGGTGCTCTGCGCCGAACCTCGCCAGGTCTCGTACCTGTGCTTTCTCGAATATCTGCGCCAAGGGGAAAGCCTTGAAAGCCTGATTGGTATAGAAGGAGGTGCACAGCAGGACAAATTTGCTGGCGGCGCCTGGCAAATCCCCCAACGCATGGCCGCGCAACTGGGCGACAGTGTGCAGCTTGATTCACCGGTGCACGCGGTGGAACAACACCACGACGGTGTCAGCGTCATCAGCAACGGCCACACCTACCGCGCCCGGCACCTGATCATGGCCATCCCACCGGTGCTCGCCGCCAAGATTCGCTATAACCAGCCACTCCCCGCCAAGCGCAACGCGCTACTGGAACGCATGCCCATGGGCTCGGTGATCAAGATCCATGTCGCCTACGAGCGCGCTTTCTGGCGCCTGCGTGGCCTCAATGGTGGTGTGGTCAGTAACAACCGGGTGTTCAATGTTGTGTTCGATCAGTCTCTGGATGATGACGGCATGGGCGTTCTGGTGGGCTTTATCGACGCCGACCATGCGATCGCGATGAGCGCCACCGATGAAGCCACCCGGCGCCAGCAGGTGATAAGCGATCTGGTTCACTACTTTGGGCCAGATGCCGCTCACCCCATCGCCTATGTAGAACAGGACTGGACTGCAGAACCCTGGAGCCGCGGCTGCTACGTGGCCCACACCGCCCCCGGGGTCATCACGTCCTTCGGTGATACCCTGCGCGAGCCCTGCGGACGAATTCACTGGGCCGGCACCGAAACCGCAACCCGGTGGTGCGGCTACCTGGATGGCGCTCTGCAATCCGGCATTCGCGCCGCGCAGGAAGTGCTGAACAGGTAACGTGAGGCACTGCTTCCCTGTCATGCTGAGTCGCCGGGCGGATCCGTAACGTCATTGTCGCCTGTAGCCCTACTCAGACAGACGGCGATGAGCCGCGAACACCCCACGTCCACAACCCGGCAGTAATGCCCGCAGTAGCAACCACCGAGCTCCACAAAATAAACAGAATCGCCGCAGAAAAGCCACTCCAGGCACCGCAAGAACCGAAGTAAGCCAGCAACACGCAAGCGCCTCCATTACTAACAATGCCCACCCAGATTGGCCCCAACGCCCGCCGCCCATTCAGCGCATGCCGCAAACCAAAACCATAGCCGACGCACAACGCCAAATAAGCCCAGCCCAAGAGTCGCACAAACATGAAGTCATTAGGCTGAGGCGTCAGCCCAAGGGTCAGCAGCCAGCCAGACGGGAATAGCAGCATCGGGAAACACCAGATCAGCACGGTTGCGACGATTTTGACGCTGAAGACCCACGACAATGCGTTCATTACCCCTTCCTTTCTTGCAGTGATTGCCTTGGCATAACGCGACCACTGGTCACGTTACTAAAGGTGACTATTGGTCACATAAGCGCTATTGTCAAGCGACTGATACACACAAGGACTTCATCCATGCGAAGACGCCCCGAACAATTGCGGGCTCGCAAAACCCTGGACGATATTCTCTCGGCGGCCAAAGTATTGATTGGCGAGCGCGGCACCGAAGGGTTTTCCATGACCGAACTGGCGCAGCACGCTGGCCTTTCCAAACCCGCGCTATACCGTTATTTCCCCAACAAAAAAGCGATTCTGGTGGAGCTGACACAGTCCGTTTTCGAAGAAAACCGCCATCTGGTCGCTCGTCACTTGGCGGCCACCCGTTCCGGCAAAGAAAAAGAGGTACTGGTCAAAACACTCACCGCCTACTGCTCCGTGCACACCGGCGAACCTTATCGGCGTCACTTGCGAGCCGCCATGAGCGCCGATCCAGATCTGGTAGAGTTGGATCTGGCGGACAGCGAACACAATGCTCGACAGGCCACGCAAGCCCTCCACCCGTTCTTTCCCACCATCGAAAAGGACGAGCTGCATCGGCGCCTGCTGATCCTGATGAATCAGATGGAACCATTTGCGAAACTGGTAGCATCTCGGCCAAAAGCGGAGTGGCATCACTTCATTCAAAGCTATGCCTCACTGTGCCTTGCCACCCTGCAGCCCTCATCCTGAAACGGTTCAGCGCACACCTAAGGCATTACAATGCCGAAGAATGGTCTCCATCATTCCTTTGACATGGCCCGCTCCCACACTCTTTCCCACACTTAGTTGAAAGGGTACTCCAGGCCCAGTGTGTAGGTTTCCACATCCACCTCATCCAGCGAATAGCGGTCCACACTGCCGCGAAACTTCAGTTTATCCAGCCCGTAGGTGAAACCTATCCCCCAGAAACCGTCAGTGCCGTCATCATCACTGCCGTGATCAAGATCTGCGTCCCAGCGCAAGGCGCCGACGCGCAAAAAAACATCAGTGCCGTTGGCCACATGGGCTTTACCCATTACCGCGGCTTCGATACCGGAAAGTTCGAGCTCACTGTCATTGCCAAAACTTCCCAACCACACCCCGCCACCTTCGACACCCAACGAAAAGGTGTCATGGCGATCCAGCGGGAAGCTGACACCCACCAGCAATGAGAAACTGGCATCCGTGGTATCTACACCAGAAGGAATATCCCGAGCATCCAGATCTGACCAGCCTCCCTTGAACGTCCCGTAAACATTGTGCGAGGCAAACACGGCTGACGATAACGTGAGTGCACAAAACGCAACGCCGGCAAACCATGGCTTTTTCATTCATTTCTCCCTGAAAAAATTATCCTTCCATGAAAATACCACGGCAGAAAAGATCGCGAGAAGCCCGCAAGCCCTCAGGCTCACCAGCGGAGAAACGATGCCGACATTCATGGCTCCTGATACGCCGGCTTGTCTGCGTTCTATCCTCTTAAAAAAACGGGGCCATGAAGGCCCCGTTTTTGTTACCTGACTGACTCAGTCCGCCACACTCAGGCTGGACATGTCCATCACATAGCGATGGGCGATATCCCCCTTCACCATCACGTCGTAGGCATCATTCACCTGATCCGGACGAATGATTTCACAGACCGGATGAATGCCATGCTCGGCACAAAAATCCAGCACCTCCTGGGTTTCCTGAATGCCACCAATCAGCGACCCGGCTACCCGGCGGCGGCCAAAGATCATCGGCGCCGATTCAAACTGATCCATGTCACCCACCTGCCCAACAATCACAAGGGTGCCATCCACATCCAGCAAGGGAACGTAGGGGTTCAGGTCATGCCGTACCGGCACGGTGTCGATGATCAGATCCAGTGACGACTCGGCGGCCTCCATGGCGACCTTATCGGTGGACACCAGCACCCCGGTGGCGCCAAGACTTTGCGCTTCTTCTGCCTTGCGGGCGGAGCGGCTCAGTACAGTCACCTCAGCGCCCATGGCCACCGCCAGCTTCACCGCCATATGACCAAGGCCGCCCAGGCCAATCACCCCGACGCGGCTCCCCTTACCCACGTTCCAGGTACGCAGCGGGGAAAAGGTGGTAATCCCCGCGCATAGAATCGGCGCCGCACGGGACAAATCCAGGGCATCCGGCACCCGTAACACAAACTCTTCCCGCACCACGATATGCTTGGCATAACCGCCCTGGGTAATCTCGCCATCAATGCGGTCCGGCGAGCCATAGGTCGGGGTCATACCATGGCGGCAATACTGCTCTTCACCATGGTCACACTGATCACAGGCCTGGCAGCTGTCCACCATGCAGCCCACACCCACGTTGTCGCCCACCTGATAACGGGTGACCTGTGGGCCGACCTCGATCACCCGGCCAATGATTTCGTGGCCGGGCACCAGCGGGTAATGCTGGTCGCCCCAGTCGCCGTTCACCGTATGCAAATCGGAATGGCAAATGCCGCTGAACAGAATTTCGATGGCCACATCATTGCCGCGCAAGGCTCGCCGCTCAAAATGATAGGGCTGCATGTGGGCATCGGAGGAAAAAGCCGCGTAACCGACGGTTTTCATAGACTCTCCCGGGAATGGATTTCACTGGAAACACTAACGACGGCGCAGTGAACACCGCGCCAGAGAGAGCACCATGGTAAGGGAGCGATGCCCCCGACCGGCCACCGGATACTGTCGATTTCTTGCCAGATTCTGCAGAATTCGGCGACATTCGTCGCTGATCAGGGAAAACAGAAAAGAACGAGCGCAGAGGGGAGGAGCGGCAGGTGGGAGGGCTACAAGCCCAGATACGCCCCAATCAGAAACGCATCCCCCTGCCCTTCACGCTGGCCGAAATAGCTCACCGGCTCGAACTCGCCGCCCTCCACCGAGCCCACCTCGCAATCAACGCGGTATTGTTTGGCCAGGTCATTGAACAGCTGCACCGCCGGCTTGATCTGGGCCGCCTTCTTCACCGGCTGCTGGATCCCCAGACGCCAGTCCTCGCACTCCTCGCTTTCACACTCGTCGATCACGGTGACCTGGCTGTCAGGGTTTTCTTCCGCATACGCGTGCAGTGCTGCCTGCACATCAGACCGGCAACGCTTGAGGGCCTTTTCCTGTTTTTCATCCAGGCCATCGCAGGCCACAAGAAGATAAAGGAGCATGGACAAACATCCGGTTGGGAAGGATGCGCTACTGTACCATAGCGCGAAGACAACGTTGTGACGGAAGCAAGGCCTCAATGGGCCATCATCACGCCACTGCAGCACCGGGATTCATGCTACATTTGCCGCAAACCGATCACCGCAGAACAACAAGAATGCGCGCTTTTCACGTTTTACTGGGCCTCTCGATTCTACTGCTGACCAGCCTGGCCTATGCCGACAGTCCTTATCACGCCATTACCCAGGGGCAAGTCGCCTATACAGAACACCCTACAGACCAGCCTCCCCTGAGCGGCTGGCAGGAAACCGGCTTGCCATTTTCCGGCTCCGCCCGGCAGACAACGGGCACTTTCTGGTTTCGCTTCCCCGTGGAGGCCCTCCCCGCCGACCAGCGCGACAGCCTTTATGTCGCCCATCATGTATTTGATATCACCGTATACCTTAACGGTCACCGGGTCGGCAGCACCGAACGGCTCGATGGTCTGGAATCCACGGGCTGGAACCATCCGTTTTATACGGCCATTCCCGCGCTCTTCTGGCAAGAGACCGGCAACCAGCTGCTGGTGCGCATACGCAGCGGCGAACCCAACGCGGTGCTATCGCCAGTCTTCCTGGGCGCGCAAACCGCTCTGCAAACCCACTACCAGCAAGCCGTCAGGCAGAAAATCCACATCGCCGAATGGAGCATGATTACCTGTCTGATCATGGGTGGTCTTACCCTTTTCATCTGGTTGCTACGCCGTAAGGACCGGCTCTATTTGTATTTCTCACTGCTCTGCTTCAGCTGGTCGGTGGTCATGTTCTATCTGGCCATACCGTTTGCCCCCTTCGACCACGGCAGCTGGCTTCGCTTCGCCTTTTACTGTGTCGATTTATCCGGCTTCTTCCTGTTCATGTTTCTCTACGAGTTGATGAAGCTGGAGCGGCCACGACTCAAATTCACCGCCATCATTGCAGTACTACTCTCAGCGGTGCTGCTGTTCAGCATGCCAATGCACCTGCACTCACTGGTGATCACTCTGGTCCATGGCATGCATCTGGCGCTGGTGGTCTACCTGCTCGTCATTGGCACACGCATCGCCATTCGCAAACGCAGCCGCGAACTGCTGGTGTTGATCCCCGGATTTCTGATTATTGCGGCTCTGGTCCTGCACGACATCTACGCCTTCCAGGTCGCTGCCCGGCAACCGGGCGGGCTGCCGGAAGGCACCTACATGCAATACGGATTCGCCGTATTGCTGATACTCATGTTTATCCACTTGGTGCGCACCTTCGTGCGCGCACTCAACAGCAGCGAAACCCTCAACAGCCAACTGGAAAAACGGGTGGCCGAAGTGTCCGCCTCGCTGGAGCAAAGCTACGCAGAAAATCACGCCCTCGCACTGCACAATCATGCCCAGCAAGAACGCCAGAAAGTCTACCGGGACCTGCACGATGACGTGGGCGCAAAACTGCTCTCCATCCTGCACTCGCGCGCGGAAGACGAAAAATCCCTGCTGGCCCGGGAAGCGCTGTCTTCCCTGCGGGAAACCGTCAACCAAAGTACCCGCGACGTGATCCCTCTGAACGAGCTGGTGAGCAACACGCTCAGCGAAACAGAAAACCGCCTGGCTCACGCACGCATTCCGTTTGAGGCCACCGTTAGCGGCAACACCCCCGACCTGCCCGCCGACCCCAAGAAGGCCTACCACCTGAGCCGCATCCTTCGCGAACTAACCTCCAACATCATCAAGCATGCCAACCAGGGGCCAGTCCGTTTGCACTGCGAGGCAAGCCACCACACCCTGGCTCTGACTCTGCAGGATAATGGCCCTGGCCTGCCGGAAACCAGCCACTCACCAGGAATGGGACTGACCAATATCCGTTTTCGGGCCACGGAAATCGGCGCTACGATGGAATGGGAAAACCAACCGGAAGGGGGATGCCGGTGTCAGTTGCAGATACCCATACACGCCATGCTGCTTGATTACTAAAACCCCATTGAATCGTTGCCCCGGGTTTTCTAGCCTTGGTATTTTTCAGGTGCGTCACATTCCATGCGTATTTACTTTTTCGTGCTGATTCTGCTCGGCCTCCTGCCTTCTGCCTCATTGGCAGAGTCAGACTGCCAGCTCAACATTCTTCACAGTGCCATTGGGTCCACACACAGCTTTAACCTGGAAGTGACCTGTGCGGGCAACTACAACACGCTCACCTACTTGCTACGCAGCAAGACCCAAAAGAATGGCACTACACGCATCGACAGTGAAAGCGGCGAGTTGCACATTCTGGGCGATAGCAAGACGACCGGCCCAATTAAACTCGACCTGACCGCCGGTGACAGCGTGACAGTTGAAGCAAGAATCCTGCAAGCCTGTGAAATCCTGGCGGATACGACCCTGCACTATTCACACGAGCACTAAACCCAGGACGGGAATGGCCACCGCGGAATCAGCGGTAAACGTTCAAGACCCTCAACGGTAACCTACGCATTGAGGCTCGCCTTTAACCGCTCAAACACTCAAAGAGTGCCTGGCCCCGTTGTTGGGATCGGCTCACAACGACAACAACCTGCCGAAAAGCGCTGTTATGGTGAAATGCGGATGGCAGCATGGATTGTCGCGGCAGCAACAAGCCCGACGGTAGCGATAATGTCTGCGATGACCACCTTGCGAATAGCGTCATTGTAGCCGCCCACCGACCATGCAATAGCGATGAAAGACACAACACTGATAACGCCCGCGACAATGGCGATTGATTGCAGAGCGGGTTGAAACGCAGCATAGAGCAAGAATAAGCCGAGAAGCCCAAACAGGATGGCCCGGTGACGCATCAGGATTTCAAGGTTGGGCTCCCCCAGGGAAACACCATACAAAGCAGCAAGGCGCTTTACGCCCAGCACCCCCGAAACGGGCAGCAGATGAATGATGCCGACAAGCACCAGAAGACCGGTAACCACTGACTCCATATTGCACACCCCTGGATTTAACGCTCGGCAAAGCGGAAAAATTACAGCAAGGAACGAGCAAAAAATCGGCCCGCCTGTCGCCACTTGGAAGGGCTTTCATACTTAGAGAACATAGAATTCAGTTTCCCAAATATGAATAGTAAAATCCTCAAAGGGCCGCTCCTGGGTAACAAACACCAGATTCGCATCGCAGGCAAACGATAGGCAGAAATGGAAGTCATCCCTTTTCTCCCACCCTATGACCTTGCATCCAATCAAATCCTCTAACCCACCGGTGCTTACCCAGGAGTCAGAGAAGAGCTGCTTCGAAATTCCACTGCTCTCAAGCAGTAGATCGCCACCACCCTGTATAGACACCCTTTCAAATTTAAGCTGTATTTGATGCTGATCGATGCAGATTTGAGACAGCACATCCCCCACAATTTCACTCAAATCAAAGCTATCCGGTATCCGGTTCATTCAACCACCAACAAATCCAACCTACAGTTCAACATGGCTGTTTCACGAAGGTTTTTAATTTCCCATGATGAATGAAGTGAATGCATCAGGTTGAGCCTCTATATGTGAAACCCCGGATTATTATCTAAAAACCTTATTAATGCATAAACACCAATCAGTCCTGCGAACACCAGCATAATGATGCAGACCAAAAAAACACCCAGGCAACCACGTTCTTTCTCTTGCAATTCTTCGCTATCGAAATCACTCATCACAAATTCCATTTAGCGCGATATCCGGAGTTTGGGATACCTGATTCCAAGCCACATGAACGCTATCGTCACGACAACATTCCATGCCCAGTGCCACCGATAATAATTTAAAGCAACTTATAATCGAAATAATCGAGCAAATCACGCTCAGGACAGAGAACACTATTCAGGCAATCGACATCATCGGCAGTCAAGTTCGAAATCTGCCGCTGATTCTGATTAATAATCGGTTGCAGCTCGTAATCTTTTACTTTTACGTGCGCATTCAGGCTGATGGTTTCTGCAACCCCCTCTGGCAACGAGAGCATATCAAGCAACAAAGAGGGGCTCTCGCAAAAACGCTCGTACGTCAAAACAGGAACACCCCCCCCTTCAACGAATTCACGAATTCGACGACTTCTTTCCACCCAGACCCTGGCCAAGTCTATCAATATCTCTTGTCGCGACGACAAGGTGACATTTTCCACATCGTGATAACGAAAAAGCCGACTTGAACAATTCGCATACGGATCTCTGTTGTTTGCCAAAAATGAGACTCTGTCAAATTGACTCGATAGATCCGCGATTCTCATCATGTTGGGAGGGCTCTTTTCAATCACCACGTCCACTTCAGAATGCTGGCTTTTGACCTTTTGATAACGATTCAGCCAAACTGCCTTGACTGACGAGTAGTCCACTTCTTTATCTGGATCCCATCGATCCGCAGAACATAAACCCGGAACAAGCCATTGACCTTCTCCATTTGGCGTCAAAGTCATCGTTCTAGGGCTGGAATCAAGTACTTTAGCAATCGCGGTTGATCCAGAATTAGGAGGCGTCAAAAGAAACAGAAAATATGGTTGATCACTTTCATCATGCTTTGGCTTTGGCCACTTGGGCTTCACACTTTGATAAAGCGATTTCAGGGTTTTTTTCATAGAACGCCTTGGATATAGATCATATAGCCGGAAGAATAAGCCGGTCAGGATACACCTATCCTGATTTAGGTTGAAATTTTATACATCTGAATAATGCCATCCCCCTAGAATCCTGGAGGAAAGAAAACAGGATTTGCAATCACCAGGGCAGCGTAATATCTGGCGCTGGCGTTTCCATATTCTGATCTTCTTCATGAGCTTTAACTTTTATGCATTTTCTGCCAACTAATCGCTTTCCGCCCTCTCCTCTTACCTTCCGCATTCAAAACCTGGCCATCATATCTTCTTTCGCACTATTCATAACAAATATCCGCAGGCTATTTTGTCAATTCATGCCGCCCCTTATTGCTCATGAGCGTCCCTTATAGTTTTTGCATTAACCTGCAAATTCAACTTGCGAGCGGGTCAAACCGGAAAGTCATCCCCGGCGAGTGAAGCCGGGGATAGTGGCTTATCGCTGCAATGTCGCAGCCTTCTCCCTTGAAAACACTCCATAAAGACTCGGTAACACCAACAACGTCAACGCCGTCGCCGACACCAGGCCACCCACAATCACCACCGCCAGGGGTCGCTGCACCTCACTGCCGACCCCGGAGGCCAATAGCATGGGAATCAACCCCAGCATGGAAGTGAGCGCAGTCATCAATACCGGGCGTAGTCGCGACACGGCTCCTTCAAAGATAGCCGCCTCCAATTTCTCACCATCGCGCAGCCGATGATTAATGGCTTCCACCATCACCACCCCATTGAGTACCGCCACACCGAACAGGGTGATGAATCCCACGGAGCTGGGCACGGACAGGTACTGGCCGCTAAGTGCTAATGCGAGGATGCCGCCGATCAGGGCCAATGGGACGTTGACCAAAATCAGGGCGGCCTGGGCTACGGACCCGAAGGCGAAGTAGAGCAATAGGGCGATCAGCCCCACAGCCACGGGCACCACCATGGCCAGGCGTTGCTGGGCACGTTGCTGGTTTTCGTATTGGCCGCCGATGGGGCACGTTGCTGGTGTTC
>OBIY01000592.1_pt1 | contig 13490 bp, 12 predicted proteins | sample 1519841 | NCBI WGS metagenome assembly OBIY01 (sample SAMN03019774, study PRJEB22545) | beach sand metagenome | biome: beach; feature: sea beach; material: beach sand | place: USA: Municipal Pensacola Beach, FL | collected 2010-07-30 | depth 30-40 cm m
GCTTGCGGCGCGATTCCGGGGAAGTGGACTACGAACTGCTGACGGTAGAGACAAGTTTTCTGCTCATGCCGGAGCATTTGATTAGCGATGATCTACCCGATCAGGTCGCTAAGATTGACTCTGGCACTCTGAAGCTGATTAGTGAGTTGCAACCAGAGTTGCTGCTGCTGGGCAGTGGAGCCAGCATGGTGTTTCCAGCGGTCGAGATTATGAGCTGGTTTAGCCAGCGCAGAATAGGGCTGGAGGTGATGACCAGTGCTGCAGCGTGCCGCACTTTCAACGTGTTGGTGCTGGAGGGACGCCGGGTCGCCGCACTGATCATGGCTGAATAAGTGCCGCCCTGGAGCGAGGAGAAAAACGAAGTTTAGAAACCTGCGTCACGATCTGGAGGGCAGGTATTTTAACGGGTCGGTTGGTTTGCCATTGCGACGGACCTCGAAATGGAGCAGTGCTGTTCCGCTGGAGTCGCGGCCCATGGTGGCGATTTTCTGTCCAGCGCTTACCCGCGTTCCTTCTTTAACTAACATTTTCTGGTTGTGGGCATAGGCGCTGAGAAATTCGTCGGTGTGCTTAATGATCACCATTTTTCCATAGGTTTTAAGTCCCTCGCCTGCATAGACGACCAGCCCGGCGCCCGCGGCCTTGATTGGTTGGCCCGCTTTGCCACCGATATTCAACCCGCGGTTTTCACCCAATCGCGGAGAAAAGGTCTCAACGATCTTGCCGCTGGTAGGCCAGTGCCACACGACAGGGCGAAGTCTTGTGGTTGACTGCTTCGTTGAAGTTATCTGTCTAGTGCTGGTCTTGCCAGTAGCGGGCTGGGCCGAAGAGGCTGGTGATTGGCGTTTGGTGCGGGTCGATGGCGCTGGTCCGGTCAAGCGTAACTGGGCACCGGAAAGGATTTTGTAGGGTGGCCCAATGTTGTTCCAGCGGGCCAGGGTGCGGTAGTCAAAACCAAATTGCCAGGCAATGGAGTAGAGGGTGTCACCCGGCCTGATTTGATATTGTGACGGCCGCCAGTCGAGGCTTTCAGTACGGTCGGCAAGGGGGGCTAGATATTCTCGGCTGCAGGCACCAAGAATGAGAGAGAGAAGCAGCCAACGAAGCTGGCACCAGGGGATTGATCTGGCCAGGCGGTTAATCACGGCCTCGCAACATCGGAACAAAACTGACCTGGTCGAGAATTGTTTCGTGAAACCGGTTTCCATCGCGAATCAGACGCACCAGCTTCTGCGCACCGGTAGGGCCGACCGGGATTACCATGCAGCCACCGTCCGCTAACTGGCTGAGGAGATTTTGGGGTATTTCCGGTGGCGCAGCGGTTACGATAATGGCGTCAAAGGGAGCGATATGGGTAAGTCCTTGATAGCCGTCAGCGCAGCGCAGGTTGATATTACTGATGCTCATTTCACGCAGCAGCCGCGCCGTCTGTTCGTAAAGCGGCCGAATTCGCTCGATGCTGTATACCTTGTTAAACAGCCGGGCGAGAATTGCCGTCTGGTATCCACAGCCGGTGCCGATTTCGAGAACTTTTTCCAGCCTGGTGGCCGCCAGCAGTGCTTCCGTCATTCTGCCGACAATATAAGGTTGGGAAATCGTCTGATTATGGCCGATCGGTAAAGCGGTATCTTCATAGGCACGGCTCGACAAGGCTTCATCGATAAACATATGTCGGGGGGTGGCACGGATCGCTTCCAGGACCTTTGGGTCACAGATGCCCTGCTGCATTAGCCGCTCTATCAGACGATTACGCGTGCGCTGCGAGGTCATGCCGATTCCCTGAGTGTGGTGCTGGTCAGACATCTGGACGAGGTTCAGGGAACGAATTGGAGGGCATTGGATGGGGAGAGCCTGCCGGACCTGCCGGCAGGTAAAAAACTGGTCGGGACGAGAGGATTTGAACCTCTGACCACTTGACCCCCAGTCAAGTGCGCTACCAGACTGCGCCACGCCCCGAATTGGTAGAAAGAAAAAGGAATCAGCGAGCTGTTACCCGAGTGACACAATCGTAGTGACGACTCAGGACTTGAGGATAGTCAGTACTTCCTCGAGTTCATTGCGCAGCTGTCGTACGATCTGCTGGCTCTGGGTGAGATCATCCTTGGCGCCTTCCCCGTTCAGTTGCTGTCTGGCGCCGCTGATTGTAAAGCCCTGATCATAAAGCAGTGAGCGGATCTGACGGATCAGAATGACATCCTGGCGCTGGTAGTAACGCCGGTTACCGCTGCGCTTTACCGGCGACAGAGAGGGGAATTCCTGCTCCCAATAACGCAGCACATGAGCTTTGACGCCACAAAGCTCACTCACTTCACCAATGGTGAAGTAGCGCTTGCCGGGTATGACCGGCAGCTCGGCGTTATTCGACGGCTCCAGCATAACTTTCGATCCTGCGTTTCAACTTCTGTCCCGGCCGGAACGTTACCACACGACGGGCCGAGATGGGAATTTCTTCACCGGTTTTTGGGTTGCGTCCCGGACGCGGTGTTTTCTCGCGTAGGCTAAAGTTGCCGAAACCAGACATCTTCACCGGCTCGCCATTGGCCAGGTTGGCGCGTACGGTGTCGAAATAGAGCTCAACGAGCTCCTTTGCCTCCCGCTTATTGACGCCCAGTTGGTCGCACAGCTCCTGTGCCAGGCCAGCTTTGGTTAGTGCCATACCCTTAGTCTCTCAACCGTGCGCCGTGATCTCGCTCTAGCGCTTCCAATACTCGCTGAACCAGCGCTTCAACCTCATCATCGGTGAGGGTTCGTGTTGAATTACCGATGCTCATTCCTACCGCGATGCTCTTTTTGTTAGCCGCGATTGCAGTGCCCTGATAGACATCGAAAACCCTGAATTCCTGTAAATCCTGCCCGGCTGCTTTTCTGACTGACTGTTCCAGGCTCGCAGCGGTGACGCTCATATCAACCAGCAGCGCCAGATCCCTGCGCAACGATGGGAATCTGGATACTGTCTGATAAGCTGGTAATGCTCTCTGCAGCAGCGGTTCAATCATCAGCTCGGACAGATAAACGCGACCGCTAATTCCAAGTTCTGCCGCGATGTTTGGATGGAGTTCGCCTAACCACCCTACCGAATCTTCTCCCTGCTTAATCTGCGCTGACCTGCCTGGATGAAGGGCGGCGTGTCTGCCTGCCTCAATAGCAAAGTCTGCAGCTGAGCCAGTCGATTGCAGTAGATATTCGACGTCACCTTTGAGGTCGAAGAAATCTACTGATTTCTGCTCTTCGGCCCATGATTCCGGCCTGAGAGGTCCGGTAATAATAGACGATATTACAGTGGGTTGCAGCACTTCTTTATCAAACGGGTTGAAAACCTGGCCAATCTCGAAAAGCTTTATTCTGTTCTGCTGCCGATGCAGATTGAATTGCAGTGCGTTGACCAGACCAGGCCAGAGTGACCGCCGCATCTGTGACAGTTCACTGGAGAGCGGATTAATCAGCTCGACGGTGGCTGTCTGCTCCGGGTTAAACAGCTGCTGCAGTTGCGGATCGACAAAACTGTAGGTAATTGCCTCCTGATAACCCCGGTCGACGAGGGCGTCTACCAGGCGGTCACTATCCTGTTGAGTGTCGCTGACCGGGCTCATCAGGGCAGTTAGCGGTGGCATCTGGGCGGGAATCGCATCATAACCGACGACCCTGGCGATCTCTTCAACCAGATCGGCAGCGATGGCAATGTCAAAGCGCCAGCTTGGGGGCGTTGCGACCCAGTCGGTGCCCTGTTGCTCAAGATCGATGCCGAGGCGCCGCAAAATATCACCGATCTGCTTTTCGCTGATTTCCATTCCCAACCGTTTGCCAATGGTCGCAGGCTGAAACAGGACTTTGGCAGGGGAGGGCAAATGGGCGTCGATGCACTGCTCAACTACAGGACCGCATTCGCCTCCAGCAAGTTCGAGTATCAGTTCAGTTGCCCGCTCAATCGCAAGCTGCTGAATCGCTGGGTCGACACCCCGTTCGAAGCGGTGAGACGCGTCGGTGTGCAGTCCCATGTCGCGTGCCCGCCCGGCAATTGCTGCGGGCGCAAACCAGGCGCTTTCGAGCAGGAGATTACGGGTCTGTTCGGAAACAGCGCTTTCAGCCCCACCCATGATCCCGGCGGCTGCGATCGGGCCGGACTGATCAGCAATCAGCAGCGTATCACTATCCAGCTGCTTTTCATCGCCATTAAGCAGGGTTATGGATTCACCGGCGTTGGCCATGCGTACGGTAATCCCACCGCTCAGCTTATCGAGGTCAAAGGCATGCATCGGCTGGCCAAGTTCCAGCATCACAAAGTTGGTAATGTCGATGATCAGCCCAAGCGACCTGATGCCGCTGCGGCGCAGCTTTTCCTGCATCCAGATGGGTGTAGGGGCGTCACTATTCACGTTGCGCAGGATTCGCCCGGCATAGCGGGGGCAGGCATCCGGGGCGGATATCTCGATTTGTGGCCTGTCGCTCAGGGTTGCCGGTACCGACGACTGTGTCGGTGGTTGCAGATGAGTGTTGGTGATGGCGGCGAGATCCCGTGCCAGGCCCATCGCGCTGAGACAGTCCCCCCGGTTGGGAGTCAGCTCTACTTCAAGAATGTGGTCAGCAAGCCGCAGGTATTCATCCAGCGCAATACCCGGTGGGGCATCTTCCGGCAATTCGATTATTCCGGCGCCATCCAGGTCCAGTTCGAGCTCTTTGCCCGAACAGAGCATACCGAACGAGACTTCGCCGCGAATTTTGCTTTTCTTGATCTTCAGGTCACCGGGAAGCCGTGCCCCGACGAGTGCTACGGCGACCTTAAGTTTGTCGCGGGCATTCGGCGCACCGCAGACAATATCGAGTGGTTCCGGTTGGCCGATGTCCACTTTACAGAGCTTTAACCGGTCAGCGTTGGGGTGGCTGGCTGTCGACAGGATCTCTCCAACCACGACCTGCTCCAGTGGTGGCGCTGCCGGTTCTACGGTGCCGATTTCGAGCCCCGCAAGGGTCAACCTTTCACACAGCTCCTCTGTGTTGAGTGCAGGATTGCTCCATTCGCGGAGCCAGTTTTCGCTGATGTGCATGACAGGTCAATAATTCGCTGAAATTGGCGCCTGGTAGGTCTATCTGACAGGTTGTTGGAAAGGTTACGCGGCCAGCTTAGTTAAACTGGCGCAGAAACCTGAGGTCGTTATCGAAAAAAATGCGCAGATCATCAATCCCGTAGCGCAACATGGCCAGTCGTTCGACACCCATGCCGAAGGCGAAACCGCTGTACTGGTCCGGGTCGATACCGACGTTGGTGAGCACCTGGGGGTGCACCATCCCTGATCCGAGCACTTCCAGCCAACCGGTGTGGCTACAGATACGACAGCCCTTGCCCGCACAGCCGACACAGGCTACGTCAACTTCGGCAGAAGGTTCGGTAAAGGGGAAGAAGCTCGGACGAAAGCGGGTGCGTAGTCCTTCCTGTTCAAAAAAGAGCTGTAGAAACCGGTTCAAAATGCCCTTTAAATGGGCGAGGCTGACGTCGCGATCGACCAGCAGGCCTTCGACCTGGTGAAACATCGGGGTATGGGTGAGATCCGAGTCTTTCCGATAAACCCGTCCGGGTGCGATGAGTCTGATCGGAGCGCCCTGTTGTTCCATGGCGCGAATCTGTACCGGTGAGGTATGGGTGCGCAGCAACAGCCCATTATCACAATAAAAGGTGTCGTGCATGGCCCTGGCCGGATGGTCGGCAGGGATATTCAGCGCTTCAAAGTTGTGATAATCATCCTCAACTTCAGGGCCCTGGTGTACTTCGAAGGAGAGCTGTCGGAACAGTTTTTCAATGCGTCGCAATGTGCGGGTAACCGGGTGCAGCCCCCCGCTCTGGTCGCCGCGTCCTGGGAGGGTGACATCTACAGACTCCGCTTCCATCTGTGCAGTCAGTGCCTGCAATTTTAACTGTTCACGTCTCTCGCTAATGGCGGTGTCAAGTTTGCGTTTGGCCTGGTTAACCGCTTCGCCAACAGCCCGCCGTTGATCTGCTTCAATACTGCCTAGCTGCTTGAGCAGGCCGGTAAGGTGGCCTTTTTTGCCCAGGTAGCTGACACGAACGGACTCCAGTTCCGCAACTTCAGAAGATTGCGCAACTTCAGCCAGAGCGTCGCTCAGTAGCGCTTCGGTATCTACCATGGTGCGGCGTGGTGCTGGCGGTCGAAAACGGGGTTATGTCGGGTTTGTTCGACTTCTTCAGGCGGCCTGCAGGGCGGATTTAGCCTGCTCGGCTACCGCACTGAAAGCCTGCGGATCGTTAACCGCCAATTCCGCCAATACCTTGCGATCGATATTAATGTCGGCTTTATTCATGCCATCAATCAGGCGGCTGTAGGAAAGACCGTTTTCGCGTGCCGCAGCGTTGATGCGTACGACCCACAGGGAGCGGAATTGCCTTTTGCGCTGTTTACGGTCGCGGTAGGCGTACTGGCCGGCTTTGGTCACCGCCTGGGTGGCGACTCGATAGACCCGGCTACGGGCTCCGCGATAGCCCTTGGCTAATTTAAGGACTTTTTTATGGCGGGCGCGTGCGTTAACGCCTCGTTTTACTCTGGGCATGGCTGTTTACCGTGTTGATCTGGCTGGGATGTCTAAGGGCTGAATTTGACTGACGGTTGCGATCCTGATTACCGGGCCTAACTGTAAGGCAGCATTCTGGCGATCAGCGGCGTGTCAGCCTTATGGGCCAGCGCCGGGCTACGCAGATGGCGTTTACGTTTGGTCGACTTTTTTGTCAGGATATGGCGCCTGTGCGACTGAGTGATCTTGACTCTGCCAGAGGCGGTGCGACGAAACCGTTTGGCGGCGCCGCGATTGGTTTTTAGTTTGGGCACTGTAACAACTCCAAAATTCGATGATCTTAACGTTCCGCGCCTGACAGCGCTTGATATTCCTGTGCCTGGTGTTGTGGCTCTGGCAGGCTAAGCCCGATTATTTCTTTGGGCTTAACACCATCACCATCTGCCGTCCTTCCATTCTCGGGAACTGTTCGACTGTCGCAATCTCTTCCAGGTCCTGTTCAACTCTCTGCAGCAGTTCCCGGCCCAGCTCCTGGTGAGCCATTTCACGTCCCCGAAAGCGCATGGTTACCTTGGCGCGGTCGCCGTTTTCCAGAAATTTCTGCAGGTTGCGTAACTTGACCTGGTAGTCACCCACATCGGTACGTGGGCGAAATTTGATCTCTTTAACCTGAACCTGTTTCTGGTTTTTCTTGGCGGCTGCTTTCTTTTTGCTCTCGGTGTAGAGGAACTTGCCGAAGTCCATAATTTTACAGACCGGTGGTTCGGCATTGGGTGAAATTTCCACCAGATCAAGCCCGGCTTCCATTGCGGCACTAAGAGCCTGCTCACAGCTAACGACTCCTGCCTGTCCTCCCTCTGCGTCGATCAGCCGCACCTGTGGCGCAGTGATCATCTCGTTGACTCGGGTCTGATCCTTCTTGGCGATAGCTTTAGTCCTCCAAAACAAATTGGCCGCGGCTCGCGATATCGGCGCTGATCTTCTGTATGCATGTTGCAACGCTCATGCTACCCAGATCTTTGCCATCACGCGTGCGCACGGCCACTTCATCTGCATCGCGTTCCCGATTACCCACTACCAGCAGGTACGGTACGCGTTGCAGGGTATGCTCGCGAATTTTATAGCCGATCTTTTCGTTTCTCAAGTCAGCGTCGACGCGAATTCCCTGATCATTCAGGCTTTTAGCGATCCGCTGTGCATATTCTGCCTGTTCATCAGTGATGTTGATGAGCACTGCCTGCACTGGAGCTAGCCAGGTTGGCATGGCGCCGGCGTGTTCCTCGACCAGGATGCCAATGAAACGTTCCAGGGAGCCGAGCACTGCACGATGTAACATCACTGGTGTCTGACGGCTGCCGTCCTCAGCGACGTAGTGGGCGTCGAGCCGTTCCGGCATGGAAAAATCGACCTGGATGGTTCCGCACTGCCAGACCCTCTGTAGTGAATCGCGCAGGGAAAACTCTATCTTGGGGCCATAAAAAGCGCCCTCACCAGGCTGTAATTCCCACTGTAACTGGTTGCTGTCAAGCGCCCGCTGGAGGGCTTCTTCAGCTTTATCCCAGATCGAGTCGCTGCCAACTCGCTGTTCCGGGCGGGTGGAAAGTTTGATGAGTATATCTGTAAAGCCGAAGGTCTCGTAGACTTCGAAAAGCAGGTCGATGAAGGTTTTAACCTCACTCTGGACCTGTTCCTCGGTGCAGAATATATGCGCATCATCCTGGACGAAATTACGCAGTCGCATCAGTCCGTGAAGTGTCCCCGACGGTTCGTTGCGATGACAGCTGCCAAACTCCGCCAGTCTTAACGGCAGGTCGCGGTAACTCCGCAGGCCGCGATTATAGATCTGGATATGTCCCGGGCAGTTCATCGGTTTGACCGCGTAATCCCGGTTCTCGGAGTGGGTGGTGAACATGTTTTCGGCAAAATTATCCCAGTGGCCGGACTGTTCCCAGAGTTTGCGGTCAACGACTTGCGGCGTGCGCACTTCCTGGTAACCATGTTGGTCCATCATCTCGCGGATGTACTGCTCTACCTGCTGGTAGAGCACCCAGCCACGCGGATGCCAGAAAATCATTCCCGGGGCTTCTTCCTGAATATGAAACAGGTCGAGCTGTTTGGCCAACTTCCGATGGTCGCGTTTTTCCGCCTCCTCGATGCGGTGCAGGTACTCTTTTAGATCGGTTTTGTTGGCCCAGGCGGTACCATAGACCCGCTGCAGCATTTCGTTGTCAGCATCACCGCGCCAGTAGGCACCCGCGAGTTTGGTCAGTTTGAACGCTTTCAGGTGCCCGGTTGACGGCACATGGGGTCCGCGGCACAGGTCGGTGAATTCCGCCTGCCGGTAAAGCGTCAGTTGTTGATCCGCAGGAATATCGGCAATGATTTCAGCTTTGTAGGCTTCGCCCTGGCTAGCAAAGAAGCTCACGGCTTCATCACGGCTGCTGACACTGCGTTCGATTTCGATATCCTGTTTCGCCAACTCAGCCATTTTGTGTTCGATAGCGGCCAGATCTTCCGGTGTGAACGGGCGCTGGTAGGCAAAGTCGTAATAAAAACCATCTTCGATCACCGGGCCGATGGTCACCTGGGCCTCGGGGAACAGAGTTTTGACTGCCTGCGCCAACAGGTGCGCGGTGGAGTGACGGATGATCTCCAGTCCCTCCTCATCTTTGCCGGTAATAATCGCAACGGTGGCGTCTGCTGAAACCCGGTACCCGGTGTCGACCAGCTCACCATCGACTTTTCCGCCGACGGCGGCTCTGGCCAGACCGCTGCCTATGCTCTCGGCAATCTCTTTAATCGTGACTGCAGCGTCGAAATGGCGCTGGCTACCGTCGGGAAGGGTAATGTCGGGCATGATGGTCTCTGGGGTTCAGTGGTGACCGCTACCAAGGGCCACTTGTAATGCCTTTGAAGGTTAAAGGTTTAGCGCTCGCGCAGGGATCAGGCTGATGCCCAGGCCAGGAAACTGGTAGGCGCGATTGGATTCGAACCAACGACCCCCACCATGTCAAGGTGGTGCTCTAACCAACTGAGCTACGCGCCTGCTAAGGTCATCCGCAACTTCGATGTTGCTGGATCATAAGCCTGTGTAGAGGCTGCTTTTCCAGCGGGGCCGAATTGCGGGGGCGGAGAAGATACCACAATCAGTGGTAGGGTCAAGCCGGATTCGGTCGTTCAGCACTATCTCTATGGTGTCGCTCAGCTGCCGAGCGCGTCGAGTACCAGGGTCTGTTCTTTAATCTGCTGGATCTCATCCCTGACGCGGGCCGCTTCCTCGAATTCCAGGTTCTCAGCGAACTGCAACATCTTCGCTTCAAGTTCGCGCATGACCCGGCCGATTTTTCTTGCGGACATTTCTCCGTAGCGAGGTTTGTCTTCGGCTACCTGGCGGGTTCTGGCAGAGACCTGGTCACCGTAGGTAATCTGGATGATATCGGTGATCGCCTTGTTGACCCCGGTAGGGGTGATGCCGTGCTCACGGTTATAGCGTGTCTGTTTGTCGCGCCTGCGAGTGGTTTCATCGATCGCCCGGTGCATCGACTGGGTTGTGGTGTCAGCATATAAAATGGCTTTGCCATCGATATGGCGCGCGGCGCGGCCAATGGTCTGGATCAGTGATGATTCAGATCGGAGAAACCCTTCTTTGTCAGCGTCGAGTATCGCCACCAGCGAAACCTCCGGAAGGTCGAGTCCCTCGCGCAAAAGATTGATGCCGACCAGCACGTCAAATGTACCAAGCCTGAGATCGCGCAGAATTTCCACCCGCTCCACGGTATCGATATCGGAATGGAGGTAACGGACCTCGACACCATTTTCGGCGAGGTAGTCGCAAAGATCCTCTGCCATTCGTTTGGTCAGGGTGGTGACCAGAACCCGTTCATTGCGGCTTGTCCTGAGTTTGATTTCCGATAGCAGATCATCGACCTGCGTCGTTACCGGGCGTACTTCGATCAGCGGATCGACCAGTCCAGTGGGCCGTACGACCTGTTCGACCACACAGTCAGTGGTGTTTTTTTCATAGGGGCCGGGAGTCGCAGAAACAAAAACCGTCTGCGGGGCGATCTGTTCCCATTCGGCAAACTTGAGAGGCCGGTTATCCAGTGCAGAAGGTAGCCGAAAGCCATATTCAACCAGCGTTTCCTTGCGCGAACGGTCACCTTTGTACATGGCGCCGAGTTGCGGGATCGAGACATGGGATTCATCGACAATCAGTAGTGCGTCGTCCGGCAGGTAGTCATAGAGGGTGGGTGGAGGCTCGCCGGCGGCGCGACCGGAGAGGTAGCGCGAGTAATTTTCGATCCCCGAGCAATAACCCAGTTCCTGCATCATCTCCAGATCAAAACGGGTGCGCTCCTCCAGGCGCTGTGCCTCGATCAGTTTGTTGTTGCTACGTAACTGCTCCAGGCGCTCCCGCAACTCTTCTTTAATCTGGTCGATGGCGTTGATAATCACTTCACGCGGAGTGGCGTAATGGGTTTTTGGGTAGACGGTTAACCGCGGCACCCGGCGCAGAGTTTCGCCGGTGAGCGGATCGAAATAGGAGAGACTTTCGATCTCATCATCAAAAAGCTCAACGCGCACCGCCTCCCGGTCCGAATCCGCCGGGAAGATATCGATCACTTCCCCGCGTACCCGGTAGGTGGCGCGCTGCAGGTCAAGGTCATTACGGGTGTACTGCAGTTCTGCCAGGCGGCGCAATATCTGGCGCTGATCGATACGGTCACCCTGCACCAGATGGAGAATCATCTGCATATAGGCCCGGGGGTCGCCGAGGCCATAAATGGAAGAGACCGAGGCAACCAGTATGGTGTCTCGTCGTTCCAGCAGAGCGCGGGTTGCGGAGAGACGCATCTGTTCAATGTGGGCATTGATGGAGGCGTCTTTCTCGATGAAGGTGTCGGATGCGGGGACGTAGGCTTCAGGTTGGTAGTAGTCGTAGTAGGAGACAAAATACTCGACTGCGTTGTCAGGGAAAAACTCGCGCATCTCCGCATAGAGCTGTGCGGCAAGGGTTTTATTGTGGGCGAGAATCAGCGCCGGCCGTTGTACCTGGCTGATGACGTTGGCTATCGTATAGGTCTTGCCAGATCCGGTTACCCCGAGCAATACCTGCGCTGCCTCACCCGACGCAAGGCCGTCAGTGAGTTGGGCGATGGCGTTCGGTTGGTCGCCGGCCGGCTGGTAGTCGCTGTGCAGTTGAAATTGCATGGTTGTGTTCAGATTTGGCAGGGCAACAGTTATATTAGCAATCGTTGTAGATGACGGTCGAGAATCATCACTGGCCTGAAAATTACCACTGATCAGACCGGTTATCGCCGTTTAGTTAGCCCGCCGGCAGTGTAGGTGTGGCCCATTCGTTCGGTTAAGAGGGATCTTTGTTGGATATTAGACTTTCCAGTCGTGTGGCAAAAGTAAAACCGTCTCCCACCATGGCGGTTACGGCGCGCGCCAAGGAGCTCAGGGATGCCGGCCATGATGTCATTGGTCTGGGAGCTGGCGAGCCCGATTTCGATACGCCTGACCATGTTAAACAGGCTGCGATCGAAGCGATCAAAGCGGGGCAGACCAAATATACCCCGGTTGGTGGAACCACGGAGATGAAACAGGCGGTTGTCGATAAATTCTCGCGTGAAAACGGTCTGGATTACGGTCGCGACGAAATTCTCGTATCGGTCGGCGGCAAGCAGAGCTTTTACAATCTCGCGCAGGCGCTGCTCGACCCAGGTGATGAGGTGCTTATCCCTGCTCCCTACTGGGTCTCTTACCCCGATATCGTGCTGCTGGCTGATGCAAGCCCGGTAGCACTGCCGACCGATCTCTCTACCCGCTTTAAAATCACTCCGCAGCAACTCGAAGCGGCGATCACACCCAACAGCCGGTTACTGGTACTTAACAGCCCCTCAAATCCAACTGGCTCCATCTATACGCGAGCTGAGCTTGCTGCGTTGGCGGAGGTGTTGATCGCCCACCCACAGGTCTGGATCGCGACCGACGATATGTATGAGCATATCCGCTGGACTGGTGAGGACTACGCTAATATTGTAAACGTCTGTGCTGAGCTGAAGCCCCGCACCCTGGTGCTCAACGGGGTCTCCAAAGCCTATGCGATGACCGGTTGGCGAATCGGCTATGCCGCAGGTGATGCGCGGGTGATCGCGGCGATGGCCAAAGTGCAGTCGCAAAGCACATCCAATCCCTGTTCTATCTCCCAGGTGGCGGCGATCGCAGCCCTGAATGGTAAACAGGATTTTCTGCAGCAGATGGTAGAGGCTTTCAAGGAGCGCCACGATTATGTGGTTGGTGCCCTGCAGCAGATGCCGGGAGTGGAGTGTGCACCGGCGGATGGTGCTTTTTACTCCTTTCCCTCTTTTGTCGGGGTAATGGAACGACTCGGCATTGACGATGATGTCGTGCTCTGTGAGCAGATCCTTGAACAGGCGCAGGTGGCCCTGGTGCCTGGAAGCGCGTTTGGTTCACCCGGATATGTGCGTCTTTCCTATGCCACCAGTATGGAGACTTTGCGGGAGGCGATGCGTCGTCTGAAGCGCTTTCTCGACGCTTGACCCTGTAGGGATAACCCCCTAGAATTCGCGCCCCTGACTGGTTTAGTCTGGTTCAGTGTTCCCCGGTAGCTCAGTTGGTAGAGCAGGTGACTGTTAATCACCCTGTCGATGGTTCGAGTCCGTCCCGGGGAGCCATTCCCTTTTACTATGAACCGCGTTGACCCGATTATAAATTGGCGGTCATCTCCAACCGTGCGGTTAAATCCACGTCGCAATTTCCGTTCGCTTTGCCGCTACGACGGCTGTGTAGCGTTGCGCCCCTGTTTATGGTGATTGCCCTGTCAACCTGCCGAGCTTACTGGTGGCGACTGGGCTGGCTGCAGCTTGTTCTATTGTTGATTCTGGCTTTATGGCCGGACGTGCAGCTGCCGGGACCACAGGGGACTGCTGTTCGACGACCTGACC
>OBIY01000593.1_pt1 | contig 13470 bp, 16 predicted proteins | sample 1519841 | NCBI WGS metagenome assembly OBIY01 (sample SAMN03019774, study PRJEB22545) | beach sand metagenome | biome: beach; feature: sea beach; material: beach sand | place: USA: Municipal Pensacola Beach, FL | collected 2010-07-30 | depth 30-40 cm m
TTACCTGCTTCTGCACATCGGTGGTGAAGACTCCGCAAATTACCCTGAGGGCGCGGTGCTCTGCGCCAAATGTAGTACCAAGGCGGTCATTCTGATGGATGGCTGTATGACCTGTCTCAGCTGTGGAGACTCCAAGTGTGGCTAAAGCGTTTGCCGTGAGTCAGGATTGTTCGCACACTCCGGGTTGCTGTCCTGGGCCGCAACTCATGGCTGCCCGGAGTGTGCGAAATTACCCGTCAGGGTGCTAGAAATCTTCTCCCTTGAAGTGGTCCATAGCGAAGCCAAACATCGCCACTACCAGCCAGAAGCCGATCAAAAACCCATACCATTGCGGTGTTGCGCCGAGGTAGATGACGCCTGCAGTACCAAGGGCAAAATTAATTAATCCCCAGATGGTGTTAACCTGGGTTGATGAATTGGCGCCCAAAGGCGAACGGAATTTTTTACCGGCTACGCCCATCAGGAAATGGGGCATGCCGTTGCTGAAAAAGAAGCCAATTAGTATGTGCCACCATGATATTTCCATCTTTATCCCTCCCGTTTTGATTGATGAGATCGAATGATAGCAGTCAACTACAGAGAGATGGGCGGGTGGAAGCCTGTTTCTCAGAGTCAAAACGCGGCTTAGGGGGGGTGATGCAGAAAACTGGTGCCGACCTGGACCGGCTTGCTGATCTGCTCGAGCAGCATTACCACTGGCCCGCAGATTACCCGTTTAAATTTATCGTCCCCCGACAGCAAGTGGCCCGGCTGTCGGATCTGTTTGACTCGTCTGCGATGACTTTCAAAGAATCGCGAACCGGTAAATATGTCAGTGTTAGTGTGACTCTGATGATGAACTCAACTGACTCGGTGCTGGCGATTTATCGGCAGGCAGCAGAGATAGAAGGATTGATCGCGCTTTAACTAGTCGTGCCTGAGCTATTGGTTTGCTGCGTTTAGCCCATTTCCGATGTGGCGATGAGCCCGGAGCAGCAGGTTGTCGGCTGTCGCCGTAACCTTAGGATTAGCTCGCCGGGTGTATCTAAACGGTGCAGAGTTGTTGCGGCCATGCGGGCGCGCGCCTATAATTAGCCGCCCGCGATTCTGGGTGCTTGATTGTGCGCCTGCTAACTTGTTCAGTCCGTGATTTTTAGATCATTAATAAGTATGCAGATGGTAAAAGCCCCTGCCGGTCGCGTTGCGGTGAAAGTAGCCATCAGGATGGTGGGCTGGCAAATGGTGCTGGCAGTTCTGAGCGGCGCTTTTTTTTTGTCCGCCTCGACCTGGCGAATGGCCTAGCCGCCTTTGCAGGTGGAGTGATTGCGGCCTTTTTCAGTTTGCTGGTGGCGCTCAGGTTTCTGGCGGTGTCGCCGGAGGCTGGCGGTGAACAGATGGTGCGGGCGCTGTTCCGTGCTGAGGCTGTAAAGTGGGTATGGGTCGTGCTGCTTTTTGGTGGTGCGGCAAAGTGGTTTTCTGGCTATTTTTTGCCGTTAATAGCAGGGTTTCTGGTCAGCCTGGTAGTCCACTGGCTGGCGTTGCTCTGGTACCCGCGGGGGGTGCCGCGCCATTAGGCCTGCTTTTTTCGAATTTGATAACTGAGTTAAAGTGACCCGACAGGTTTTTTAATGATACTCGCAGCTTCATCACCCGCTGAATATGTAAACCACCACCTGACCTTTCTGCAGTCCGGCGAAGGGTTCATGGCGGTGAATCTAGATACCCTGTTTTTCTCCACGTTGTTGGGGCTGATCTTTATCGCGCTGTTTGGACTGGCTGCGCGGCGTGCAACCAGTGGCGTGCCGGGAAAGTTACAGAATTTTGTTGAGGTGATTGTCGAGTTTATCGATACCTCGGTTAAAGAGAGTTTCCACGGGCCGCGGGATTTCGTTGCGCCGCTGGCGCTGACCATATTTGTCTGGACCTTTCTCTGGAACCTGATGGATCTGGTGCCGGTTGATCTGTTGCCGGAGGCGGGCCAGCTGCTGGGTCTTGAATATCTCCGCGTTGTCCCTTCGGCAGATATGAGTGCGACCTTTGCGCTGTCCATATCGGTCTTTTTTCTGATCCTTATCTACAGTGTTAAGGGTAAGGGGTGGGGCGGTTTCGCCAAAGAGATGCTGTTCCATCCGTTTGGTAGCTTTCCGCTGTTAATACCCGCCAACCTGCTGCTCAACATTGTCGAGATGCTTGCCAAGCCGCTGTCTCTGTCTTTGCGGTTGTTCGGCAATCTCTACGCTGGGGAGCTGATTTTTATACTGATTGCCCTGTTGCCCTGGTGGGCCCAGTGGGTACCCGGGCTTGGGTGGGCCATCTATCACATTCTGGTTATCACCCTGCAGGCGTTTATCTTCATGACGCTCACGGTGGTTTATCTCAGTCTCGCTTATGAAGAGCATTGAGTCGCCCTTTATCTCTATCCTCCCGTCATCAATTTTTATCTCTCTACACTACTTAAGGAGTAATCATGGAAGCGTTGATCGCTGAAGTTCAGGCTGGAACCGCACTGACCATTGGTCTCATTTTTGGTCTCGCTGCGCTGGGCACCGCTATCGGTTTTGGTCTGCTGGGCGGCAAGTTTCTTGAGGGTGCCGCTCGTCAGCCCGAAATGGCCGGTATGCTGCAGACCCGTATGTTCATAATCGCTGGCCTGCTTGATGCAGTCAGTATTATCGGCGTGGCCATGGGTCTGTTGATGATGTTTGCCAACCCGCTGGTGAATCCGGTGATTGAAGCTGGTAATCCCGCTGCAGTGGTTGAGCAGGCTGAGCACTGATTCGGCGTCTATTCCGCTCTGGAATAGTTAGTTTGAAATGAGACACCGCAAACCCCGGAGTTAGACCAGTGGGCGTAAATCTTACCCTTGTCGGACAGATGATCACTTTCACTCTGTTCGTGCTGTTTACCATGAAGTTTGTCTGGCCGCCGTTGACCGCCGCGATGGAAGAGCGGGCAAAGCGCATCGCTGATGGGCTTGCGGCTGCTGAAAAAGGCCAGGAGGCTCAGGCAGAGGCTGAAAAGCAGGTCGAATCGGCGCTGCTTGAGGCGCGCACCCAGGCTGCCGAGCTGGTCGCCCAGGCGCAGAAACGACACAATGAAGTCGTTGAAGAGGCGAAGAGTGCGGCTGCGGCAGAGGGCGCCCGCTTGCTCGATGCGGCCCGCGCTCAGATTGAGCAGGAAACCACCCAGGCGCGGGATGCATTGCGCCTCCAGGTTGCGCGGTTGGCGCTAGTCGGCGCAGAAAAAATTCTGCAGCGCGAAGTTGATAAGGCGAGTCATGAGCAGATGCTCAATGAACTGGCCGGACAGCTGTAGGTCACGTAATGGCTGAACGCAGCACAATTGCCCGTCCATACGCCAATGCCGCTTTTGCCTACGCTGAAAAAGCCGGTCAGACCTCCGAGTGGTCAGCCATGCTGGCGCTCTGCGCAGAAATCGCCCGGGCCGACAAGGTTAAACCGTTGCTTGGAAATCCCCGCGTCCCGCGCGGAACGATATCCGGGTTGATGGCCGATATCGCGGCTGGCGGCGTCAAGGACGGCAATAATTTTCTTCGTCTTCTCGAGCAGGAAGGGCGCATTGGTCTGTTGCCGGAAATCGCGCAGCTATATGAACGCCAGCGACAACTGCGTGAATCCCGCATTGATGTCTCAATAGAAGCGGCCCAGGAAATCGACGCCGCGCAACTGGAACTGATCGAGAAATCGCTGGCGAAAAGCCTAGACCGGCTTGTATCTGTTTCGGTGTCTACGGATGAAGAGCTGCTCGGTGGAGCGATCATCAAGGTAGGTGACCGGGTGATTGACGGATCGATACGGGGTCGTCTCCAGCAGTTAGCTGCAACTTTGCAGCGATAAACCCAGGAATCTATAGCAATGCAGTTAAATCCTTCTGAAATCAGCAATCTGATCGAGCAACGGATCGGCGATCTCCAGGTAGAAACCCAGGCTCGCACTGAAGGCACCATTGTCAGTCTTACCGATGGTATTGCAAGGGTGCACGGTCTCGGCGAAGTGATGCAGGGTGAGATGCTTGAGTTGCCCGGAAACACCTTCGGGATGGCGCTTAATCTAGAGCGTGATTCGGTCGGGGTGGTGGTGCTCGGCGGTTATCAGCATCTAAGTGAGGGAGATACCGTCCGCTGTACTGGCCGTATCCTCGAAGTGCCGGTTGGTGAGGAGTTGCTTGGCAGGGTTGTTAATGCGCTCGGTGAGCCGATCGATGGTAAAGGCACTGTTGAATGCAGTCTCAGCTCGCCGGTGGAAAAAGTTGCCCCGGGTGTGATTAGTCGCCAGTCGGTTGATCAACCAGTACAGACAGGGCTGAAGTCGATTGATGCGATGGTGCCGATCGGCCGCGGCCAGCGAGAACTGATTATTGGCGACCGTCAGACCGGTAAAACCGCCGTCGCAATTGATGCCATCATCAATCAGAAAGGCACTGGCGTTAAATGTATTTACGTGGCCGTGGGACAAAAAGCCTCCTCCATTGCCAATGTGGTGCGGGTGCTGGAAGAGCATGGTGCGCTTGAGCACACTATTATCGTTGCGGCCTCGGCGTCAGACCCGGCTGCGCAGCAGTTTATCGCGCCTTATTCAGGCTGTTCGATGGGCGAGTATTTCCGTGATCGGGGCGAAGATGCGCTGATTATTTATGATGATCTCACCAAGCAGGCCTGGGCTTATCGTCAGATTTCGCTGCTGCTACGTCGCCCGCCTGGACGCGAAGCCTATCCCGGTGATGTCTTTTATCTCCACTCTCGCCTCCTCGAGCGCGCCGCAAGGGTCAATGCCGACTATGTTGAGCGTGAAACCAATGGCGAAATCAAGGGTAAAACCGGATCGCTGACTGCGCTGCCGATAATTGAAACCCAGGCCGGTGACGTGTCGGCATTCGTACCGACCAACGTAATCTCGATTACGGATGGTCAGATCTTTCTCGAGACCGATCTGTTTAATGCCGGTATTCGGCCGGCGATCAATGCCGGCCTGTCGGTCTCCCGAGTGGGTGGTGCTGCACAGACCAAAATCATTAAAAAACTGGGTGGGGGTGTTCGCCTTAGCCTCGCGCAGTATCGAGAGCTTGCAGCGTTTGCTCAGTTTGCTTCCGATCTGGATGAGGCGACCCGGGCCCAGCTCGAGCGGGGTCAGCGGGTTACTGAACTGATGAAGCAATTGCAGTACAAGCCGATGAGCGTCGCTGACCAGGCGCTGTCTCTCTATGCAGTCAGTGAGGGTTACCTTGATGACCTGGAGCTGGAGAAAATTGGCCCGTTCGAAGCGCAGATGGTTGACCAATTTGGCAGCGACCTAAAGGATCTCCGCGACAATATTAACCAGTCTGGCGACTGGAATGATGATATTGAAGCCCAGTTCAAGTCGTTTCTGGAAGGCTTTAAGTCCAATTTTGTTGGTTGATCGACCACCTTTTAATCAGTAACGGTTAAGCGAATATGGCTGCGGCAAAAGAGATACGCTCTAAAATCGGTAGCGTTCAGAACACGCAGAAAATCACTAAAGCGATGGAGATGGTCGCTGCGAGCAAGATGCGCAAGGCCATGGAGCGCGGTCTAGCGACCCGGCCCTACGCCAGCAAGATTCGTGAAGTGATCGGTAACCTCGCGCAGGCTAATTCCGAGTTTAGTCATCCCTTCATGGAGAGCCGGCCAGTCAAACGGGTCGGGGTCATAGTGGTGTCGACGGATCGGGGTCTATGCGGTGGCTTGAATAGCAACCTGTTTAAAACCGTGCTCAACAAGCTAAAAGGCTGGCAAACCGACGAGATTGAGTTTGATATCGCCCTGATCGGTAGTAAAGCTAGTGGGTTTTTCAAACGCGTTGGCGGCAATATCGTCGGCGAAGTTTCTGGTCTTGGAGATGCGCCGACGCTGGAGCAACTGCTTGGTTTTACCAAGGTGATGCTGGATGCATACGAGAACGGTCAGATCGACGAGATTCATATTGCTTACAACGAATTCGTCAACACCATGACCCAGGACCCTACCGTAGAACAGTTGGTGCCGATTAGTCGAGGTGAGATTGAACGCTCCGCCAGTCACCAGTGGGATTATCTCTATGAGCCGGGCGGGGAGGAGGTGCTCGCTGAGCTGCTGGTTAGATATCTTGAAACCATCGTTTATCAGGCGGTAGTAGAGAATATCGCCTGTGAACAGGCGGCGCGCATGGTGGCGATGAAAGCGGCATCGGACAATGCCACCTCGTTGATTGACGAGCTGCAACTCATCTACAACAAGGCGCGACAGGCGGCTATTACCCAGGAATTATCAGAAATTGTCGCTGGCGCGGCAGCGGTCTAAAGCGGCCAGTTCTAACCCAGCCCGATTTGAATTTAACCCAGATAGACGACCCAGAGGTTATTGAGAAAAATGGATAGCGGAACAATAGTGCAGATTATCGGCCCGGTGGTGGACGTTGAGTTTCCGCAGGGGCAGGTGCCCAGTGTTTATGATGCGCTGCATATCGCCGATATGGATCTGACCCTGGAAGTGCAACAACAGCTGGGTGACGGTGTGGTTCGGTCAATCGCCATGGGGACTACTGATGGTGCACGCCGCGGTATGACAGCGACCAATACCGGCAAGGCGATCCAGGTCCCGGTAGGCACTAAAACCCTCGGTAGGATCATGGATGTGCTGGGTAATCCGATAGATGAACGGGGTGAAATTGGTGAGGAAGAGCGCTGGGGTATTCACCGCGCTGCTCCTGCCTATGCAGAGCTTTCCCCGGCTACGGAACTGCTGGAGACCGGAATCAAGGTCATCGATCTGATCTGTCCGTTCGCCAAAGGCGGTAAGGTGGGGCTGTTCGGCGGTGCCGGGGTCGGCAAAACCGTCAACATGATGGAGCTGATCCGTAATATCGCTATCGAACACAGTGGCTATTCGGTCTTCGCCGGAGTGGGAGAGCGCACCCGAGAGGGTAACGACTTCTACTACGAGATGAAAGAAAGTAATGTGCTCGACAAGGTGGCACTGGTTTACGGGCAGATGAATGAGCCGCCAGGAAACCGCCTGCGGGTAGCGCTGACCGGGCTGACCATGGCTGAGTTTTTCCGTGATGAAGGCCGTGACGTGCTGCTGTTCGTTGACAATATTTATCGCTACACGCTGGCCGGGACTGAGGTCTCCGCGCTGCTGGGGCGTATGCCGTCTGCAGTGGGTTACCAGCCGACTCTGGCCGAGGAGATGGGAGTGTTGCAGGAGCGGATTACCTCCACCAAGACCGGCTCAATCACCTCAATCCAGGCTGTTTATGTACCTGCGGACGATCTGACCGATCCGTCTCCAGCGACCACCTTTGCTCACCTGGATGCGACCGTAGTGCTGTCGCGGCAGATTGCTGAGCTCGGTATCTATCCTGCGGTTGACCCGCTCGATTCGACCAGCCGCCAGCTCGACCCGTTGGTCATTGGCGAAGAGCACTATGAAGTTGCACGTGGGGTTCAGAATACCCTGCAGCGCTATAAGGAATTGCGCGATATCATTGCTATCCTCGGTATGGATGAGCTCAGCGAAGAGGATAAGCTGAGTGTTAACCGTGCCCGTAAAATCCAGCGTTTTCTGTCCCAGCCTTTCTTCGTCGCGGAAGTATTCACCGGTTCTCCGGGCAAATATGTTCCACTGGCAGAGACCATCCGCGGTTTTAAAGGGATCGTTGAAGGCGAGTATGATCATATACCCGAGCAGGCTTTTTATATGACCGGTACCATCGAAGAGGTGCTGGAGAAAGCCAAAGAGATGGAAGCTGCCTGATCAGCTGAGTGCAGACTAATAGCAAAGGCAGACAACTAACGATGAGCGAAACTATACAGGTCAGTATCGTGAGTGCGGAAAAGGAGATCTTTTCTGGCGAGGCGACCATGTTCTTTGCCCCTGCTGCAGGCGGTGATATTGGCGTGCTGCCGAACCATACTCCGCTTTTGAGTACGTTGCGACCGGGTGAAGTCCGGCTTAGTTTTGCTGACGGTGAAGACGAGGCGTTTTACATAACTGGCGGCATGCTTGAAGTTCAACCTGATCAGGTGACGGTGCTTTCTGATACCGCACTGCGCGCTCATGATCTCGATGAGGCAGCGGCAGTTCAGGCACGCGAGCGGGCTGAACAGATCATGGCTGGTCGGGAAGCGGACATCGACTACGCGGCAGCGCAGGCAGAATTTGCTGAGGCGATTGCGCAATTAGCGACCATACAGCGGCTGCGTAAACGCGCGGGCCGATAACTCTCACCGGAGGGGTTCCCTAAACATGTTTAGCGGAACGAAGAACCACCCTACCGAACCGTTTTATGAAACCCCACGGGTAGTGATTATCCATGGGGTTTTTTTATGGGTGCTGCAATGAAGATACATGGAGTGGTACTTGCTGCAGGTAAGGGCACGCGCATGCGTTCACGATTGCCTAAAGTGCTGCAGCCGTTGGCGGGGAGCACTTTACTGGAGTCTAGTTTAAAGGCCTTTCTGGCGGTAAAAAACCGCTATTCTGGTGCACTATCGGTTGTCGTCGGTCATGGAGCTGCGGAAGTCCGTGCTGCGATGGATAATCTCGATTGTCACTGGGTTGAGCAGGCCGAGCAACTGGGTACCGGACATGCGGTGGCGCAGGCACTGCCCTATCTGCAGGACGACGAAATTGCCGTGATCCTCTGTGGCGATGTGCCACTGTTGACGGAACAGACTCTGGAACGGCTGATTGAAGCGGCGGACCATAAGCATCCGGCGCTGTTAACGGTGAAGCTGGGCGATCCAACAGGTTATGGGCGGGTTCTTCGCGGTGAGCAGGGCCATGTTTGCGGTATTGTTGAACAGAAAGATGCGACTGAAAAAGAGCTGAAAATCAGTGAAATCAACACTGGAATTATGGCTATACCGGTCGCGCCGCTACGTAAATGGCTCGCCAATTTGAGTAATAGCAATGCTCAGGGCGAATATTACCTGACCGATGTGATTGGGATGGCTGTCGCTGATGGGCTTGAGGTAATTGCAGTAGAAACGGATGATCCGGCTGAAGTCGCGGGTGTCAATGACAAGGTCCAGTTGGCGCAGTCCGAACGCGCGTTACAACTGCGTGTGGCTAAACAGTTGATGCGCCAGGGAGTCACCCTGCGCGACCCCGCACGGTTCGATCTGCGCGGTGAGCTGGAGGCAGGCTCCGATGTCGAAATCGATATCAATGTCGTTATCGAGGGTGATGTCACATTGGGCGACGGCGTGCGTATTGGTGCCAACTGTCAGATTCGCAACGCGACCCTCGGCGCTGGTACGGAAATCCTCCCGAATACCCTGGTCGATTCGGCAACGATTGGTGAGGATTGCCATATAGGTCCATTTGCACGTATTCGTCCCGATAGTGAACTAGCGGACCGCAGCCGGGTTGGTAATTTTGTCGAGCTAAAAAAGACCCGTCTTGGAGAGGGAAGTAAGGCAAATCACCTCGCCTATGTGGGTGACGCGGTGGTCGGCGCCGACGTCAATATCGGTGCAGGTGTGATCACCTGTAACTATGATGGTGCCCATAAACATGTGACTGAAATCGGTGATGGCGCCTTTATTGGTTCTGACTGCCAACTGGTTGCCCCAGTAAAAATTGGTGCAGGTGCCACGCTGGGTGCAGGTACGACGCTGACCAAAGAGGCGCCAGCGGATCAGCTAACCATTTCGCGCGCCAGGCAGGTGACCATAACGGGTTGGCAGCGGCCAACCAAAACCGCGAAATAGTCACAAAGGCTGATTAAACTGCGCCTCCGCACCATGGGGATTAATGACGATCAGCTATCCGGTTGCCAATTCGGCTGGTCGATCGCTAACCCCTGAGTTCGTATAACGGAGTTGTTAATCAGGGCTTGTTTTCAGGAGTTTGATTGATGTGTGGAATCGTTTGTTCCATTTCTCGTAGGGATGTCGTCCCCCAGCTGATCGAGGGATTACGCCGACTGGAATATCGTGGCTACGATTCAGCCGGTGTCGCGGTCCTTGACGGTAAGGGTTCGCTGCAACAGCTGCGCGCGCTGGGTAAAGTGCAGGAGCTCGACCAGAAACTTCTTGATAACCGTGTCGAGGGTGTCCTGGGTGTTGCCCATACCCGCTGGGCAACCCACGGGGTTCCCAGTGAAAGTAATGCTCATCCTCATCTCTCCGGGGGCCGGGTGGCGGTGGTACACAACGGCATTATTGAAAACCATAATGAACTGCGTGAGGAGCTTACCAATAGCGGCAGCCACTTTTGTTCCCAGACCGACACCGAGGTTATCCCCCACCTTATCGATCAGGAACTTGCTGCCGGGGCTGATTTTCTGTCTGCCTTCAATGCGGCTATTAAACGGTTGCAGGGTGCCTATGCGCTCGGGGTGATTTGCTCAGATGAACCGGGTCAGTTGCTGGCAGCGCGTAGCGGCAGCCCGCTGGTGATCGGAGTTGGGCGTAACGAGTATTTTCTGGCTTCTGATGCCGCCGCGATTATTGCCCACACCCCCGATATGATTTTTCTCGAGGAGGGGGACCGCGCGAGGATAACCCTTGATGGGGTAACCATCTGGGATGCAACCGGTAGTGAGGTTGAACGACCCGTTAAGACCAGTTCTCTGGTCGAGCAGTCCCTCGACAAGGGTGGGTATCGTCACTACATGCTGAAAGTACCTGGCGACCTGCCCAACGACCCGTTAAGACCAGTTCTCTGGTTGAGCAGTCCCTCGACAAGGGTGGGTATCGTCACTACATGCTGAAGGAGATTTATCAGCAACCGGAGGCGATCATCGATACCCTGGAGGGGCGTCTCGGCCACGAACAGGTTCTGGAGGGTGCCTTCGGCCCGCAGGCCGCAGCCATTCTAGATCAGGTCGATTCAGTACAGATTATTGCCTGCGGTACCAGCAGCCATGCGGGGCAGGTCGCCAGGTACTGGATAGAAAGTATCGCTGGTGTTCCCTGTCAGGTGGAGATCGCCAGCGAGTTCCGCTATCGGGATACGGTGCTCTCTGCGAATACCTTGCTGGTGACGATTTCCCAGTCTGGCGAGACCGCTGATACCCTTGAGGGATTGCGAGAAGCCAAACGGCGAGGGGTAAAGCACGCTCTGGCTATCTGTAACGTCCCGGAAAGCTCTCTGGTCAGGGAGTCTGATCTGGTTCTAATGACTCATGCTGGTCCCGAAATCGGTGTCGCTTCAACCAAGGCATTCACCACCCAGCTGGTAGCCTTGATGCTGCTCTGTATTGTCATTGCCCGTCGCCACGGGCTCACCGCCGAACGGGAAAAACGACTGGTTGAAGAGCTGCGGGCGTTGCCAGAGGTGGTCACCAGGGTATTGGAGCTCGATAGTGAGATTGAAAGTCTCGCGAGTGATTTTCGTGACAAGCATCATGCTCTTTTCCTTGGCCGTGGCATGCAATACCCCGTGGCTCAGGAGGGGGCGCTGAAACTCAAGGAGATTTCCTACATTCATGCCGAAGCCTATCCGGCGGGGGAGCTGAAGCATGGGCCATTGGCGCTGGTTGATGAGCAGATGCCGGTGATCGCTGTTGCCCCCAACGATCATCTGCTGGAGAAACTCAAGTCAAATATCCACGAGGTTCAGGCGCGAGGTGGACGGATGCTGGTGTTCGCCGATCAGCAGGTACAAATCGACGATGCAGATATCCGCCTGGTCCAGGTGCCGGTTTCACTTAATTACCTGGCACCCGTGGTTTACACCATACCGCTGCAGCTGCTCAGCTATCATGTCGCAGTGATCAAAGGGACCGATGTAGATCAGCCACGCAATCTGGCTAAATCAGTAACTGTAGAATGATCTGAATTAAGCTATTCTCGGGTTGGCAGTCGAGCAAATCTGTGGTTTCATAGGTAATGAGAATCATTATCAATGAACAGGGTTCTGTTTGGAGAGAGCCAACATGTATGTCTGTGTTTGCAAAGCAGTGACGGATAGTCAGGTTGAGCAGAGTATTCACGGTGGTGCCGACACTCTGGAGGTGCTGCAGGAACAGCTCGGCGTCGGCAGCGAATGTGGTCGCTGTTGTGAATATGCCAACAATATGCTTCGCCGGCAAACTGTTACCCCTGTTGCCACCGGGTATCCTAATCAGGATATTTCCTGACCCGCGTCAGCCCGTTTAGCGCTCTCCATTTCCCCGTAAAAACCTCACACCGCACCGATTACGTCGGTGCGATGCCACGCCGTCCTGTTGCTTCATTTATAATGTTCCCCAATATTCTGCTGCGGCGGCGTGGAGTGATTGAGTTTCCTCACTGGAGAAAGACGAATGAAAGGCAGTTCCGAAGTTATCGGCTATCTGAATCAGGTTCTGAAAATGGAACTCACGGCGATCAATCAGTACTTTCTGCATGCGAAGATGGCGGCTAATTGGGAGTATTCCGATTTTGCCAGCAAGAGCCGTGAGGAATCGATTGATGAAATGAAACACGCGGATGAGCTGATCGATCGCATTTTGATGTTGGAGGGATTACCCAATCTGCAGGATCTTGGCAAACTCTATATTGGTGAGGGACTGCCGGAAATGCTTAAGTGTGACCTGCAGCTGGAACTGGAAGCGATCCCGCTGTTGAAAGAAGCCATCGCTTGCTGCGAGCAGGAGCAGGATTTTGTCAGTCGGGCACTACTGGCCAAAATACTTCACGATGAAGAAAGTCATGTCGACTGGATCGAAGCCCAGCTGGAGCAGATCGACCAGATGGGTGTGCAGAATTATCTGCAGTCACAACGCTGACCGTCGCTCAATATTTCAATGAGCTGACGAGTGGCATGTGTGGTGCGTTACTTTCGCGCCACCTCCTCAATAGGGTAACCCGCCTCTTTCCAGGCGCTGAAGCCGCCACCCATATGGGCAATCGGGGATAGTCCCATCTCCTGCAGGGTGCGAGTAGCGAGGGCGCTGCGCCAGCCACCACCGCAATAGAGAATGAATTTCTGCCCCGTGGCAAACTCGGGTTTGTGGTACGGGCTCTGAGGGTCGACCCAGAATTCGAGCATGCCGCGAGGCGCGTGCATGGCGCCAGGGATTTTCCCCTCGCGGTAGAGTTCGCGGACATCGCGGATGTCGACAAGGCAGGTTTGTTGCTCTTCCAGGAGCTCAAGAACCTGCTCTGTGGTCACCGTTTCAATTAATGCTTCCGCCTCTGCTACCAGGGACATCGCCGGTTTGATCATTTTGTCTGTTCTCCCTTGTGCTTTCGAAACGAGGAAAGTGAACCTGTTAGTCGATCAGCGCTGCAATCCAGAGCAGCAGATTAGCCAAAAATAGCATCAATACCGCAGCAGACCCCACATCCTTGGCGCGGCCAGAGAGCGGGTGTTGATCTGCACTAATACGGTCGATGGCGGCTTCAATTCCGGAATTGAGCAGTTCAACCGCTAACAACACCAGCCAGCCGCCGATCATGATCGCGCCTTGCCAGATTGAATCGCTGATCAATAATGCAAACAGGATAACCGCCGGAAAAGACTTTGGCGCGCCTTTCGAT
>OBIY01000595.1_pt1 | contig 13432 bp, 12 predicted proteins | sample 1519841 | NCBI WGS metagenome assembly OBIY01 (sample SAMN03019774, study PRJEB22545) | beach sand metagenome | biome: beach; feature: sea beach; material: beach sand | place: USA: Municipal Pensacola Beach, FL | collected 2010-07-30 | depth 30-40 cm m
TGTAGAAATATTGGGTGATCCCCGCTGGATCAGTCAGCGTCTCCAACAGTACGGCGACGACCAGGACGCGGTTCGGGACTTCGGCATCGAAGTGGTGACCCGACTCTGCGAACAGCTCCTTGAAGGGGGCGCCCCGGGCCTGCACTTCTACACCATGAACCAGGCCGAACCCAGCACCACCATTCTCGATAACCTGGGACGTCGACCGGCCTGAGTTTGGCCATGCGCATTCCCCGCATCTATACCCATCAGGCACTGGAGGCTGGCGGGGAAGTAGTCCTCGAAGCCAGCGCTGCCCGGCACCTGATGTCGGTGTTACGGCTAAAGCCGGGCGATGCGCTGATTCTGTTCAATGGTCGAGGCGGCGAATTCAGCGCTCGGCTGCTCACCCCCGAGGGCAAGCAAGTTCGTGTGCAAGTGGAACAACACCAGGCAGGCTCGCCGCCCTCCCCGCTGGCCATAACCCTCGCGGTGGGCCTGTCCAAAGGCGATCGCATGGATTGGGTGATACAAAAAGCCGTGGAACTCGGCGTACAACGGATTTGCCCGCTGTTTACCAAACGCAGCGAAGTAAAGCTCAAGGGCCAACGCACCGAGCGCAAGTTACGCCATTGGCAGGCTATCGCTCAAAGCGCCTGTGAACAGAGTGGCCTGAATTTTGTTCCCCGGATTGACACGCCCCAAAACCTGGAAGCTGTTATAGTCGAACCGGACCTTGCAGCAAGCGCTTGCAAGCTGATACTTGTCCCCCGAACCGAGCGAAGCCTTGCTGCCCTGCTCAGTTCATGGCCTGATAAACCACCCGCATCCGCGGTCCTGTTTTCCGGCCCGGAAGGCGGCTTCAGTGATGAAGAGGTCGCTCTACTCATGGCAAGGGAAGTAATCCCAGTTTGCCTCGGCCCACGGGTGCTGCGCGCGGAAACCGCGCCCCTGGCCGCATGCGCGCTGCTACAAAGTCACTGGGGAGACTGGCGCTAAACCCACAAATCACCGTGCTCCAAACCCTCCACTCCGTAGTTTTACATTGATCTCCCTGCCACACTCGCGCTAGCCTAGGAGTGCCCTGACACAATAATTAAACAACTCGGGACGCACCCACCATGCAAGACGCCCCAACCACCCCCGCCGAAATCGACAACATCTCAAGCACCGGATTTTTCGGCTGGAAGAATGTGGGCCTGCTGTTCGGCGTTTATATGCTGGCAATCGGCTTCGTTTATTACTGCTTCAACGTGATATTTCCGGAGATGGTCAACAGCATGGGCTGGAAACGGGGCGACGCCTCCTGGGCCCAGACCATTCACGGTCTTCTGTACGGTGTTTTTGTCCCAATCGCCGCCTTCGCCACCAATAAGATCGGCGCGCGCGCCACTATTTTGATCGGCATTTTGGTGCTGATTGGCGGCTGTATTCTGCTGGGAACCGCCACCCACTCGATCACCGCCTGGACGCTCATCTGGGGCATATTAATGGCCTTCGGCTTTACCTTTGCCGGGGTGATCCCTATCCAGACCACCATCACCCACTGGTTTGACCAGCATCGCGCCACCGCCATCGGCCTGGTTATGAGCGCTGCCGGGGTTGGCGGCTTTATCGCTCAGCCCCTGTTTACCTGGATTGTCCAGAACGTTGGCGGCTGGCAGACTGGCTGGCTCGCCGCCACAGGCTTTGCGCTGGCAGCTGTCGCCCTGGCAGCCCTGGTAGCCAACAAACCCTCGGACCGGGGTCAGCATCCCGACGGCATCCTGCATACCGAGGAGTCCCGGGAGGCCCAGCACGCCAACTCGAAAACCTATAAAACCCGAGACTTCTGGTCACTGCGCGAAGCCCTGCGCACGCCGGCTTTGTGGTTGCTGATCATCCTGTTTCTGGGCGGGGTTATGCCCCTCTATCTGCTGGTGGTTCATGGCGTCCTGCACCTGACCGATCTGAATTACGAAGGCATGCAGGCGGCCAGTGTATTGAGTTTTATGCTGGCCGGTAGCGCCTGCGCCCGCTTTCCCATCGGTTGGCTGGGCGACCGGTTGGAGCCAAAATTGATCATGCTTGCGCTGTTTTTAGTCTCGGTAATCTCCATGAGCATTATCTGGAAGGCGCCGAACCTCGGGTTGCTTCTGCTGGCTGGGGCCATGTTCGGGGCGGCCTATGGCGGCACCCTGGTGATGGTGCCCACCATGGTGGCCAATTATTTCGGCGCGGCGTCGTTCGCCAGTATTAACGGGTTTATATTTCCGGTGCAGATAGTGGTGGCCAGTATGATTCCAGTGGGCGCCGGATATATCGCCGACGAAACTGGCACTTATGACCTGCCATTTATGGGGCTGATCGGCTTCACGGTCGTAGCCGCCCTATGCACCCTGGCAATCAGACCACCACTCAAAGAAGCTGCCAACTGAGCGCGTTCAGCGGCGCCGGTAGCTGTGGCCCGGCTTCCAGAAGTAGACAAAGAAAGCCCCCAGATAAACCACCAGGGAGGCATACATCGCTTTGCGCCAAGCGCCATCGGCGGGCCGGATGACCTCAAACTCGTGCACATAAATCGTTTCGCAGGCGCCGTTGCCGGTATCGGTGCGCACGGTGCTGGTGCCGCGTAACGTGTTGCCCTCGCTCTGGTAGGCGGCCAACCAGCCTCGGATGCGAATCTGATCGCCAATTTTCACAGCACCGATTTGATCCCGGATCACAGGATCGTCCGAGATCAGGTGGTTGTTGGACAATTGATCCATCCGAAACCGTTCCCAGGCAGCCTGATCCTGGGTTTCAACATTGCAGGTGAACTGGCCATTCCAAAAATCGAGGCGGTTGAGCAGGGGGCTCAGCGCCGTCTCACGCCAGACCACGCAGATGTCGGCCATATTCAAATGATCATTCCAGGATTTATGCAACATAGCCTCGCCATCATGATGACGGTAAGACACCACCAGACCCCAAAGCTCGTAGTCATAGCGCGGCTCTACCCGATAGCCGACCCCCTTAAATGGCGCGTCAAAGGGTTCAACCTGAACCGCGCTTTGCAGGGGTTCCCGCTCGATCTCAGGGACGAAATCAATTGTTGCGGGGAGATCGTTACGTTTCCAGCAGGACACCAGCAGCAGCGTGAAGCTGGTCCATAAAACCAGGCGTAGAAAGATTGGTCTAGCTCCGATTTCGTGAGTACATTGAATTCAGCACCCGGTGACAACAGGGCAAATCACTCAGTCCGCCCCCATCGCTCGCTCAAGGGCCAGGTGGAAGTGAGCCAGGGCCGGTTCATTCTGGCCGACCAGCATATACTCCATGGCACCACTGAGAAAGTTGCGCTCCATCTCCGTCTGGATGGCGATGTCTTCCGCATCCACCGTACGAATGGCCAGGTCGATATTGGCGTCCCAGTAGCGCTTCGCCTTGTCGCTGGTCACCGGCTCGGGCACGTAGCAATCAAAATAAATCACACACTGATCAACCTTGTCCTTGACCGGGAAAACACGCCGGGTTTCCACATGATCAGCCTGTATGGTGAAAATGGTATTGGGAAACAGCTGGTAGGAGATTGCTTTATGTTTAACGAAACCCCATTCGCTTTCCGGCTTGTCACACAGACTCGCGATATTCTTGCGCGCCACCGCCATCCAGTGGCGCGGGCCGTGACCCTCGAACAGACAGACATTAGGGTAGAAAATCGGCGCCACCGTATTGGTATGTAGGGAAGCAAAATGGTAAGGCTCCAGAAAAGTGTCGATGGGCATCTTCCAGTTGATGTCCCGGTGCAACACACGTCGCTCATAAAGCACCCAATCCCCTAACTGGTAATTCCCCAGCTCCGGATGCACACCGTCCAGATAACTGCCCAGTTCCAGACTTCCGTCAGGGTCGGACAGGACCCACAACATACCGGGGCGCTCTTCCAGAGGCAGCGGGATAAGCCCATGTTCGCTCAACGCGATGTCCGGGAAATTACGCTTATCCGGCAAGCCACTTCCCGGGCCTGCCAGTCAGCACGGGTATAGTTACTGACGGGGGTGCGACACACACCTTCCCCGGTGGCGGTAATATCCCTGCCGATATACTCGAAAGCCCGTTTGACCCGCTGGATTTGTGCCGACTGTTCCAGTGCCCCTAACTCCCAGGCTGGACTGGCCAACGCCCCGGCGGACGAAGCACCAACCTCGCCTCAAAGGCGCAATCAGGCCGCCTTGATTTCCAGCTCCGCCAACGCATCGCGGTCACAGACCGGCCCACGCTTGGTGCCGTGGGCCAGTTTCACCGAACCCGGCTCGCGCTGGAAGGAATCCACCAGGCCAATTTCGTCGGCGTATTCGCGAATAACCGGCCACACTTCCTTGCCCAGTAATTCAATACAGCGATTACGCTGCTGGTCGGAGGCGACGCCCTGAACATTAAAGGCGGTAAATGAACCGGGGCGAATGACCCGCAAAATGGCTTTGATTTTTGGAATCACCTGCTCGGGCGTACCGCAGACAATCTGCAGATTGGCCTGAGCGCGCTGGTAGGAGGAGTAGAGTTTTTCCTTGACCACATCCATGCTTTCCTCACGCCACTTGCCACTGCGTGCCCCTTCGAGCTTCTCTTTACTAATACCCAGCCACGAACCGCCAGGAGAAGCCTTCGCCATCAGCCGGATCGCTCCCTTGGAGTTGTAACCCGGTGGCAGGGTGTGCTCCGGCCGGCTGAAGCCATTCTGGCCACCACCAAAGGCGTAACCACGACCCACTTCCTGAGCTTCTTCCTCACTGTCGGAAACAAACAGCGGCAGCAGGTAACCGAAGTTTTCCGAACCGGCCTGGTAGCCCAGCTCGGCGGCTTTATCGGCGTACATATCCCAGAGGTCGCAAGTAGCGCCGAGCGCTGACCCCAGGCCCACATAGGGATAACGCTTTTCCGCACACCAGAGCACGGTTTCCGGCGAAAGCACACCCGGAATCCATTGCTGGGGGTAAGGCTTCTGGTAAGGCAGTACCCAGGGGTTCACATGGCGATAGTGGAAGTGCTTGCCTTCGTAGCGCCAGGGACCCTCTTTGGTCCAGGCTTGCATAATAAAATCGTGGGCTTCGTTAAACAGCTCACGGTTGTACGCCGGGTTAGCGTTATTAAAAAACTGCTCACTGCCTGCACCACGCACCCAACCAGCGACCAGGCGACCGCGGGAAATCGTGTCGATGGTAGCCAGTTCCTCGGCGACTCGAAGTGGGTGTTTCACAACCGGTAACGGGTTGCCCACCAGAATAATTTTTGCCTTGCTGGTAATACGCGCAAGGATAGCAGCCTCGGTGTTAATGACATTCCCCATGCAATAAGGATTACCGTGGTGCTCGTTAAGGGCCAGGCCGTCGAACCCCACTTCCTCGGCGAGACAGTATTCGTCGAGAAATTGATTGTAGTCATCGGCACCTTTCTCGCGATCATAGTACTTGTTGGAAACACCAAAAAAAGCCTTGTTTTTCAAGACAATATCTTCATCGATATGGCGATAGGGCCGCTCAGTAAAATATGCAAGTTTCATCGTGTCAGTCTCCGGTATAAAGAATGTAATAACTTATTAGATCTTTTCCGCACACTGCCCCCGAAAAAGTCCGGCACTGGAATTTTTCTACTGACTTATGCGCGTTTACTTTCCGGGGGCTTTAAATAGTTTCGTCCGAGAGTACAACATTCGCGCTAAACCGGTAAACACACGACTACCCTGACGTGAGCTAAGCACCACGCGACTGATGCAGATCATGTCTGGACGTCCTGGGATTGCAAAGCCTGGAGGCGCTCCCGCGCCTGCCGACCCAATTCGCCCGGCGCCCTGGCCGCCTCCTGATAATAGACCGCAGCCTCTTGTTTCGCGCCCCGCGCGGCAGAAATGTCGCCCAGATACAAGCTGGAATGGGCCGTGGGCAGCAACTCGCGGCTGCGCAGCAGGTCACGCTCGGCCGCCGGAAAGTTATTCTGTTTAAAGTAATGGATTCCCCGCGTCAGCACGTGACTGAAATAATTCGGGTTTTTCTTGACAGCCATGGAATAGGCTTGGGTGGCCTTGTTGTTTTTATCGTCCATGGCCCAGGCGTGGCCACGCAGTTCCCAGAACTGGCCTTCCGCTGGCTGCAAGCGAATACTTTCATCCAGTAGCTGCAAAGCGCGGGCCGGGGCTCTCTCCTGCAGGGACTCCATGGCCACGGTTTGCGCTTCGTAGGCTGGCTGATCACGACGAATTGCCGCGGTCATACGCCGGTAGCGCTCGGTATTTCTGACGCCCCCCGGCGGATAGTTGGCGGCCTTGGCCCGATTTGCCTCTACCCGCTCCTGGGATGGCGGATGGCTGGCAAATAATGCGGCCAGGGCACTCTGTTGACGGCCCTCTGAAAGCTCCACAAACTTGGCCTGGACGGCGACCGCGCCCTGGGGGTCGTAGCCGGCCCTGACCATGTAATCCATGCCATAGGCATCGGACTCCAGCTCCGCCGAGCGACCATAACGAGACATCCAGGCCGATGTGCCGAGTTGCGCGGCCATGCCGCCAAGGGGGTTGTTGTTGGTAGCGCTGCCCAAAGCCTGGAGGCCAATATTCGCCAGCATACCCCGGGTCATCTGGGTGGCGCCATGGCGAGCGGCGGCATGGACAATTTCGTGGGCAAGCACGGCGGCCAACTGGGATTCATCCTCCAGGTGAATCAACAAGCCCCGGTTAATAGCGATCTTGCCACCGGGCAACGCCCAGGCATTAGGCACTGAGTTGTTAAGCACCACAAATTCGTAGGGCAGCTCGGGCCGGTCGCTAACCCGCGCCAGCTTGTGGCCCACCTCGGCCACATAGCGCTGCACCGCCGGGTCGATATAGTAGAGCCCCCCCTGGGATTGCTGCCCGGATTGGTACTGCTGTTGGCCGATGGCCACTTCCTGCTGGGGAGAAATCAACGACAATTCCTGCCTGCCAGTCACGGGATTAACCATGCACCCCGCCAGCACCGACAAAGACAAAAAAGCCACCCAAAACCGCGAGATTCTTTCCGACACAGACACCTCCTGTTGATGCCCAAAGCTATGAGTATAATAACCGGTCAGTACAATCAGGTTGAACTCAAGGTCTAAGCGCCATGCTAATGCTTATTTCCCCCGCAAAAAAAATGGATATGGGTGCCGGTGAAACCGTAGGCGGCAAGCCACTGGCTCTACACACTCAAGCAGACTTTCTCGACGATGCCGAGGAGTTAATCGAGCAACTGCGCGAATTAACCCCACCCCAGGTTTCCGAATTGATGAAAATCAGCGACAAACTGGGCGATCTTAATTTCGGCCGTTACCTGGACTGGGATAAAAACCTTAATACCGACAACGCCCGCCAGGCGCTGTTGGCTTTCAAGGGCGACGTCTATGTCGGTATCGACGCCGACAACCTGAGCAAGGCCGATCTACAATGGGCTCAGGGTCGGCTACGGATACTATCCGGCCTCTACGGGCTGTTGCGGCCGCTGGATCTGATCAAAGCCTACCGCCTGGAAATGGGGACCCGCTTTGGCAACAGCCGGGGTAAGGATCTTTATACATTCTGGGGCACAAAAATCACCGACGCTCTGAACGCCAGTCTCGCCAATCAATCCCTGCCGGTGGTGGTCAACCTGGCCTCTAACGAATACTTCAAGTCGGTGGATACGAAGAAATTACATGCCGAAGTCATCACTCCCGTGTTCAAGGACTGGAAGGGTGACAAGTACAAAGTCATCAGCTTTTTTGCCAAAAAGGCCCGCGGCATGATGGTGGGTTATGCCATTCGCAACCGTATTGACGATGTCGAGAAGCTCAAGGATTTTGACGACGAGGGCTACACATACAATTCCGCCATGTCTTCCGCCCATGAGTGGGTATTTACCCGTGAGGCCGTGGATGCCTGATCGTAGAATCCCGGCGCCATGAAATTACCCAACTCACCGGCCTGCGAAAACAACAAGCGACCTATCCTGCTAGTACTAGAGCGAGTATTTAAAGATTGCGCTTCGGTTCTCGAAATAGGTAGCGGCACCGGCCAGCATGCCGTATACCTGGCGCCCCGCCTCGGGCCCGATCTTGTCTGGCAAACCAGCGATCTGGCGGAGAATCACCCCGGCATCAATGCATGGATTGAAGCCTTCCCCTCCGACAATATGCGCGCGCCCCTGGTCCTGGATGTGGACGAGCCGGAGTGGCCGGTTTCCGCGCCCGTGGATGCGGTATTCACCGCCAACACCTGCCATATCATGGCCTGGGCCAGCGTCGAAAATATGTTCTCGCGCTTAGCGGAGACGGTCATCGAAAACGGTTTGCTGGCCATTTACGGGCCATTTAACTACAACAATGAATACACTTCCGAAAGCAATGCCCGCTTTGATGTCTGGTTAAAAGAGCGGGGTGCGCACCAGGGTATCCGGGACTTTGAGGCCATCAGCGCGCTGGCGGAACAGGCGGGCTTTAAACTTCTGGAAGATAATGCCATGCCCGCCAATAACCGTCTGCTAGTCTGGCAAAAGCACAGGCCAGCAGCAGGAAAACGGGCTACCATCGGTAAAAGTTAGGGAACCAGGGCGCAAGTCCTATATTATTGCGCAAAGGCTTTTTCATTATGTGACAAACTCTGTTTGTTACAGAAGCGCGAGCTGGTTAAATTCCTTTCCAACCAGCGCCCTCAGAGAGCTTTGTGACTAGCGAACCCCTAAACATCAAGCAGTGTGATGCAAAAAGATAAAGCCGAAGCATCCGGGCCAACGGACCCCCGCTCATCGAAAAGCGAGGCCTTCGCGGAGCTCAGCCGATTAGCCCGGGAAAGCACCTCGTCGTGGAGCGAAAATGTACCGGGCCGCCAAACCGATCGCGCCTTTTTGCTGCTGATTGTGATTGCCATCATCTTGCTCTCGGGCATCATTATGATTGCTGGTTACCGGGAACAATTAGCTGAAAAGTTTGACGAGCTTAAGGCCCTTACCAGTCAGTCCAACCTGGAAACCGGGACTGAGAGTCGCGTGTCCACGCAGCCACCCATGGCTGACCGATCCGTTAACACGAAGGCGCCAACAAGCGCGGAACTGGAATTAAAGCTTGCAAACCTCGAGGAACGTCTGGCGCTACTGCAACACAAGCTCGACATACTCGAAACCAGCGCACCACCACGAGACATAACGACACCGATGTCTTCACCGACAGGCCCGACTGCGCTTGATGACGAGCTTCCGAGGCAACAACCCGAGCTTATCCTGGCGGAACCAGAACCCGATCAAACATCAACGAACATTCTCCCCGCTCGGGTCGAAACAAGCGAGAGCGCAATGCCCCCAGCGTCGGAAACGGCAGATGAACACTCGTCAATGACAACCACACCCACCAAACCCGCGGCCACGATCCCTGCTTTAGCGCCAGACGTGTCCGAAGCCGGTGTCGCCGATCAGAAAATGAAATTGGAAGGCTCACCCGATACCTTGTCGCCGACCAACAACTGGTACATTAACCTTGCCGCTTATTCCCAGCAGTCTTCGGCAAAACCACTCTATGAGAGAGCGCGAAAAATAGCGAAGGCGGATATTCAGGAAGTCGTTTCCGGCACCCGGACCGTGTACCGGGTGCGGGCCATCGGTTACCCCTCCGCTGAAGAAGCGCGAGAAGACACCCGGCGCCTGGAATCCTTGCTGGGCTTGAAGGACACCTGGGTCTCCAATAAATAGCACCTACTCGACGCCGTTTTGTTCGAGATAACGGCGGATTTCATCTTCTCCCAGCGGCGCGCGCCTCTTGATTTTCAAACTTTCATTCCATTCGCTTGCGAAATCCCGCTGCAAACCCAGGTTGATCATGGCTGTCACCAGCATGGCCAGCAGCGCTCCGAGGCTGGCCAGGGCCATATCCTTTTGGGCGTCCCAGATATCCCCCTGGGTACCCAGGTAGTCCATGGCCAGTGCTCCACCAAAGACCGCCGCCGCGCCCCACTCAAACAACTCGAAAATCATCGAGGTCGACATAGTCAGGTCGAGAGGCAGGAAGTAGCCCCAGAAACCGCGCACACCGGCAATACGAATAAATACTTCTCGTATGGGGTAAGCGAGCAATAAACCATAGGAAAAGTGCACCAGCCTATCGAAGTGATTACGCTCAAAACCCAGCACCTCGTTAAGACTGTAGCCGAAAGCCCGTTGCCACCAGGCATCGTAAGGCACCTTGGCGTAGGTGTAGTGGGAGCCGATTTCATGGAGCGCCATGAACAGGAAAATCAGAGTGTAGGAAATGCGCGACAGGGGGAAGGCCTTGTGGGTGCCGATAATCAGAACAATAAACAGCACCGCCAGTACATTTTCCAGCAGCCATGCCTCGCGATCCAGGGGTGCATAGGCCAGCACCAACCACTCCAGCACAAATAGCACCAACAAGACTAGCAGATAGCGCCTGCGTCCGGGGCTTCCCAACTCAGTCATGGGCCTGGCCGCTACAGTACCCCTGTGCGGTATCGGCCCAATGCCATATCCTCAGGCACCAAATACACCACCGGCCTTCATGGCCGCGATCTGCTCGGCGCTGTAACCCAGCGTGGCGGCCACTTCCTCGTTGTGCTCACCCAGATCCGGCGCGTGGTAGTTAATCCGCCCCGGCTCATCGCTAAATTTGATGGGAATACCAATATGCTCCCGTCCTCGCTCGTCCTCGACAATCATTTCACGAGCCCGGATCTGCGGATCATCGGCGCCCTGGCGCAGGTCGTTGACCGGGGCAAAGGCGGCATCCACATCCTCAAACCAGTCGATCCAGTAGGCCTGGGTCTGCCCGCGAAAGGTTTCCCGGAAAAACGCCCTTACCGGCTCCTGGTTTGGCCCCGGCGGTGGCTCACACAGGGGTATCAGGTCGGTGCGCGCCATCTTGGTCAGCACATTGACGGCAAAATGCATCTCCGAGGCGCCCAACACAATGTACTTGTCATCCTGGGTTTCATAGATGTTGTACATGGCGTAGCCACCCCAGGTGCGCTCCTCCTTGACCACAGGCGCTTTCTTCTCGGCAAAGACCGAGCCCATATTGTTGGGGACACAGGCTATCAGGGAATCCATCATGGCCAGGTCAATGTAGTCGCCCTTACCCGTGTCCCGACGCCGCAACAGGGCCATCAACACCGCGGACAGGCCCATCATGGAAGTGAGCATGTCGGCGTTGGGGATGGCAGGAATGGCGGGCTTACCATCAAAGCCCAGGTTAACGCTGAGAATACCCGCATAACCCTCGGTGGCCAGGTCATGGGCCGGTTTTTTCACATAGGGCCCGGTCTGGCCAAAGGCCGAGAGCGAAGCGTAGACCACTCCGGGGTTGCGGGCCCTGATATCTTCGTAACTCACCCCCAAACGCTGCACCACACCAGGCCGGAAGGCCTCGATGACCACATCACATTGCTCGGCCAGCTTCAGTGCCAGCTCCTTGCCCTCATCGGTTTTCAAATTCAACTGGACGCTTTTTTTGCCCCGATGAGTATTGGCAAAATAGACGCTCTGGCCGTCTATTTTCGGGCCGATTTCCCGGTTCGGTTCACCGCCATTGATGGGTTCGAGCTTGATCACCTCGGCACCGTGATCGGCCATCATCTGGGTCAACAGGGGTCCCGGCAGAAACAAAGACAGATCCAGAACTTTAATACCTTCTAGCTTCATGGGTTAAACCTTCCAGCCTTTAGTTGAAAACGCTGCCCGGCAGTTTGGGCAACACAGCAAAATTCGCGGCACAGAATAAAGAACTTACCCGCACTTGAACAGATGGGCGAACTTCGCAAACCTGCCCCCGGCCGCCACCTATCGCAAATGGGTCATAATACAAACGCCCGAATAACACGACCTGGAGCGAAACATGCCCATCAGCAAGTCTCGCAAAGCCCGCAACAGCAGAATTTTTTTTGCCATTTTTGGTAGCTGTTTTCTGCTTCCGGGACTGGGAATTTTCACCTTCAAGGCACTACCCGAGCTCAAGCGCTGGCTCTCGGGCGCTCAGCTTTACAGCGCCGAAAAAGAATCATTGATGGCGGCTTTAATAATCGGCATTGTATTCAGTCTGGTCGGTGGCGGCCTGGTTTATTTGGGCCTGAAAAAGCCCACCGACGACCCCGCCTTGCTCGACAGCGGCACCCCCTGGATGGCGCGCAAGGCCTGGGCCAGTCCGGTAATTAAAGACAGTTTTGCCTTGAGCGGCGGATTCATTTGGGCATTCACAATCATCTGGAACCTGATGTCGACCCCCGCATTGCTGGCTATTCCCAAGGAACTAGCCAAAGGCAATCAGCTCATCTGGTTTGCGGCGCTCTTTCCCATTGTTGGATTGTTTTTCATCGGGCTGTCCATTCGCAAAACACTGGAGTGGCGTCGCTTTGGGCAAATGCGCATCACTCTGGACCCCCACCCGGGCGCCATCGGGGGGCAGGTGGGCGGCACCATTTATCTGAAAACACCTCTACCACCGGGCACCGACATGGATGTATCACTGGACTGCGTCCACCACTACCAACGTAGCAAGTCACCCAGCCAGAGTATCGTCTGGCAACACCGCACAACCATCGAACCCATGCACAGCAGCCGCTCCACCATGGCCCCGTTTGTTTTTGATGTGCCCGCCGGGCTGCCGCACTCCCAGTTCCCCGACACCGATTATTACAATTGGACGCTCCACGTTAGTGCCCGATTGCCGGGCGCGGACTTGAGCCGCCAGATCGAGGTTCCTGTTTTCGCCACCGGCGCAACCACCAGTAGCGCCCATAGCCCGAAAATTGCGCCGTGCAGCAGTTTCGACAAGCCGCAACGCCAGTGCCGCGCCGCGATGCACAACCCTGTCGAGATTGTCGGGGAGCACAGAGGTCAGGGCCGCTGGGTGGGTTTGACTGTTGGCCTGTTCTTTACCTTGTTCAGTGCCGGCATGGCTTACTTTATTGGCTACCTGGAAGAGCAGACCGCCTTTCTTGGCTTTTGTCTCGGCTTTGGCGCCATCGGTGTCCTGATACTGGTAATCAGTCTACTGGCGGCATCCAGAAAATATAAGCTCAAGCTTGCCAACCCAATACTGGCGCTCGAACAACATACCCTCTTCGGCGCTAAATCACTCACCACACCCTTCAACGACATCGTTGCTTTCGACACCAAAAGCCGTGGTTCCGTGCAGATGGGTGGCCGCCACTATCAGTTTTTCGACCTGATGATGAAACTGAAAAACGGCGAGGAAACCCGTCTCGGGGAAAAACTCAGCCGCCAACAGGCAGAGGGCTTCATCAGAGAACTCAATGAAATTGTCGGCCTGTCGCCTGGCCAGTAAAGCCTTGCCGTAGCGCTTTAAAACCCTAAACTAAAACCATGACCGCTCTCGACCAGATGCCCGTCACCCAGTTGCGCGGAGTGGGCGAACAATTACGCAACAAATTGGCGCGGGTCGGCATCGCCACGGTTCAGGATGTGCCATGAGACTGCGACGGCGG
>OBIY01000596.1_pt1 | contig 13392 bp, 10 predicted proteins | sample 1519841 | NCBI WGS metagenome assembly OBIY01 (sample SAMN03019774, study PRJEB22545) | beach sand metagenome | biome: beach; feature: sea beach; material: beach sand | place: USA: Municipal Pensacola Beach, FL | collected 2010-07-30 | depth 30-40 cm m
CGTCGGGACAGGTATTCTTAATAGCATGGTGTTGCTGATTCTGCATGATCACAGGTTCGCGGTACGGGGACAATTTGTTCGCCTTGATGATGAGGATGATCAGTTGTTGTTTATCGGAGCACCCTGGCTGGCCTGGATACAAGCCAATGCTCCTGAAAACAGCTTAAAAATGGATGATTTCAAATCTTGGGATTCACAGCTTGATCAGCTCATACTCATTTCAACAGAACGGCAAAATCTTGAAGACCTGAAACAACTTACCAAAGAATTACGGGAAGCACGCGACGCAGCGGAAATTGCCAAACAAAGCCAGGCAGATTTTTTTGCTGTGATGAGTCACGAGATGCGCACCCCGTTGAGCGGCGTTATATCTGCGCTGGAGCTGATAGAAACAGATGGCCTGACAAGCCAAGCTTGTCAGATGTTAAAAATATCCCGTGAGTCTGCAGACAATCTTAAGGCGGTGGTTAACAATGTATTGGATTATTCCAAACTTCAGGCAGATGGCTTTGAAAACCAGATTGCACCCTTTGACTTCTGTGAAACACTCGCCTCAACAAGCAACATTCTGTTATCGAATGCAAAGAAAAACAATACAGTCATCACATGGTCGGTAACTCCGGACTTTCCCGATTTCATACTCGGTGACGCCGACAAAATACGCCAAGTCATCATCAATTTGTTGAGCAATGCGGTGAAATTTACCAAAGATGGTGCCATTGAAATTGACGCCTTTCTTGAAGCGAATGTATTACACATTATCGTTACCGATAATGGCATAGGAATCCCAGAGGAGCTACAGGACAAAATCTTCGATCCTTTCCTGACATCCCAGCCGTTGGAAGACAACCAAAGCGGAACCGGGCTTGGTCTTAGTATTACCCGTCGCCTGGTTGAGATCATGGGAGGAAACATATCATTTTCTTCGTCCGCTGCGGAGGGTTCACAATTCCACGTGCAACTTCCAACCGAGATTATCAACCAGCCTCTGCCTAAAACTCCCGCACGTAGAGAGGAAAACGTGAACCAATTCGACGCACACGTATTACTCGCCGAGGACAACAAAACCAACCAGTTTCTTATCAAGCAAATACTGGAAAAACGCGGCTTAACCGTCGATGTCGCTGATAACGGCAAGCAAGCAGCGGACATGGTCATTGCCCAACCCTACGATATGGTATTGATGGATGTATCCATGCCCATCATGGATGGCATTACCGCCACGGCCAGAATACGGCAAACTCACAGTATTGATCACCTCCCCGTGATAGCCCTGACGGCTCACATCGGTAGCCAGTATCACCAGCGATTCCTTGAAAGCGGGATGAACAGGGTACTCACGAAGCCGATTGAAAAATCTGAACTGACCGATATTTTGACTTTTTACCTGCCCCCTCTACCCTCTGACACCTCCCGTAATCACAACGAAAAACCCTACATACCTAAGGAGACTGAGAACTTGTTTGACCCAACACTTACCAACGAGATGGTCGAGGATATCGGTAAAGAAGCCTTTATTCGTGTAGCCACCCTGTTTCAATCAGAGATTAATGAGGGTATAAAACAGATTCAAAACGCTTACCTGGCTGAAAACATCGCGGAAGTTGCCGAACTTGCCCATCGAGTGCGCAGCACCTCGAAAGCTCTTGGGTGCATTGGTTTAGGCGACATTCTTGAAAAAATCGAAAATCAATGTCGGGCTGGCGATGATAATCATTTGGAACTGCAACTCAAAACACTGCCTGAAATTGCTGACAATGCTTTCAAGTCTTTAGATAAGTTTAAAGATCACCTTTAATAACATACCAAGACAGGATCCAAATTCGCGCAATTTAAGTTTCTTTCGATTATTAATGCGCACCCTTTAAAATACTAATCTACAGTTGTTTTATTAAGCTTTCTTTCCATAAAGCCAATGCCATAAAAAGTGCGATCCGGTTATTTGACCGTGCTATTTTCATTTGATGGTCCGCATCTTTTATTAAGCGTGAAATTGGAAATTTGGCATCCAATGATTGCCTGATCCGCTGATGCTTGGCTATATACTTGTCCCTTTGATCCATTCTGATCACCTATCAATAAATAGCTTTACTTACATGCTATTCAGGCAAATGAAATGCCAGATCTATAATTACATTTTTTTCAAAGAGTTAGGCTTTATCAACAATAAGGAAGGCAATTTTGTGTCAAAATGCATGGCATTACACAATGCTTAATTAAAATCGATCGATGCACAGCATTAACTCTAGTGGGCGCAGAGACACACTTTTCAATATCACAATCTTTAACCGCTATCTTCCGTAGCGGGTTATCGTGATCACGGAGCAAGCTCCTAAAGAAGTGGCCGGACCGGCATAGTCACAACTATCCCCCGAGAAAGAAAGCACTCTCGTATCGCCACCCTCCATGCTATCTTCATAACAGTAAGCCGACTGAGGCGGCCTATCCATGGTTTCGCATGCATAGGTAATTTGTTCAAGCACTCCGCCGCCTGCAGTCTCACAGCATTAATCCGCGCGAGTGTCTGTTCACATGGCAGGGAGCGGTCTGGAAATACCAGATGGCGCTTACTCGGACAAGAGGTCGTCTTTTTCTAATTCCTGAAAAAAATCTCTACGGATTGAAACAATAGAAAGAAGCATTAATGTGAAATATGGTGCCCGAGGCCGGAATCGAACCGGCACGACCGTTTCCAGTCGAGGGATTTTCTTACCACTTCGACTTTCGCCGCCAGCATCCAACTTAGCACACTGTTCGTGGTCTGGAGCACGCCTTCACCCTAGCTCAACGTATAACCGCCTTGCCGTAGGTGCCCGCCGTCTGCTCTCTACACCTTCCCCAAACAAATTGCCTGGGGCTTGGCTCGGCGTTGGCTCGGATACTTATCGGATCCAGGGCTTTCGCCGAGTTTGACGGGCTTCACCTTCAAGGTTTCCCCTGGAGGGCTCAAATTGTTTAAGTCCCTTGTGTCTACCAATTTCACCACTCGGGCGTGGTCTTACATTTACCCGGATTGTACCAGGCTTACTACGTCTTCTTTTATTCTAGTGGCCCCTATTTGACACTTAGCGAACCATTTTCAATTCGACTGTAAAACTTCAATTCCGCTGAAAGCTCTATGCTGACTGGCTTCCGCCCCCTGTTGCCACCTCCCAAGAAAAGTTGACCTTAGGGATTGTTAAGGGTCCCTTGCGTCTACCAATTTCGCCATCCGGGCAGGCGTATCAGTGATTTTCAATCAGCCGCTTCAAGGGGCGACTTCGACTAGTCGACTAAGCAGTCTTGAATATGGAGGCGCGGGTCGGAATCGAACCGGCGTACACGGAGTTGCAGTCCGCTGCATAACCACTCTGCCACCGCGCCTGCATATTCAAAACTACTTGTTCCCTGAGACTAGCTAAACCTCTCTTCACTACTACCCGCAGAGGCCTGTAACCACCCTCCCCCGGCTTATCTGAATGCTATTCAGACTCTGTGCCTGGGGCGGCGAGATTGTACCGAAGCGGGGCATGAAATAACAGATATCAAGGCCTTTCAGATTCCATCTTTCTTGTCGAGTTTGAACTCTGGCCAGGCGGCTTTCAGGTAGACCACCATGGACCACATGGTCAATACGGCGGCGATATACAGCAGTCCAAGCCCCAGCCAATGGAATGTGGGGTAGGTATCGGGGTTGAACATCAGCAGCACGACGATGGAGATCATTTGCATAACGGTCTTGACCTTGCCGATATGAGACACAGCAACGCTGGTGCGCTGTCCCAACTCGGCCATCCACTCCCGCAGAGCCGATACGACAATCTCACGACCGATGATGATCATGGCGGGGATGGCGAACAAGGGTGATGAATTGCGCTCCAGCAGCAACACCAGAGCCACGGCGACAATGAGTTTATCGGCCACCGGGTCTAGAAATGCACCAAAGGAGGTTTCCAGGCCGAGACGTCGAGCCAGATAGCCATCGAGCAGGTCGGTCAGGGCGGCAATACCGAAAATGGCGGCGCTCGCAAGGTAGTGCCATTCCCAGGGCAGATAATAGACCACCACCAGGAGAGGAATGAACAGCACCCGCAACAGGGTCAGTTGATTAGGCAGATTGAACATAGAAATGGGCTTACTACGGCAGGCTGCAAACTACCCCTTGTGGAGGGAGCTGTAAATAGCTTCGGCGACTTTTCTGTTAATGGATGGGACCTTCATCAAATCCGTGGTGCTGGCCTTTTCGACAGCAGCCATACCACCGAAATAGCGCAGCAATTCACGGCGTCGTTTTGGCCCGACACCGGCGACCTCTTCCAGCGGCGAACGCTTGCGCTTACGGTCGCGCCGCTGTCGGTGTCCAGTAATGGCGAAACGGTGAGCTTCGTCCCTGATTTGTTGAATCAACAGCAGGCCCGCCTGCTCGGGAATGATTTCCTGCTCACCCTCTTCGGTGGTCAGAATCAGGGTTTCCAAACCCGGTTTGCGGGTCGTGCCCTTGGCCACACCCACCAATTTGACACCAATCACATTCAACTCTTCGAGCACCTTTTGCGCTATCCGCAACTGGCCCTTGCCGCCATCAATAAAGAGGATATCAGGCAACCTGCCCTCGCCCTTTTGCAAGCGCTGATAACGGCGCTTGATGGCCTGCTCCATGGCCGCGTAATCATCCCCGGCGGTGATGTTTTCGATATTGAAGCGGCGATAATCGGACTTTAACGGCCCTTCCCGGTTAAACACCACACAGGATGCCACCGTCGCTTCGCCACTGCTATGACTGATATCAAAGCATTCAAGGCGTTCGGGCATTTCGGGCAGAGCCAGGGTTTTCTGAAGTTTTTCATACCGTTTCAGGGTATTAGCCGAGGCCGCCATGCGCCCGGTCAGATTTTGTTCGGCGGTACGGGTGGCCAGCTCCAGCCACTTTTTACGTGTTCCGCGGCTGACATTTCTGATCGCCACTTTGCGCTGTACCGCGCTGCTGAGCGCCTCTTCCAGCACCCCCTTGTCGGGCAGATCGACACCAAGGGCAATTTCCCTGGGGATATCCAGACCGACGCTACTCTTGAGGTAGTGGCGGGGAATAAATTCACCAATGATCTCTTCGATACCGCTAGCCAGCGGCGCTTTGGGATAGAAACTCCGACTGCCGAGAATCCGTCCGTGGCGGATATAGAGCAGATGAACGCAGACCTCGTCTCCTTCCATCGCGGCGGCAATCACATCGAGGTGACCATTGCCGGATTCGATAATCTGTTCGGCCTGGACCTGGCGCATGGCGATGATCTGGTCGCGAATCTGTGCCGCCTCTTCAAAGGCCAACTTCTCACTGGCCCTGTCCATATCCGCTTCCAGCTCTTTCATCAGGGGCTGGTTCCTGCCTTCGAGAAACATGCGGGTATGGCGTACGTCGCGCTGGTAATTTTCTTCGGATATCAAACCTACGCAAGGGGCGTTACAGCGCTCGATCTGGTATTGCAGGCAGGGTCGGGAACGGTTTTTAAAAAAGCTGTCCTCGCATTGACGCACACGGAACGTCTTCTGTAAAAAACTCATACTCTCCCTGACCGAATGTACGCTGGGAAATGGCCCGAAATAACTGCCTTTTTTACGCTTGGCTCCACGATGAAAGGCCAGGCGGGGCCAGGTATCGCGATCGGAAAAGAAAATATAAGGATAGGATTTATCGTCGCGCAGGAGAATATTAAAAGGCGGGCGATACTCCTTGATCAGGTTTTGCTCAAGCAGCAGGGCTTCGAGCTCGGTCTCGGTAACGGTGACATCAACACGAGCAATGCGCTTAACCAGCGCCGCCGTCTTGGGCGCCAGTCCGCTGGCTCGAAAATAGCTGCCCACGCGCTTGCGCAGGTTTTTGGCTTTGCCAACATAAAGCACTTCACCGTCGGCGCCGACCATCTGGTAAATACCCGGGCGTGGGGTCAGTGTTTTGAGGAAGACCTTCGGATCAAATGACATAGGCAGCAGGGGCCGTGAGCGAAGGAGTCAATTGTCGAGCCGCGCTACACGGATTTAGATTATATCACTCGGGTCGACCAGACCATATTTTACCGCTGCCAGGGTCAGTTCCACGTCATTACTCACACCCAGCTTCTCAAATATGCGGTATTTATAGGTGTTAATGGTTTTCGGGCTGATATTGAGCACACCGGCCACTTCACCCACCCGGTGGCCGTTAGTAATCATTTCAGCAATCTGTAACTCTCGCTCCGACAAAGTCGCCAGGGGCGATTCTTCTTGCCCCGAAGCCAGACCCTTGATCACGAGATCCTGGGCCAGTGAAGGGCTAACATAGATACGATCCTGCATCACCGCACGCAGAGCTGTCTCGATTTCCTCCCGGTCGGCCTTTTTAGTGACATATCCGGCTGCACCAGCCTTAAGCAGGTGGCGCGGAAACAAATCACCTTCAACCGCAGTGATGATGATGACTTTGATCTGCGGGTGCACAGCCATCAGGCGACGTGTGGCTTCCATCCCACCGATACCGGGCATCTTCAGGTCCATGAAGACGATGTCCGGCCGGAAGTCACGTACGGCACGTAGCGCTTCCTCACCAGATGAGCATTGAGCAACTACGGTAGCGCTACCCGCCTCCTCAATAAGACTACTAAGCCCGACCCGAATCAGGTCATGGTCATCCACCACCACAACGTTATACACCGCGTATTTCTCCCTGTTCTCCGGCCATCTCTCTCCATTGAGAGCCTACCACTGGCGACCTCACGCCGCCATGACCCTCTCCAGTCAAAACCGGATTAGCACCGATTAATCCGGTTTTTCGCAGTCGCCCAGCACTCTTGGCTCCATCTCCAGCCGGATGCCGTAACGTTGATCGATGTCAGCGACAATTTCGCCAGCCAGGTCAAGCACATCCCGACCCCGAGCATCCCCAAATTGGGTCAGCACCAGGGCATGATCAGCGTGCACGGCACAATGGGGGCCGCGGCGCCCTTTCCAGCCGGCATTTTCGATCAGCCAGGCGGCGGGGATCTTCACCGCGCCATCGACCTGTGGGTACTGCACCATGTCCGGATAGCGTTCACGAAGGTCTCTAGCCCGCTTTGCATTGATTACCGGATTTTTAAAAAAGCTGCCCGCGTTGGGCTCACTGGCGGGATCGGGGAGCCTTTGCCGCCGGATACGGCTGACGGTTTCACACACAAGATCGGGACGGATTTTGTCCTCGGGATATTCCGCTAGCGCCACTTTCAGGGCCGGATAACTGATATTCACCCTGGGCTCACGGTGCAGGCTCAGGGTCACCGAAGTAATAATATAAGCGTCACGCAAAGCGCCCTTGAAGATACTATCGCGATAAGCAAGGCCGCATTGTTCACGGTTAAACTGCCGAACCTCGGCACTGGATATCTCAACGGCCTCCAGGGAAACCAGAAAATCGTTGAGCTCAACCCCGTAGGCGCCAATATTCTGAATCGGCGCGGCTCCCACCAGCCCCGGGATCAAAGCCAGATTCTCCAGACCATAACAGCCCTGCTCCAGCAATTTCGTGACCAGATCCCGCCAGGGTTCACCCGCCGCCGCCGTCACCAGCGCGCGAGCCCTGCCCTGCGCGACCACCTGGACGCCGCGCAAACCCATCTGTATCACAAGCCCCTTCAGATCGCCGGCCAACACGATATTGCTGCCCTCGCCAAGCACACTCACCGGCAATCGCCGCTGTCTGGCAAAGGCCAGTGCCTGATGCAATTCTCCAGCACTTTCCACGCGACAGAAATATTCCGCCCGCCCCGGCAGGGCGAAGGTGTTACTGCCTTGCAGTGAGTGGTTAGCAATAATGTTCAATCGAGTTGACTCTTCATTAAAGAGGACTGTGTACTCAAGCCATGTCGTTCCCGGATCGCGTTCAACAGACCATCAGCAGCAACTTCCACCATATCCAGCACCCGATCAAAGCCCGCCGGCCCACCCCCATAAGGATCGGGCACTTCCACCAGGTTGGTATCGTGATGATAGTCGAGGAATAACTCAACGCGACATTTAGAGCCTGGTGGTGCCATCCCCTGTAAATTCGACAAATTACTCAGATCCATGGCCAGCATGTAATCAAAATGCTCAAAATCCTCGTGACACACCTGCCGCGCTCGCAGGTGTTCCAGCTCGTAACCCCGCTGTCGCGCTGCCGTCAGGGTGGTTTTGTGGGGAGGCCGGCCAATATGCCAGTCGCCGGTACCAGCGGAATCGACGCCTATCTGCCCCATCAAGCCCATGGACTGTATCCGCGACTCGAACACACCATGAGCTGTCGGTGAACGGCAGATATTACCCAGGCAAACAAATAACACATTTACCCGCGTCGGCTTCTCTGATCCTGGTAACGGCATCACTAAATTGCTCCCCCACTGCTGGCGGCTGAGGCCTTAACGATAGCAATAGTCGCGGCAAGATCCGCTTCGGTATCAACCCCGGGCGGCACCGGCGCCACTGCATCGTCAACATGAATGACAACGCCGTGATACATAAAGCGCAACTGCTCCAGGGCTTCGGTGCGCTCCAGCTCGGCCACCGGCCAGCTAACAAATTGCCTTAACAAACCCGCCCGGTAGGCGTAAAGGCCGATATGGCGACGATAACCGCAGGTCTCGGGCAGGCCCTGAGCGTCATTGGCAAAATGATCCCGCGCCCAGGGAATGGGGGCGCGGCTAAAATACAGGGCACGCCCTTCAACATCGCTCACCAGTTTAACCACGTTGGGATCGCGCAGTGTTGTCAACGCCAGTACCGGTTCACACAGGGTGGCCACGCCGGCTTCGGGATGAGCCGCCAGATTCACCGCCACCTGATCAATTACTGCCGGTGGAATCAAAGGCTCGTCGCCCTGGACGTTGACAACGATTTCATCGTCCGCGACACCCAGTTGTGTAACCACTTCGGCCAGGCGGTCAGTACCCGATACATGGTCAGTTCGGGTCATCAACACCTCGCCACCGAACCGTTTGACCTCTGCTTCAATGCGCTCGTCATCGGTAGCTACCAGGACCCGCTGCGCGCCACTGTGCGTCGCCTGTTCATAGACCCTTTGCACCAGAGTTTTACCGACAATGTCCCGGAGGGGTTTGCCCGGCAGACGCGAGGACGCGTATCGGGCAGGAATAACAACAATATAAGCCATTATTTCAATATCTTACATCTATTTTCTGATCTATTTTATTACCAATAATACACACCAACTCTTCCGGGATCTCCGCTTCCACATCCAGGTACCAGCAATGCTCACTGGCAAAGCTCTCGCACTTTACCGCATCCTTACCGGTCATGATGATCGGCAGGTCATCATCAAACGCCAGATCCGCAACACTGAAATTGTGGTGGTCGGGAAAGGCACGAAACCGAGGCTTCAGGTTAAGCTCATTGAGCGTGGCTTCAAAACGTGCGGGATTGCCGATTCCCGCAACGCCATGCACCTCCCGACCAGACCAGCTTGACGCCTCTTGTTTTTCTCCGGATACCAGATTCACCAACACTGTCGGTTTCAACTCCATGCCATACGCCTTCACCGGTGAATCAGACAATCCCGCCATGCAGACGCCCGCATCGTCTTCATCGGCACCGTTGATAACCACGGCATCAACACTGTGCAGACGCCCTGCCGTTTCCCTCAGCGGCCCCACGGGTAGACAATAACCATTGCCCAGACCACGCTGTTTATCAATCACCACCACCTCCATATCTCGGTGCATGCGATAGTGTTGCAAGCCATCATCGCTGAGGATGATATCAACCTGGTTTTCATTCAGGAGCTTATCGACCGCCGCCCGCCGATCACTGCAAACCACCACTGGACAATTAGCGCGCCGGGCAATCAACAGGGCTTCATCACCCGCTTGCCTGACCGAGGTGCTGGCGTTGACCGTCAGCGGAGAAGCACCAGCGGATCCGCCATAACCACGACTGACAACGCCCGGTTTAATACCCCGAGCGGCAAGTGATTTGGTCAGTGCAATAAGTAATGGTGTTTTGCCCGTGCCGCCGACACTGATATTACCAATCACCACGACGGGCACTGGCCAGTCCTTGCCCTGATAACGGGCCTGCTGGAAGGATTTACGAATAGCCGCCACCAAGCGGTAGAGCCAACTAAAAGGTAGCAATAGGGAAAAGCCACCTGGTTTACCGTACCAGGCCTTTTCGATCCCACTCATGAGACTTCGGAATCATCCTCGGTGAACTGCTGGCGATAAAGCATGGCATAGCGCCCGCCAGCAGCCAGTAATTGCGCGTGGGGGCCGCGTTCAACAATCTCTCCGTCCTCCATAACCAGAATCTTATCCGCATTCTCAACGGTACTAAGTCGGTGCGCAATGACAAAGGTGGTGCGCCCCTCCATGGCGACATCAAAAGCATCCTGAATAAAACGTTCGGACTCAGTATCCAATGCAGAAGTGGCTTCATCAAGGATCAATATGGGTGCGTCCTTGAGCAAGGCCCGAGCGATTGCAAGACGTTGGCGCTGGCCCCCGGACAGCATTACACCATCATCACCGATCACTGTGTCAAACCCATCGGGCAAAGCCTGGATAAATTCCAGCGCGTGGGCCATGCGGGCGGCTTCGAGAACGGCCTCCCGACTGCGCGAGGCAAGCTCGCCATAGGCGATATTGTTATAGACCGTATCGTTAAACAGGGTTACCTGCTGACTGACCAGAGCGATCTGTTTGCGCAGGTTCATCAGGGTGAATTCGGTCACTTCCCGACCGTCAAGCGTGATACGCCCCGAGTAATAATTGTAAAAACGGGGAATCAGGCTCACCAGCGAGGTCTTGCCGCTGCCGGACGTACCCACCAGGGCCACGGTTTCTCCGGGCTGAGCTTCAAGGTTGATGTTTTTCAATACATCCTCGCCGCTGCAGGAGTAAGCAAAGCAAACCTGGTCAAAAACCACCCGGCCCTCGACCCGCTCTGTAGCGTAGGAACCCTTGTCGGTTTCCTCCTCCTCATCCAACGTGGTAAACAGTGTCGTAGCGGCGGCAACGCCTTTTTGAATGGTGCTATTGACCTGGGTGAGCTGGCGCACCGGCTTGGCCAGCAGGGAGGCGGTAAAAATAAATTTGGTAAAACCACCGGTCGACATGGAGGTCAGAATTTCCGGGGTTAGCGCCAGCCAGATCAACAGCCCCAGGGCCCCGGCCAGCAGCATCTGAACCAGTGGTGTGCTCAGGCCCTGAGTAATCGCCAGCTTCAGATTCTGCCGCCGATTAACCTGACTGGCCTTGAACAAGCGCTTGCGTTCGTAATCCTTACCGCCATAGAGATGCATTTCCCGATAACCGCTAACCGCTTCCTGGGAAACATGGGTAACATCGCCCATGGCCGATTGAATACGTTTACTCAGGGTGCGAAAGCGTTTGCTGACGATACCGACGATCAAGGCAATGATCGGCATGATAACCAGAAAAATCACCGCCAGACGCCAGTTGAGGTAAATCAGATAGGCCAACAGACCTACGGTCAGGGCGCCTTCCCGAATCACCACAGTGAGAGCTTTGGTCGTTGCCCCCATCACCTGTTGTACATGAAAAGTGAGCTGGGCCACCATGTGGCCGGCCATCTGGCCGTCAAAGTAGGCGCTTGGCATGCGGGTGTATTTGTCAAACACCTCGTTTCTAAGGGTGTGCACCACCGACTGAGAAACGTAGGTCATGCCGTAATTGCCCAGCAAAAACCCGATACCACGAACAGCCGCCAGTAGAAAAAGCATGGTCGGCAAGGCTACCCGACTCTGCTCGAGTACATCCCCGCCCGCCATCAGACGCTCCGCCAACCGGGCGGTAATGCCCTTGTCGATAGCCACCATATTCAAATCGGTGGGAACCTGCCCCTCACCAGTCACCACTGTCAGCACATTGATGAGATACCCCAACAAGTCGACAAACGCGATCTGCATGGCGGAGAACAGCCATAGTCCCAGAACACTGAGAATAAAGACTTTCCAGTAGACCTTCAGGTAACCCAGGAGTCTCAGATAGATCTTGAGAGCCGGGGTCTCACGCGCTTCAACGCTTGGCATGGTTTTAATTTATTCGCCCTCGCGGGGCTCCTGGGTAACGATACTGAGGTTAATGAAACCCAGGCGACCAGCGGCGTCCATGGCCCGCACCACTGCCTGGTGAGGTGTTTGCGCATCGGCGGTAATGGTCAAAGCCGTTTCTTTTTCACCGCCGGACAGCTGCTTCAGGGCTTCAATCAGGGTTTTCAATTGCTGGTTAACCAGGGCGACGCCATTGAGTGAGTATTTACCGTCGGCGGTAATCAGAATATCGATCCTGGCGCTTGGCGCCTGGGTAACATCGCCATCGGCTTCAGGCAAGTTGACCGCCAGGTGAGTTTCCTTGGTGAAGGTTGTCGACACCATAAAGAAAATCAGCAGTAAAAAAACCACATCAATCAGCGGCGTCAGGTTGATCCCCTGATCGGCACTTCGTTTGCGGTGGAACTTCACCGGTCGGTGCGTCCTTTCCCAGCCACGGGCGCGGGACGATCTCCGTGAATGGCGTCGACCAAAGTCACCGCCTGATCTTCCATATCAATCACCAGGGAATCGATGCGGCGCTCGAAATAGCGATGAAAAATCAACGCGGGAATAGCCACCGTCAGGCCGGCGGCGGTGGTAATCAGCGCCTCGGATATGCCACCGGCCAGGACACCCGCGTTGCCGGTGCCTTCGAGCATGATGGCGGTAAACACCTTGATCATACCGACTACAGTGCCTAGCAGGCCAATCAGTGGTGCGATGGCGGCGATGGTTCCCAGGATGGATACATAACGCTCCAGCTCGTGGATAACCTGATTGGCGGCCTCTTCGATACTGTCTTTCATCACCTCGCGGCCGTGAGTGGAGTTGCTCAGCCCAGCGGACAGTATCCGCCCCAGTGGCGAGGAGCTGCGCAACTCGGCCATACGCTCGGCGGTAACTTCTTCATCCTGAAGCCAACGCCAAACCCGACCCAACAGGTTGGGTGGTAGAACCCTGGCGGTTCGTAGTGAGATATAACGTTCAACCGCAATCACTGCCACCGCTCCCGAACATAACACCAACGGCACAATCAACCAGCCGCCAGCAAGTAAAAGTTCAAACAAGGCACACTCCCTATATTTTTGAATATACCGCTGTCTATTCAATTCCAGTTTAACCGCCGCCTATCATATCAAAGCGGCACGGCTATTGGCGTATGCCAATAGCCCACAAATGAGTCGCGAGCGCGGCCGATACGGACGTTTCGTCGATTCAGCCACACAAAAATCAGCGCGCCCGCCTGCCCCGTCGACCACTGTCGCGAACCGATCGCGGTGTAACGGTCGACAACCCGGTCATGAGGATGACCAAAATGGTGGTTATAGCCGGCCGAATACACAAGCGGATGTTGAGCAGGT
>OBIY01000597.1_pt1 | contig 13389 bp, 8 predicted proteins | sample 1519841 | NCBI WGS metagenome assembly OBIY01 (sample SAMN03019774, study PRJEB22545) | beach sand metagenome | biome: beach; feature: sea beach; material: beach sand | place: USA: Municipal Pensacola Beach, FL | collected 2010-07-30 | depth 30-40 cm m
GTCCTCCTGCGGCTCATAGGCTCGGGCAGGCGTAAGCTGCACTTCCCTAAAGCCGTGAACTGTTGCCACACAATGTTTATTCAACACTATTGATTTTTTCAATGAGCAGATCGTTTTAATGTCAGCTGCAAAACCGGACAAAAATTTTCAGTTTCTTGATCGTGGCCGAAAGCTTGAAAAACAGAGCGCGGAGCAACGCGTCAGCCACTTCAATGAGATTTACCAGCCGTTTGACGCCGACTCGGCAGCGGAGCAGTCCGGCCGTTGTCTTGGTTGTGGCAACCCTTACTGTGAATGGCGCTGCCCAGTCCATAATTTCATTCCCGACTGGCTGAAACTGGTCGATGAGGGTCGCCTGCTAGAAGCCGCCGAACTCTCCAACCGCACCAACTCGCTACCCGAAATCTGCGGCCGTATCTGCCCGCAGGACCGGCTCTGCGAAGGTGCCTGCACCCTTAACGACGGCCTCGGCGCGGTGACCATCGGCTCGGTCGAGAAATACATCACCGATACTGCACTTGATCAGGGCTGGCGCCCCGACCTCAGTGACGTCAAATCCACCGGGAAGAAAGTCGCCATCGTTGGCGCTGGTCCAGCCGGCCTGGGATGCGCCGACATCCTGATCCGTAACGGTGTCGACGCAGTAGTCTACGACCGTTACGACGAAATCGGCGGACTACTGATGTTTGGTATTCCCGGATTCAAGCTCGACAAACACATCGTTACCCGTCGCCGCAAACTGCTGGAAGAGATGGGGGTGACCTTTAAGCTCAACACTGAGGTAGGTCGTGACATCTCCATGGAGCAACTGTTAGCGGACAACGATGCGGTCTTTCTCGGCATGGGAACCTACAAATTTGTTGATGGCGGCTTCCCCGGCGAATCGCTTCCGGGCGTCTACCCAGCACTGCCCTACCTGATTGGCAATACCCGCCATCAACTCGGAATGGCTGCCGGCGATGCGCCGTTTGTCGACCTGAGTAACAAGCGGGTATTGGTCCTGGGCGGTGGCGACACCGCAATGGACTGTAATCGTACGGCGATCCGTCAGGGTGCTACCAGCGTCTCCTGTGTTTATCGTCGTGACGAGGAAAATATGCCCGGTTCCCGCGCGGAGCTGGTCAACGCCCGTGAAGAGGGGGTCGAATTCCTCTGGAACCGTCAACCGCTGGAGGTCGTAGGAGATCAGAAAGTCGAAGGACTGAAAGTGGTTCGTACTGAACTGGGTCCCGCCGACGCCAATGGCCGGCGCACACCCCAACCGGTGCCAGGCAGCGAAGAGGTAATCCCTGCCGATGCGGTACTGGTGGCCTTTGGTTTTCGTCCCAATCCACCACACTGGTTGGAACAGTTCGGCGTTGAGTTCCACGACGATGGCCGTATCAAGGTAGCGGCAACTGGCAGTGTCGGCCGTACCAGCAATCCGAAAATATACGCTGGTGGTGACATGTCCCGCGGTTCAGACCTGGTGGTTACTGCAGTTTATGATGGCCGTAATGCCGCCTACGCGTTTCTCGATGACATGGATCTGTAGCGGTTGGCTGAATTGCAAAATGACCGGCTACTGAGAGCAATCCGCCGCCAACCAGTTGATCGCACACCGATCTGGTTCATGCGCCAGGCAGGACGCTACCTGCCGGAGTACCGGGCTACGCGGGCGAAAGCGGGCGATTTCATCACCCTGATGTCGACGCCTGATCTGGCCACCGAAGTCACCCTGCAACCACTCAACCGCTATCCACTGGATGCGGCAATACTGTTTTCCGACATCCTGACCGTACCCGACGCCATGGGCCTGGGACTCTATTTCGCCGAAGGAGAAGGCCCTAAATTCAGCCACCCACTACGTGACGAACAAGCCTGCCGGACGCTTAATACCCCAAACATCAGCGACAGCCTGGATTATGTCTACCAGGCGGTGGCGTCGATCAAGCGGGAGCTTAACGGTCGTGTACCGCTAATCGGGTTCTGTGGCAGCCCCTGGACCCTGCTCACCTATATGGTTGAAGGGGGAGCGAGCAAGGATTACCTGCATACCAAACAGCTGATCTACAATCGCCCTGATCTCGCCAACGAGGTACTGGAAAAGATTACCGCTGCGCTGATCGAGTACCTCTGCAACCAGATTGAGGCCGGGGCCGATACGGTGATGATATTCGACTCCTGGGGCGGGGTGTTATCGACACCGGCGTACCAGACCTTCTCACTGCATCCGATGCGCCGCATCGTTGAAGGTCTCTCTGCACGACATCCCCAAACTCCGGTCACCCTGTTCAGCAAAGGTGGGGGTCAATGGCTGGGGCAAATCGCCGACAGTGGCTGCCAGATGGTGGGGCTCGACTGGCAAACTGATATTGCGCTGGCGCGAAAAACCGTCGGCGACCGCGTTGCCCTGCAGGGCAATATGGACCCGACCATCCTTTACGCCAAACCCGAAGTTATTACCCAGGAGGTTGAGCGTATCCTCGGTGGCTACGGCCACGGCAGTGGTCATGTGTTCAATCTCGGTCACGGCATCACCCCGGGCGTTGATCCGGAGCATGTCGCAGCGATGATCGAAGCAGTGCAGCAAATCAGCCCTCAATACCACCGCTGAGCCTGCCGTTGAGCGGCGCTATTTCCATCCATAGCACGCACACAGAAGCACCATAACCGCCATGAACACCATTGCCCGGGTTGCCCTTGATGTCCCGCTGAGGTCACTTTACGACTACCTTTGCGATAGTGATACAGCGGTTGGCTGCCGGGTCAGGGTACCTTTTGGCCGTAGCACCAGAATTGGCCTGGTCACCGCGCTGGCCGACCAGAGCGAGCTGCCGGCGGATAAACTCAAACGGGTCATCTCGGTACTCGATCAACAGCCACTGATTAACGCCGAACTCGCCACCCTGTTGAATTGGGCCAGCCGTTACTATCACCACCCGGTTGGCGAGGTCTGGTTCAGCGCCCTGCCTGGCCGCTTGCGCCAGGGCGAAGCGGCAACGCTGCAACCGCAGGAACGCTGGCGGTTGACCAGCCTCGGCAAAAACAGCCCTCCGGCGCCACGCGCCGCCAGACAGCTGGCGCTATGGAAATCTCTACAGCAGGCCGCGTGCAGCGCCCGGCAACTCGACGAACAGTTCGAACAGTGGCGGCCGGCAATGCGCGAGCTGCGCAAGAAAGAACTGGTTGAAATAGAACACCATTTTGACGACTGGTCAGGCCCTGGTGATGAGAGCCCGCTGACTCTCAACGCCGAACAGCAACGAGCGGTCGAACACATCAGCGCTTCGCTCGGCCAGTTTGGCTGTTTCCTGCTCGAAGGCGTCACCGGTAGCGGCAAAACTGAAGTCTATCTGCAACTCAGCAAACAGCTCATCAACGCCGGCAAACAGGTATTGCTACTGGTACCGGAAATTGGTCTCACCAGCCAGACAGTAAACCGGTTTCGCAACCGCTTTGACTGTCCCGTTGTCCTGCTCCACTCTGGACTTTCAGAGCTGCAGCGACAAAACGGCTGGCTGCTGGCGGCGAGCGGAGATGCCAAGATTGTCATCGGCACCCGCTCAGCACTATTCACGCCCTTGCGCAACGCGGGAATGATTATCGTCGACGAGGAGCATGACAGCTCTTACAAACAGCAGGAGGGGTTTCGCTATAACGCCCGTGACCTCGCCGCAGTTCGCGCCCGCGAACTCAGGGTCCCCCTGCTACTCGGCAGTGCAACGCCGACACTGGAATCATTTCACGCCGCCAGTGGCAACCAGTTTCACCACCTGGTGCTAGCCAAGCGAGCGGGCGGGCAATCAATGCCCCAACTACGGGTGGTAGACGCCCGCCATCAACGAACCCAGGGACTGCTCTGCGCGGCGCTTCGTGAACGGGTTGAAGAACAGCTCCAGTTGAACCAGCAGGTGCTGCTGTTTCTAAACCGTCGTGGCTATGCGCCGGTGTTGATCTGCGATGACTGCGGCACCCTGATTGAATGCGAGCGCTGCGACAGCGCCTTCACCTATCACCAGCAGCGCAATCTGCTCGCCTGCCACCACTGCGGTAACGAGCGGCCTGTCCCGAGACACTGCCCCGACTGTAACCAGGGCACTCTGATAACTCTCGGTGCCGGTACCGAGCGGGTCGAGGAGACACTGGCGGAGCTGTTCCCCGACTATCCGGTGCTACGCATTGATCGTGACTCTACACGCCGCAAAGGGGCCTTTGATGAACAGCTGAAACAGATCAATTCCGGCGAAGCGCGTCTGCTGCTTGGCACCCAGATGCTCGCCAAGGGACACCATTTTCCCCAGGTCACCCTGGTCGGGATTCTCGACAGTGACCAGTCACTGTTCGCCACTGACTTTCGCGCCATCGAAAAACTTACCCAGCTGATCTATCAGGTTGCCGGCCGTTGCGGGCGTGGCGAACAACCCGGCGAGGTAGTGATTCAGACCCACCAGCCGCACCACCCCTTGTGGAATCAGCTGCTCACCAGCAGTTACAGCGACCTCGTGCCCGAGTTGCTTGCCGAACGCCAGCTCACCGCGTTTCCACCCTACAGCTACCTGGCGTTGATTCGCGCTGAAGCACCGAGTCAGGAAACCGCGACCCAGGCACTTGGCCAGCTGGTGGAAACAGTGCCAACAATACCGAATGTAGAGTGGTGGGGCCCGGTACGCGCCCCGAAACCAAAACGGGCCGGCCAGTTCCGGGCACAGTTACTGCTACAGAGCCAGTCACGCTCGAGGCTACACGAACAGTTGGAGCAGGCTATCAACCTGCTTGAATCACCCGCCATGCGCAAAATCCGCTGGTCGGTAGATGTCGACCCGATTGATCTCTATTAACCAGGCTATTCGCCTCATCGAGAACATTAAGCGATACCCTAAACCCGCTTCTGGCTCATCACCGCGCTGATCAACGGCCTGTCACTCAATTAATACCAGCAGCCCAGCTCTACTGACACTCCCGCCTCTAAATTGACGGCTGGCTAAGGGCAAGGGGACTTCGTCGTCTTCAACAAAGTCCCCTTGCCTTCATCTCAAAAGATGAAAACCTAACCAATCGCAGTCGTCGCGTGCCGCCTCTTGCAACACATCATCACGATAATTATCAACAGAATCAGTAGTGCAATAATCAGATACAGGAGCCAGACAATCGATTGTTTTTCAGGCTCATCGTCCCCGCAAGGCTCGCATTCCGGGTCGACCGGCGGCTGGTCTTCGGGGGTTGTCTCCACATCTCTTGGATCATGCACGCTCGCTGACACGAGGACCTCCCGCACAAACCTTTTGCTACGAAAGTCCTCATTGCGAACATGGCCATCCTCTCCTAACCGCCAGTTCTCGATGTCCGCCTTAACCAGGAAGCCGTAGGCTCCTTTTTGTGCGGTATTGGAAAACACCCCGGTGTATATGCCGTCCCGCGCCATATCATCGCCGTGCCCGGCCGCGTCTCGCCCGGTATCAACGAGTTCAACGGTTTGCCTGGAACCATCCGGAAGCGTCACCTCGGCGGTTAAATTTTGCGTTTGGTTGGTAATGGGACCACCAAAACTTTTCGCCACCGCGTAGATATACATTTCCTCGTTCGGTGCGATGCTGTTGTGCCGCAAGTAAGCCTTAAAGTCATTGATACGATTATGGGTGTAGGCCCTGGCAACAAAATCACTCTCGGACCTTCCACTCGGGTCGATCACCATTTGCCACTCGCCTGCTTTTGGATTGGGAAGGCGAACATGCATCCCCTGCGGAATCGGCGTTGTTTGATGGGTGACGCCGTCCGGGTCAACAACGATCATCGACACCTTGGTGGACGAATCCTGCCAAAGCAGACTAAAACTGACAGACTGCGACCCCTCGTCAACAAAGATGCTGACCGGGTTGTACTGCTGGTCGGAAGCAAAATTCCCATACAATGAACTTATTGCCTGATACCCGGTAATACGCTCGTGGAAATCGACAAAAACTTCCGGCATCCGCGCCGCATCTGCCGAATCCGAATAAAACCCATTGGTACCGGCGCCGATCTCCGCACACTGAGACTGCAGGCCAAGATCACCGCCCGTACAGGTGACGTATACCGGAATCCCCGATGCCAACAGATCATCGATCTTGGCCTGTAGATCGGCATCCGCGGTCGCCTGGGGAGAGGGTCGATTATTGAGACCATCAGTCATCAGCACGATATAAGTGTTGGCAGTCACTCCACCAGCAGCAACAATCATATCCTTGGCTTTTTGCAGGCCATCCCCAATATTGGTCCAGCCACCTGGCGACAAACCACTGACCTCGTTGTTCCAGGCGGCCCGGTTTGCGACCAAAGGCGCAATGGCAAGGCCTGAATGTCCATCTGCAGGATTGGCGGTGTCAGAGTAGGAGACAATGCCCAGCTCCGTACCATTTTCTGCCGTCGCAATGAAATCTCCAGCCGCGACCTGTAACCGCTGCATACGGCTTGGCGATTCGTTATTCATACTGCCCGACTCATCCAGCACCAGCACCACGCGTACGTTATTGGCAGTAATGACAAAATTGGGGGGATTGACCACCGCACCGTTAGCCTCCGGATCCGGTGCGCCGACCGGCTTCAAAAAGGTGCTGGGCCATGCCCAAACAAGTTGGTCCCAAACCGAACGATTATTTCGACAGGAAGACTGCTCAGTCACATTGGTTGGATCATGGTCGCCCCCAGAAACATCGGTCAGATCCCCTGGATTGCCCTGCCCCCAGCACAGTTCCGTGCCGTTACCATCCATTAATCCGGTATTGACCCCGGAAGCGGGAACCGGACAGGAGGCTCCACCATTTAGAGCTCCGCAACCGGCGACACGACTCTCGTATTCATCCCTCGCATCAAACACCAGATGACTAAACTCATGGGCAAGAATGGCTCCCTGGTTGGCCGGATCATTGATGTAGTTGATCGACACGTTCATCGTACCGCCGGTGCGGTAGTGGCCAGAGTTTGCGTTCCACCAGGTGTCATTGGTGCTCGGCTGGACCACCAGATCTGCCTGCGCGCTACTGATCGCATCGTTGTGAATAGTAACGGTACCGATTTCTGCCTGCCCGTCCGTTACGTCAAACAACACCGCAGACATGCTGGTAATCAACGTTTGAATGGAGGTCAACTGGGCACTACTGGCGTTAAACATGACCGCCACCGTGAAATTGAACACATTACGGTCTGCACAGGCCGATCCGGGGCATTCCGAATCCTGCTTGCAATAAGCTCCAGCATTGGTCCCCGCCAGGCAGATACGGCGAAACACCGGCGCAGGCCGGTTCTCGATTTCCCCCAACGTACTGGCTGCATGCGTTGCCCCTACCTCGGTGGACAATGCACTAATCAACACCATCCACAGACATAACCAAACAATTTTTATGCGCCCACAAGCTAATGTTCCGGTCCACATTACATATTCCCCTGATTAAAATTTTTATTGAGTCTCTTAGAAGCCATCCCGCATTCCGTGGGCGGCTCACCGCCCACGGAACCGGATGGCACAGCAGTCTCTAACTACCCGTGGGTGGACACGGCGGGCATTTTTCAATGGCGATGGCGTCAATATCCTGATCGGAATAGACCCAATGCCGTCCGTTGCGCACGTACGACCACGCACGTAACCTGAGTGCAAACGCACAGGTAGTGGTTAGCCCAGAGAGCAGCGGTGCGCCAGAAACCGTGACGTTGTAGCTTCCTGGCAAGCCGTTGTTGGATCTTACCGGCGGTGTCAGCAACTGCTCGGACCCGACCCCTTTGGTGTACCAAAGGTTGTAACCGAGCAAGCGGTTATTCTCCTGCGACACACTGATATCGATATCCAGTGGAGGAACCGCACTCCAGGGAATCACCCCGCAGTCATTGACCACGCCTGGTACCGATATTTCTGCCACCGGGCGCTTGTTGTCGAGCGTGATGACCAAGTCACAATGATCTGTCATCGGCGGTAGCGGAGAAGGAACACTTCCGTTGCCGGTTCCCGCGCCATTACGGTAATCCACGATGCCGCTGGATGAATCTAGTTTATTACCGTTCTGGTCAAATACTTCCAGCCGCAAAATGTAGGTTCCAGTATCGGCCTCGGCCAGCCAGCTATGCCAGGTCCCAATTCTGTCCGGGTTATACCAGTAGTAGTCTTCAAAATTGCGCGGCTCATACAAACTCGGCTCGCCATTAATCAGATAGGGCCCGAGCTTATGACTCTGGCCATTGAGCGTCGCCTTATCTACCCGCGTATCGTTTAAATCGATATCGATGTACTTGAAGTCTGCATCGCTGCTGCCTTGAGGAGCGTAAGAGAGCCTGTAGTAATAATAGGGAGTGGCTCCGCCCTCGCCCGAATCACTCCGGGTAAGGTCGTCGCCAAACTGGCCGTAGATAAACAGCGAATGACCATAAGCAACGTTACTCAGCGTTGAGTTGTTGTATAGCCCACTGGACTGATTGATCTGAAAGACCTCATCATCACCGATACGGGTGAAAAACACCGGGGACCCTTCAAGGTCATAGCACTGCCCGCCACCGCAGACGATGTCCTCATCGTCCAGAAACAGGTCTATGTGAGTATTGCTGGTATTCCAGCGGGTGTTGCTGTAGGGGTCCATGTAAATTACGGTTTCGACCCCGTTAATGATTTGCGTCACCCTGATGATGATGTCCGGCGTAGGGTCGTAGCGGAATCTGCCCCGCCGGATGTGAAAAGGCCACCAGTTGAAACAACAGTTGAAATAGCCATCGCAGTCAGTGGTGGTCTCACATACCAGCTGCCGACTGTAAAAACAGTGTTGCAATAGCTGCCAGGGTGCCTGGCGGGAAGTCAGGGTCAATTGTTCAGACAAGCTGGAGGCAGCGATTTGCGCGGATGCCTGTTCTGAAACCAACTGACGAGTCTGCAGGCTTTCCATCGGAGCAAGATCAGCATTAACCTCCTCGCGACGCAAGAGATCTTGGCTCAGGGCAAGCCTGTTGGTGCTCAATCCGCCGGCCAAACTTCCGGCTTCAAACACAGGGGGCGGATCAGGAAATGGCGGTCGGGGGAACGGGATTTTTTCAAGTAACTCGGGGATTCGCAATACCGGCCATTCCGGATTCAGTTCCGGTAATCTCGGCAACAACGGATGAAAACAGGCTTCACGATCGACATCAAACACCTCTACCTTGAGATAAGGTACAGGGCAGATATCGGTACCCAACTCGGTTGTTGTGACCTTGCGGATGTGCCCACTCACACAGATGCGCCGAGGGAACCAGGGATGCCATATTCGAGCGGGTATAACCGCTTCTAACTCCAGCTGAAACTGCTGTCCACTTTGCCGCCAGTCTTCCACCGAGAACTTTGTCGTAAAAGCACTCGATTGACGAATTGATTTTTCCTGCCCCTGCGGTCCTACCACCAGCGAAATGGGGACGGGACGGGAAAGATTCGCCTGAGCAGAAAACTTGCCGGCTTCGTCGATGTCTGCACTGCCAATCAGCTTTCCGGCGCGATCGAAAACGTAGGCCGCTAACGCCGGCGGCTTATCGTTTTGGTCAGCATCCTCCAGCCGAATGCGGCCACTAACCTGAAATTTACCCCGCTTTGTTCCCGCTTCGGACCTTCTTGCGGACCTTCTTTCTGGTGTTTTCATAATTCCTCCGTTGGTTATCGTTTCCTCACCTTGCTACAGAAATGACCTGTGCAACGCTTGCTGGACAGACATAAAACTTGCCACCGGGGATTCCTTATCAGTGTGAAACACCTCAGAAAACACCTGGTTCTTGAGAGCACCGCTGAAGAGCACCACAAAGAAACCCGACCTGGCTCGCCATACCAAAGCTTAAAACGTGCCAAAAGATAAATAGCTTATAAAACCGCTACTTACATAGAAACAATAACCAGAAGAAATAGAAATTTGTCGCTGAACAGCGACAAGATAAATTGAACAGCGACAAAACCCGCTAGCTGACGGGGTTTTTGCGTGTCGCTAAAAAGCAACAGCTACCTAGCTGCGTTCCACCCCAGACTTAAACGAGTGATTATTCAGATGGTGGCGCCTCATTAGTCGATAGAACTCAGTGCGGTTTCGATGTGCCAACTGGGCGGCTCGGGCAACGTTACCTTCTGCAACCTTTAACACGCGCAGAAGATAACGACGTTCAAATTCCTGTCGCGCATCCGCCAGCGGTAGCAGGTCATTAACCTCGCCCTGTAATGCCGCAGTAACCAGATCGGCAGAGACAACCGGGCCGGTCGTCAGGGCTACGACCTGCTCCACAACATTATGTAGCTGACGCACGTTTCCCGGCCAGGTCGCAAGCACCAGCAATTCCAGTGCTTCCGCGGAAAAACTGTTCACCTGCCGCTGCTCCTTAAGCGCAATTTCCTGCAGAAAATGCCGGGCCAATAACCTGATATCTTCGGGGCGCTCTCGCAGCGGCGGGATCTCAAGTGTTACGGTATTGATTCGATAGAGAAGATCGCTCCGGAATCCCTGTGTCTCTACCAGTTTATTTACCGGTTGGTGTGTCGCTGATATTAATCGGATGTTTACCGGCACCGGCACAGTGCCGCCTACCGGCGTAATCTGTCGCTCCTCCAACGCACGCAAGAGCCGAGGCTGAAAGTGCACCGGCATGTCACCGATTTCATCGAGGAAAAGCGTTCCGCCGTCCGCCGCTCGAAATAGACCCGGCCGGTCTTTGATGGCGCCGGTAAAAGCGCCACGCAGGTGGCCAAATAGCTCTGATTCCAGAACGCCCTCAGGGAGCGCAGCACAGTTCAGAGCAACAAATGGCCCGGAAGCCCGCGTACTTTGTTTATGGACTGCTCTGGCGAAAAGCTCTTTCCCGGTACCACTTTCACCATGGAACAAGATATTGGAATGCGTGTTGGCAACCAGCCGCAACTTGCTCAATAACTGTAGCATCCGTGGGTTTTCGGTAACGATGCCGTGCTGTTCTGAACAAGCAGCATCAGCATTAGCGACACCTGCACCAAGGTCCACTGCCTTGCTAACCACTTCCAGTAAATGGCGGCTATCAAAAGGTTTGGTGAGAAAACTAAACACCCCATTCTGAGTCGCTTCCACCGCCTCAGGAATGGAACCGTGAGCGGTAAGAATAATCACTGGTAGCGTGGGGTACATCACTCGCACTCGCGAGAACAGCGCCATCCCATCCATGGCATCCATGCGCAAGTCGGTGATCATTAGCGAGGGACGCGTCTGCTCCAGAAGCGCCAGCGCGCCAAAACCATTTTTCTGCGTTTGCACAGAATAGCCAGCGGAGGTGAGGCGCATGGACAACAGTTCGAGTAAACCCTCATCGTCATCAACGAGCAGGATGGAACCAGAACTTTTCAGCCGCCGTTGGGCAGTTACTTCATGGGCCATAATTGCTGCTCCAACCGTTCATCAATGCGCTTTAACGCGGTAATCCGCTGCTCCAGTTGCGAGATCCGTTCCCGGAGCTGATTATTTTCGCGGAGGAGTTGCTGAGACCAACTATTTTTTTGTTCCACCGCCTCAAGCGTGAGAGACAGGTCTCTCAGCGCTAGCGCTAACCCCGCCTCCGCTCTTCCGGGCGACCAGCGGGAGGCCTTAAAAGCCGCGGCGTCGGAACGCGCCAGTTCACTCAATGCAGCTTTTAATCGGGAACATTCCGTCGGCGACAGCTGCAATTTGCTTAGCGCCGGACTACTAATCAACCCATATTCAGCCAACAACTCCCTCGTATTACATGGTGTCGAAACAACGCTAAACTGAGCGCACCCGCTGGCTATCAGGGCCAACAGAACCAACACCAGATAATTCAATGGAATTCACTCCCGTCGCGCGCATCTACCGGGAGTTTTAGCTGTAAATGCGCGCCGCGCGGGCTATCACAGACCACCACATCCCCCCCGTGAATCCGCGCATAACTGCGTGCTATCGAAAGCCCCAGCCCACTTCCGGTGATACAGTCAGTCGGCTGGACGGTAGTTTGATGAAAGGGTTCAAACACGGTCTCTTTGTTCTGGGTGGAAATACCGGGTCCCTGATCAATGACATCCACCTCAAAACCCTGCTCGCAACTGGACAGAATCACCCGCACACTGCCACCAACAGGTGAATACCTGATCGCATTGTCCACCAGGTTACCGGCCACAATTTTTATCTTTTCCCGATCTCCAAAAAAAGGGGCATCAACAAACTCTCTGACCACCGTCAAATTTTTTGTCTCCATCACCAGAAAATGGTCCTTAATCACCTCATCAACTACCTCGTTCAGGGCAAAATTCTCTGGCCGTAAAGTCAGTTTTTCATTAGCCAGACGTTGCGTTTCCACCAGATCATGTATGCCCTGTTGCAGTCGTGATACGTTATCCTCAAGAATAGCGACAACTCGGTATTGATCATCGCTAAGCGCCCCGGTAACACCGTCTGACAACAGGGCCGTTCCCTCTCGCATAGCTGACAAAGGCGTTTTAAGCTCATGGGATACGTGTGTTAGAAAAGTAGTCTGTTGTCCTTCCAGAGCCTGTAGCCGCTGGCGGAGCCACTCCAACTCTGCCCCGATTGCAACGATCTCCCGCGGCCCTTTCAGGGTGACCGGGTCATCATAATCACCCAGTCCCAATTGCTGGACAGCATCGGACAACCTGCGAGCATGGCGATTCAGTAACCTTGAGAACCAAACAGTTGTAACGACAACCACCAGAACAGTAAGCACAACCACAATCACCACCCACTGCCGCAAAGATGCGGCCTCTTCGCTAAGGTACGTGTTTCTTTGATCGATTAAGCGGACACTCTCCACCCGACATTCGGTTAACGCCTTGTTTACCCGGGTAAAACCATCAATCACAGTAGCTATCCCTGCACTGCCCCCCCGCGCATGACCAAACTGCGCCATCACTTCCTCTTCAGTATCGGCAAGCTCATCAAAATGACTTTTGATGGGGGCAACCAATGTCAATTCGGCTAATCTCAGAATAACCAGCCGGAACGCTTCATGATGCCTAGTAACCCGATCAAAGAAGTCATCTGAACGCATTACCTCGTACTGCCTGGTTGAACGCTCCATCTCCCTTGTCAATAGTGAGAGCTCCTGTAGACCACGAGTTAAAGCGACCGCCTGTGCGGTACTCTGACGGCTATACTCTGCGAAATTGCTCAGGCGCGAACTGACAATAAACAATGAAATCAAAAGTGGCAGAGTGACAGCCACCAACCCGAATGCCAAGATTCTCGGCAACGAACTGATAAGAGCGGGGGGAACAAACAGCATAACCTCTAGAATCCACTAGTTATTTGATGCCCGACCAAGAAATCTAACGCCAATATATTACCTTTATTTCAAGCCTATAAAACTGAGCCACGCCAATAGTTCCTGAAGCGCTCTGACCTGCGCCCTGATTTCCGTACCGGGCTGAACTTAGTAGAGTCGGTTTTC
>OBIY01000598.1_pt1 | contig 13383 bp, 12 predicted proteins | sample 1519841 | NCBI WGS metagenome assembly OBIY01 (sample SAMN03019774, study PRJEB22545) | beach sand metagenome | biome: beach; feature: sea beach; material: beach sand | place: USA: Municipal Pensacola Beach, FL | collected 2010-07-30 | depth 30-40 cm m
GTGGGTTTGTTGTAATAGGGGAAAATATTATCGGAATCAAGGAGGCCACGGGTGACATCGGTCGTGCCGAGGCGATTATTGCCGGCTGCGATGATAGCTTTGCCGTTTATTCCGGTGATGACGCCACCGCGGTGGAATTGATGCTCAGCGGCGGTAAGGGCAATATTTCCGTTACGGCGAATGTGGCGCCGGCGAAAATGCATGAATTATGTGTCGCTGCCATCGCGGGTGACGCGGATAAAGCGCGGGCGCTGAATAAAGCCTTGGCTCTCGTCCATGACAAGTTATTCGTTGAAGCCAACCCCATACCGGTGAAGTGGGCGCTGGCGGAAATGGGGCTGATTGCCCATGATGCCATTCGCCTGCCACTGACCCCTTTGTCCGCCAGTTGGCATGGTGAGTTACGGGGCGCACTGAGTGATTGCGGAGTACTCTGAGGCTTGCGCTTGCAGGGTCAAAAAATATTCCATGTTTGGGACAATCAGCATAAACCGGTCTAAATGATGACTAAAAACAGTGTTCTTGTAGTGATCCTGGTACTTGCCAGTCTGCTTTTTAGCGGTTGTGGCATGTTCGATGACGACGGTATTTTCCGCAATAAGTCACGGGACTATCTGATGGCGGAAGAAGCGCCTTATATCGAAGTACCTGAAGGCCTGGATGGTGGCGCCGTGGGGGAGCTTTATCGCGTACCGGCAATACCCGAAACAAGCGTGCTGGAAGAACTTGAAGGCACGCCCCGGCCCCAGGTGCTTTCCACCAATGTGCTGGAGGAAGTGGTGAAAATCCAGAGTCTGCCCAGTGGCCGCTGGATTCTGATTAACCGCATCCCCGGGGAAGTCTGGCCCCGTGTACGTAGCATCCTGAGTCGTAACGGTGTGCCCACTGCGCGCGCCGATGCCGGCCAGGGTTTGCTCGAAACCGTATGGTTGGAGTTTGACGACGACCCGGCCAACCATCATCGCTATCGTTTCAGCATCACCCAGGGTGTACAGCCAAAAAGCACCGAGATTTCCGTGTTGCATATGGCCATGACCAAGGAGGGGGACATACCGCCCTGGCCAGCGACATCGTTCGATGAGGAACGGGAAAAAACCATGTTGAATGTGCTGGCCAGTGAACTGGCTGGTGACCAGTCGAGCGGCACGGTTTCCATGTTGGCCCAACAGATCGGTGGGGAATCAAAGGTGGATATTGTGACCCCGACGGGCCAGGCGCCTTACCTTTTACTACGACTCGATTATGATCGTTCCTGGGCTTCGGTTGGATACTCGGTAAGCAGGGAGCATTTCCAGGTCCTCGATCAGGATCGCAGCGCTGGTGTGTTTTATGTCCACCAACAACGTGATGAGGCGGAGGACAAGCCCGGTTTTATTCGCCGCATGCTAGGCGCCGAGGTGGAAGAAACTCAACCCAAGACGGATTTTCAGGTGCTGTTGATACGCGGTGATCATGGTATCGAGGTGAGAGTTTACGATGCCCAGAAAGCGGATCTCGCCCGTAGCGAGGCCGTGCGTCTGCTGAAAAAAATTCGCGCCAATCTATCCTGACTGGCGGCTGCTAACGTGCGTCTGCTGTCCCTGGGGAGTGGTAGTAAAGGCAACGCAACACTGGTTGAATCAGCCGATACCTGCCTGCTCATCGATTGCGGTTTTTCACTGGTTGAGTTGACACGTCGCATGGCTGCGGTGGGTCGGCACCCAGACCAGTTAACGGCGGTTCTGGTCACCCATGAACACAGTGACCACTGCCGGGGCGTGGCAGTGCTGGGCCGGCGTTACCCACTGCCGTTGTATATGACTTCCGGTACCGCGAGAGCGGCGGAGCTGGGGGATCAGGCTTGCCTCCAGGTGATCGACAGTCACCGCGACTTTGAGGTGGGCGGAATTGCCGTGACGCCGGTTCCGGTGCCGCACGACGCCCGGGAGCCGGTACAATTTGTATTTCGTCGTCAGCGAAAAACCCTCGGTGTATTGACCGACCTGGGCAGTGTCACAGCTCATGTGGTGGAATCCTATAAAGACTGTGATGGTTTATTGTTGGAAGCTAATCACGATTTGGAGATGTTGGCTCAGGGGCCTTACCCCTATGTTCTGAAGCAGCGTGTAGGCAGCGACTGGGGGCATTTAAATAACGGTCAGGCCGCCCGTTTGCTGGATGCCGTGGGCGTGGAACGCTTGCAGGGTATTGTCATTGGGCACATGAGTGAACAGAATAACCGGTTGGATCAGGTCAGGGCTGAAGTTGAACCTTTGCTGGAAGTCGTGCCAGCGGTGCAGTACGCCGAGCAGGGCACTCCCGGCGACTGGTTGAGTGTCGAATAGATCGACTTGGGGGCGTGAAATGTTTTTGGCCAGGTGTTTGCACTAAATCTGACTGAACAGTGGCTAGTGTGAAGGTTTTCAAAGGGAAGTTATGGCAAGGGATGTATGCGCGGGTTTGCTGGTAGACAATCTGCCGGCGTGTTAAGCGCTGATAAACCAATCAGCGATAGGCAAAATCGGGAAACTATCTTTATGAACAAGCAAGAAGAATTGTATCGCGGCAAAGCCAAGTCGGTTTATCTCACCGATGATCCGGACTTGCTGATACTGCATTTTCGTAACGATACCTCGGCATTCGATGGCAAAAAAATCGAACAGCTTGACCGTAAGGGCATGGTCAATAATAAATTCAATGCCTTCATCATGGAGAAATTGGCGGATGCCGGTATTCCCACACACTTTAAGTCCCTGCTCAATGATCAGGAATCGGCGGTGCTCAAACTGGATATGTTCCCCATCGAGTGCGTAGTCAGAAACATCGCCGCTGGCAGCATCTGCAAGCGTCTGGGTGTGGAAGAGGGCATTGACCTGCAACCGCCCACCTTCGAGTTCTTCCTCAAGGATGATGAGCGTGGCGATCCCATGATCAATGAATACCATATTCAGTCTTTTGGCTGGGCCGAGCCAGAGCATATAGCCAAAATGAAAGAGCTCACCTTTGCCGTGAATGATGTGCTCAAGGCGCTGTTTCTTACCGGCAATATGCTGCTGGTGGACTACAAACTGGAGTTTGGTTTGTTCAAGGGGGCGGTGGTGTTGGGGGATGAATTTACCCCCGACGGTTGCCGGCTATGGGACGTGGATACTCGGGAAAAGCTGGACAAGGATCGATTTCGGCAGGATTTGGGGGATGTGGTGGAATCCTATGAGTTGGTTGGCCATCGACTGGGTTTGAAATTCGATTGATAAAAGAGAGGGCGTCGTGCTTGCGATATGCCCTTTTTTAGTGCTGGCCGCCTGGATAAAAGCGATTCTTGTCCACAGATTTGCCAAGTTAATAGGTTTAGTTCATATGGACTCTAGCAAAGCAGCCTAAGTTATTGATTTTTAAAAATCGTACCCGTAACTATATGAATTATAAAGGATTATTAATTTGACGAAAAAGTGACCATTTTGTTAAGAGTCCCAGTTAATGCGGCTTCCAGGCGGTTCTTAATAAGTTTCCCACAAAGTTATCCACAGAAACTGTTGATAAGCATTGTCAACCCTTTTTTGTCTATAAACGTTAATTTATGGAAGACAGTGTTCGGGCAGTATGAGTTGCTCAAGCCCGGTGCTGATATTGGCGGTGCTGTCGCAATCCAGCATCGAGCTGCCTTTGAGGTTGAGTTGTCTGAGCTGTTTCAGACCCGTGAGAGCTTCCACGCTGAGTATTTTGTTAAACGATAGGTCCAGCACAGTGATAGAAGTAAAAGCCTCGAGACCATCCAGTATCCGGATACCGGCATCGGGGCAGCGCAAGTCAGTGAGCTGGCTGAGTTGTTGGATTTTTCGGTTACGGATGGTTTCCGTTACACATTGGTTGAGTGCGGGATCTTTTAATGTGTAGTCAGCCAGTAGCGTTGGCGGTTCGTAAACCACGCGTTCATTGAAGGTAACCGTGTAACGAGCACAAGCTGAGCAGAGAATGGCTAAGAAGAGTATAAAGAGTGTTTGCTTCACAGGCGCGTTGTCCAGTATGGAGATACCGGGTGGCAGGATACCCCAGATCAACACCATAAGCAGTGATTTATGGGGCTGAGGGTTTTTCCCTGATATGCCGCGTTCGGGCAAAGTGCTTTCGAAAGGTTTAACGTTTTTTTGAGAACGCGGTAGGTTTTTAGAGAAGTAGGTGTTTTGAAATAGCCAGCTCGGGAAAGTGTAGAGAACGTGAGCAGTGTCTTATGGGAACACTACGCTCTTGGATAGAATATTCGTTGGTGTTCAAGCGGATGCTGTAACACGCGGTGAGAAAGCGCCGTGTACAGGGTTCGGGCTATTACTAGTGTCTTACCGATCTGGTGAGGAAGTCACGTGAAGGAGTGATCCATGAAAAAAGTACTGTTGAGTTTTTTTGTTTTAACGCTAACAGCCTGTATGTCGACAGACCCCTATACGGGGCAACAAAAAACCAGTAATACCGCTAAAGGTGCGGGTATTGGCGCACTTACGGGGGCTGTGATCGGAGCCGCAACATCCAGTAGTGATGATCGTAAAAAGGGTGCGTTGATCGGCGCGGCTGGTGGCGCCGCGATCGGTGGCGGTATTGGCTTTTATATGGATAAGCAGGAAGCTGCGTTGCGCGCCAAGCTCGAAGGTACCGGTGTCCGGGTGGTCAGGGAAGGCGATAATATCCGGCTGATCATGCCCGGCAATATTACTTTTGGAGTGGATCGTCATGAAGTCCGGCCGGAGTTTTATCCAACCCTTGAGTCCGTAGCTATCGTGCTCAAAGAGTTTAACAAAACCGCAATTCGTATCGCTGGGCACACGGATTCCAGTGGTAGCGACAGCTATAACCAGACCCTTTCCGAAAAGCGCGCCGCTAGTGTCGGGCAATATCTGAGTTCCCACGGTGTGTCCTATGGCAGAATTCAGGTGAGCGGTTATGGAGAGCGTTATCCCATTGCTAGCAATGACACCGAAGGTGGTCGCCAGGCCAACCGCCGTGTCGAGCTGGAGCTGGTGCCCCTGCAATAAGGCATAACAACCTCATCTCTCCAGTAATAAGTCGTCGGGCCGCAAGTGGCTGGCCGTGACTGAGTCAGAACTCGTCCTGCTGGCCTGCCCCGAGTGGCGCTACCCCGCCCAGGCTCTCGCTAAACGCCTGGGTATCGCCTGTCTGCAGACCCCCTCTGACATTTTTCCACCCCGGTATCTACTTTATGACAATGCCGGTTTGGCACTGATAGAACATCGAACCATCGGGCGCAAAGGCGCGGTTTCTTCCAGCCGCATCCGTTGTGATTTTGTCAGCGGCGCTGCCCGCCACCGCAGGCGTTATGGTGGTGGTACCGGGCAGGCGTTAGCGCGTGCGGTGGGTTTGTCGTCGGGCTTTAAGCCACTGGTCGCTGATCTGACCGCTGGTCTTGGGCGGGATGGCTTTGTTCTGGCAAGCCTGGGCGTCCGGGTTATCTGGCTCGAGCGCCACCCGATTGTAGCGGCCCTGTTGGCCGATGGTCTGGACAGGTTGCGCACTGCCGCCGCATTCGACCGGCAATCACGCGATGGTGGTGATCAGCATGAGCATGTGCTCGCTGAGATAGTTGCCCGCCTGAGTTTTTATGAGCAGGATGGCCGGGCCTGGCTTGAGGATGGCTGCCGCCGCGACACACCCGACGTGATTTATCTGGATCCTATGTTTCCAGGTCGGGACAAGAGCGCGGCGGTGAAAAAAGAGATGGCTGCCTTCCAGGAACTGGTGGGTGGCGATGATGACGCAGGGAAGTTATTAGACGCGGCCCTAAAGGTGGCCCGTTATCGGGTGGTGGTCAAGCGCCCACGGGGCGCGCTCTTTCTCGCTGAGCGCAAGCCGACATTCACGCTGGAGGGGAAAACCACGCGTTTCGACGTGTACAGCCTCGCAAAAATACCTCGCTGAAGGGGTTCTCGTAGACGGGGCGTTTCAACTCAGGTGAGCAGCAGTTTCTTCATAATGCCCAGATAAATTGCCGCCAGGCTATCCAGGTCGGCGATGCGTACATGCTCATTGATTTTGTGGATGCTTTCATTGACCGGGCCCAACTCCACCACCTGTCCGCCCAGTTTGGCGATAAAGCGACCATCCGAGGTGCCGCCGCCGGTGGACAGTTCGGTTTCCAGCCCACACTGTTCGCGAATGCTTGCGGCCACTGCTTTCACCAGGGAACCAGCGGAAGTTAAAAAGGGTTCGCCGCTGAGTTGCCAGTCCAGTTGATAGTTGAGTTGGTGCTGTTTAAGCACGCTTTCGACTTTGTCTCGCAGGGCGCCTGCCGTGTTTTCCGTGGAAAAGCGAAAGTTGAAATCGACCTTGACTTCACCGGGGATGACATTGGTAGCCCCCGTGCCCGCCTGGATATTCGATACCTGAAAGCTGGTGGCGGGGAAGTATTCGTTGCCCCGGTCCCACTCAGTGGCGGTTAGCTCCGCTAGCACCGGTGCGATGCGGTGAATGGGGTTGTCCGCCAATTGCGGATAGGCGATGTGACCCTGAATGCCATTTACAGTCAGGTGACCGTTGAGGGAGCCGCGGCGACCATTTTTCACCACATCACCCAGAGCCTGGCTGGACGAGGGTTCGCCAATGACGCACCAGTCGGGGGTGATGCCTTGATCCGCCAGCCAGTCGACCACGCGCACGGTGCCATCGATGGCGGGGCCTTCTTCATCGCTGGTGATTAAAAAGGCGATGCGACCGTTGTGTTCGGGATGCTGCTGAATAAAGGTTTCGGTCGCCGTCACCATGGCCGCGAGGGAACCCTTCATGTCCGCGGCGCCGCGGCCATAGAGATACTCACCCTCAATGTGTGGCTTAAAAGGGTCAGTATTCCAGTCCCTTAAATCCCCGGTCGGGACCACATCGGTGTGCCCGGCAAAACACAGAATTGGTCCTTCCTTGCCCCGAACCGCCCAGAAGTTATCCACTTCGCCAAAGGGCAGCCGGTGTATATCGAAGCCAAGGCTCTCCAGCCGGTTGATCATCAGGTCCTGGCAACCGTCGTCCTCGGGGCTGACCGAATGTCGCTGGATAAGCGCACAGGTCAGTTCGAGGGTGGAAGAAAGCTGTTCTGTCATTAGTCTGCTCGTGCCGAGCGCTAGTTAGTTGTGAGCGTGCAGGGCTTCGTTAAGCTCAACGGCGCTGCGGTTGGTCAGGCACTCCACGGTACCGCTCGCGGAGTTGCGGCGGAACAACAGATCCGAGCGTCCGGCCAGTTCGCGGGCCTTGATTTCGGTGACTTTGTTTTTCTGATCGTCCAGCATGGTGACCAGGGTGCCGGCGGTGATATAGAGTCCAGCTTCGACAGTGCAGCGGTCGCCCAGCGGTATACCGATACCGGCATTGGCTCCCAGGAGGCACTCCTTGCCCACGGAAATGACGATATTACCGCCCCCGGACAGCGTACCCATGGTCGAACTGCTGCCGCCCAGGTCGGAGCCCGCGCCGACGAAAACGCCTGCGGAAATACGGCCCTCGATCATGTTCGGGCCCTCGGCGCCGGCGTTAAAGTTAACAAAGCCCTCGTGCATGATTGTGGTGCCTTCGCCGATATAGGCGCCCAGACGCACCCGGGAGGTATCGGCGATTCTGACGCCGCCGGGCACCACGTAGTCGGTCATTTTCGGGAATTTATCCACGCAAGTGACTTCCAGCTGCCGGCCCTGGGTGCGCGCCGAGAACTGGCGCTGCGGCAGCTCGGCCAGGTCAATAGCGCCTTCATTGGTCCACGCGATATTGGGCAGCACCCCGAAGATGCCGTTAAGGCTGGTGCCGTGGGGTTTGACCAGCCGGTGGGAAATCAGGTGCAGCTTGAGGTAGGCGGCCGGGACGCTGGCGGGGTCGCTGTCGGCCCTCAGGGCGACGGCGACCGCCGGCTTACTCCCGCGTGCCAGTTGCCGAGCGATATCCGCCTGGGTCGATTCACCCTGCGCCGTGAGCGCCTCGGCGAGTTTTTCCAGCGTTGTGCTGTCCAGAGCGATACCGCCTTCGCCTTCATTGAGGTCGAGGACACTGCCCAGGGCGGTCGCCACTGCCTGGCTGGGGTTAAGCAGGGGCGCGGGGTAATAGACTTCCAGCCACTCGCCTTTACTGTTCTGGGTGCCGACGCCGAGCCCGACGCTGTATAAATCTGTCATTCGTTTTCCTCGTAAATCCGGTGAATACCGTTGCTTCTATTGAAAAATAGTTTCGTAATCTGCTGCTTTAAACCCGACTCTGACCAGGTTGTCGGTTTCCAGCACCGGGCGTTTTATCAGAGTCGGGTGTTCCAGCACTAACTCGACGACATTGTCTTCGTTCAAGCTATCCCGGCTTGTTTCCGGCAGTTGCTTCCAGGTAGTACTGCGCCGGTTAACCAGGCTTTGCCAGTCCAGTTGCTCCAGCCAGCGCTCGACCTGTTCCCTGGTCAGGCCGTCGCCGCGAAAGTCATGAAATCGATAGTCGATGGCGGCGTCTTCCAGCCAGCGTCGCGCTTTTTTTACCGTGTCGCAGTTTTTAATACCAAACAGGGTGGTCATGGGTACCTCGCCATTAAAATCGCCACCAAAAACCAGCGGCACAGAATAACAAACTCGCCGGTCGACTGGGTAGGGCGAGGGGCGGGGCTTCAGGCTTTTTGGGTGATAAACGGTTTTTTTCGCCGTGGGTAGCAGGTGGTGCAGATTTCACAGACCCGGCCGTCGCAACCGCGGGCGGTGCAGTATTCGCGACCGTAATAGATGATCTGCAAATGCAGATCGTTCCAGCTCTCACGGGGGAACAGGCGTTTGAGATCCTTCTCCGTCTGCGCCACGTTCTTGCCGGAAGTCAGACCCCAGCGTTGGGCCAGGCGGTGGATGTGGGTATCCACCGGAAAGGCCGGGTGGCCGAAGCCCTGGGACATCACCACGCTGGCGGTTTTATGGCCGACGCCGGGCAGGGTTTCCAGGGCCGCCATATCTTCCGGCACCTCGCCGTCATAGTCCGCCACCAGAATTTGGGACAGCCTGGCGATGGCTTTGGATTTTTGCGGCGACAGGCCGCAGGAGCGAATCAACTCCAGGATTTCCTCCACCGGAACCCGGGCCATATCGTGGGCATTATCAGCGCGGTCAAACAGCGCCGGGGTTACCATATTGACCCGTTCGTCGGTGCACTGGGCCGAGAGTAGCACGGCGACGAGCAGGGTGAAGGTATCCCTGTGATCCAGGGGGATGGGCGGCTCGGGGTAGAGTTGCTTGAGTTTGTCCTGGATGTAGGCAACCCGTTCGGCTTTCAGCATTTACAGGCTCTCTATCAATGCCTTGATGCGCTGGGCGCCCTCAACGCATTGCTCAAGGGGCGCCACCAGCGCCATGCGCACACGATTGTCGCCGGGGTTGCCCCCGCCAGTATCACGACTCAGATAGCTGCCGGGCACGACGCTCAGATGTTGCTCGGCAAATAACAGACGAGTGAATTCCGTATCGCTGGTGGGTGTTTTCGCCCACAGATAAAAGCCGGCGTCCGGTTGCTGGAGTTCCATACTCGAACCGAGGATGTCGATCACCGCCTGAAATTTGTCTCGATACAGCACCCGGTTAGCCCGTACATGGTCTTCATCCTCCCAGGCGGCAATGCTGGCCTGCTGGTGTTGTACCGGCATGGCGCAGCCGTGATAGGTGCGATAGAGAAGAAAGGGCTCCAGCAATCTGCTGTCGCCGGCGACAAAGCCAGAACGCAGGCCAGGCAGGTTGGAGCGCTTCGACAGGCTGTGAAACACCACGCAACGGCGGTAGTCCGTGCGCCCCATGCCGGCGCAGGCCTGGAGCAGGCCCACGGGCGGCTGATTTTCATCGGGATAGATTTCGGAATAGCACTCGTCACTGGCGATAATAAAATCATGGTGATCAGCCAGGTCTATCAGCGTCTGCAATGTTGCGAGGCTCAGTACCGCGCCAGTAGGATTGCCCGGGCTGCAAAGATATAACAATTGGCATCGCTCCCAGACAGCTTCCGGTACAGCATCGAAATCCGGCAAAAACCTGTTTTCCTCGGTGCAGTTGAGATAAACCGGCTCAGCGCCAGCCAGCAGGGCGGCGCCTTCGTAAATCTGATAGAAAGGATTTGGCATCAACACCGTCGGGCGTTCATCTACCTCGCTAGCGCCACGGTGGATCATCGCCTGGGCGAAGGCAAATAAAGCCTCCCGGGTGCCATTGACCGGCAGAACCTGGGTGTCCGGGTTGAGCATCTCCGGCAGTTTAAAACGTTGTTGCAACCACCTGGCGATACTTTTACGCAGAACCGGCAGACCCTTGGTGCCGGGGTAGGTGGACAGGTCGTCCAGGTGGGCCACCAGTGCCTGGCGGACAAACTCCGGCGCCGGGTGCCTGGGTTCGCCCACGGAGAGGTTGATATGGTCTAAACCCGGCGGTGGTTCGACTCCCCTTTTCAGGGTGCGGAGTTTTTCGAAGGGGTAGGGCTGGAGGCTCTGTAAATCCGGGTTCATGGTGTTTGACTACTGCCTGGGCGCTGACGAGCCGCCGGTATCCGCTGTTCGTGTATTGAGTAATTGGGGTGGGGCGCCGGAAGAGGTGTCGTCCAGGTTGCGGTTGTCCAGCTCGCGGCAAATGGATTGCTCGATTTCCCGGCAGAGGGCGGCATCGGTGATGGGGCGGTCCTGCTCGTCGGTGATATAGAAAACATCCTCAACCCGCTCTCCAAGGGTAGCGATTTTGGCGCTGTGCAGGTGCAGGTTGAAATGCAGAAAAATACGCCCCAGCTGAGCCAGCAGGCCGGGCCGATCCGGGGTGATGACTTCGAGGTAGCTGGTGTTTTCAGTGACGCTATTGTCGATACGCGCCGAAGTGCCAATGGTCATCTGTTTGAGCTGGCGGGGGGTACGCCTTTGCACGGCCCTGATTGCGTCGGGTGGAGATTTCAGCGCCTCGATTAGCGCGTCATGCACGCGTCGGGATTTTTCTGGGTTTTCGGCAAAGGGCTGGCCATTCTCATCGAGCACATAAAACACATCGAAGGTGTGCCGCTGGCGGCAGCCGGTATAAAGCTGCGCATCGACAATATTGATATAGACGCCGTCCAGGGCGGCGGCGGTGATGGGAAACACATCACTCATGCCCTTGGTGTGAATAAAAATCCGGGTAGCGCTGGTGTTCTCCACACCGGCATCTTCGATAACGACAAGAGGACCTTCCTCGTCGCGAGCGAGATAGGCGTTTTCGGTATGGCGGGCGATCACGGTGGCGCTTTCACGCAGGAAAATCTCATCATCCAGATCGGCCCACAAGCTATGGGCTGCGGCTTCGGGGATATTGCGTTCGGCCAGTATAGATAGCGCCTGTGCTCGAGTATTGTCGATCCATTCCTGACGATTGACCGGGTTTTCAAGTCCACGCTTAAGTGCCTCGCGGGTGGAGAAATACAGCTGACGCATCAGTGAGCCTTTCCAGCTGGTCCACAGGCTCGGATTGGTGGCGTTGATGTCGGCGATGGTCAGGGTAAACAGATAATCCAGATAGAGTTGATTGCCCACCAGCTCGGCAAACTTATAAATCACATCGGGATCGGATATGTCTTCTCGCTGAGAGACGCTGGACATGAGCAGATGATTTTCCACCAGCCATTTCAGCATGCGGATTTCCTGGTCGGTGAAGCCATGTTTCCGGGCGAATTGTTCAATCACCACGCCTCCAAGTTTGGAGTGATCGCCGCCGCGGCCTTTGGCGATGTCGTGAAACAGGCCCGCCACCAGCAGAATCTCCGGCTTCGGTAGGTTTTTCACCACGTGGGAAGCGACTGGAAAGGTTTGCGCCAGCTCCGGGTTGCCCAGACGACGGATATTGCGAACCACCAGAATCGAGTGGGCGTCTACCGGGTAGATGTGGAACAGGTCGTGCTGCATCTGGCCGACGATGCGATCGAATTCCGGCAGGTATTTGCCCAGCACGCCATAGCGGGTCATTCGCTGTAACTGGGAGGAGAGTTTGCCCTGGCAGCGGAACAGACGCATAAACAAGGCCCGGTTGGTTTCGTCCTCGCGGAAGGCCTCATCAATACGGTGGCGGTTTTCACGGATCTGGCGAATGGTTTCCGAGCGCACACCCTCAATGTCCGGGTTTTCCCCCAGTAGGACAAAAACTTCAAGCATCGCTGAAGGCTCGTCCTGGAACAGGGTGTCGCTGATGGCCTCGATATGTTTGTCGCAGACCTGGAAGCGTTCATTGAGTGTTCTGGTGGCCAGTCTGTGTCGGTCACTGAAGATCACTTCCGCCACGTATTGCATCAGCACGTCATTTTGTTCGTGCATGGCCAGCACGACGCGGTAGTAGCGCTGCATGAATTGCTCCACCGCGAGTCTTTCGTCGGTGTCCCGGTAGCCGAACAGTTCCGCCAGCTTGCGCTGGTGTTCGAAGGACAGTCGCTCCTCTGGACGCCCGGCGATCATGTGCAGGCCGTAGCGCACCCGCCAGAGAAACTCTTCGCCCTGACTGATCAGCTGGAATTCCTCCTCGGATAAAAAGTCGGTGTCCACCAACTCGATCAGGTTGGCGACGCCGTAATGGTGTTTGGCGATCCAGCTGATGGTTTGAATATCACGCAGCCCACCGGGGGCTTCCTTGATGTTGGGTTCGAGGTTGTATTCGGTGTTGTCGTGTTTTGCGTGGCGTTGATCCTGCTCGGCTCGCTTGGCCTCGAAAAACGCCCGCGATGACCAGACTTTATCTGAGCAGGTGCGTTCACGCATCTTGCGAAACAGCTCCCGGTTCCCAGACAGCGGGCGACTCTCCAGCAGGTTAGTGGCGATGGTGATATCGGCTTTGGCTTCGCGAATACAGTGTTTGACGGAGCGCACGCTGTGACCGATTTTTAAACCGATGTCCCAGAGAAAGGTTAAAAAGCTACTGATGTTGGCCTGATAACGCCCGTGGTTGTCCTTTCGGGTGAGAATCAGCAGATCGACGTCGGAATGCGGGTGTAATTCCATGCGCCCATAGCCGCCCACGGCAATCAGCGCAATGTTGTTATCCCAGTCAAAGCGGCGCCAGGCGATATCCAGTATGCGGTCGATAAACAGCGCTCGGTCTGAGATTAGCTTGCCCACCTGCTCGCCCTGTTGAAAGCGGGTGTCCAGATGCAGATTGGCGGCATTCAAGGCATCACGAAAAACCTGGAGAGGTTCATTGTTTTCCAGATCCTCAACGAAGCGACCTTCCTTGAAAAACAGTAGCGTCGGGGGTGTAAGCGTGGTCATTATCTGCTGTCTGGAGCCGGGCAGGGGAATCGGCATTATTTTAGCCAGTGACGACCGGGGCGATCTCATCGCGCCTGGTGGTCAGAATTTCGGCGCCGTCGCTGGTGACGCAAAGGGTGTGTTCCCACTGGGCGGATGACTTTCACTATCGA
>OBIY01000599.1_pt1 | contig 13380 bp, 26 predicted proteins | sample 1519841 | NCBI WGS metagenome assembly OBIY01 (sample SAMN03019774, study PRJEB22545) | beach sand metagenome | biome: beach; feature: sea beach; material: beach sand | place: USA: Municipal Pensacola Beach, FL | collected 2010-07-30 | depth 30-40 cm m
GGACAGGTGTGGTTCATGGATCTGCTGATGCGCAGTTACTCGTCGTCTTCATTCTCATCGTCTTCGTCATCGACGATTGGACGATCGACCAGCTCGACGAATGCCATCGGCGCCTTGTCCCCAGCCCGCAGGCCACACTTAAGAATGCGCACATAACCACCGGGACGTTCCTGGTAGCGTGGACCGAGCTCTTCGAACAGTTTGGATACGGCGTCCTTATCGCGCACGCGGGCAAAAACCAGCCTGCGATTGGCAACTGAATCGACCTTGGCGCGGGTGATCAATGGCTCAACTACGCGCCGCAGCTCCTTGGCCTTGGGCAGAGTTGTTTTGATCAGTTCGTGCTCAACCAGTGACGCGGTCATGTTTTTAAACATGGCTTTGCGGCTGGAGCTGTTGCGGTTTAACTGCCGCCCACTTTGTCGGTGACGCATTGTTCTATCCTAAATATGGTGGTTACCGAGCGGCCCTGGCTGGCAGTTGCGGTCGGTAATCGCTGCTTCACTATCCCGGGCTTGCCAAAAGCGAATTACCCGGCGCTGGTCAAATTGTTAGTCGGTGCTCTCCTGCAACCCAGCCGGTGGCCAGTTTTCCAGGCGCATGCCGAGCGACAGGCCGTGGCTGGCGAGCACGTCCTTGATTTCGTTAAGCGATTTTTTACCCAGATTCGGGGTTTTCAACAGCTCCATCTCCGAGCGTTGAATAAGATCGCCGATGTAATGGACATTCTCCGCTTTCAGACAGTTAGCGGAACGCACGGTAAGTTCTAGATCTTCGACAGGGCGCAAGAGCACCGGATCAACATCTGCTTCCGACTGGCTCTCCGACTCCTGAGTGGTATCTTCGAGATCGACAAAGCTGTGCAGCTGGTCGTAAAGAATAGTCGAGGTGCGACGGATCGCCTCTTCCGGCTCGATGGTGCCATCGGTTTCGAGTTCAAAAATCAGTTTGTCGAGGTCGGTGCGCTGTTCGACACGGGCATCTTCCACCCGGTAGCTGACCTGGCGAACCGGTGAATAGATTGCGTCAATACCGAGACTGCCGATGGAAGCGCTCTCTTCAGAAACCTCTTCACCGCGATCAGAGGCTACATATCCCCGTCCGCTGGAGACCGTAAGGGTCATGTTTAGCTCACCGTCATCGGTCAAGGTGGCGATATGCTGTTCGGGATTAGCGACCTCTACATTATGGTCTAGCTTGATATCACCTGCGGTGACCACGCCAGGACCCTTTTTAACCAGAGTGAGGGTCGCTTCCTCGCCGCTATGGAGACGAATAGCCACATTTTTCAGGTTGAGCAGGATGTCCATGACATCCTCTTTAACGCCGGGATGGCCGGTGTACTCGTGGAGCACGCCTTCGATACGCGCTTCGGTGATCGCCGAACCGGGCATTGAGGAGAGCATGATCCTTCTCAACGCATTACCCAGCGTATGTCCGAACCCACGCTCCAGTGGCTCCAGAGTAATTTTTGACCGTGTATCACTCAACCGGTCAACTTTGATAACCCGTGGCCTTAGAAAATCTGTAACTGAATTTGTCATCAATATGCCTCTCTGGAGACGGTCGACTCTGAAACGTTTGATATCGGAATGCTTTACTGGAACGCGGTTGGATGCGGCGCCAGTGGCGCGCGTTTACCAGTGAACTTAGACGCGGCGCTTTTTTGGTGGACGGCAGCCGTTATGCGGAATCGGCGTAATATCGTTGATGCTCTGGATTTTGAAGCCGATCGCATTCAGCGAGCGCACCGCTGATTCTCGACCTGGGCCAGGCCCGTTAACCATCACGTCCAGGTTTTTAACCCCATATTCCTTGGCTGCTTCGCCAGCTCGCTCAGCAGCAACCTGGGCGGCAAATGGGGTGCTTTTACGAGAACCCTTAAAACCACACGCGCCAGCCGTACACCAGGAAAGTGCATTACCCTGACGGTCGCTGATGGTTATGATGGTGTTGTTAAACGACGCGTGAATATGTGCGACACCGTCGGTAACCACCTTCTTTGCGCGTTTGCGAGATTTTCCTACTGCCATTTGCTTGGTTCCTGCTTTATAGGGCGTGACGAAATTTTCGCCAGTCAGCCGTCAATTATCTTCTAATCGGTTTACGCGGGCCCTTTCGGGTACGGGCGTTGGTCTTGGTTCTCTGTCCCCGCAACGGCAGGCCGCGACGATGACGGATGCCGCGAAACGAACCAAGATCCATCAACCGCTTGATGTTCATCGCAGTACTTCTACGCAGGTCGCCTTCGACCTCCATCTTGTCGATCTCCTGACGGAGTGACTCTATCTGACCTTCGGTCAAGTCGCGGATCTTCATTTCCGGGGCGATATCAACCGCCGCACAGATCCGCTTCGACTGGCTCAGTCCCACGCCATAGATCGATGTCAATGCGATGACGGTGTGCTTGTGATCCGGGACGTTAATACCGGCTATACGTGCCATTGATTTACTCCAACCGCTTTTAAAGGACCGACAGCACTATCCGTTGCGATCCTGATTACTTCCAAGTGATACCGACGGACCTTGATCAACCCTGCCGCTGCTTATGCTTCGGCTCTTTACAGATCACCCGAACCACACCATTGCGCCGAATGATCTTGCAGTTGCGGCACATTTTTTTAACCGATGCTCTAACCTTCATTGGGAAAACCTCAAACAATAAAATAATTGGCCTGTTCTATCGAAACAGTGCGCCGCTCTGGCCCTGTTTGCCCGATTTTTTTAGCAGGCTGTCGTACTGATGGCTCATCAGGTGGGTCTGCACCTGGGTAATAAAGTCCATGATCACCACGACAACGATCAGTAGCGAGGTACCACCGAAATAAAACGGCACGCTCAGGTAGGCGACCAAAAACTCCGGCAACAGACAGACCAACGTGATGTAGATCGCACCAGCAACGGTCAGGCGAGTGACGATGCCATCGATATGGCGAGCGGTCTGCTCGCCAGGCCGCACACCAGGTACAAACGCTCCTGATTTCTTGAGGTTGTCCGCCGTCTCTTTTGGGTTAAACACCACCGCCGTATAGAAAAAGCAGAAAAAGATAATCCCGAGCGCATAACAAAACACATACAACGGCTGACCCGGAGAAAGCGCCGTAGACAGGTTTCGTAACCAGCCAAAACCGTCATTGCCGGCCGCCCAGCCACCCAGCGTTGAAGGAAACAGAATAATACTGGAGGCGAATATGGGTGGGATTACCCCGGCCATATTCAGCTTTAGCGGCAGATGGCTGGTCTGCCCGGCATACATTTTTCGGCCCTGTTGACGTTGCGCGTAATTAACAGTTAATCGACGCTGGCCACGCTCAACAAATATGACGAAATAGACCACTGCAATGGCCAGCAGAAACAGCACGAGAACCATTCCAGATGAGAGCTCACCGGTACTGGCAAGCTCTGCGGTACCGCCGATAGCCGCCGGTAAGCCGGAAACGATACCGGCAAAAATGATTAACGAGATGCCGTTGCCGATGCCGCGTTCAGTAATCTGCTCGCCCAGCCACATCAAAAACATGGTGCCGGTCACCAGCGTCAACATGGTCACCAGACGAAATGCGAAGCCGGGGTCTATGACCACCGGAAAGCCACCAGAGGTCTGGCGTTCCAGCGCCACAGCTATGCCGAAGGATTGTGCTGCCGCGAGAACCACCGTCGCCTGACGGGTATATTGGGTAATCTTTCTGCGCCCTGCGCTACCCTCTTTTTTCAGCTGTTCCAGCCGTGGGTGAACGCTGGTCAGCAACTGCATGATAATGGAAGCGGAGATGTACGGCATGATTCCCAGCGCCAATACCGAAAAACGGCCCAGCGCACCACCGGAAAACATGTTGAACATATCCAGCACGGTACCCTGCTGCGATTCAAACAGCGCCGCGAGCGCTTGCGGATTGATGCCCGGTACCGGAACGTGGGTACCAAGCCGGTAGATCAGTAACGCACCCAGCACAAAGAAAATCCGCTGGCGTAGCTCGGTCAAACCACCGGAGATACCCTGTTGGCCACCAGCTTTTTGTTGCCCGCGATCTGCGCGCCTGGATTTTTTTGAGCTCGCCATCAGCTGTTAGTCAGCAATAGATCCGCCGGCCGCTTCGATTGCTGCGCGTGCACCAGCAGTTGCCGGAATACCTTTGAGGGTAATTGCGCGGCTGATATCGCCCGACGCCACTACTTTTGCAGTACGAATCGAATTGTTGATCAATCGGGCTGCCCGCAGTGCCTCAAGATCGACCACATCGGCCTCAACAGCGTTTAGTTCATGAAGACGAATTTCAGCGTGAACCAGTTGTTTCGCCGAGCGGAAACCGCGTTTGGGCAAACGCCGTTGGATCGGCATCTGACCGCCTTCAAAGCCGACTTTGTGGAAACCGCCACTACGGGATTTCTGTCCCTTATGTCCTCGACCGCAGGTTTTTCCAAGCCCGGAACCAATACCACGACCGACGCGCTTGCGAGCGCTTTTGGACCCTTCCGCAGGTGACAATGTATTAAGTTGCATCAGACTGCCTCTACCTCTAACAGGTAATTCACCTTGTTGATCATGCCCCGAATCGCTGGTGTGTCTTCAACCTCGACCGTATGGTTGACACGCCTGAGCCCAAGCCCGCGCACACAATCCTTATGATTCTGTAGACGCCCGATAACGCTTCGAACCAATGTGACTTTCAGTTTTTTTGCTTCGGCCATCGGATCAACCTCGCAGCTGCTCTAGCGAGATCCCGCGCTTGGCGGCAATCTTCGCTGGGGACTCGGCGTTAACCAGGCCATTTATGGTCGCAGTAACGACATTGATCGGGTTGGTGGTACCGATACACTTGGCAAGAATATTACGCACACCGAGTGCTTCGAAAACCGCACGCATCGGACCGCCGGCAATGATTCCTGTACCTTCGGAGGCCGGTTGCATGTAAACCCGCGCAGCACCGTGAATACCGGTGATTTCGTAAAACAGGGTACCGTCATCCAGGTCTACCGAAATCATATTTTTTCGGGCGTCTTCCATCGCCTTCTGGATAGCGATAGGCACTTCGCGCGCTTTACCCTGCCCAAAACCGACCTTGCCATCGCCATCGCCTACGACCGCCAATGCCGAAAAACCGAACTGGCGACCACCTTTGACCACTTTGGCAACACGACGAATGTTAACCAGCTTCTGGATTTCGTCCTGCTCAAATGCTTCTGCACGAGCCATCATACTCTCCTAAATCTCTAATCCGTTTTCGCGCGCAGCATCCGCGAGAGCCTTGATCCGCCCGTGGTATCGAAACCCGGAACGGTCAAATGCTGCCTTGGTGACACCAGCAGCGGCGGCGCGTTCGGCAATGGCCTTACCTACAGCCCTGGCGCCATCGACATTACCCGTGTAGCTGAGGCCATCACTAACCGCTTTATCAACCGTACCGGCGCTGGCGATCACGCTGGAATCAGGATTGATCAACTGCGCGTAAATGTGGCGCGGGGTGCGGTGCACCGTTAACCTGGGTACGCCCAGCTCGCGAATCTTTGCGCGGGCTTTACGACTGCGTCTCAGGCGTGAGCTTTTCTTATCCATCTAACTTGAGTCCTGAATATGTCCGTTCTCTGCACGAAAACCGATCAACCTGCTGGCAGGCAACAATTACAAAATAGACTACTTCTTGGCCTCTTTACGGCGTACATGCTCGTCACTGTAGCGGACGCCCTTACCTTTATAAGGCTCCGGCGGACGTAACGCCCTGACTTCTGCAGCGAACTGCCCAACCGCCTGTTTATCGCTACCCTTGATTACGATCTTGGTCTGCGATGGCGTTTCGATGGTCAGGTTTTCAGGAATAGGCAGGTCAACCGGATGCGAGAATCCGAGCTGCAGGTTGAGCACCGCACCCTTGGCCTGCGCACGATAACCAACCCCTACCAGGTCGAGCTCACGGGTAAAACCGCTAGAGACTCCGACGACCATGTTATTGACCAGCGAACGCAGCGTTCCGGTCATCGCAGTCGCAAATTTGCTCTGATCAGTGGCCTCAAAGCGCAACTGATCGCCATCCTGAACCACGGTAACCGCAGCATTTATCGCCTGCTGCAACGTCCCGTTGGGACCTTTTACGGAGATGACCCCATCGCCAATATTTGCTTCGCAGCCTTTAGCCAACTGCACCGGTTCTTTTCCAATACGCGACATTGCCTTTCCTCAGTCTACGTAGCAGAGCAGTTCGCCGCCGACACCTGCCTCGCGGGCGGCGCGGTCGCTCATAATACCCTTAGGGGTCGATACTACGGTGATACCCAATCCGCGTTTCACTTCGGGGATATCGCCGGTGCCACGGTACTGTCGCAGCCCTGGCCTGCTCGCCCTGCTGATGTTGGTAATCACGGGATTACCTTCATAGTATTTTAGATTGATCGTCAGGGTGCGTTTACCACCCTCTGCATCGTTCAGCTGAAAATCCTCGATATAGCCTTCCTGTTTCAGCACAGCGGCGATCGCCGCCTTCACCTTCGACGCAGGCATATCGACCGCCGTCTTCTGCCGTCCGAGGCCGTTACGGACCCGGGTCAACATATCGGCTATGGGGTCGCTCATGGTCATGAAATTATTCCTTCTGCATTCCTGCTAAGATTCGTTAACGGCAGCGCGCTTCGCGGGTTACCAGCTCGCTTTAACCATGCCCGGTATATCACCACGCATGGCTGCTTCGCGTAGCTGGGTACGACCCAGGCCAAAGCGACGGTACACACCTTTGGGGCGGCCGGTAACACGGCAGCGGTTAACTACCCTTACGGAACTGGTATCACGCGGCATTTTCTGCAGCGCGATTCCTGCGGCCTCGCGTTCTTCGAAAGAGAGAGTTTCGTCGATCATCATCGCTTTCAACCGCGCTCTCTTCTGCGCCGCCTTAGCCGACGCCTTTTTGCGTTTTTCATTTCGCAGAATGACTGATTTCTTTGACATCGACTGTCCCTCAGTTCTTGAACGGAAAGCGAAACGCACTCAACAGCGCGCGACCCTCTTCGTCCGTCTGTGCCGTAGTGGCAATGGCGATATCGAGACCCCGGATTTTGTCAATCTTGTCGTAATCGATCTCGGGAAAAATGATCTGTTCGGTCACGCCCATGTTGAAATTGCCACGCCCGTCAAAAGACTTTGAAGAGATACCACGGAAGTCACGGACACGGGGAATGGCAATGTTGATCAGCCGATCCAGAAATTCGTACATGCGCTGGCGACGCAGGGTTACGCGGCAACCCACCGGCCAACCTTCACGAATTTTGAAACCTGCAACTGATTTACGTGCCAGCCGAACCTGCGGTTTCTGCCCGGTGATCAGCGCCATATCGGCAACTGCTGTCTCCATCGCTTTCTTGTCACTGGCCGCTTCACCGACACCCATGTTGACAACGACTTTGGTGATCCGCGGGATCTCCATGACATTGCTATAGCCAAACTGCTCCTGCAGTGCTGGCACTACTTCGCTTTTGTATAACTCTTCTAACCTGCTCATTACCGATATCCCGACGTTTTATCGCCTACTATTTAGGAATCCAGGACTTCGCCGTTGGATTTGAAATAGCGAACCTTGCGGCCATCCTCTAGCGTCTTGATGCCGACCCGATCTGCCTTGCCGGTCGCCGCGTTGACCAGCGCAATATTGGAAACGTGAATCGGCATTGCCTTGTCGATGATCCCGCCCGGGACATTTGCCGCCGGATTAGGCTTCTGGTGCTTTTTCACCATATTCACGCCTTCAACGATCACACGATCGTCCTTAAGCAGTTTACTCACCGTACCGCTTTTGCCTTTATCCTTGCCGGCAACCACCGTTACAGCGTCATTCACCTTGATCTTACGCATGGCGTGTTCCTATATCACCTCGGGCGCCAGGGAGACCAGACGCATAAAATTTTCTGTACGCAATTCGCGTGTTACCGGACCGAATATACGGGTACCGATCGGCTGCTCGGAGGCGTTCAGCAACACCACTGCATTACTGTCAAAACGAATCAGGGAACCATCTGGCCGCCGTACACCGCTACGAGTACGCACCACTACGGCCTTGTGTACTTCGCCCTTGTTCACTTTTCCACGTGGAGCGGCCTCCTTTACGGAGACGCGGATCACGTCACCGACTCCGGCATAACGCCGCTTGGACCCACCCAATACTTTGATACACATCACCCTCTTGGCGCCGCTGTTATCAGCAACATCGAGCATGGTTTGCATTTGAATCATGGCTGTCTCCGAGCCTCTGTCTATCCGTTTGTCCGGCTTATTTGCCGCTCAACCCTTTAACCATTTACAGGCAACTTAACCGCGTGATTTTTCAACAATACGCGAGAGGCGCCAGGTCTTGGTCTTGGAAATAGGTCTGGTTTCAACAATTTCGACGATATCGCCTTCATTACATTCGTTACTTTCATCATGAGCATGGAAGCGCGTCGACTTGCGGATATATTTCTTGTACAGCGGGTGCTGCAGGCGACGTTCAACCAACACGCTGATGGATTTGTCCATCTTTGCGCTTACTACGGTGCCCAGCGCTTTGCGCGGGTTTGACTGTTTTTCACTCATGATTCAGCCTGTGTCTGTTTCTCATTGAGAATCGTTTTTATCCGCGCGACCTCTCGTCCAACGGTCTTGAACGCGGCCGGGCTTGCAACCAGGCCCGAGGCCCTCTGCATACGCAGATTAAATTGCTCGCGCTGAGTTTTCTTCAGCAACTCCTTCAGCTCGGCGACTTCTTTGTCTCTCAGTTCCTGCGCTCGCATCTGCCTATACCCGTTTTACAAAAGCCGTTTTCAGGGGCAATTTGGCCGCAGCGAGCGCAAAGGCTTCGCGGGCAACCTCTTCATCAACCCCTTCCATTTCGTAAAGCATGCGGCCGGGCTGGATCTGCGCGACCCAGTACTCGACGGCACCCTTACCTTTACCCATACGTACTTCGAGAGGCTTTTTAGTGATCGGCTTATCCGGAAAAATTCTGATCCAGATCTTGCCGCCACGACGGATATGGCGATTCATCGCGCGCCGAGCTGCCTCTATCTGTCGGGCAGTAATACGCCCACGCTGAATAGACTTTAGACCATATTCACCAAAGCTGACCTTGTTACCAACCTGCGCCAGCCCGCGATTGCGGCCCTTAAACTGCTTTCTAAACTTGGTTCGTTTTGGTTGTAACATAATTAAGAAGCCTGTTGCGGTGCTTCAGATTCGGAGGTCGAAGCTGCAACATCGCTGCGCAGCCGCGTTACCTCGCCTTTGAAAATCCAGACCTTGATACCAATCACGCCGTAAGTGGTTTGCGCTTCTGCGGTACCGTAATCAATATCAGCCCTGAAGGTGTGCAACGGCACGCGCCCTTCCCGGTACCACTCAGTTCGGGCTATCTCCGCGCCGTTAAGCCGGCCCGAAACATTAATCCGGATGCCTTCTGCGCCGAGGCGCATAGCGTTTTGCACAGCCCGCTTCATCGCACGACGAAACATGATCCGCCGTTCCAGCTGCTGGGCAACACTTTCTGCCACCAGATACCCATCGAGCTCGGGTTTGCGAATCTCTTCTACATTGACATTGACCGGTTGGCCGATGATGGCACTGAGTTCACCGCGCAGCTTTTCAATATCCTCACCTTTTTTGCCGATGACGATACCAGGGCGTGCGGTATGGATAACCACCCGCGCGCTCTGCGACGGCCGCTCGATCTCGACACGGCTGACAGATGCGTTTTTCAGCTTCTTGCGGACGTAACGACGTACTTCAAGATCATTAACCAGGTTGTCAGCGAAGGCGCCGCCCTGCGCATACCAGCGCGCAGTGTGGTCCCTGACAATACCGAGTCGAATCCCGGTGGGGTTTACTTTTTGGCCCATAACTGTTCCCTGCTTTCCTAGTCGTCGCTGACGACGATACTGATATGGCAGCTACGCTTGAGGATACGGTTGCCACGACCCCGCGCACGAGCACGGAATCTTTTCTGTGTCGATGCTTCGTCAACATAGATCGATTTGACTCGAAGCTCGTCGATATCACAGCCGTTATTGTGCTCGGCATTGGCAATCGCCGATTCGAGTAATTTGCGCACAATAGCCGCTGCTTTTTTGGGACTAAACTGCAACAGTTCCAATGCCGGCTCGACGGATTTGCCACGAATCTGATCGGCAACCAACCTCGCCTTCTGCGCGGAAATACTGGTGCGACTCAATTTTGCTGATGTGTCCATTAATCGCAGCCTCTACCGTTTGGCCTTCTTATCTGCCGCATGCCCGCGGTAGGTTCGTGTCAGTACAAACTCTCCCAACTTGTGACCAACCATGTTTTCGTTGATCAGAATCGGCACATGGGCACGCCCGTTGTGCACCGCCAGCGTGAGACCAATCATCTCAGGCATCACCGTTGAACGACGCGACCAGGTTTTAATTGGCCGCCGATTGTTTGATTCTGCCGCCTCTGCCACCTTGTTCATCAGGTGGTGATCGACGAAGGGTCCTTTTTTAATCGAACGTGGCATGTCTCTACACCCGCTGTTTCAGTTACTTCTTGTACCGGCGCCGAACGATGGCGTTGTCAGTACGCTTGTTTCGACGAGTCCGATGACCCTTGGTCGGTTGTCCCCACGGTGATACCGGATGACGGCCTCCCGAGGTGCGACCCTCGCCTCCGCCATGAGGGTGATCGACCGGGTTCATGGCAACACCGCGAACCGTCGGCCTGACCCCACGCCAGCGAGTTGCTCCTGCTTTCCCCAACGACCGGAGACTGTGTTCCGAATTACCAACTTCACCCAACGTGGCCCGGCAGGTTGAAAGGAATTTTCTCATCTCACCTGACTTAAGCCTCAGGGTACTGTAATCACCTTCCCGCGCGACCAGCTGGGCGGATATACCGGCGCTACGTGCAACCTGCGCGCCTTTACCGGGTTTTAACTCGATACAGTGCACCACTGAACCAAGGGGCATATTACCCAGCGGCATGCAATTACCTGGCTCAATCGGCGTATTGACGCCGGAAATCACCTTACTGCCAACGCCAACCCCTTTTGGAGCAATGACATAGCGCCTCTCGCCATCTGCGTACAGCAGCAACGCGATATGGGCACTGCGATTGGGGTCATATTCCAGGGTTTCGACCTGCGCTGGAATGTCATCTTTATCACGCTTGAAATCGATGACCCGATAGCGCTGCTTATGACCGCCACCACGATGCCGCGTAGTGATACGCCCGTGATTATTACGGCCGCCACTTTTATTCAGCTTCTCGACAAGAGGAGCATGGGGTTCGCCCTTGTGAAGCTCGGGCTCAACCACCTGAACGACAAATCGGCGTCCCGCGGAAGTTGGCTTTCTTTTGACTACTGCCATGTTGCTAAATCCATCTGTTGAGGTGCGCCTGGACCAGATTATTAAGCCTGGTCAATCACCTTCAGCTGAAACTACTAAAATCAATGTCCTGACCGTCAGCAAGCGTCACGTACGCTTTTTTCCAGTCTTTACGGCGCCCTAAATAGCGCCCGAACCGTTTTGTTTTGCCTTTTACATTCAGCGTTTGCACGCCTTTAACGGTTACCTCAAAAAGCGTCTCAACCGCCTGTTTGATCTCAGTCTTGGTTGCATCGGACGCAACCTTAAAACAGAACTGCGAGTTCAGTTCGCTGCCGAGTGAGCTCTTTTCTGAAATATGGGGCTCGATGATGACATTCATCAGCCGCCCATGACTGGCGAAATTATTCACTGTAACCGCTCCTCTAGTGTCTTCAGAGCTGACGCGGTAATTACCACCTGGTCATTACCAACCAGATCCACCGGGTTTATTTCATTCAGTGACTGGGCGGTCACCTTCGGTATATTGCGGCTGGCGAGAAGCAGATTATCGTGAATATCGTCATCCATCAGCAGCATCGAACCCTGTCCGAAACCCCACGCCTTGAGCTGCTTGAAAAATTCACCGGTTTTAGGCGTTTCAGGCGCCAGACTGTCAACAACGACAACTCGACCCTGGCGAATCAGCTCGGCAACAATCGACCGCATGCCCGCGCGGTGCATTTTCCGGTTTACCTTTTGTCGATGGTGACGATCGTCGGCGACGAAAGTTTTACCTCCTCCGCGCCACAGTGGACTTTTGACCGTACCAGCGCGGGCCCTTCCCGTGCCCTTCTGGCGCCAAGGTTTGGCTCCCGTGCCGGTAACCATACTGCGGCTCTTGCCACCCACCGTATCGCCCCGCCGGTTAGCGAGGTAGGCAGTCACCAACTGGTGAACCAATCCGGAGTTGAATTCCGTCGCTGCCAGCTCTTCAGCGATCTGAACTTCGCCGTTACTTTTGCCGTCAGCGCCTGTGATAGCCAATTGCATTTGTTAACCCTCGCTGACTTTGACAGAGGGGCGAACCACGACGCGACCACCGGTAGCGCCGGGAACCGAACCCTTGATCAGCAATAATCCGCGTTCCTGGTCGACGCGAACCACTTCCAGCTTCTGCTGGGTTTTGTTGACATTGCCCAGTTGGCCCGCCATTTTTTTGCCGGGGAATACGCGCCCGGGCGACTGGTTCTGGCCGGTGGAGCCAGGCGCTCGGTGAGAAATCGAGTTGCCGTGCGTGGCATCCTGCATTTTAAAATTCCAGCGCTTCACCGTCCCGGCGAAACCTTTACCTTTTGAAACTCCACTTACATCAACCATCTGGCCTTCAGTGAAGCGGTCGACCGTCAGCTCGCTCCCAGGCTCGAGTCCTTCAAGATCTTTCTCTTCAACCCGATATTCGGTTAGTCCTTCGCCAGGCTTTACCTCTACCTTGGCAAACTCACCAGCGAGAGGCTTGTTCACCAGATTGGCTCTTTTTGAACCCCAGGTGACCTGCACCGAGTCGTAGCCGTCTGTGTCCGTGCTTTTGATTCGAACCACCCGGTTACTGTTCACCTCTACCACGGTGACCGGGACCGAACGACCATCTTCGGTAAACACACGGGTCATTCCCCGCTTTTTACCTATAAGTCCGAGTGCCATCGTTATCTCTTCCTTAAAAACCGTTACCGTTAGCCAAGTTTGACGTGGACGTCGACACCGGCGGCCAGGTCAAGATTCATCAGCGCGTCGACGGTTTTGTCGGTCGGCTCTAGAATATCAACCAGACGTTTGTGGGTACGGATCTCAAACTGATCCCGCGAGTCCTTGTCTTTGTGCGGAGAGCGCAGGACGGTATGCCGCTCGATCCGCGTCGGCAGAGGGATCGGCCCATGGATTCTGGAACCGGTCCGCTTGACCGTATCAACTATCTCATTGACGGACTGATCGATCAGCTTGTGCGAAAACGACTTCAGTCGAATTCTGATTTTCTGACTAGCCATATTCGCTTACTCAATAATTTTGGAGACGACACCGGCGCCGACGGTACGACCGCCTTCACGA
>OBIY01000600.1_pt1 | contig 13376 bp, 12 predicted proteins | sample 1519841 | NCBI WGS metagenome assembly OBIY01 (sample SAMN03019774, study PRJEB22545) | beach sand metagenome | biome: beach; feature: sea beach; material: beach sand | place: USA: Municipal Pensacola Beach, FL | collected 2010-07-30 | depth 30-40 cm m
CCTATGCCCAAAGTCACTGGGCAGCCAAAAAACCAGGGATGGCAGGGCAACTCCACCGCCTCCACCAGGTTCTGGTCGGCAGACCAGGCGCCCACTTTCAAGCCGGCCTGCTGAAACTGCTCAATATAGTGATTATTGACTTCATAGCGATGACGGTGACGCTCGCTGATGCGGTCCTTGCCGTAAATTTCCCGCACCAGCGAACCAGGCGCCAGGTTGCTGTCCTGTACGCCCAGGCGCATGGTGCCGCCGAGATCGGAATCCTCGTCGCGTTTTTCGACCTTGCCCTGGTGGTCCATCCACTCAGTGATCAGGCCGATCACCGGATCCGGGGTATCTTTGTTAAATTCGGTGCTGTTGGCTTCTTCCAGGCCCACCACATGGCGCATAAATTCGATTACGGCCACCTGCATACCCAAACATATTCCGAGGTAGGGAATGCCCTGCTCCCGAGCATGGCACACCGCGCGAATCTTGCCCTCGATGCCCCGCTCGCCAAAACCACCGGGCACCAGAATCGCGTGACAACCGTCTAGCAGGGACAGGCTGTCTTCCAGCAATTCGGAGTCAATATAGCGAATATCGACTTTTATCTGGTTGAGTATGCCCGCATGCTCCAGGGCTTCATTGATGGACTTGTAGGCGTCGAGCAGCTCCATGTATTTGCCGACCATGGCGATCACTACCGGCTCACTTTGCTTGCTCTGATTGGCCACCACTCGGTCCCACTGGCTGAGGTCCGCCGGTGGGCAGTCTAGCTGAAATTTCTCGACCACAAATTCGTCCAGGTGCCACTGGTGTAGATACCGGGGAATGGAGTAAATGCTTTCAGCATCCATCAGTGGCACCACGGCCCGCTCCTCGACACTGGTAAACAGTGCGATTTTCCTGCGCGAACCGGCATCAATTTCCACTTCCGAGCGGCACAGCAGCACATCCGGCTGGAGGCCAATGGAGCGCAGCTCCTTGACCGAATGCTGGGTGGGCTTGGTCTTGGTCTCGCCGGCGGTGGCGATATAGGGCACCAGAGTCAGATGAAGCAACAGGGCCCGGTTGCTGCCCAGCTCCACCTTGAGTTGGCGAATGGCTTCCAGAAAGGGCTGGGATTCTATATCACCAACGGTGCCGCCGATTTCCACCAGCGCAATATCAGCGCCATCACCACCCACCAGAATACGCCGTTTAATTTCGTCGGTGACATGGGGGATCACCTGCACCGTGCCGCCGAGATAATCACCACGCCGTTCTCGGCGAAGAATGGTTTCGTAGACCTGACCGGCAGTGAAATTGTTATCGCGAGTCATGCGCGAATTCAGAAAACGCTCGTAGTGACCCAAATCGAGATCGGTCTCGGCGCCGTCCTCGGTAACAAACACCTCTCCATGCTGAAAGGGACTCATGGTGCCGGGGTCAACATTGAGGTAGGGGTCGAGCTTGAGGACAGTGACCTTCAGGCCCCGTGATTCAAGCAGCGCGCCAAGAGAAGCTGCCGCGATACCCTTGCCAAGGGAGGATACAACACCACCGGTGACAAAAATAAATCGCGTCATAAATTACCTGCTCGCCAAACTCAAAAGGTGTCGTTTGTTTTAACAAGCGCCCGCTTTGCCAATTGCTGAACCAGATGCTAGACCAGGCGCTAAATAAAAAAAGAGAGCTATCAGCCGCAGCAGAGCGCGCAAACCAAGCCTCTCAAGGATGGGAATTCAGACTACCAGAAAGCGGGAACCCGCTCAATGAAATCAATCGTGCGAAGTTTAATTCTTCCGCATTTTCACCCAATGGAATTCAAATCACTCATCCGGATAGTTCCAGGTCAAACGCCAGCCCCCTTCGCCCGGGCTGGCCTGAAACCCTTCGCTGACCCATAAATCCCCCACCGCCGCCAGTTCGTCCCCAGCATAAATCAGCGGTACCCGCCCGCGTAGCCAGGGTTCCAGGTCATACTCCTGAAACAGCTTTTTCAAACTCGCGCTGCCCGCCCTCCCCGCCGGTCGGCAGCGTTCTCCCCCCTGGCGGAAACCTACACGCAAATTATCAGCCAGCTCCACTTTCAAACCCTGACCCAGGCTGGGTTCCGCTTCCAGCTTCGCGCCATCCGGTAATAACAGGGCCTCGGCGGGCTTCCAACTCAGGCGCGGATCAGCACCAGCCGTATTACCAGGGCCTGTTATCCGGTTTTCAAGGTGCAAAAGGTAAAGCCGCTGACGATACCGTCGCCACTGCCCACCGGGCCACCGAACCTGGGGATTGCGTCCGGCGCTCGCGGACAGCAAGTGATCCAGGACTTCGTCAATGACGCGATGGCCCGGCGGAGCCAGGCCCCGCCCCATCGCCAGGTAACGCAATACATTGGCCTGCCGGATTCGACCGAGCGCGGTCAGCGGCGCAATTTCAATACTCCAACCCCGGCGCTCCTGACGCATGGTCAAAGTCTGTAAATCCAGCGCCGCCAGGTCCCGGTTGAGCTGGTCTGCCTGACCACACAGGACCCCGGCATCGGCAATACGCGCTGCGTAGTTAGGCCAGCGACTTGCCAAACGAGTGATAATTTCGTGGCGTAAAAAATTTCGGTCAAACTGTTGGAAGCGGTTGGAATCGTCTTCCACCCAGGACAGCTTGTGAGCCCCGAAGCCGATCCTTGTCAGCGTAGGCCTCCAGATTCTTTTTATCCAGAGCCAACAGGGGTCGCAGCAAGCGCCCTTCACCCAAGGATCGGCTTCGGGGCATACCCGCGAGGCCCCGCGGCCCGGAGCGACGCATCAGTCGATAGAGAATGGTTTCGGCCTGATCATCCGCATGGTGGGCCATCAACAGCAGATCACCGTCACCCAGCCGTGCCTCGAAAACCCGATAGCGGGCCTCCCGTGCGGCATTCTCCTGGCTTGCTCGGTCGGGTACGTCAACAACGGAGCAAATAAACTCAACACCCAGCGCGCCACACACAACGCGACAATGCTCCTCCCAATGCCTGGCTTGAGGAGAAAGTTGATGATTAACGTGAATCGCGCTCAGGCGGTCGCCGCCCAGCAACTGGGCTACCCCATGCAGCAATACATGGGAATCAAGGTGATCGAAGGCAGCGACGCCACTGTATGCAATATAAATATGCCTGGCGGACGCTAATTCGACTTGCTGGGCGGACAGGCACTCAAGGACGGCATTCATCGCTGCCTTCGATCACCGGCCGCTACCGGGAGGGTCATTTACGCGTTGCCGTAACTCATCAAGCGATCGAAGCGTTTTTCCAGCAGGGCATCCATGGGCTCGCCACGCAGGCGCTCCACCTGCTCGATCAGCCGTTCACGCAGGGAAGCCGCCATGGCATCCACGTCCCGATGGGAGCCGCCGAGAGGTTCAGGGATGGTTTCGTCGACAATGCCCAGTTCCTGCAAAACCGTGGAGGTCACCCCCATGGCCTCAGCGGCCAGAGGCGCTTTCTCGGCGGTTTTCCAAATGATATTGGCGCAACCCTCGGGTGAAATTACAAAGTATGTCGAGTACTGCAGCATATTCAGCCAGTCGCCAACGCCGATGGCGATGGCGCCACCCGAACTGCCCTCGCCAATTACCGTTGACACGATGGGCGTTTTCAGACGGGACATCACCGCCAGGTTGCGGGCGATGGATTCACTGATGCCTCGCTCTTCCGAGTCAATGCCGGGGTAGGCGCCCGGGGTATCGATCAGGGTAATAATGGGCATTTTGAAGCGCTCGGCCATTTCCATCAGCCGCAGGGCCTTGCGATAGCCCTCGGGCTTGGGCATGCCGAAATTACGCTTCACCTTTTCGGTCACACCGCGCCCCTTTTCCTCGCCAATCACCATGACCGGCTTGTCATCGAGGCGCGCGACACCACCGACAATGGCATTGTCATCGGCAAACTGACGATCACCGTGGAGTTCATCGAAGTCGGTAAACACACGGCTGATGTAATCGGTGCTGTGGGGACGTAGCGGATGGCGCGCCACCTGCACAATCTGCCAGGAAGACAGCTTGGCGTAGATATTCTGGGTCAGCTTGCGGGATTTATCGCTGAGCTTCTGCACTTCCTCGGCAATGTTGAGCTCATTGTCATTACCGACCAGTTTTAATTCTTCAATTTTGGCTTCGAGTTCAGCAATCGGCTGCTCAAAATCCAGGTAATCGAGATTCATAATTACTTTTCCCAAACCACGGAATCTGACGGGCTCACCCGTCGCTTACGCTCAGTGTAACTGATAGAAGCCGCTAATCAGAACAGGCGCGGTGAACGCTTCCGCTAATACTCCATCGCCAGATGATCCTCGCCGTAGGCATCGCGTAAAAGATGCAACAATTCATCTTCTGGTTTAACCGCCCAATCATCCGACAGTCGCACCTCGCCTTCGGCGTCGCCGCGACTATAACGTATTTTAAGGGGGCAGGTGCCGCCACGATAGCGCTCGAGGATACTGCTCAGGGAATCCAGTCCGCCCTGCCCGTGACCCTGGCCCCGCCAGTCAATTAACAGGCCCTTCAACATGGCCTGCCGAGCTTCAAACAAGGGTTGCACACTATCCGCGCGCATTTTGACACCACCCGTGTAGTCGTCTTCGCTGACCATGCCCTCGACCACCACCACGGCACCCTTGTTGACCTTGTCCCGGCACTCGCGAAACTGCTCCGCAAAAATCGTCACGTCGATTCTGGCGCTATTGTCATCAAGGCTCAGTACGCCCATAACATCTCCCCTGCGCGTTTTAATCGCCCGCACACCCACCACCAGGCCCGCCGCCCGCTGGCTCTTGTCCGAGGGGATCAGTATGTGGATGAGTTGTCCGAGGGCTGGAGGGCGTTGAGGCGACTACCCACCACCTGTTCAAGCTCATCCACATACTGATCCACCGGGTGGGCGCTAAAATACAGTCCCAGGGTGTCCTGCTCCCCCTGGAGCCGCTCATTGAGGCTGAGGCGCCGGGTGTCGGAAAACGCCCCATAGCCAATTTCCGGCGCGCAGTCCGCCAGACTTTCACCGAACAGGTCGCTGATGCCGCAGTCGCTGTTGCGGTTTTGCTGATCCGCCGCCTTGATCGCCTCATCCATTGCCGCCAGCATCACCGCCCGACTGTAGTCTGGATCATCTTCGACCGGGCCCAGGCAGTCCATAGCGCCGGAGCGGATCAGCGCTTCCAGCGCCCGCTTATTAACCTTGCGCCCATCCACCCGGGCGCAAAAATCAAACAGATCCTTGAAAGGCCCGCCTGCTTCCCGCGCCGCCAGAATATTTTCCACCGGCCCCTCACCCAAACCCTTGATGGCGCCCAGACCATAGACCACCTCGACTTCCGTGGCCGGAGAAAACTGGTAGGCGCCCTCGTTGACATTTGGGGCCGCCACCACCAGCTCCATGTGTTTACACTCGTCCTTTAACACCACAATCTTGTCGGTGTTTTGCATATCCGCCGACAACACGGCCGCCATAAACTCCGCCGGATAGTGGGTTTTAAGCCAGGCCGTCTGGTAGGCCAACAGAGCATAAGCCGCCGAGTGTGACTTGTTGAAACCGTAACCAGCGAACTTTTCCATCAGGTCGAAAATATTTTCGGCCAGGTTCCCGTCAATGGAGTTTTCAGCCGCGCCTTTGAGAAATATTTCCCGCTGGCGAGCCATTTCCTCGGGTTTTTTCTTGCCCATGGCCCGGCGCAGGAGGTCGGCGCCACCCAGGGTATAAGCACCCAGCACCTGGGCGATCTGCATGACCTGCTCCTGATACAGAATAATGCCGTAGGTGGGCTCAAGCACCGGCTTGAGGGCCTCGTGCTGGTATTTGGGGTGAGGGTAGGCCACTGGCTCGCGGCCGTGTTTGCGGTTGATAAAATCATCTACCATACCCGACTGCAAAGGACCGGGCCGAAACAGCGCCACCAGCGCCACAATGTCCTCGAAGCGACTGGGCTGAAGTCGCTTAATCAGATCCTTTATACCGCGGGGGGCCCTCAATAGCGTCAATTTATACCGCGGGATTCGAGCTGAAATACCGCCGTGGTTTCAGCCCGCTGCATGAGTTCATAGGTAGCGGCGTCATCCAGCGGCAATTGTTCGATATCAACCGGATCCAAACCCTCACGCCGACGTCTGGTGTTGACGCTATTGAGGGCCCAGTCGATGATGGTCAGGGTGCGCAGGCCGAGGAAGTCGAATTTGACCCTGGCAAAGGCCAGGGGCCCAGTCGATGATGGTCAGGGTGCGCAGGCCGAGGAAGTCGAATTTGACCAGACCCACCGCTTCCACGTCATCCTTATCAAACTGGGTAACCACGCCGGAACCGGCTTCATCGCAAAACAGCGGTGAAAAGTCGGTCAGTTCAGTGGGCGCGATAACCACGCCGCCGGCGTGCTTACCGGCATTACGGGCAATACCTTCCAGCTGTAGGGCCATGGTCCATATTTCCTCGGCCTCTTCATCCTGGGTGATAAAGTCTTCGAGCGCCTCCTCCTGCTCCCTGGCCTTTGCCAGGGTCATGCCGATCTCCAGGGGAATCAATTTCGACAGTTTGTCGGCCAGACCATAGGCCTTGCCCTGCACCCGCGCCACATCCCTGACCACCGCCTTGGCCGCCATGGTGCCGAAAGTAATAATCTGGGAAACCGCGTCCCGGCCATAGCGCTCGGCCACGTAGGCAATCACCCGGTCACGATTTTCCATACAAAAGTCGATATCGAAGTCGGGCATGGACACCCTTTCGGGGTTGAGAAACCGCTCGAACAGCAGATCGTATTGCAGCGGATCCAGGCCGGTAATATCCAGGGCATAGGCCACCAGCGAGCCGGCGCCGGAGCCACGGCCCGGCCCCACGGGAATCTGGTTTTCCTTGGCCCAGCGGATAAAGTCCATCACGATCAGGAAATAGCCGGCAAAGCCCATTTCAGTAATGGTATCCAGCTCCCAATCCAGTCTGTCTATATAGTCCTGGCGTGTGGTATCCGGGGCCAGGCTGGTCATTGTCGACAGCCGGTGTTCAAGCCCCTCGTGGGATAACTGACGAAAATACTGGTCCGTACTCAGCCCTTCCGGCACCGGGTAGTCTGGTAGTTTGGGCACGTCCAGTTCCAGTTCAAGGGTGCAGCGTTTGGCGATTTCGACGCTATTCACCAGAGCCTCGGGGATATCTTCAAACAACGCGCACATTTCATCCGCCGAACGCAAATACTGCTCGGCGCTATAGCGACGCTCCCGCCGGGGATCATCCAGCGTCCGGCCTTCGCTGATGCACACCCGGGCCTCGTGGGCTTCATAATCGGCTTCGGTAAGAAAACGCACATCGTTGGTGGCCACCACCGGGCAATCCCGCTTCGCGGCCAGGGCGACCGCGCCGTGGACAAATGGCTCTTCGCCACTGCGACCCGTGCGCGTCAACTCCAAATAAAAACGGTTTGGGAATACCCCTTGCCAATATCGCAGGGTAGCGTCGGCCTGGTCATTCCGCCCGGCGATCAGTGCGGGCGCCAATTCACCGCGAAACCCGGACAGCGCTATCAAGCCCTCCGAGAGGGTTTCTATCCACTCCCGCCTGAGCGTCGGACGCCCCTGAACCTGGCCTTCAAGAAAGCCCTTAGACAAAAGCCGCGTGAGATTGCGATAGCCGATAGTGTTTTGCACCAGCAGCGTCAACGTAGTGCTAGGCTGATCCGCGCCCTCGCCCAGCACCTGAACGTCGCTGCCACAGATAGCTTTGATACCCTGACTCTGTGCGGCGCGATAAAACTTGACCAGGGCATAGAGATTAGCCGCGTCGGTAATGGCAACCGCGGGCATCCCCAGTGTATCAACCTGTTCAACCAGGGGTTTAACGTTAATGGTACCGTCGACCAGCGAATATTCACTGTGCAGGTGCAGGTGGACAAAGGCCGGTGAACTCATCTTGCCGCCAAAGCCCTCGCGTTCGCAAACGTTGCTGGCATCGGCAACGGATCCAACATTGACATCGCCCCTAGCGCCTCTCAGCCGCTTCCCGAAGGGCAATGGCTTCCTGGATCAACTGGAGTCCGGTCTTGTCCGTGGGCGGCAGCTCGGCATCGGAAACACCCAGGGGCTCGATGCGCTCCCCCCACTTGAGCAGGGATGCACCCCAGGTCAAACCGGCGCCAAAAGCAGCAAACAGAATAGTCATTCCTGGCTTGACGCGCCCCTGCTCCAGTGCGTGACAAAGGGCGATGGGAATACTGCTGGTAGAGGTATTGGCATACTGATCAAGCGTCACGATCACCTTGGACATATCGCCACCAAGACGCTTGGTCAGGGCCTCAATAATGCGCTGGTTGGCCTGGTGGGGGATGATCAGATCTATATCTTCAACACCCAGGCCGGCCTGCCCGAGGACTTCTTCACAGCATGCCTGTGAAGAAGTCCCAGGCATGGGCCATGCCGGTGACCGCATTTTTAAAAATTTCCCGGCCATGGAAATCCAGGGTGATATCCAGGGGCCGGTGCTGCGCGATGGCATCGAGACCGAAGTCGGGCATTGCCAGCAGTCCGCGTGTGTTTTCAATACAGCCCAACTTGCCTCTCAAAAAACCACTTTCCCTGTCACTGGCCTGAAGCACGAGGGCCCCGGCGCCATCACCAAACAAAATGGCGGAGTCGCGTCGGGACCAGTTCATCAGGGAACTCAGCCGCTCCGAGCCAACCACCAGAATGGTTTTGGCGCTACCGCCCCGGATCATGTCTGACATGAAGTTAAAGGCATACAAAAATCCGGTACAGGCGGCATTTAGATCAAAGCAAGCGGCATTGGCGGCGCCCAGCGAGCACTGCAACATGGACGCCGTATTGGGAATCACCTCATCGGGGGTTGTGGTGCCGTAGGCAATGACATCGACATTTTCCGGCGCCACGCCAGCACAGGCCAGAGCCCGGCTGGCCGCCACATGAGCGAGCTTGGCATTGGTGACGTGACTGATGCGCCTGACTTTAATGCCGGTACGCTCGACGATCCACTCGTCGGAGGTATCCATGAAGGTAGCAATTTCGTCATTGCTGAGCCGCGCCGGCGGTAAACAGGCGCCCCAGCCGGTGATTTGCGCGTAAGTCATTTCCCGCACCCCACTATGCTTGCACTATCATCACCTGGCAACGGTCCGAGTATTCCTGTGTTTTTATGCTCGTCATTCATTGTTCAGCCATCCACCCATGCGCGCCAGTGACCTAAGAAATCATCTCGGATTTTCCTGCACCAAAGAGAAGCATGCAACGGGTTTAGCACGTTAAGTGACCCTATCCGTCGATCGATGTGGTCTTTGTAGACAGGCCGTCACCGGTTTGAAGCTGATCCGGTGCGCGGGACAGGGTCCGAGCTGAGCCAAAGCCGTTAAGTGCTGCCGGGTGCCATAACCTTTGTGCGCGGAAAAACCGTAGCCAGGCCAGAGATCGTCCAGCGCGCACATATCACGGTCGCGCACCACCTTCGCCAGAATGGAAGCCGCGCTGATGGCCGCCACCTTGCTGTCGCCTTTGACGATACTGCATGATGGCAAGTCCCAGTCGGGACAGCGGTTGCCGTCAACCACCACGAACTCTGGCCGAATGGTCAAGGCCTCTGCCGCTCGCTTCATAGCCAACAGGCTGGCCTGCAGGATATTTATCTCATCAATTTCCGCAACACTGGCGCGACCCAGGCCGTAACCACGCGCCTTGGCGATAATCTCGTCGGCAAGGATCTCGCGCCTCGAAGCAGATAGTTTTTTCGAATCCGCCAGGCCTTCAATGGGGCGATCACTGTCGAGAATAACCGCGGCGGCCACCACTTCCCCGGCCAGGGGACCGCGACCCACTTCATCAACACCGGCCAGCAACGCGCCTTGATAGGGAATATCCACAGCCTTCACGAACCGACGTTTACCTTCTCGCCTTCCATCAGGGACAGCACCGCATTGGCAGCCCGTTCACCGGCGCCGCCCCGCAACGTCCGGTGAAGCTCCGTAAAGCGCTGAAGCAGCGCGCTACGTTGATCAGATTCCCCCAATGCCGCCAGCACCTGTTCGCTCAACTGATCCACGGTCGCTTCTTTCTGCAGCAATTCCGGTACCAAAGTTTCCCCGGCAAGCAGGTTGGGCAGCGATACATAAGGGACTTTTAGCATGCGCGAAATAATAGCGTGGCTGAGCCAGCCGGTTTTATAACTCACCACCATGGGCTTTTTCAGCAGCATGGCTTCAAGAGCGGTGGTACCCGACGCCAGCAAGACGGCATCAGCAGCGGCCATGACTTCATGGGACTGACCGTCGAATATCTGGACCGGCAGGTTCGGAAAGTCCCTCAGTAACGCATCGAGTTGTTGACGACGCGCCGCATTCGCCGCTGGAATCAAAAAGCGCAACGCCGGCAATGCCTGCTGACAACGCTGGGCTGTTTCCAGAAACAAACAACCGAGATGTTCTATTTCACCCTTGCGACTGCCGGGCAGTATAGCCAGCAATGGCCCATCGTCGGCAGTCATACCGAGGGCTGTTCGGGCTGCATCGCGATTGGGCTCCAGGGGTAACTCATCCGCCAGAGGATGACCGACAAAGGTCACTGGCACCTTGTGGCGTCGGTAAAAGTCCGCCTCAAAGGGCAATAGCGTCAACATATGATCGACAGCGCGGGCGATTTTTTTTATCCGTCCCTGGCGCCAGGCCCACACCGAAGGGCTGACATAGTGAACAGTTTTGATGCCAGCGCCGTGCAGCTTCAATTCCAGGCCAAGGTTAAAATCCGGCGCATCGATACCGATAAAAGCCGCCGGCGGTCGGGACAGAAAATGCCGCGACAAGCCCCGGCGCATACGCAGCAATTCAGGCAGATTTTTAAGCGGTTCCACCAACCCCATTACCGATAGCGCTTCCATGGGGTAGAGCGAATCCAGCCCCGCCGCCTTCATCAGAGGCCCACCAATCCCCTCAAACTGGACCTCTGGCACCCTAGCCCGAATAGCCAACATCAGCGAAGCGCCCAGGCGATCACCGGACATCTCCCCTGCTACCAAACCGATACGAGGGCCCGAGGGCTTCATGATTGAACTAGCGAATAACGCCGCGTTGGGAATCGCGGATGGAATCGATGAAAGGTTTGAGTACGTCGCTATGTTCCGTCTGGGACTCAAGCTGGATCAGGGCTTCTTCCTGCTTCAAACCCCGCCGGTAAAACGTCTTGTAGGCTCTGTTGATAGCTGCAATCTGCGCCTTGCTAAAACCCCGGCGCTCCAAGCCCACTTTGTTAATGGTTCGTGGCGCCGCCGGATGACCGGCAGCCATCACGTAAGCGGGCAAATCCTGATTCAGGTAGGCGCCGGCGCCAAGAAAGGAGTAGGGACCAATGTGTACAAACTGGTGAATCAGGGTATACCCGGATAAAAATGCCCAATCACCCACATGGATGTGGCCGGAAATAGAGGCATTGTTCACGAAAATCGTGTGGTTGCCGACCACGCAATCGTGACCAATGTGAACGTAGGCCATAAACAGGTTGTCATTGCCGACGCGGGTTTCGCCCTGATCCTGGATAGTACCCCGGTGGGCCGTCACCCCCTCACGAAAGATATTGCGATCGCCAATAATCAGACGGGTCGGTTCGCCCTTGTATTTCATATCCGGCGTGTCTTCACCAATAGTGGCGAACTGAAAAATCCGATTCTCTCGACCGATTGTAGTGCAGCCCTTGATCACCGCGTGGGACTCGATCACGGTGCCATCGCCAATCGTCACCCCAGGACCAACCACTGAAAGTGGCCCGATCTCAACACCCTTACCCAGCTCTGCGGAAGGATCAACGACAGCGGTGGGGTGAATATTGGTCATGGTTGATTAAAGCCCTGCAAGGCACAGAGAATAGTCGCTTGACAGGCGAGTTGCCCGTCAACCGTGGATCGGCATTTGAATCGCCAGATGTTGCGCTTGCCGGAATCGATTTCCGCTTCCAGCATCAGTTTATCCCCCGGCACCACCGGGCGCTTGAAACGCACACCGTCAACGCCGGCAAAAAGATACAGTGAATCGTCATCGGGTTGCTTGTTAACCGTGGCAAAACCGAGGATGCCGGCCGCCTGGGCCATGGCTTCGATAATCATCACCCCGGGGAAAATCGGCTCCTCGGGAAAGTGACCGTTAAACACTTCCTCGTTCGCGGTTATATTTTTATAGGCGAGGATACGTTCACCCAGCTCCAATTCGACCACCCGATCCACCAGGTGACGGCCGCGGCGGCGACCCGATCCACCAGCAGGTAGGGATAGCGATGGGGCAGGAGCTTTTTAATATCTTCAATTTGCATCAGGACTCTCAGTCTGGGAAAAGGGGCGGGCCACTATTTTAACTTTTGCTCTAGGGCTTTCAGGCGTCGCGCCATATCGTCGAGCTGGCCAAAGCGGGCGGCGTTTTTTCGCCATTTAGCGGTTTCGTACATATGAATGCCGGACGAATAGGAGCCGGGCTTGTCGATGGATTTCGACAGCGCGGTACGCGCCATCGCCTGAACATTGTCACAGATAGTGACATGACCAACGGCGCCCGACTGGCCGGCAAAGATGCAGTTTTTCCCAATAGTGGTGCTGCCAGCGATACCAGCGTAGGCGGCCATGGCGGTATTTTCACCAATCTTGACGTTGTGAGCGACCTGAACGTGATTATCAAGCACAACGCCATCATCAATAACTGTGTCGCCGAGGGCGCCCCGGTCGATGGTGGTGCAAGCGCCGATTTCTACCCGGTCACCTATTTTGACACCGCCCAGCTGGTGAATTTTGACCCACTCGCCACCATCATTGGCAAAACCGAAACCGTCAGCGCCAATAACAGCACCACTGTGTATTCGGCAGTGGGCGCCAATGCTGACACCATGATAGATGCTGACATTGGCTGAAATTAGCGTGCTTTCGCCGATGCTGCAGTCATTGCCAATCCATGTTCCGGCACCGACTACCACGGCCGGTGCTATCACCACACCCTCGCCAATCACGGCACAGGGGCCAATGCTGGCCTCCGGAGAAATCGCCGCACTATCGGCAATCACGCTACTGGGGTGACGTCCGGGTTGTGACGCCGGCGCATTGTTGAACCAGGCGGTCATGCGCGCATAGGCGGCATAGGGGTTTTTCAGCACCAGCGCATTGCCTTTGTAATCCGGGGCGTCACCCGATGCGAGAATTACGGCAGCCGCGCGGGTTGTAGACAGGAGTTGTCGATAAGTTTTATTGGCAAGAAAAGTCAGATCCCCCGGTCCGGCCTCACTGAGGGAGTTGAGTCCGGTAATGAGGCGGTCGGGGTCGCCTACTAATTCCGCACCCAGAAAATCCGCGCAATCCCGCAAACTATAGGAATTAGTCATCCCGGCAACCCCCTCTTAGAAACCCGAGCCATCCGCCCCGCCCACTCAAGAGCCGC
>OBIY01000602.1_pt1 | contig 13370 bp, 9 predicted proteins | sample 1519841 | NCBI WGS metagenome assembly OBIY01 (sample SAMN03019774, study PRJEB22545) | beach sand metagenome | biome: beach; feature: sea beach; material: beach sand | place: USA: Municipal Pensacola Beach, FL | collected 2010-07-30 | depth 30-40 cm m
GGAATTCAATGTCCCTTTATTGTCTTAATATATATGGATATGTTGTCCCTGTATTGTGATAGTAATCAATAAAACAGGGGTTGAAGCCTTCTCTACAATATCCACTTTTAATTAAGGGTTTGAAACTCTTTCTTACCTTGGTAAAAGAGGATGATTGCTTTTGTGGATATTGGCGCACCCGGCTGGGATATCCGGTGGCATTTGTCACACGGTGTGTATAGCTTTTAAAAATGCCTAATGGTTATTCTAATTAACCCGTTTTACTGTGTTTTTTGGGTGAAGTGGGCGCAAAAAAGCACATGGCCGTTATGTATGTGGTGTTATACCGAGCGGTTGTTCTTTGGGTTTGAGGCTCACTCCGCGGTTAAAAGTGAATGGACAGGTCTTTAATTCAAGGGCAAGTGAATTTAACGTAATTAATTATTTGCATATTTCAGTGTAACTTCAGCCTTTCGACCCCGTTGGCCGGGCGTGCCCATCCTCCGGCGTGCCCATTTTTATCCAGCGTTTTACCTTGCTCTCAGTTAAGCGAACGGGTGCGTAGTGGATCAGCGGGTTAGGGGGTATTGAGCCAGCCTTGTTGAACGGCATATTCCAGTTTTGTGATAAACCATTCGTAGATTTCCGGGCTTTCGTGCTCGATGAACTGGTGCATTTTTAGTACTTGGTGCTTGTGTATGCCGTTATCCTGCCATGCCCGGCCTTCGCTGGTGATGTTATGGAGAAAGGGCAATAGGCGGTCGATCACTTTGAGCAGTTTTGCTTCTTTACTCTGGCCCACTTCTTGTTCTTCCCAAAGTTCTACGATGTCTCCAATGGGGTTGCCGGGGTGCGAGGCGATTTGTTTTACACTTTCACGCTCTTGAATGTGGGCGCTGTCTCTATTTTTGCTGTAAAGAAAGGTATCTCCCGCTCCGATTTCACCAAGGTCGTGGAGTAATGCAAGTTTGATGAGTTTTGTAACATCGTAATCTTCTGGCAGTTGCTCGGCAAAAGCCCAGCATGCCATGGCGAGGTGCCATGAGTGTTCTGCTGAGTTTTCTACCCTTTCCCCTCCATTGATGTAGGTGCGGCGATTCACCGATTTCAGGGCATCTAACTGAATCAAAAAATCGGATATTGCTGAAATTTTATCGGTCAAGTGTTGCCTCCTAACAGCCAATGCTGTTTTCTTGGTCACGCTCTTCTTTCTATGTTCAGGTTTAACACCCGTTGTGGCTATGTTCAATCAACGGCGGGCTTTTGGGCGCTTGATCGCAGGGTATTCAGCCAGAAATTTGCTCAACCTCAGGAGGCTCTGGAGCCCAGAAGGTGGCCGCCAAACCGATTCACATTGATGCTTTAAATGTGCCTGTTAAGTAGTTCTCTTATTGGGCCTATGCTCGTCTGTAGCAGATTTCAAAAGCAGGTCTGGTGATCATGCGGTTATGATTTGGTAAAAAAATGTGTCGTGTGCGCACGCCCGGATTTTTTATGCTAACAAAATCCGGTAGAATTTACCGGTAACCTGCTGATCATTAGCGTTTACTCCACTCATTATTTTTTTTAACTATACTTGGCTTTTATGCTTGGTTTCGTATCAAGACTTTCGGATCCCGCCTGCTTGGTTAGGTCCAACATATTTTGTATGCAACGGATAAGCAAAAACGATTGAAATGGAACTTGTCCCAACGAAATCCGTCACTAGCGTAGATGCCGCCAATAAACCCGGCAGAGTGAACTTGTACCAAAACACTTTAACTCTTTTTGTAACCCTCCACCGTACAGCGAATAGAGGACCTAATTAAGCCATGATGAAAGAAATGCTCAGTACGTCATTACTTGATGGCGGCAACAGCGCTTACCTTGAAGAGCTGTATGAGACTTATTTAAGAGATCCTAACTTAGTCCCGGAAAAGTGGCGTGCTTATTTTGAAACGCTGCCGATTGTGGACGGTAAAGCGATCGATATCCCCCACGCCGAAATCAAGCAGTATTTTTACCAACTCGCTCATCAGCAAGGTGCTCGCAGAAAAGGCCCCGTGGCTGATGCTTCATTTGAGCATGAGCGTAAGCAGGTGGGGGTATCCCGCTTAATCAATGCTTACCGAACCCGCGGCCATCAGGCAGCCAGGATTGACCCGTTAGGCCGGCTAGATCTGGGTGAGGTCAGGGAGCTTGAGCTACAGGAGTACGGGTTAACGCTGGCGGATATGGAAACCACTTTCCAGACCGGTTCGTTAAGCGGCCCAGAGCAGGCAACACTCAAAGAGATTGTGGACATTCTCAAAAAAACCTACAGCCATTCCGTGGGTATCGAATTTACACATATTTCCAGCACAACTCAGAAAGAGTGGTTGCAGCAACGCATGGAGAGTGTTTGCTCTGCGCCCACGCTGGAACCGGATGCGAAGAAAAACATTCTTCACCGGCTAACAGCAGCAGAAGGCATTGAGCGGTATTTACACTCCAAATACGTGGGGCAAAAGCGGTTCTCTCTAGAGGGCGGTGAGAGCCTTATCGTGATTCTTGATGAAATTGTTAAGCGCGGTGGTCAGGCGGGTGTTAAAGAGCTGATGATGTGTATGGCCCACCGAGGCCGCTTGAATGTGCTTGTCAATGTCTTTGGGAAAAAGCCTTCCGATTTATTTTCTGAGTTTGAAGGCAAACACCAGTCGGACATTGTCTCCGGTGACGTGAAGTACCATCAGGGATTTTCGTCGGATATCGCAACTGAAAGCGGCTCCATGCATACCATTTTGGCATTTAACCCGTCTCATTTGGAGATTGTCTCGCCAGTGGCTCTAGGCTCAGCACGTTGTCGCCAAGACCGTCACCAGGATAAGGACGGAAGCCAGGTACTGCCTATTTCAATTCACGGTGATGCCGCGTTTGCCGGGCAGGGCGTCGTCATGGAAACCTTCAGCATGTCGGACTCCCGCGGATTTTCGACCAAAGGCACCATACATATTATCGTCAACAACCAGATTGGGTTCACCACCAGTAATATCAAGGACTCGCGCTCAACACTCTATTGCACCGATGTGGCAAAAATGATCAACGCACCCATTTTTCACGTCAATGGTGATGATCCTGAGGCTGTTCGTTTTGTCACTCAGCTTGCGATCGACTTCAGAATGCAGTTCCAAAAAGACGTCATCATTGATATGTGCTGCTACCGCCGCCACGGGCACAACGAGGCCGATGAGCCCTCCGCAACACAACCGATGATGTACAAACACATCAAAGCCCTACCCACTACCCGCCAGCTTTATGCCCAAAAACTGGCCGAAGAGCAGGTAATTGGGGAGGATGACGCGGATGATCTTGTGAAATATTTTCGCGACGAACTGGATGCCGGCCACTGTGTTGCACCGGGCGTTATTGAAGATGAAACGCATAGCAATGAATTTACAGTGGATTGGAGCCCCTACCTGAAAAGTGACTGGTTAACGCCCTATCCGGCGACCGTTCCTGTGCAGACGATTCAGGAGCTGGGTGCCCGGATGTCCCACCTGCCTGATGGGCTTGATCTACACCCCCGAGTCGCCAAAATTATTGACGACCGAAGAAAAATGGCCGCAGGGGCCTTACCCATTGACTGGGGTTTTGGCGAACTTATGGGCTACGCCACCCTGGTAACGAATGGGTACGGCGTTCGCCTTTCGGGTCAAGATGCCGGCCGCGGGACATTTTTTCATCGCCACGCGGTTCTGCATAATCAAAAGGATGGTAGCGCATATATCCCCTTGCGAAACCTGGCAGAGGACCAAGCCAATTTCCTTGTGATCGACTCATTGCTCTCGGAAGAGGCCGTCATGGCCTTTGAGTATGGCTACGCAACAACCGACCCTAAAACACTGGTGATTTGGGAAGCCCAATTTGGTGATTTTGCCAACGGTGCCCAAGTTGTCATTGACCAGTTTATCAGCTCTGCGGAAGTGAAATGGGGACGAGTCTGTGGCTTATCTCTGTTCTTACCCCACGGTTATGAGGGCCAAGGCCCAGAACATTCATCCGCACGCCTGGAGCGGTTCCTGCAGCTGTGTGCTGATGACAATATGCAAGTTCTGGTGCCTTCAACACCGGCGCAAGCCTATCACATGATCAGACGGCAAATGTTGCGGCCTTTACGCAAGCCCATGGTGGTGATGACGCCGAAAAGCCTGCTCCGACATAAACTGGCTGTCTCCACACTGGAAGAGCTCGCAGAAGGCACCTTTCAAAATGTCATTGATGAAGTGGAAGACATTGCCCCCGAAGGTGTTGATCGCCTGATTCTTTGCAGCGGAAAAGTCTACTACGACCTTCTCCAAAAACGCCGCGACGGAGAATTTAACAATGCTGCAATCGTGCGTATTGAACAGCTTTATCCTTTCCCTTATGAAGAGTTGTATAACGTGTTCTTACGCTACAAAAATGCTGACACCATCGTCTGGTGTCAGGAAGAACCGCGTAATCAAGGTGCCTGGCGCTCAACTCGGCACCGGATTGAACACACGATGAAGCACAGTGGGCACAAAAATCTACAATATGCCGGACGCGCGGCTTCAGCATCGCCTGCTGTCGGTCAACACAACATACACCTGAAAGAGCAAGAAGCGTTGGTTGAAGAAGCTTTTGGTCTACGGCAGCCGCTTGGCGAGTCAGGCTTTAAATTCAACCCCCCATCCAAAAAGAAATAGGACACAAAATGAGTGTAGAAATCAAAGTACCCGCCCTGCCAGAGTCGGTTGCTGATGCGCAGGTTTTAACATGGCATAAAAAGGCAGGTGATGCCGTTGAACGCGATGAAGTCCTCGTTGACATCGAAACAGACAAAGTGGTGCTTGAAGTTCCAGCGCCGGTTTCCGGTGTACTGGAAGCGATTATGGAAGACGAGGGCGCTACTGTTGTCGCTGATCAGATTCTGGGGGTGATCGCAGAAGGCGCGAGCGCTGCATCACCGGCGACTGAAAAGCCCCAGGCAGAAGCGGCTGAAACAGCCGAAAGCGAAACAAAGTCAAACCCTCAGACCAGCCCGGCTGTTCGTCGCCTTATTGCTGAAAAAGGACTTGATGCAAGCACCATTGTGGGTACCGGTAAAGGCGGGCGTATCACCAAGGAAGATGTGCTCAATCACGAGGCATCACAAGCGCAAAAAACGGATAAACCTCAGGCAGACAGCAAAAGCGAAGCAAAAACAGAGGAAGAGCCTGCTCCAATCAAACTGGCGCCACCCACGGCAGGTTCCGTACCGTTGGCGGATGAAGAACGCCCTTCACGCCGCGTCCCTATGACACGGTTACGCGCCCGAATTGCAGAGCGTCTGCTTTATGCACAACAAAGCACGGCCATGTTGACAACCTTCAATGAAGTTGACATGAAACCCTTGATGGACATGCGCAAAAATTACAAAAAATCCTTTGAGGAAAAGCATGGCGTTCGGCTGGGATTCATGTCCATGTTTGTCAAAGCCAGCGCAGAGGCACTGAAACGCTTCCCCGACGTCAATGCCTCCATTGACGACAACGATGTTGTCTACCATGGCTTCTGTGATATCGGTGTTGCGGTTTCCTCCGATCGCGGCCTTGTCGTTCCCATTTTGCGGAACGCTGAATTGATGTCATTAGCAGAAATCGAGCGGCAAGTAGGCGACTACGGCGCCAAAGCACGCGACGGCAAACTGAGTATTGAGGATATGACAGGGGGCACATTCACCATTTCCAACGGGGGTGTTTTTGGATCACTACTCTCAACGCCAATCTTGAATCCACCTCAGAGTGCGATCTTGGGCATGCATACCATTCAAGACCGGCCTGTTGTCATTGACGGTGAGATTACAATCCGCCCCATGATGTATCTTGCCTTATCGTACGACCACCGTATCATAGACGGCAAAGGTGCTGTGACGTTTCTAAAAACAATCAAAGAATTGGTTGAAGATCCAGCAAAAATAATGCTGGACATCTGATCCCCCAAAGGAATTATGACATGGCAAATGAATTCGACGTGATAGTGATTGGTGGTGGCCCAGCAGGTTACGTTGCGGCAATCCGATCTGCACAGCTAGGCATGAACACCGCCTTAGTTGACGACTTTATCGGCAAGCAAGGCAAACCGGTACTGGGTGGCACTTGCGCCAATGTGGGCTGCATCCCTTCAAAAGCTTTACTGGAAAGCACAGAGGCTTATGAAAATATTGTAAAAAGCAGCAAAATCCACGGCATCTCGGTTAATGAAGTAACCGTTGACGTGGCCGCCATGGTTACCCGCAAAGATAAGATTGTGGCTTCCATGAGTACGGGTGTTGAGCAACTGCTAAAAGCCAATAAAGTCACTTGGCTGAAAGGCCGCGGCCGCCTGCTGCCGGAAAAACAGGTTGAAGTCACTGATCATAAAGGAAAAGTTAAAACTCACCAGAGCGAAAATGTCATTTTCGCTACTGGGTCCTCTCCCGTGGAAATACCCTCTGCACCACTGACGGATGACATCATTGTGAACTCCAGCGGTGCGCTGGACTGGGATAGCGCGCCCGAACGGCTAGGTGTTATTGGCGCAGGTGTGATTGGTCTGGAACTCGGCACCGTATGGCGCCGGCTAGGCTCAGAGGTGACACTGTTGGAAGCGCAGGATATTTTTCTGCCTATGGCCGACCGGGAAATCGGCAAGGAAGCACTCAGACAATTTTCCAGCCAAGGGCTGGACATCCGTTTAAGTGCCCGTGTCACCTCATCAATCGTCGAAAAGGGTGTGGTCAACCTCACTTATTCAGATCCTGAAGGCGAGCACACCTTAACCGTTGATCGTCTGATTGTTTGTGTTGGACGTCGGCCTTGCTCAGAAAATATTGCGGCACCTGAGACCGATTTATTAATCGATGAAGGGGGCTTTATCCATGTCGATGAAAACTGCGAAACCAACCTTCCAGGGGTTTATGCCATTGGTGATGTTGTACGCGGCCCCATGTTGGCTCATAAAGGCTCAGAAGAAGGCATTGTGGTGGCCGAGCGCATTGCGGGTAATCATGCACACGTGAACTACGATGCAATCCCTTCTGTTATCTACACACACCCTGAAATTTCCTGGGTAGGAAAAACCGAAGAAGAGTTGAAAGCCTCCGGCGAAGATTACAGTGCGGGGGTTTTCCCCTTTGCCGCCAGTGGCCGTGCGCGGGCCATGAACGATGCAAACGGCATGGTTAAAGTACTGATTAACAACCAGACAGACCGCATCCTCGGTGTGCATATCATTGGTCCACAAAGCTCGGAAATCATTGGTCAGGCGGTTATGGCGCTTGAATTTGAAGGTACCAGTGAAGACATCGCCAGCACTGTTTTTGCACACCCAACACTGTCTGAAGCCTTTCATGAAGCCGCACTTGGGGCTGATGGCCGGGCCATCCACATTGTTAACAAGAAGCGAAGGTAATTTCGTACAATCGTGTTTTTTATGTTTTTATTGACAGGCCCTCTTATATAATTCCCCCCTGTCATTTAAGGTACCCCCACGCGCCAGAGGCTGGCGCTTAAATTAACAGAAGAAGAGAGCACTCAATTATGAATCTTCATGAATATCAAGCAAAAGACTTATTCAGAAGCTATGGCCTCCCTGTTCCCAATGGGAAAATAGCCGCGACAGGTGACGAAGCAAAAGCTGCTGCCGAAAGTTTAAGTACCCCAAAAACCGTCGTTAAAGCTCAGGTGCATGCCGGGGGCCGCGGCAAGGCCGGTGGTGTTAAGCTGGTTGATACCCCAAGCGAAGCCAAGTCTTTTGCTGAGAGCCTCCTCGGTACCAACCTTGTAACTTATCAAACTGACGCTTCGGGCCAACCCATCAATGTTGTTTTGGTTGAAGAAACATCCAACATCGCCAACGAACTCTATTTAGGTGCCGTTTTGGACAGACTGCAACAACGTGTTGTCATCATGGCCTCCACAGAAGGCGGTATGGAAATTGAAAAGGTTGCCGAAGAAACACCAGAAAAAATTCTGAAAGCCAGTATTGACCCCTTAGTCGGGGTGATGCCTTATCAATGCCGTGAATTGGGGTTTGGCCTGGGCCTTAACCCCGACCAAGTCAAGCAGTTTACAAAGCTGCTGACAGGCTTGGGCAAGCTTGTTCAAGAAAAGGATTTGTCGCTGGTCGAAATCAACCCTTTGATCATCACAGAAGAAGGCGACCTGATGTGTTTGGACGGTAAAATCAACATTGATGACAATGCGCTTTATCGGCACTCGGAGCTGCTTGAGTTACGCGACACTTCTCAGGAAGATGAGCGCGAACTGGAAGCCTCTAAATGGGATCTCAACTATATCTCTCTGGACGGCAACATTGGCTGCATGGTCAACGGTGCGGGCTTGGCGATGGCGACCATGGACTTAATCAAACTGCATGGCGGCAAACCGGCCAACTTCCTCGATGTTGGGGGGGGTACAACCAAAGAGCGTGTTGCGGAAGCACTCAAAATTATTCTGTCCGATGACAAGGTCAAAGGCATCTTGGTCAATATCTTCGGTGGCATTGTGCGGTGTGATTTAATTGCTGAAGGCATCATCGCCGCTGTGCAAGAGGTCGGCATTGAAATACCGATTGTCGTCCGACTTGAAGGTAACAACGCGGAACTTGGTTCGAAAATTTTAAACGAGAGTGACTTAAACATCATCGCCCCCAGTAGCCTGACTGACGCAGCCAAAAAAATCGTCGAGGCCGTAGGAGAATAAAATGAGTGTACTGATCAACAAAGAAACAAAAGTTATTTGCCAGGGCTTCACTGGAAAGCAGGGTACATTCCACTCAGAACAGGCTATCGAATACGGCACCAAAATGGTAGGTGGCATTACCCCAGGGAAAGGCGGACAAAAACACTTGGGACTCCCCGTTTTCAATACCGTCAAAGAAGCTGTTGCTGAGACCGGTGCTGATGCAAGCGTGATTTATGTACCCGCACCTTTCTGCAAAGACTCCATTATTGAGGCCGCGAATGCCGGTATCAAAATTATCGTCTGTATTACCGAACACATTCCTGTGCTGGACATGCTTGAAGCCAAAATGATTGTGGATGATTGTGGCGCCCGTTTAATTGGTCCAAACTGCCCTGGCATCATCACACCGGGTGAGTGCAAGATCGGCATTATGCCAGGCTACATCCACAAACCGGGGAAGGTGGGCATTGTCTCCCGCTCTGGTACGCTGACTTATGAAGCCGTTAAGCAAACGACAGATGCCGGTTATGGACAAAGCACCTGTATTGGTATTGGTGGAGACCCTATTCCAGGAACCAACTTTATCGACGCTTTGGCTTTGTTCGAAAAAGACCCCCAAACCGAAGCGATCATCATGGTCGGTGAAATCGGCGGCACCGCAGAGGAAGAAGCCGCAGAATTTATCAAAGACAATGTGAGCAAGCCGGTCGTTTCCTATATTGCAGGCGTCACGGCGCCCAAAGGAAAGCGCATGGGCCACGCGGGTGCAATTATTTCCGGAGGTAAAGGAACCGCCGCTGAAAAATTTGCCGCACTGCAAGCTGCAGGCGTTGCTACCGTTGACTCACCTGCCGACTTAAGCAAACGCTTAGGTGAAATCACCGGCTGGTAGGCGACCCTTAAGACAGGCCGCGGGGTGAACTCACCCGCGGCTTACTCATGTCACCGGAACATCTTCAAAACCTACTGACTGAAATCAGAACCTGCCAAACTTGTGTGGCAACCTTGCCGCTTGGCCCCCGCCCTGTACTTCGCGCATCACCAACCGCAAAACTACTGATTATTGGTCAGGCACCGGGCACCAAGGTGCATCAAACCGGTATTCCCTGGAATGACCCTAGCGGTAACCAACTTCGGGCATGGTTGAAAATCGGCCCCGATGTTTTTTATGACACTCAGCAAATTGCGATCGTTCCGATGGGTTTTTGTTACCCCGGTAAAGGCAAGTCCGGTGACTTGCCACCACGCAAAGAATGCGCCCAACAGTGGCATGCACCATTGTTGAATGCGATGCCAAATATTCAGTTGACTCTGCTAATTGGCCAATATGCCCAGCGATATTACCTGGATGACCACTATAAGACGCTCACGGAACGCGTACGCCACTGGGCCAGTTGCCCCGCGGGGGTTTTCCCTCTTCCACACCCTTCACCGCGTAACCGGTTGTGGTTAAAAAAGAACCCTTGGTTTGAGCAAGAGGTCATTCCCGAACTCCGCCAGCGAGTCTCGGCGATTATTTTGAATAACTAATGCGGTAAATCGTTCCGGCGTGATCGTCAGACAGCAGCAAAGACCCATCCTCCATTTGCAGGAAAGCCACTGGGCGACCTGTCGCCCGCTGATCCACCAACCAACCCTTGGCAAACACCTCACTTTGGATGTCCAACGCATTCTCTGGCCACACTACCCTGATTTGATACCCCACTTTGCTGGAGCGGTTCCATGAGCCGTGCTGCGCGATGAAAAGTGCCTGTTGATATTTCTCTGGGAATTGGGCTCCCGTATAAAAAAGCAGCCCTAAAGGCGCGGTATGCGCCTGCATTTGAAAAGCCGGCGGAGTGAACTGCCCTTGTAAATTTGATTTGGCATATTCAGGGTTTGGGATGTTCTGGCCATAAACAAAGGGAAAGCCAAAATGCATCCCTGATTCAGGCGCGTGATTGAGCTCTTCCGGCGGCAAATCATCTCCCAGCCAGTCCTGGCCATTATCCGTAAACCAAAGTGTTTTTGTACGCGGGTGCCAATCGAAGCCCACGCTGTTTCGAACACCGTGGGCAAATACCTCTGCCTCACCGGTCTTAACATCCATTTTTAAAATGCTGCCATAACGTGGATCCTCGGGTCGGCAAATATTACAAGGCATACCGACGGGCACATAGAGAAAACCGTCAGGACCAAAACGGATATACTTCCAGCCATGGTGGGTATCCTTTGGCAATTGGTCAGTAATCACAACGGGCTTGGGTGGGCGCTCCAAGTGCGCCTCGATGTCATCGTAACGTAGAATCTGGTTGACGGCGGCAACATACAAGGCGCCGTCTTTATAAGTCACACCACTGGGCATATTCAGCCCACGAGCAATAATCAACACCTGGGGAGCTGAGTTTGACTGACCTTCACGTACCGCATAGACAACGCCACGGCTTCGCGTACCAACAAACACGGTGCCTTGGTCACCCAGTGCCATTTGCCTGGCACCCTCAACCTCATCAGTAAAAATACTGAGATGAAAACCCGGGGGCAACTCAATTGACTTTGTCTTCGCCGTGCACGAAGAAAATACCCCAAAAAAGGTGAATGCTGCACATACATATAGCAAGCAACTTCTCATGGCTGTCCTCTCCCTTCGAAAATACAGTCGGCTGTGCGATACTTTTAAGGTTATCCCAGAATGAACACTATGAACATATCTCTTCCAGCTCATGCCAGTGGGCTGCTCATATTGGCCTCCCTATGCTGGGGCGGGAACATTGTGCTTGGACGGGCTGTGGCTGTCGATGTGCCCCCCATAGGACTCAGCTTCTGGCGCTGGACCACCGTGGCCTGCATGCTCATGCTTTACAACCACAAAAGGTTATCGGCCCAATTTCGTATTGTGTGTCAAGAGTGGCGCCTGGTTGCAACACTTTCTTTAACTGGAATGGCCATCTTTCATAGTGTGCAGTATTCAGCGCTTAATTCAACAACAGCGATCAATGTCGCGCTCATTGTGGCTGTCTCGCCTTTACTGGTGCCCTTGCTGGCACGGTTGTTATTGAAAACACCTATTTCTTCGTACGAAATGCTGGGTATTTTCCTGTCGTTTCTCGGGCTTGTTTTTATCGTTACACGCGGCAGGCCCGGCACCCTGGCTGAATTGGATTTTCGATCCGGCGACCTGCTCATGCTGGTGGGCGCTTGCTCCTGGACAGTCTACACCGTTGTACTTAAACGCAAACCTGACTCCCTGTCATCACTGACCTTACTGACCTGGGCCTCCGCCTTAGCCGCACTGTGTCTGCTCCCTTTGTATCTGTGGGAAAGCACCATCGGTGGCCGAGCCATTGAACTCAGCATGACCACGGTGCTCAGCATTGCTTACACGGCTGTTTTTGCATCACTGGCCGGGTTTATTTTCTTTAATACGGGTGTTGCCATACTGGGCCCAGCTAAAAGTGCTGTCTATGCGCACCTTATTCCCGTCTTTGCGAGTATTTTGGCAGTTCTTTTTCTAGACGAACACTTTCATACCTATCACGTGCTTGGCATTATTGCCATTGGCAGCGGGATTCTCGTGACAACGCGAGCGACGCCTACAAAAACCAATGTCCAAACTTGAAAGAGATTCCACCCGGTTACCCATGCATCTGGATGTAAAACATCATCATAAAACCATCAGCCAATGTCTCATAGCAGACCAACACAAACTCCGGAACCGACTGCGGAAGCTCAGCCGGCAACAAACAATAACCACCGAAAAAGCACTCCAAAACCTGCTGGCTGATATTGAGCAGTCGCGGGAGAAAGTCTCCTTCCGGCGTGCTCACTTGCCCAAACCTGACTATCCAGACAACCTCCCTGTTGTCGATGCTCGCGCCGACATTCTTGCCGCAATAGACAAGCACCCTGTCACCATCATATGTGGAGAAACTGGCTCCGGCAAAACAACTCAACTACCCAAAATGTGCCTGGAACTGGAGCGGGGCACTCACGGCATGATCGGCCACACCCAGCCTCGCCGGATTGCGGCACGCTCCGTCGCCAGCCGAATTGCCAGTGAGCTCAACGATGATTTAGGCAGCAGTGTCGGCTACAAAGTCCGGTTTGCCGATAAGCTCAGTCCTCAAACCTACATCAAGCTGATGACAGATGGCATCCTGTTGGCAGAAATACAATCCGACCCTTATTTGAATCAATATGACACACTCATTATTGACGAGGCCCATGAACGCAGCTTGAATATCGATTTTCTGTTGGGCTATCTCAAACAATTACTGCCCAAACGTCCCGATCTTAAGCTCATCATCACCTCCGCCACTATTGACCCGGAGCGCTTCTCCCGCCACTTCAACCATGCCCCCATCATTCGAGCAGAAGGGCGCAGCTATCCGGTCACAATGCATTACCGCCCTCCTGCCGAACGCCCAGAGAGCGACAGAGAAAACGACCTGCAAAGCGCGATTGTTGAAGCCTGTGAAGACCTGGCCGCCGAAGGGCCGGGAGATATTCTGGTTTTTTTGCCAGGTGAACGGCAGATTCACGAAACAGCCGATGCACTGGGAAAGCAAATCACACATTCACCACGTTTGCGGGGCACGTTGCTGCTACCCTTGTTTGCCCGCCTTTCCCATGCAGAGCAGCAACGGATTTTCACCCCCCAGACCCAACGGCGAATCGTCCTGGCTACGAATGTGGCAGAGACCTCTCTGCTGCCCGCTGGTTTGCGGA
>OBIY01000603.1_pt1 | contig 13368 bp, 25 predicted proteins | sample 1519841 | NCBI WGS metagenome assembly OBIY01 (sample SAMN03019774, study PRJEB22545) | beach sand metagenome | biome: beach; feature: sea beach; material: beach sand | place: USA: Municipal Pensacola Beach, FL | collected 2010-07-30 | depth 30-40 cm m
TCCGTGAAGGCGGTCGTACGGTTGGCGCCGGTGTGGTGGCGAAAATTATTGAGTAAAAAGCGCGCCGCGAAGCGCTTTCGCGGCGTTTTTTGCTTGACACTGCCGGGGGGCGTATATAGAATTCCGCCTCTTTTTTTGGGCCCTCTGCTATTTCGGAGAGCCATTACCGATTCCAGGTGAGAGACTGAATGCAAGATCAACGGATCAGAATACGACTGAAGGCGTTCGACCATAAACTGATCGATGTCTCCACCCAGGAGATTGTTGATACGGTCAGGCGAACCGGTGCGCAGATACGCGGTCCCATTCCCCTGCCGACTCGCAAGGAGCGTTACACGGTTTTGATTTCGCCGCACGTCAACAAGGATGCGCGTGATCAATATGAAATTCGTACGCACAAGCGATTGCTTGAAATTGTAGAGCCCACAGAGAAAACCGTTGACGCCCTGACCAAGCTTGATCTGGCGGCGGGTGTCGATGTGCAGATAAGTCTAGGCTGATAAATAAAGTTCTCAACGGGCCGAGGCCCGGGAGTGTAACGCTCTGAAATGGGCGGCCATAGCGGGTGACAGCCCCGTACACCAAGAGGTTAAAAATGAGTGTTGGAGTTGTAGGCCGCAAGTGCGGCATGAGTCGCGTGTTTAATGAGGATGGGCAGTCCATCCCGGTAACCGTGATCGAAGTCGAGCCTAACCGCGTAACCCAGGTTAAGACCCCCGAGCAAGACGGTTATTCCGCTGTCCAGGTGGCAGTCGGATCCCGGCGCGCATCCCGCGTAACCAAAGCTCAGGCTGGCCATTATGCCAAGGCGGCTTCGGAGGCGGGCAGCTGCGTCAGGGAGTTGCGCGCGGATGCGGCCGAGCTTGAGCCGCTGCTGGAGGCGGGCGTGGGTTTGACGGTAGGGCAGTTCGAGCCTGGCCAGATTGTCGATGTCTCTGGCGTTTCCAAGGGCAAAGGCTTCGCTGGTGTTGTCAAGCGCTGGAACTTCAGTATGCAGGATGCCACTCACGGCAATTCTATTTCTCACCGTGCGCCCGGTTCGATTGGTCAAAACCAGACCCCTGGTCGGGTGTTCAAGGGCAAGAAGATGGCCGGCCACATGGGTGCGCGTAATGTCACAGTGCAAAATCTGGAAATCGTAAGCGTCGACGTCGAGCGCAATCTGCTGCTGATAAAGGGCGCGGTTCCCGGCGCGCCTGGCGGTAATGTGGTTGTCCGTCCAGCGGTTAAGGCCTAGAGGGTAAAAGACGATGGAGCTGAGTATAGCTACACCTGGCGGCAGCGGTGGAACGCTTACCGTGTCTGACGCGGCCTTTGGTGGTGAATTCAATCAGGATCTGGTGCATCAGGCGGTTACCGCGACGCTTGCCGGTGCGCGGCAGGGTACGCGCGCGCAGAAGAATCGTGCGGCGGTGTCCGGTGGCGGCAAAAAGCCATGGCGTCAAAAAGGTACCGGTCGTGCCCGAGCCGGCACATCAAGTAGCCCGATCTGGCGTTCCGGTGGCGTGACATTTGCCGCGCAGCCGCAAAACCACGGCCAGAAACTTAACCGGAAGATGTACCGGGGTGCTCTACGCTCAATCTTTTCCGAGCTGGCTCGCCAGGAGCGGTTGGTGGTGGTCGAGGATTTCGATATGGAAGCCCCTAAAACCAAGGCGCTGGTCGGGAGGCTCAATGAGCTGGGCTTGAGTGATGTGCTTATTCTGACTGAAGAGGTCAATGAGAACCTCTATTTGTCCGCCCGTAACCTGCACAAGGTTGATGTGCGTGATGCTGTTGGCCTGGACCCGGTCAGTCTGATCCGCTTTGAAAAAGTGCTGGTGACTGTGCCGGCCCTCCGAAAAATCGAGGAGATGCTGGTATGAATAACGAGCGACTCCTCAAGGTGCTGTTGCAGCCGGTGATTACTGAAAAAACCGCCGGTCTCGGTGAGAGTAGCAATCAGGTGGTTTTCAAGGTGCTGCCGGGTGCGGAAAAGCGCGAGATAAAAGCAGCGGTGGAAAAGCTATTCGGGGTAGAGGTTCTGGGTGTGCGCGTGGTTAATGCCAAAGGCAAAACTCGGCGCACGCGAACTGGGCTTGGTAAATGTTCGGACTGGAAGAAAGCCTATGTCCGCCTGGCGCCTGGCCAGGATATTGATTTCACCACGGTGTAGGGAGAGCGGTAATGCCCGTAGTTAAAAGAAAACCCACCTCGCCGGGTCGCAGATTCGTAGTCAGCGTTGTTCACCCTGATCTGCATAAGGGCGCGCCCCATGGTCCTCTGCTGGAAAAGAAAAGCAAGCGTGGTGGTCGAAACAATGGGGGTCGAATCACTGTCCGGCACGTCGGTGGTGGCCACAAGCAGCATTATCGGGTTATTGATTTTAAGCGTGATAAAGATGGTGTGCCGGCAAAAGTGGAGCGTCTTGAGTACGACCCTAACCGCACCGCTAATATTGCATTGCTGTGTTATGCCGATGGCGAGCGTCGGTACATCGTCGCGCCGAAGGGGTTGAAGGCTGGCGATGCCGTGCAGTCTGGTCAGATGGCCGCGATTAAGGCGGGTAACTGCCTGCCCCTGAGAACAATCCCTGTGGGTAGTGTTGTTCACTGCGTAGAGTTGAAGCCGGGCAAGGGGGCGCAGCTGGCCCGTAGCGCTGGCGCCTCGGTGCAGCTGGTAGCCCGCGAGGGCCGTCACGCCACGCTGCGTTTGCGCAGTGGTGAGATGCGCAAGGTGTTGTCCGATTGTCGGGCCACTATCGGTGAAGTCAGTAATAGCGAGCATAACTTGCGTTCGCTGGGTAAGGCTGGCGCTAAACGCTGGCGTGGTGTCAGGCCAACCGTTCGCGGTGTGGCGATGAACCCGGTCGATCACCCTCATGGTGGTGGTGAAGGCAAGACTTCTGGTGGGCGGCACCCGGTGTCGCCCTGGGGTACGCCAACCAAGGGTTATAAGACGCGCAAAAACAAGCGTACGAACAATATGATCGTGCGTCGCCGCGACAAGAAATAACGGCGGCGGAACCGAGGAGATTAGACAGTGCCACGTTCACTTAAGAAGGGTCCCTTTATCGATCTTCACCTGATGAAAAAGGTAGAGGAGGCGGCGGAAAAGAACGACCGGAGACCCATTAAAACCTGGTCCCGGCGCTCCATGATCGCGCCGCAAATGGTTGGCCTGACGCTGGCTGTGCACAATGGCCGTCAACACGTGCCGGTGTCTGTCAGTGAGGAGATGGTGGGACATAAGTTGGGTGAGTTCGCGCCCACGCGCACCTACCGTGGCCATGTGGCCGACAAAAAGGCCAGGTAAGCGGAGCGAAGGTGATGGAAGTATCAGCAAAACTCAGCGGAGCGCATCTGTCCGCTCAGAAAGCCCGCCTGGTAGCCGACCAGGTGCGTGGTAAGCGAGTGGAAGACGCTCTCGATATTCTTGAATACAGTAACAAGAAAGGCGCGGAACTAATCAAAAAGCTCTTGGAGTCGGCAATCGCCAATGCCGAGCATAACGAGGGCGCTGACGTGGACGAGCTGGTGGTGTCGACTATTTTTGTCGATGAGGGTACTACGCTCAAGCGGCTGCGACCGCGTGCCAAGGGGCGGGCCGACAGGATTTTTAAGAGATACTGCCACATCACCGTCAAAGTCGCGGATCAAACCTAAGGTAGCAGGAGCTGACATGGGTCAGAAAGTACATCCAACCGGGATCCGACTGGGGATCGTCAAAAAGCATACATCCACCTGGTATGCCGATGGCAGCGATTATGCTGACAAGCTCAACGTCGACCTGGAAGTGCGAGATTATATCAAAAAGGCGCTGTCGCACGCCTCTGTCAGCCGGATTGATATAGAGCGTCCCGCCGATACCGCGCGTATTACTATTCACACCGCGCGCCCCGGTATTGTGATCGGAAAGAAAGGCGAGGACGTCGAGAATCTGCGCGGCGCGGTGGCGCAAAAAATGGGCATTCCGGTTCACATTAACATCGAGGAAGTCCGCAAGCCGGATCTTGATGCCGCTCTGGTGGCGGAGAGTGTCGCTCAGCAGCTGGAGCGGCGGATAATGTTCCGCAGGGCAATGAAGCGGGCTGTACAAAACGCCATGCGGCAGGGTGCGCTGGGTGTAAAAATTCAGGTGGGTGGCCGTTTGGGCGGCGCTGAAATCGCCCGTAGCGAATGGTATAGGGAAGGCCGCGTGCCACTGCATACCCTGCGCGCGGATATTGATTACGCGACTGCGGAGGCCTCCACCACCTACGGCATCATCGGTGTCAAGGTCTGGGTCTTCAAGGGCGAGGTGCTTGGTGACGCAGAGCCGGAAACGGCGCCGGCCAAGAAGTAATTGGGTAAATAAGGCAGAGCGAAATGCTGCAACCAAAACGAACCAAATTCCGTAAACAGCACAAGGGCCGAAACCGCGGCCTGGCGCAGCGCGGCAGTAAAGTCAGCTTTGGCGAATACGGGCTTAAGGCAACCGGACGTGGTCGTTTAACCGCGCGTCAGATTGAGGCTGCACGGCGGGCGATGACCCGGCACGTCAAGCGGGGCGGTAAGATCTGGATTCGAGTGTTCCCTGACAAGCCAATCACTCAGAAGCCGCTGGAAGTGCGGATGGGTAAAGGTAAGGGTAATGTCGAGTACTGGGTGGCGCAGATTCAGCCCGGCAAAGTGCTTTACGAGATGGAAGGGGTGTCTGAAGCCCTGGCCCGCGAGGCATTTGCTCTGGCAGCGGCGAAACTGCCTATTGCTACCACTTTTGTTAAGCGATCGGTGATGTGATGAAGGCAAGTGAACTGCGAACTAAATCGCGCGAGGAGCTGCAGGCCAGTCTCGAAGAAGAGCTGAAAAAACAGTTCAAGATGCGTATGAATCGGGCGACTGGTCAGATGGAGCAGACGCACGAACTGAAACAGGTGCGTCGCCAGATTGCGCGCATTAAAACCGTATTAAATGAAAACGCGGGAAGCTGATATGGCTGAAGACAAGGCGCGCACGCTCTCCGGCAGAGTAGTCAGCGACAAAATGGATAAAACCATCACGGTTTTGATCGAACGTCGGGTTAAGCACCCCCTGTATGGCAAGGTGATTAGTCGTTCCAGCAAAATCAAGGCTCACGACGAGGGCAACCAATGTTCCGTGGGGGATATGGTGACCATTGCAGAAACTCGGCCGATCTCAAAATCAAAATCGTGGAAGCTGGTGGAAGTCATCTCGCGGTCGACGGCGGTCTAAGCCCGAGCCTCACGCAATAAACAGGTTCAGAGAGAATAGAACAACATGATTCAGACACAGACCTATCTCGACGTGGCGGATAACAGCGGTGCGCGCCGTGTAATGTGTATCAAGGTGCTCGGTGGCTCTCACCGGCGCTACGCCGCCGTTGGTGACATCATCAAGGTAACAGTTAAGGAAGCCATTCCTCGTGGCAAGGTAAAAAAAGGCCAGGTTATGGATGCCGTGGTGGTACGCACCAAGCATGGCGTTCGGCGCCAGGATGGTAGCTTGATCAAGTTTGATGACAATGCGGCAGTCCTGCTCAACCAACAACTGGCGCCCATTGGTACCCGCATTTTCGGGCCGGTGACCCGAGAACTGCGTGGCGAACGTTTTATGAGGATTATTTCCCTGGCGCCGGAGGTGCTGTAATCGCCGCCAGGCGAGCAAGCACATTATTGCAGGTAGATTGAAGATGGTGATGAAGAAAATTGTCCGCGACGACGAGGTGATCGTGCTGGCGGGGCGCGACAAAGGCAAGCGTGGCAAAGTGCTCAAAGTGCTCGGCGACGAGCGGCTGTTGGTGTCCGGGGTGCAGATGGTTAAAAAGCATCAAAAGCCCAACCCTCAGATGGGTGTGCCGGGCGGTATCATCGAACGCGAAGCGCCTATTAATGCCTCAAATGTCGGGCTGTTTAATCCCGAGTCGGGGAAAGCTGACCGCGTTGGTTTCAAGGTGCTTGAAGATGGTCGCAAGGTTCGCGTGTTCAAGTCCACTGGCGCGCCGGTGAAAGGCTAGAGGAATATAGCGATGGGAACATTGAAAAACCTTTACACCACTGAATTGGTTCCTCTGCTAAAGGAAGAGCTGGGACTTGCTAATATCAGTGAAGTGCCAAAAATCACCAAAATCACGCTCAACATGGGTGTTGGTGAAGGGCTGGCGGACAAAAAAGTGCTTGAGAACGCGGTCACTGACCTGCAAACCATCGCCGGCCAGAAGCCGGTGATAACCAAGGCGCGCAAATCCATCGCTGGGTTTAAGGTGCGCGAGGGCTGGCCCATTGGCTGCAAGGTGACCCTGCGTCGTGATCGAATGTATGATTTTATGGAGCGCCTGATCACCATCGCGATTCCCAGGATCAGGGATTTTCGCGGCGTTAGTCCCAAATCGTTTGACGGACGTGGGAACTTTGCCATGGGTGTGAGCGAACAGATTATTTTCCCAGAAATTGATTACGACAAAATTGACAAGCTGCGCGGTCTCGATATCACTATCACGACCACCGCCAGGAACGACGACGAAGGTCGAGCCTTGCTGCGCGCTTTTAACTTCCCTCTGAGAGGTTAGGAAAACATTATGGCCAAGGTATCCATGGTTGAGCGGGAAAAAAAACGTGCCCGTACTGTTGCTAAATACGCGGATAAGCGTGCGGCCCTTAAAGCTGTCATCAGTGACGTGAGCGCCAGCGAAGAAGCGCGTTGGGAAGCGCAAATCAAGCTGCAAAAACTGCCGCGTGATGCGAGTCCGAGTCGCCAGCGACGCCGTTGTCGCGTTACTGGTCGGCCCCATGGTGTATATCGTAAGTTTGGACTGTGCCGAAACAAGTTGCGCGAAGCCGCGATGCGCGGTGATGTCCCCGGTCTGGTCAAGGCCAGTTGGTAGCTTGGCCCTGAGGAGCAAAACGTAATGACTATGCAGGACCCCCTGGCAGACATGCTGACCAGAATTCGAAATGGCCTTAGCCGTTCTAAAGTCTCGGTAACAATGCCTTCGGCCAAGCTCAAGGTGGCGGTGGCTCGAGTGTTGAAAGAAGAGGGCTATATTGCTGATTACAGCGTAGCCGAGGGCGGCAAGCCTGAATTGACGGTCGAATTGAAATATTTTGAAGGCAAGCCGGTCATTGAAGAGCTGGATCGCTTCAGTCGCCCGGGCCTGCGTCGCTATGCCGGCGTTAACGATATGCCTCGGGTGCGCGGCGGCCTCGGTACGGCCATTGTCTCCACCAGTCGCGGTGTAATGACTGGCGCGGCAGCCAAGTCAGCCGGTATCGGCGGCGAAGTGCTCTGCACCGTCTTCTGATAGACCCCGGATACGGGAACGGGAAAACAGGAAATAAAGATGTCCAGAATAGCAAACAGCCCGGTCGCGATACCCACGGGTGTCGAGGTGGTGCTCAAGGGCAACGAGGTATCCGTTAAAGGCGGCCAGGGGCAGCTATCCCTTGCATGCCATGAGAGCGTGGAGGTTGTCCATAACGATAGCGTCCTCAGCTTCAGCGCCCGGGAAGGATCAAAAAACCAGGCCATGGCTGGTACCACGCGGGCGTTGGTGAACAATATGGTCATCGGCGTTAGTGCGGGGTTTGAAAAAAAGCTGCAACTGATAGGCGTCGGTTATCGGGCCCAGGTGCAGGGTAAGAAAGTCAATTTGACATTGGGGTTTTCTCACCCGGTAGTCTATGAACTGCCAGAGGGTGTGAGTGGTGAGACGCCCAGTCAGACAGAGATAGTACTGAAGTCGGCCGATAAGCAGTTGCTCGGCCAGGTGGCTGCCGAGATTCGGGCCTTCCGACCGCCTGAACCCTATAAAGGCAAGGGCGTGCGTTATGCCGATGAATACGTGCGGCGCAAAGAAGCCAAAAAGAAATAACGGATTTAAGCGATGAAAGACAAAAAGCAGTCCAGGTTGCGCAGAGCGCGTCGCGCGCGCAGCAAAATTCGAGAGCTGGATGTCACGCGGCTGTGCGTTTTCAGAACCCCCCGGCATATTTATGCCCAGGTGATCCAGCCAGCGCAGGGTGGCGACCGTGTGCTCGCCAGTGCGTCGTCGCTGGATGGCGATATTCGTGGTAAAGGTAATACCGGAAATTGTTCCACCGCAGAGTCAGTAGGCTCACTATTGGCCGAGCGGGCCAAAGCGGCGGGTGTTACCCGGGTAGCCTTCGACCGCAGCGGTTTTAAATACCATGGCCGGGTGAAAGCACTGGCCGAAGCGGTGCGTAGCGGTGGCGTTGAATTCTAGGCTCCGGTGAGCGCTGAACAAAGCTGATTAAAGTAGATCATAGGTAGATCATGGCAAAGAATAACCCTCGGGACGTCGATCCCAACGAAGGGCTGATGGAAAAACTGGTTCAGGTGAACCGGGTAGCCAAAACCGTTAAAGGTGGCCGTATCTTCGCGTTTACCGCCTTGACGGTGGTTGGCGATGGTAATGGCCGCGTTGGTTTTGGTCGTGGCAAGGCCCGAGAGGTGCCCCTGGCGATTCAGAAAGCCATGGAGTCCGCGCGAAGAAATATGATCCAGGTCGACCTGAAGGACAGCACGCTCCAGTACCCGATTCGTTCATGCCACGGCGCTTCGAAGGTCTATATGCAGCCGGCTTCCGAAGGTACTGGGATCATTGCCGGTGGCGCCATGCGTGCGGTGCTGGAGTTGGCCGGCGTCCAGAACGTGTTGGCAAAATGTTACGGTTCAACCAATCCGGTCAATGTGGTCCGCGCGACCTTCGCTGGGCTTGAGCATATGCGAGCGCCCGAGCAGGTGGCTGCCAAGCGGGGCAAAACCGTCGAAGAGATCCTCGGTTAAGTTTTACCAGCAACAGGCGGAAATGAAATCATGGCCAGTACGGATAAATTAACTGTTACTCAGACTCGTAGTGATATTGGGCGTATCAATGCGCACAAAGCTTGCCTGAAAGGGCTTGGCCTGCGTCGTATCGGCCATACTGTCACAGTTGAGGATACGCCCGCGGTACGCGGTATGATCAATAAAGTTAGCTACATGGTTAAGGTAGAGGAAAACTGAAATGCGCCTGAATACATTGAGTCCGGCACCGGGTAGTCGACCCAATGGCAAGCGGGTCGGTAGGGGTATCGGAAGCGGTTTGGGAAAAACCTGTGGTCGCGGCCACAAGGGGCAGAAATCCCGGTCCGGTGGTCGGGTCAAGCCCGGCTTCGAGGGCGGTCAAATGCCTTTACAGAAGCGTTTGCCAAAATACGGTTTTACATCGCGCATTGCACAGGTCACCGCTCAGGTGCGCCTCGCGGAATTGAACAAAGTTGAAGCTGAGGTCATCGATCTGGAAGCCTTGCGCAAGGCAGGACTGATTGATAGTACCATTAAGCGCGCTAAGGTTTTTCTGTCCGGTGAACTCGCCAAGCCAGTCAAAATTCAGGGTCTGGCTATTACCGCGGGTGCGCGGGCAGCGTTGGAAGCCGCTGGCGGTCAGGTGTTGGAGTAGAGGGATATATTCACTTAGGCCGCGGCGCTAGAAGGTTTGTCTAGGCTGACGCGTGTTGGTTTGGGATATTGATTAAATGGTAAAAGCAGCGGGATTGCCTGCGGGCGGCGATAAAGGTTTGGGCGAGCTTTGGGCTCGCCTTCGCTTTTTGTTGCTGGCCATCATTATCTATCGGATCGGGACACATATACCTGTTCCCGGGATAGACCCTGACCGCATTGCAGCACTGTTCACCCAGAACCAGGGCACGATACTGGGCATGTTCAACATGTTCTCTGGTGGCGCCCTGGAGCGAATGAGTATTCTGGCGCTTGGCATCATGCCCTATATCTCTGCCTCCATTATTATGCAGCTACTGAGCGCGGTCACGCCCTCGCTGGAACAGATGAAGAAGGAGGGCGAGGCGGGTCGCCGTAAGATTACCCAAATTACCCGCTATGCAACGGTTGGCCTGGCTATCGTTCAGGGTACAGGCATGGCCTACGGGCTCGCCGGCCAGGCCTATTATCCCGGTTTTACTTTTTTTCTGATCGCTATCACTTCCCTGGTTACCGGCGCGGTCTTCATGATGTGGCTGGGTGAGCAAATTACTGAAAGGGGTATCGGCAACGGTATATCGATGTTGATTTTTGCCGGTATCGTCGCGGGGCTGCCGCGGGCTTTGGGTCAGGCTTTTGAATCGGCAAGGCAGGGCGATCTCAATATCATCGCCCTGTTGCTGGTGGGCACCCTGGCCGTTGCCGTGGTCTATTTCGTGGTATTTGTCGAGCGTGGCCAGCGGCGTATCACCGTTAACTACGCGCAACGCCAGCAAGGTCGCAGGGCCTACAATCCCCAGAGCAGCCATCTGCCCTTGAAAGTCAATATGGCCGGGGTGATTCCAGCCATATTCGCGAGCAGCATCTTGCTGTTTCCGTCGACGTTGGCCGCGATGTTCAGTCAGGGTGCTGACGCACCGGACTGGCTGCAGGATGTATCGCTGTTTCTTGGGCCCGGTCAGCCGCTGCATATTTTATTGTTCGCCGGACTGATTATCTTTTTTTGTTTCTTCTATACCGCACTGACTTTTAATCCCAAGGAAGTGGCGGATAATTTGAAAAAGGGTGGCGCATATCTGCCGGGTATTCGGCCAGGAGATCAGACTGCCAATTATATTGATACCGTCGTAACACGTTTGACCATGATAGGCGGGATCTATATTGCCGGTGTTTGTTTGATGCCGCAGTTTTTGAACGTGTATTTCAACGTGCCATTTTATCTGGGCGGCACCTCCTTGTTGATTGCGGTGGTGGTGACCATGGATTTCATGTCTCAGGTGCAGTCACATCTGATGACGCAGCAATACGATTCGGTACTTAAAAAGGCAAATATGAAAGGTAGTGGCCGTAGAGGCCGTTAACCGTGAGGTGAAAGTCAATGAAAGTTAGAGCGTCCGTGAAAAAGGTCTGTCGCAATTGCAAATTGGTCAAGCGCAAGGGGGTATTACGCGTGATCTGTAGTGTCGAACCCCGACACAAGCAGCGCCAAGGCTAATCCCGGAATTATAAATAGATTGATTTAGTGGGTTTAAGGCGCTATCCTGTCGCGCCTTTTTACGCCGCCACGATGCAAGTGGGCATCACATGGCGGCGATCCCCGATAGCTTAAATAGCGGAAAGATGGAGTAATTTGGATGGCCCGTATCGCCGGTGTCAACATACCTGACAACAAGCACGCCGTGATCTCATTGACTTACGTATATGGCATTGGGCGTACCACTGCGCAAAAGATTTGTGCCGAATCCGGTATAGCGGAAACGGTTAAAGTTGGCGAGCTTGATGATGCGCAACTCGATACCTTGCGTAACGTTGTTTCTCAGCGTTTGGTCGAAGGTGACCTGCGTCGGGAAGTGAATATGAACATTAAACGCTTGATGGATCTCGGCTGTTATCGGGGGATTCGTCATCGCCGTAGCCTGCCCTTGCGTGGTCAGCGCACCAAGACTAACGCACGCACCCGTAAAGGCCCTCGTAAGCCGATCAAGCGCTAGGCGCTACCCGGTGGCAAAGTAGAGTTTTCACAGCTTTTGGAATAAATTGAAATATGGCCAAGACTCCGACGAAATCAGGACGGAAAAAAGTTACCCGCACGGTAGTGGATGGGATTGCGCATATTCACGCGTCTTTTAACAACACCATCATTACTATCACGGACCGTCAGGGAAACGCGTTATCCTGGGCGACATCCGGTGGATCCGGGTTTCGCGGATCGCGCAAAAGCACGCCCTTCGCAGCCCAGGTAGCCTCTGAACGAGCGGCCACTGCAGCGCAGGAATACGGGTTGCAAAACGTCGATGTCGAAGTGAAGGGTCCTGGCCCTGGTCGAGAGTCTGCCGTGCGCGCACTCAATAATGCCGGGCTGAAAATCACCAATATCACTGACGTGACTCCGATACCACATAATGGCTGTCGGCCGCCGAAAAAACGTCGCGTTTAAGAGGACTATAAGCAATGGCAAGATATCTCGGCCCGACCTGTAAACTCAGCCGACGTGAAGGCACGGACCTGCTGCTAAAGAGCGGTATCCGGCCTTTGGAATCCAAGTGCCGGGCGGAAAGTATTCCGGGACAGCACGGCGCGCGTCGCAGCCGCTTGTCGGACTACGGTGTACAGCTGCGGGAAAAACAGAAAGTTCGCCGCTTGTATGGCGTGCTGGAAAAGCAATTCCGGAACTACTATAAAAAGGCCGCCAGCACGCGTGGTAATACCGGTGAAAACCTGTTGAGCCTGCTCGAGTGCAGGCTCGATAACGTGGTTTATCGCATGGGCTTTGGCTCCACACGCGCTGAAGCGCGTCAACTGGTGTCCCATAATGGAGTGTTGGTCAACGGGAGGCGCGTAAATATCGCCTCCTACCAGGTAGCGGAAAACGACGTTGTAAGCATTCGCGAAAAGGCTAAAAAGCAAATGCGTATTCAGTCAGCCATGCAGCTGGCGGCGCAACGGGGTGAAGTAGAGTGGGTCGAAGTAGACGCCAATAAGATGGAAGGTGTCTTTAAGCGTGTGCCCGATCGCAGTGATCTGCCCAGCGAAATCAACGAAAACCTAATCGTCGAACTTTACTCCAAGTAAGCTTTATTACGCCGGACAGTCCCAGGAAACCTTTGTCTATGCAAAATTCATCCACGGAGTTACTTACCCCGCGCACCATCGATGTTACTGAATATGACAACACCAATGCGCGTGTTGTGCTGGAGCCTCTTGAGCGAGGGTTTGGCCATACTCTGGGTAACGCCCTGCGACGTATTCTCCTTTCTTCGATGGTAGGCAGTGCCATCGTCGAAGTGGAGATTGATGGTGTGTTGCACGAGTACAGTGCCATCGAAGGTGTTCAGGAGGATGTAATAGAAATTCTCCTAAATTTAAAAAACGTCGCGGTTATACTGCATGGTCGGGATGAGACTGAACTGACTTTGAGTCGATCAGGCGAGGGCCCGGTTACCGCGGGTGATATCCAGGCAGATGCCAATGTCGAGATTAAAAATCCCGACCACGTGATAGCCAATATCACTGGTAGCACCAGCCTTAACATGCGACTCCGGGTTGCCCGTGGCCGTGGCTATCAGCCGGTTGATACGCGCGACAGCGACGAAGAGGAGACTCGTGCCATCGGTCGCCTGCGGCTTGATGCCTCCTATAGCCCGGTACGGCGCGTGGCCTACTCCGTGGAAAACGCACGTGTCGAACAGCGCACCGACCTCGACAAGCTGATACTTGATATCGAGACTAATGGCACCATCGACCCCGAGGAAGCAATTCGCAGGGCGGCAACGATCCTCCAGCAGCAGTTGGCGGTGTTTGTCGATCTAGAAAGTGAGAGCCACGCGGAGCCGGAAGAAGCCGAGGAGCAAATCGACCCGATACTGGTGCGCCCGGTTGATGATCTGGAGTT
>OBIY01000604.1_pt1 | contig 13321 bp, 12 predicted proteins | sample 1519841 | NCBI WGS metagenome assembly OBIY01 (sample SAMN03019774, study PRJEB22545) | beach sand metagenome | biome: beach; feature: sea beach; material: beach sand | place: USA: Municipal Pensacola Beach, FL | collected 2010-07-30 | depth 30-40 cm m
TGGCTGATACTCAGGCCCTGCGTATGACCCGCCGCGGTATCACCAAAGAAGGGCTGGGTTCCGGCTCTTACTCGATTTACCGCTGTGATCTGAACGATACCGAGCTGGTGTTTGGTCTGGGTGCCCGTGAGCGAGCGCTGGCCGCGAAACGCAACGAACTGAATACCTATGCGGAACAGGCCAACGAGGCCGGTTTCCAGCTGCGTCAGGCACAGCAGTTACTGGATGCCGTGAACCTGCTGCGCCACGTGAATTTTGCCGACCAGATGCAGGAGATGCTCGACACGCATTACCGCATGAAACAGGCCGAGGACACCCTGAGTGGCGTGGATACCACCGGCTTTGGCGAGCTGGAGCATGAGTTCACCGCCCTGAAAGAAAAATCCGATGATCTGGATACCCAGATCAAAGAACTCGACGGCGAGTTGGGTCGTCTGCAGCAACAACTGGCAGATGCCGAAAAGGCCTGTAAGGCGCTGAGTGCCCACCAGGAGCAGACTCAGGAACTGGCCGACAAGAAAGAAGAAAATCTGCGCGGTATTGTCAGCATCTGGCCAGAGTTTGATCCGGAAAAACGTCTCGAACAGGCCGACAAAGAGGCGGAAGAAAGTCCGGCCGACGCCCTCGAAAACCTGCGCAAAAGCGTATCGCAGGAGCTGAATTCCACCGCGTACGAAATCGAACGCAACATCACTGAACACAATCAGCGTTGTCAGACGGTGGATGCCATCGTTTATCAGCCGGATTACCGCGATGAGCACGGTGCGGCTTTCTTTAAAGCGGTCTGTGGTCTGCAGCGTGAGATCGAGCGCGTTCACAACCGTCTGAAGAACAACATTCTGGTAGAGAAGCAGGGCAAGCTGTCACAGCTGCGTGAAAGCTTTAATAACGTGTTTGTGACCAACCTGTGTCACTCGATTTATCAGGCCATCAACGACGGCAAACGGGTGCTCGAAGACCTGAACAAAGAGCTGGCGCATCATCAGTTCGGTGCCGACCGCGAGACCTACTGGTTCGACTGGGAGTGGGTGCCAGAGTACAAAGAATATTGGCAGTTCTTTGATGAGGTGATTAAAAACCCGTCACTGGGTGACGGTGACACTCTGTTTACGGCAGACCTCTCAGAAAGCTCCAAACGCGTGCGCGACCAGCTGCTGACTATGCTGCTTGATGATGACGAGCAGAAAGCCATGCGTGAACTGGAGCGCCTGTCGGATTACCGTAATTACCGCGCCTATGAAATCTACAAACAGCCGGCCAACAAAGAACCGATTGCGCTCAGCCAATACGGTACGGGCTCTGGCGGTCAGCTGGAAACACCGGCGTACATTATCCGTTCAGCGGCGATTACGTCGGCCTTCCGCTTTAACGAAGGCGATACGCATCTGCGCGTGGTGCTTGTCGACGAAGCCTTCTCCAAAATGGATGAAACCCGCTCAAAAGAGGTGATCAATTACCTCACAGAGAGTCTGGGACTGCAGTTGCTGTTCATTATGCCAACCAGCAAATCCGGGCCGTTTATGGATCTGATTTCCAACCAGTTTGTGTTCAGTAAAGTGCCTTTGGTCGGTGGCCAGAAAAAAGGCGAACTGCAGACACGGGTATTGGTGGACCGACAGCAGTGTAATCAGGAAAAGGTGAAAGAGTTGTGGGCGAACCACCGTCGCACCATACGTCATCAGGCGGCGCTCGACTTTATGGAAGAGTTTGCCTGAGACTTTACCGGTGTTGTGACCGTGCAATGCCCATTGTGCGCTACCGTCATTCCCCGGCTTGACCGGGGAATCCACTTCCTGTCCTGGCTGTGACCAGTATTTCTGATTCCCATCCCTGGTAAGAGTAGGGCACTGCTACCATCTCACTGAGAATGTATTGAGGAGAACTGCGCATGGATCTACCTGTGTACGGACAGAGCGACAGCTCTTACAAAGCTGCTGGAGAGTACGAAGGTATCCGCCTGCTGGTCGAAGATTTTTACATCGCCATGGATACCTTGCCAGAAGCACAGACAATCCGTGCTATGCACCCAGATGACCTGACGGAAACCCGCGATAAACTGACGCGTTTTCTTTGTGGCTGGATGGGCGGGCCGCGCTTATACCGGGAAAAATACGGCCCGATCGATATTCCAGTTGCGCACAGCCATCTGACCATTAACGAAGCCGAGCGCGACGCCTGGCTGATCTGTATGCGCGAGGCTTTGATCAAGCAACCGTATGAGCTGGAATTTAAAAATTATCTGCTGAAGCAACTGGCGGTGCCTGCCGAACGCTGTCGGCAGGCGGCTCAGAAATAAATTATTTATGAGTACTGTTGCGGCTCTTAAACAGGTTCAGCAAAGTAATCTGCTTTTGATCACGCTCTTTTTCCAATTCTGAAATTGATTCACTACCGAAGCTGCCGTCAATCTGTTTAAGCAGTTTCCGTTTTATCTTCGGTGTGAAAAATACCGGCGAAATCCAGGAATGCACCCACAGCAATTGCAGGCCACGGGCAAACTGATTGAGAAAATGGCGGAAGCCACCCCGGCCACCACCCAGGTGAAAACTTTTAAACGGCCCGTTGATCGCCCAGCGCTGGCCAATGGACTGAGTCACGATGTTGTCCAGTTCGTTCACATCCACCACGCCCCATTTGACCATTAACGTGGCCTCGCGCATCAGGGCAGCCTGCAGGCGATTGGCAACGAATCCGGGCACTTCTTTGTGCAGTTGCACCGGGGTTTTACCGATGCTGGTGTAGAAATTCATCGCCTGTTGGATCAGTGATGCGGGCGTATGCTTGCCGCCGACGACTTCGACCAATGGAATCAGATGCGGTGGATTAAACGGGTGACCAATGATCACCCGCTCCGGGTTTTTCATGCGTTTGCTCTGCATGCCCGTGGTAATGCCAGAGCTGGATGATAAGAACAGAGCATCGAGGGGTGCGACCTGCTCGGTGAGCTGCCATAACTCCTGTTTGAGATTGACCCGATCTGGTCCGCATTCCTGAATCACGGCGGCATCGGCCACAGCGTCTTTCAGGCTGGTTGTGAATCTGATCAGGGAAATGTCGAGCTGCAGCCCCAGAGCTGCGAGAGCAGGGCGGATCTGTTCCAATTGATCTGGCAAAGCCTCAAAGGCCTTATTACTGATGTCGTACAGCGCAACTCGATGGCCATAAGCGGCAAACAGGGCCGCCCAGCTGACACCAATCACACCGGCACCCAGAACGGCGGTGTCGAGCGGGGTGTGGTTGGTACTGGTCATTATAATTCCCTGAAGGGTCAGTCTTTCTTGCTGAAATTCAGCTCATCCAGTTCTTTCGTCAGCGCGTGCAGCTTTTTATTACCGCGCAGCACGATGTCAGTAATCAGTGCATAGGGCCCACGATACCAGGAGAAAATGTTCCAGAATGCAGGGGCAATGACGCTGAAGCTGCGCTTCTCCATCCCTTCTACGGCTTTAGCCGCCAGCTGCTCAGGTGTGATCGGCTTACGCATAAACGCAGGGAAGGCCGCGTTAATCATCTTGGTTGCTAGGGCGTGACCACCGAAAGCCAGCTTGGCAATGGGGGTTGAAACCCAGCCGGGGTAGAGCACGCCGGCTGTCGCGTCAGTGCCAGCCAGTTCAGCACGCAGCGCACGGGTCATCTGTTCGACACCGGCCTTTGAGGTGGCGTAAGGCGCATTGGCCATACCGTTGGTGAAGGCGTAAACGGAGGAGGTGACCAGCACATAGCCGCCGTTTTTCACGATTTCCGGCAGGCAGGCTTTCACGCTGTAGAACACACCGAACAGATCGACGTCGACGATTTTACGGAATTCATCCGGATCACAGCTGAACACGGTTGCGGGGTCGCCTTTCCAGGAGATACCGGCGTTGGCGAAACAGACATCCACATGGCCAAAGGTCTCGACACCTTTGTCGATTACCGCTTTAGTCGCTGCAAAATCCGTCACATCCAGCGCCAGAGGCAGAACGCGGCTGGCTTCAAACTCATTGGCCAGTGCATCGACAGAGCTTTGGGTAATATCGGTCAGGATCAGATTGGCGCCTTTTGCATAGGCCTGGCGCGCGACGGCAGCACCGATGCCACCGGCTGCACCTGTGATGAAAAGCGTTTTACCCTGAAGGCTGTACATAAAAGACCCCTGTTTGTTGTGTTTCTTAGGAAGCCGAACAGTAAACACGGGGTCAGCGTAAGAAAAAAGGTCGTTTAAGGACAAAGCGGTACGTTTGTTCCGTTTTGGTGGTTTGTCAGCGAAATCAGGTTAATGAATGATCAGAAAATGGGCAGGTGGGAGCGCAGTCAGCCATCCATGCGGTATTCCCCGGCATCCTGAATGCCCTCAAGGATGCTGTTGAGCTTTTCCGCCGTGATCAGACAACCCGCTCGTTCTTCGCGTGGCATGACATCCAGTTGTATGCCCGCGGCGATGAATTGAGGTATCAGTTCTTCCATAAAGAACTCAAGCGAGGTCGCTTCTGGACGGCAGTCGTCCCAGATATCCAGTGCAGCATCCATGGCCATTTTGCGATAGGGCCAGAGAGGCATGGCAATGATGGGATCAGCGCCAGGAAGGATAAGTTCACGACGGAACCAGGCACTGCCTTGTTTCAGCCCCCAGATTTCCTCGGTCTCGAACGCCCGCAACAAAAAATAGTCGAGCCTCTGAAGATCACCTGCACTGGCAAGCATGGCGGTTTCACTGGCGAGGGCTTCGTATTGCATAACGGACTCCTGATGCGTTGCCTATTCCCGAACGGAATCTTCAGTAACGGCTGAGCTTCTGGCTTGGGTTTCTTTCTTAGCTTTCTAGGGAGTTCTGCAAAAATGTCGCCATTCCGGAAAAATAGAAAGTATTGGGAAATCAACCATATACGTAGCTTTGGTGCGCAAGGGTTTGCTCTGGCGGATGTACTGAACCGCATTTTGTCGTAAACACGACAAGTTAAAAAAAGCGGTAGAAACTGCCCTTGAATAAGAATCTTGATGCACGTCAGGAATCCGACGAGTGAGGTTGGGGTTTTTGTTCAGTCTTGTCTATAATCGCTGCGGATTCAAAGAGATACGATGCGTTGCAGGCAATTCTGAAAGAAACCGGCCTCTGGCTGTTGTTATTTGCCGTTCTGGTGACCCGAGGCTTTATGCCCGTGGGTACCATGCCCAATGCGCCCGGCCAGGGGTTGCCCTGGGCATTGTGCCCGAGTGATGCCTCCAGCGCATTGCTGATTGAGCTGTTTCCGACGCCAGCACAGGCTCAGGTACGGGCACTGGCAAACCAGCAGAATATCTCGTTGCATCATCAGCATCATGGTCATAACCATGACCTTGAGTCGCCACAGGACGCAGCGTCTGCCGCCAGCCTGTCAGCCGATCAGATCTGTAAGTTCTCAGCACTGGGAACCCTGGCAAGCCATGATGTTTCCCTGACCCTGCCTGATCCGGTTTTCACCGGTTATCGCCTGACCGTTTGGTTCTACCGACGGTTCGCTCACACACCTGAACACCAACGGCCTTTCCTGCGCGGCCCACCTTCTCCGTTCTTCGTCTGATTGTTTAATTTTTAACTCTTTTTACTTGAGACTTCCGCACTGCCCGTTGAGGCAGAGTGCGGTTACGAACGGATATTGTTTATGAAACCGACAAAACGGACGGTGGCTGTCGCTGCGCTGACGGCTACCATTTCACTGACATCGGCTGCCCATGCCTTGGCTGATGACCAGATTTCTGACATTGAGTGGGCAAGCGTGCCGTACACCACTTTACCCACAGTGGTGGTTGAAGGTCAGCTGCAAAACACAGACAACGAACAGGTGACGCTGGATCAACCGGGACAGGGCGTACCCGCCGATGCGGCTGAGCTGCTGAGACAGGTGAATGGCGTTGAAGCCATTCGCATGGGTGGGCGCGGGTTGGACCCCATTATCCGGGGTCAGAGTCAGACTCAACTGAATGTACTGATGGACGGTGCCTTCATTCATGGTGGCTGCCCGAACCGAATGGACCCTCCTACAACCTACTCGTCACTGGAAAGTTATGACCGTATTACCTTGATTAAAGGCGCGGCCAGTGTCTTGTACGGAGGCGGTGGCAGCGGCGGTACGATTCTATTTGAGCGCAGTGCTCCGGTGTTTGAACCCGGAGAATCTGTAAGGGGTCACGCGGTCAGTGGTTACCGCTCTAACTCCGCCACGAAAGAGCTGTCGGCGGATCTGGCGACGGGCTCAGGTCTGGGTTACCTGCGAGTGATCGGTGGTTATCAGGATGCCGGTAATTATCAGGATGGTAACGGTGATGAAGTACGCTCCGCATTTACCAGTAAAAACGCAAACCTGATGCTCGGGCTCACCCCAGGATTGGCCTCCGGGCCAGAAGGGGAAAGACATCAGCGCCTGGAACTCAATCTGGAAGCCAACCGCGAACGAGACACCTTGTATGCGGGGGCGGGTATGGATTCTCCAGATTCTGATGCCAACACCACACGACTGCTCTATGAGTATGATTCGTCCGGCGGACGCTTAAGCAGCGTAAAAGGGCAGTGGTACAAAAGCCGGGTGACTCATCTGATGGATAATTACTCGCTCAGGGCGTTGTCTGCCCCTATGAAAATGGCCGCACCGAGCCGTTCGGACACCACCGGGGCACGGTTAAATGGCGAGGTACGCTTGCCAGCCGGGCAGTTAACCCTTGGGCTTGATTATCAGCATAATGAACGCAATGCCGAGCGCTTGGCCGGGCCTGCGATGGGCGGTGATCCAGCCATGCTGCAGTCGATTCTGTGGCCGGGGGCAGAGCTGGAACAGACCGGGCTGTTCGGACAGTGGCAGACAAACAGCCATGCAGACCGCCAGTGGAAGGCGGGTTTACGAGTGGATCGTATTCATGCCTCAGTATCACGCGCAGATGAACAACCCCAGGTCGCCAATGCACCCGCGCCATCCACACTGTACGCCCAGTACTATGCCGATTTGCCGGCAGGTTCACAGGCAAGGGTGGAAGAAACCAACCTCGGCGGTTTTGTTCAGGCCGAACAGCGCATGGGGAATGGCAATGTTTACGGTCTTCTCAGTCGCAGCGTGCGCACTGCCGACGCCAATGAGCGTTATGTTGCCAGCTTTTCTCGCAACATGATGACCGGTATGGATGCAAGCTGGGTAGGCAACCCAGAACTGAATCCGGAACAGCACCTGCAGCTGGAACTCGGCTATCGCTACGCAGCCGGTCGTTGGGGTGGCAACCTGAGTCTGTATCAGGATCGGGTGACGGACTACATTCTGCGGGATAAGGCCCGGGGCCAGGATGGCATTCTGGTCGATAACGGTACCGCCACCATTTATCGTAACGTCGACGTCATTATCCGGGGTGCGGAAGCGGGTGTGAGCTATGAAATCGGTGAGCGCTGGAGCAGCTCGCTGGATGCTTCGTGGGTTCATAAAGACAACGTGACAGATCATAGGGTGGTGGCCCAGACGCCGCCGTTATCGGCCAGCCTGCGTCTCGATTATCAACACAATGCCTGGGAGGCCGGTGCCAGAATGGATCTGAATGCGGATCAAGACAGAGCCGATATCTATCCGTTTGAGGGCAGCGGTCAGGATGCTCAGGAAACCCCGGGATGGGCAGTGATGTCGGTCTATGGTCGTTATCGTTTTACGGAGTCAGCGCAGGCTGAACTGGGCGTCGAAAACCTCTTCGACCGGGCGTATGCCTACCATGTGAACCGGGCAAATGCTGACCCGTTTAACCCAGACGCCGTTCTGGTGAATGAGGCCGGGCGGGTTGTCTGGGGCAAAGTGAGTGTCAGTTTCTGACGGTGACCTTTTGAAAGAGACTTTAAGAACAGAAAGCCCTCATATCGAGGGCTTTTCAGGTGTTTCCTATCAGACTTTATTCGCCGGTCCCCACAGGCCGAGTAGCCGGAAGAGGGCAATTGAGGTTCGCGGCATGATTCTGAACAACGTCACAGAGACCTTGAGCAGCAGTGGGAAGATCATCTCCCGCTGATTGTTGTGGATGGCTTTCAGTGTCATCCGGCCTACGCGCTCGGGCTCTGAAACCGGAAACAGCGACGAAATTTTCGGATACCAGCCCATGTCCGCATCGTTTGCTTCAAAATAGCCGGTATTCACCTGCGCTGGGCACACCAGAGACACCCCAACCCCAGTACCGCGACATTCCTCGTACAGCGCATCATTTAAGCCGACCATGGCGTGTCGTGCCGCACTGTAAGGCACCATAAAGGGCAGGGGGAATATCCCGGCCGGACTGGTCAGATTAACCACATGACCATAACCACGCTCACGCATACCGGGTAACAGCGCATGCACGGCAGTCAATGCCGGTGTGAGTGGCAGATGGGTGGCGATATCACACTCCTGATCAGACATCAGGTGCAGGGGCTTAAAGGTGCCCGCGCCCACGTTGTTGATCAGAATATCAATCTGGCCGAAGGCCGATTCGGCTTCACGAATACCGCGGCGTGTTTCAGCGGCGCTACTCAGGTCACAGGGAATGGTAATGATGTCTGCACCCGGGACCATGATCTCTGCCTTGGCGGCCAGCAAGCCAGACTCCCCTCGTGCTAACAGAGCAACCCGGCAGCCTTGCCTCACCAGCTCTGCCGCGATGGCTTTACCAATACCAGAAGAAGCCCCTGTTACTAATACCGCTTTTCCTGCCAGTTGCTTCATGATGCGTTTACAGCCTTTGGATAATGAATAGATGCAACATCATTGTATCAATAACTATGAAATACTCTGAAACACGGTGCCATCTACCTACCGATGAGAAGGCTCAGCAACAGACGCGTATTCCTGTGTTGGCAGCGGGTGCTTTACTGTCTGGCAAATCGTCGATAGCGATTACCTTCAAAATCTTGAGAAATCCAAACCCGTATAACAATAAAAGGGACTTTGTATGAATGCGATTAACCATGCCGTGACGGCTCTGGTGATAAAAAAATACCACCGCGATGTGCCCTTGCTGCCGCTGTTGATATCGGTTCAGCTGATTGAAATGGTCTGGGTCATACTGAACGTGACGGGTGTGGAAACTACGCGCATAAATGCCCAGGTTCATTCGCTGGCGGATGTGCATCTGGAACACATGCCGTTTTCACACTCTGTGGTGTTTACGCTGATGTGGGCTGCAGTCGGTTGGCTGTTTGTCCGTAACGTACTGAAAAAACCGCAATGGGCCCTGGCCGTGTTTATCGGTATCTGTTCGCACATTGTTCTGGATATTCTCACTCATATACCGGACATTGAAATTATTCCTTTCCTTGGGTTGCCTGAACTTGGATCCGGGCTCTATGACGTCACGGTGTTTGCCTTTATATTCGAACTGGGGTACAGCATCGTGTGCTGGAAAATCATCCGCGGTCATGCCTTGCTGTTGACGGGGTTGGTGGCACTGCAGTTGTTCAGTCTGACGTTTTACGTGCCTCAAATCTCAGGTTTTGAAGCCTTTTTTGCGGACTACCCACAACTTTTTGCCCCGGTGATCGGAGTGCATATTGTGTTTGGTCTGCTGGCTGTGGCATACCTGTACCACCTTGATAAAAAAACTGCAGAGTCGCGGGGCGTTTCTCTTGAGTCAGAAAGACATTCCTGAACAAATCATAAAACTTTGCTACACGTTTAAACGTTGGCAATTATTCTGGTTCAGTCTGCACTATTTCTCGGGTGTTATTGCTGTGGTTGCAGGTGTTCTGGCAACCGCGTCGGCGGCTGAAAGTGGACCTGAATTTATCATCAATAATACCTGGCTGTGGGGACTGCTCTCAGCGTTTCTGAGTGGCGTTGTGACCTTTCTCAGCCCCTTACAGAAAGCCCGTGATTATAAGCAAGCGTACTATCGCCTGGACTCCGCTATGGTTCGCTTTCAAAGTCATTTATTATCCGCGACTGAACTGTTGGATGAATATGAACAGGCCAAGCACATTGTGCTGTTTGGTGAGATAAAACCCACTGCAGCCGAGTCAGAATAACTGGCCGCTGGCCTGTCTGAATGACGATAATAAAAAGGAAAAACGATGGCGAATATCGTGATCTGTGCGGACGGAACCTGGAACCGCCCAGAAGAAGACCTGAGTAAAGATTACCCTACCAATGTGTTGAAAATGGCTCGCTCTATCTGCCCGGAACAGGATGGCCAGAAACAGCATGTGTTTTACGACTGGGGGCTTGGCTCGTATCACAACAGTTTTTCTTCCGGTGCAACCGGCGCGGGTATCCATAAAAATATTCTCGATGGTTACCGCTACCTGGTTCAGAACTATCAGGATGGCGACCGGATTTATCTGTTTGGTTTCAGTCGGGGCGCCTATACGGTGCGGGCACTGTGCGGGTTGATTAATAATTGCGGCATTGTTCGCCGAGCGGATGCCAACCTGATTAATGAAGCCTGGAAAATCTACAAAAGCCCATCGAAGAAAAATCACCCGGATGGTGATGCTGCGGTGGCCTTTCGTAAAACGCACTGCCATGACCAGAGAGACGTTCACTTTATTGGCGTCTGGGATACCGTTGGCGCGTTAGGTATACCGTTCAGCATTATGGGGCTGTTTGAAAGCCACGATGAATTCTACGACACCAAAATGGGCCCCAATGTTAAATTCGCCCGACACGCTCTGGCGATTGATGAAGAACGCGAAGATTTTGCTCCAACCATCTGGACCCCGCGAAAGGGCGTTAATCTGAAGCAGGTGTGGTTTGCCGGCTGTCACGGTGATATTGGTGGCGGCAATGAGCCGGATAAAAAAACCGGGTACCAGATTGCCGATACGGCATTGGCCTGGATGATGGGTGAGGCGAGAACGGCGGGGCTGCACCTGGAGTCGCATCTGAGTCAGAACCTGACGGATGGTATGAAAGGTAAAATTCATAAATCGCGGAAACACATCTACCGTTTGAAGCGCCCCCTGTACCGGGATTTAACTCTCAAGGATAAACCCACGCTGATACATCCCAGTGTGAAACTGCGTTATGAGACGGACAAAGATTATCGGCCTAAACGTCTGGTGCAGATACTGGAGAAGGTCAAAGGTGACTGGGATCGTCTGGAGCTTGGGGTCTGACCCAACCCGTTGATCATTAATGCGAACACGCCTTTAAGCCAGATGCGTCAGCTCTGGTTTACTGGCTGACAAACCAGTATTTATCCCAGGCCATCAATACCTTTTCCGGGTATTTGATCTTTCCGTAACTGCCGTTGTAGCGCGCCAGTGCGTTAGAGACATTGCCCTTTTCCCGGTCAATGTAGTGACGCAGAATGGTACAGCCGTAGCGCAGGTTGGTGGCGGTATCCATCAGGTTGTCTTCCGGGCGGCCAATTTCATTTTTCCAGAAGGGCATCACCTGCATGTAGCCCTGGGCACCGACATAACTCAGGGCGAAGCGGTCAAACGCGCTTTCTACCTGAATCACGGCCAGCACCAGTTCAGGTTGAAGGTCGGCTCTTTTGGCTTCCTGGTGTACCAGCCGCAGAAAATCCAGACGAACCTGTTCGTCTTTCATGTTGCGGTACCTGAGCAGGCGACTGGACATATCCATTAACCAGACTTCGGCATCGAACCGGTCGTTAAACGACTCAGAGGAGGTAACCGCAGCTTTCAATGCAGCTCTCAGTTCTGGGTCGGTTTCTGGTGTCAGGGTGGACTGAACCGGTACATTAGCCTGAGCCTGGCTGGCCATCATGACCAGGAGCAGGCTCATTAAACCGTTCAGTACGGCGCATCTGGCCGCCTGGCGTGCTCTGTCCAGTGCCGGGGGCATAATCAGAGAGTGATCTGCTCGTTCAGGAAGGCCATCAGCTCGCCTTGAGCAATATCGAGCTTTTCATCCTGACGACGGTTTTTGTATTCAAGGGTCCCGGCTTCCAGGCCACGATCACTGATCACCACGCGGTGAGGAATACCCATCAGCTCCATGTCCGCAAACTTAACCCCTGGGCTGGTCTTTTTGTCACGGTCATCCATGTAGACCTCATAGCCCGCTGCGGTCAGTTCTGCATACAGCGCTTCTGCGGCGTTTTTAACCGCTTCTGAACGATGCAGGTTCATCGGTACGATGCCGATGTGGAAAGGGGCAATCGCATCTGGCCAGATGATGCCGTTGTCGTCGTGGTTCTGTTCAATGGCCGCTGCAACAACACGGGTCACACCGATGCCATAACAGCCCATTTTCATCACTGCATCTTTGCCGTTTTCATCGAGTACCGTGGCCTTCATGGCTTCGGCGTATTTCGTACCCAACTGGAAGATGTGCCCAACCTCAATACCGCGTTTGATATCGAGGGTACCTTTGCCACAAGGGCTTGGGTCACCCGGTACCACGTTACGCAGATCTGCGATTTCGGGCAGTTCTGCATCGCGCTCCCAATTGCAACCACTGAAGTGATGGTCTGCTTCGTTAGCGCCGCAGGCGAAGTCGGCCATGTGTGCCGCAGACCGGTCAACGTAAGTGCGGGCCGACAGGTTACGGGGGCCGGTAAAGCCGGCGACACCGCCAATGGTCTGGATTTCCTCGGCACTGGCGAACTGCAGCGGGCTGAGTACACCCGGCAGTTTCTCGGCTTTGATTTCATTCAGCTCGTGGTCACCGCGGATGAACAGCACCACTGGTTCGCCGGCTTCGTCTTCAACCGCGTCTTCTGCTTCGCTGGTGCCGCGGACAACAATGGCTTTGAGTACCTGAGAAGCCGGGATGGCGAGTGCTTTGGCCACATCATCAATACTGCTGGCCCCCGGTGTGGCGACTTTTACGAAGTCAGCCGCTGGGGCAGGGCGATCCCCTCGAGGCGCCAGTGCTTCGGCCAGCTCGACGTTGGCGGCATAGTCGCTGGCGTCGGAGAAGGCGATGTCGTCTTCACCAGAAGCTGCCAGCACGTGGAATTCGTGTGAGGATGCACCGCCGATGGAACCGGTATCAGCCAGAACCGGACGGAAGTCCAGCCCAAGGCGGGTAAAGATGTTGCTGTAGGCCTGATACATGCGGTCGTAAGTCTGCTGCAGGCTGTCTTCATTCAGGTGGAAAGAGTAGGCATCTTTCATGATGAATTCGCGAGAGCGCATCACACCAAAACGCGGGCGGGTCTCGTCGCGGAATTTGGTCTGCACCTGATACAGGTTCATCGGCAGTTGTTTGTAACTGCTGATGTTGTTGCGGGCCAGGTCGGTGACCACCTCTTCGTGGGTCGGGCCGACACAGAAATCGCGGTTGTGGCGGTCTTTCAGGCGCAGCAGCTCACCACCGTACTGGAACCAGCGGCCGGTTTCTTCCCAGAGTTCGGCAGGCTGAACGGCAGGCATCAGGATCTCCTGGGCACCGGCGGC
>OBIY01000605.1_pt1 | contig 13303 bp, 14 predicted proteins | sample 1519841 | NCBI WGS metagenome assembly OBIY01 (sample SAMN03019774, study PRJEB22545) | beach sand metagenome | biome: beach; feature: sea beach; material: beach sand | place: USA: Municipal Pensacola Beach, FL | collected 2010-07-30 | depth 30-40 cm m
GCCACGGCGCCGGCCACCACCGGCGCCGTGGCCGGCGGCGTGGCCGGCCAGGCGGCCGAGGAGGGCCTGACCCGGGCCGACGGCCTGGAACTCACGGTACGTCTGGAGAACGGCAACGTCATGGCGATCGTGCAGGAACAGAGCGCGCAGTCGTTCCAGGTCGGCCAGCGGGTCCGCGTCATCCAACACAACGGCACCTATCGGGTGTCACCCTGAAGGGAAACGGACATGAGTGATCAGGACATCGGCAAGCGGCGAGCCGCCGAGGCGGCGCTGGAATTCCTGCCGGAAGGCGAAGTGATCGGTGTCGGTACCGGATCGACCGCCAATTATTTCATCGAGTGTCTGCGTGACCAGCGGCAGCGCATCGCCGGCGCGGTGGCCAGCTCGGAGGCCACCGCCGAGCGGCTCAAGGCCGCCGGTATCGAACTGTTCGATCTGAACAGCGTCGGCACGCTGCCGCTGTACGTCGACGGCGCCGACGAGGCCACCGAGCACCGCCAGCTGATCAAGGGCGGCGGCGGCGCGCTGACCCGGGAAAAGATCATTGCCGCGGCCAGCCGCACGTTTGTCTGCATCGCCGATGCATCCAAGCTGGTACGGCGTCTGGGGGCCTATCCGCTGCCGGTTGAAGTGATTCCCATGGCACGCAGCTACGTGGCCAGGCAAATCGTCGTCCTTGGCGGGCGACCGGTGTACCGCCAGGGCTTCGTCACCGACAACGGCAACATCATCCTCGATGTGCTGGACATACACGGCCTGGACATCGTGGAACCGATCAAGCTGGAGCAGACCATCAACAACATCGCCGGTGTGGTCACCAACGGGCTGTTTGCCGCCCGTGGCGCCGACGTGCTGCTGCTGGGCAGTGCGGACGGTGTTCAGCGTTTTGGCTGACTTCAGCCCCTAGGGGCCGGCACCCGGGGGCCGCCCGTGCCACAATGCAGGACACGTCAGTCAGGGAGAACTGCGGGTGTCGGGGGCGATGCACTTCAGCCAACTGCGGCATTTCCTTCCTCTATCGACCTTTCCTCGCGCCCAGCTCGTCGAGCTGGCGCAGTCTGCTCGTATCGAGGAACCCGCCGATCGCACCCTGGTCTTCGACGCCTTCAGCGAACCCCTGGACGAAGTGATCTATCTGCTGGCCGGAGAGGCCAGCGCCGTCACCACCAGCGGCATCGCCGCCATCATCGAAGGCAACACGCCCAGCGCAGCCTACCCGCTCAATGACGGCCGCTTCCGTTCGGTAACGGCCTTCTCGGACGTGGTGTTGCTGTATCTGCCCTTCGCGCTCGTGGACATCATGACCACGTGGGACCAGTTGGCAGTGGTGGAGCGCCGCAACACGGAGCGAACCGGCCGCTTCTTCGGCCGCGGCATCCCCCGCCGCTGGCGCTACGACTTTTTCCCCGTGCTGCGCACCGTGCCACCGGCACGCATCGAAGCGTTGATGCAGCGCTTCGAACCGCAAACGGTGCACGAGCAGCAGGTGATCTGCCACCAGGGCGAGCCGATAGACGACTTTTTCATTATCGACAGCGGCACCGCACTGGTGACGCGCGAGAACCCGGTGGACGATGGCGAGTCCATCGAACTGGCCCAACTCGGCGAGGGCGAGTGCTTCGGTATGGAAGCCCTCAGCCAGGTGCCACGGAGCAACGCCACCGTGAGCATGATCGGCGACGGCGTGCTGATGCGGCTGCCCCGACAGGACTACCACACGCTGCAACAGCCGCCCGGGCTGGCGTTGCTGCAACCCGCGGCGGCCATCGAGCTCATCAGCGACGGCGGCCACTGGCTGGATGTCCGCCAACGAGGCGAATGGCAGAATTCGCACCTGCCGGGCGCCTACAACCTCCCCCTGCACGAGCTGCGCCAGCATGCCAGCCGGCTCGACCCCGAGACCCACTACGTGTGTTACTGCAACAGTGGGCGCCGGGCTCAGGCCGCAGCCCACATCCTGGAGCAGCTTGGCTTCAAGGCCAGCGTACTGGACAGCCACTTCCGAACCATCAGCGGCCGCGACTGACCGGCACCCGCGCGCCGTGCCGTCGACCGCGATTTCGCCCCGCCTGCAACTTGCCACGCCTTTAGCACTCTAAATCGCCGAGTGCTAAAATTCGTCGCAACCACAAGGGAGGCATCATGACCCATGCCATGACCGTGCCCCTGACCATGCAGGCCGTGGGCAACCTGTCACAACTGGTGCGCGCCGCCAGTGAGGCGCCGTACCTGTCGGCCGACGAGGAACGTGCCCTGGCCGTCCGGCTGCAGGAGCAAAACGACCTGGAAGCCGCGCGCCAGCTGGTCAGTTCGCACCTGCGCTACGTCATCCACATCGCACGTGGGTACGCCGGCTACGGCCTGCCTATGGCCGACCTGATCCAGGAAGGTGCAATCGGCCTCATGAAAGCCGTGCGCCGGTTCGACCCGCGCCGCGGCGTGCGCCTGGTGTCGTTCGCCGTCCACTGGGTACGGGCCGAAATTCACGAATACGTGCTGCGCAACTGGCACATCGTCAAGATTGCCACCACCAAGGCACAGCGCAAGCTGTTCTTCAACCTGCGTCAGCACAAGCAGCGCCTGGGGCACCTCGGCGATGCCGAGGCGCGCGAGATCGCGCGTGACCTGGACGTGCGCCCGCAGGATGTTCTGGATATGGACGCCCGCCTGAGCGACCGGGCCGTGTCGTTCGACGGCGCACCGGACAGCGGCGACGAGTCGCCCTCACCGTCGCTGGTGGTACCCGACCAGCGGCCCGACCCGTCCCAGGCGCTCGAGGACGCTCAGTGGGCTGATCACCAGCTGAAGCTGCTGCGCCGCGGCCTGGACACGCTGGATGCCCGCAGCCGCGACATCGTCGAGCAACGCTGGCTGGCCGAACACAAGACCGGGCTCAAGGAACTGGGCGAGAAGTACGGTGTTTCGGCCGAACGGATTCGCCAGCTGGAGAACCAGGCCTTGAAGCGCCTGTCATCGCAGCTGCAGGCCGCGGCGTGAGTCACGACACCTCGCGCTTCGGCTTTTTCGGCGTACTGCGTGAGATGGCATGGGCGTTTGTCGGCGTCCGCAACCGCCGAAACTACGAGCGCGCCACCCGCTCCAACCCGGTACACATCGTGCTGGCAGGCATATTGATGACGGTGATGCTGGTGCTGGCGCTGATCGGCGCCGTCAAGTTCGCCATGCACTCCCACAGCGCCCAGTCGCCGTCGGTCAGCGCGTCTTCACAGGTAGTGGTCGACGAGCAGGGCGGCGAATAGGCCCATCAGGTAGGTAATCGAATACCGGAACGTGGCCGAGGCCACGTCGCTGTCCTGAGTGCGGTAGAGCCGTACCGACCACTGGATGAAGCGGGCGCCCAGCAGCACGGCCGCCACCGCGTATGGCCAGCCGGCGAACTGCGTTGCATACGGCAACAGACTGACTGCCAGCAACAGCACGGCGTAGAGCAACACGTGCAGGCGCGTGTAGGCGAGGCCGTGCGTGACCGGCAGCATCGGGATATTGACCCGCGCGTACTCCTCGTGTCGACGGATCGCCAACGCCCAAAAGTGCGGCGGCGTCCACACGAAGATGATCAGGAACAGCAACAGTGCCGGCGGATCCACGCTGCCGGTCACGGCGGTCCAGCCAAGCACCGGGGGCGCGGCCCCGGCCGCTCCGCCGATCACGATGTTCTGCGGCGTGGCGCGCTTCAGATACAGCGTGTAGACCACCGCGTACCCGATCAGCGACGCAAACGTCAGCACTGCCGTCAGCGTGTTGACGAACACTTCCAGCAGAATCATCGACACCACGCCCAGCACGGCGGCGAACAGCAGCGCCTCGCCTGCCGTCACGGTGCCGGTCGGCAACGGACGGTTGCGCGTGCGATCCATCTGGGCGTCCGCGCGCGCGTCAATCACCTGATTGATCACGGCGGCCGATGACGCCGCCAGGAAAATGCCCAGATTGCCCGCCAGCAGCGCATTCCAGGGCACCATGCCGGGCACCGCCAACAACATCCCGACCACCGCGGTGAAGCAGATCAGCGCCACCACGCGCGGCTTGCAAAGTTCCAGGTACTCGCGCCAGCGCGACCCGGCGGCCGTCCCGGCAGAGGCGGATTCAGGCACGGCGCGCCCCGCTGCGATAAAGCGTGTGGAGGAGAGTCAGCACAGCGAGTAACAGTAACGCGGCCACCGCGTTGTGTGCCACCGCCACCGGCAAGGGCAGCGACAGCCACACGTTGGCCACGCCCAGGCAGACCTGTACCAGCAGCAGCACCAGCACCGCCAGCGCCGCCGCCCGCAGGGCGCCGCGCTCGCGCAGCGCGGTCAGCACGGCAACACCGCCCACGCACAACAACGCCACCACGGCCCAGGCCCGGTGCGCCATGTGCACCGCGACGCGCGCCGGACTGTCCAGCACGCCGAACTCATAGTTGATACCGAGCCCCCGCCACAGGACGAAGCCCTCGGCCATATCCATCGGCGGCCACCACTCCCCCATGCACGTGGGGAATGTCGGGCAGGCCAGCGCCGCGTAGTTGGCGCTGGTCCAGCCACCGAGCGCGATCTGCAGCACCAGCACCGCCAGCGCGCCCAGGGTCAGGCGACGCAGTGTCACCGGTGGCGTGCGCCGCTGCGGGATGAACGAGCGGGAATTCAAGTATCCCAGCCACAGCAGACTCAACACCGCAAACCCGCCTAACAGATGCGCCATCACGACCACCGGCTTGAGCAGCAGTGTCACCGTCCACATGCCAAGGGCCGCCTGAAAGATCACCAGCAACAGGGTGCCGGTGGCGAGTATCCGGCCACTGCGGCGAAGCCATGCCCGCACCGCCAGCCCCAGCACCATCAGGCCCAGCACGCCGGCGGCGTAGCGATGCACCATCTCCTTCCAGGCCTTGCCGGCCTCGACCGGTCGGTGCGCATACGTCTCGTTCGCCTGCGCCACCGCCTCGGGATGGCTGGGTACCGTCAGGTGGCCATAACAGCCCGGCCAGTCCGGGCAGCCGAGGCCGGCGTCGGACAGGCGCGTGTAGGCGCCAAGGATGACGACCACCAGCACCAGCATGACGGCGACCAGGTGGAGCAGCGGATCGGCGGGATGGGTGTGGTTGGGGGCGTTCAACACGGCTACCGGTCAGTTGGGAACGAAGCGGCGCAGCAGGTGATCGAGGTCGTCCCGAACCCCCCGCGCGTCGTAGTCGGGCGCGTAGCGCAGCATGGCGAGACCGCCCGGATCAACCAGTACAAAGGCGGTGCGCGCATCGGGCGCCAACCCGGACAACGTCGCCTGCACCCGGCCGTCCGTGTCCTCCATCTGCACCAGGGCCGGCATCTGCTCCTGCTGCGCCTCGGCCAGGCCCTGGCCGACCGGATGCACGTACACGCGCCCCAGCGCCTGCTGGAAGCGCGGCAATGAGCGCCAGATCTGCCGCAGGTCCACCAGCGCCTGCCAGCAGGCGTCGTCGCACGGACCGGCCACCACCAGCCACCAGCGCCCGGCCGGCAAGCGCTCGCTCGCCGGCAACGGCAGTTCCACCGGGGGTTCTATCAGCGTGCCCGAGAGGCTCGGGTCCGGGTGCCAGGTAAATCCCAGCTTCTGATAGCCCCACGAGAACAGCATCGGCCCCAGAAACAACGCGGCCAGCGCAAGCAACGTGAGACGCCCGCGCCGCCGACCGTGCGGCAACGTAGTCTGCATAAGGTCAGTCCTCCAAGGCCCGGGCGCGGCGCACCCCGGCAATCACATACAGCGCCAGCAAGGCAGCGGCCAGCCCGAACCATTGGACGGCATAGCCGTAATGCCGCTGTGGCCCCATCGCGACCACAGGCCAGTCTCGCCGGAATCCATGCGCCGACTCGGGGCTCAACCGCAGAATGCGTGGCCACAGCGGCAGGTCCAGGTACGTCCCCAGGTGCTGGGTGTCGATTTCCGACACCACCCAGAAACCGCCCAGGGTCTCGGCGACCCGCCCGTCGACCAGCGGCACATCGGTCGGCGCACGCAGATACCCGGTCACCGTCACCTCCCCGTCCTGGGTCGGCCACTGCGGCACGTCGGCGCGTCGCGGCCCACGCGCCAACCAGCCCCGGTCCACCAGCACAAGGCCGCCATCCCCACTGAGGCGCAGCACGGTCAACACGTCGTAACCGACCTGGCCGTCCCGCACCTGGTTGTCGAGCAACCCCTGCCGGTCCGACAGGAACACACCGCGCACCCGTACGCGCTGCTGGCCGGCCACCGGGTCGGCGTCGGATCGGCCGCCGAGGTCGACCACGGGCAACGCGCCGTGGGCCTCGGCCAGCGCCAGCGTGTGCGCCTTCTCCTGGCCGCGCAGCACTTGCCACGCCCCCAGGGCGCACAACACCGGCAAGCCGAGGACCACCGCCACCGTCGCCGCGCGACGTGGACGAAAACGGTGGCGAAGAAACGACATCAGCGACACACACCCTCGCTGCGCCCCTTACGGGCTACCGATAGAATCACCGTTTGCCCGAAGGTGCGCGAGGACGCGACATGCTCCCCAAACTGTTCATCATCGCCATGCTGGCCGGCGCCGTCGGCTCTCTGGCATCCGCCGCGCTGGCCATGCTGAAGCCCAGGGATGACCGGCACCGGATGGCCCGGGCGTTGACCTGGCGGGTTGGCCTGTCGGTCGCCCTGTTCCTGATCCTGCTCGGCGGGTTTGCCAGCGGCCTTCTAGCACCGCGGGCTGCACCCACCGCAGCGGCGATCGGTCAGATCCAGTAGACGAACACGAACAGCCCAAGCCACACCACGTCCACGAAATGCCAGTACCAGGCCACCGCCTCGAACCCGAAGTGGTGCTCTGGCGTGAAGTGGCCCTTCATGCAGCGGACCAGGATGACGATCAGCATGATGGTGCCGAGCGTGACGTGGGCACCATGGAACCCGGTCAGCATATAGAAGGTTGCCCCGTAGATCCCCGACGCCAGCGTGAGATTCAGGTCATGCATGGCGTGGGCGTACTCCTCGACCTGGAAGTACAGGAACACCAGACCCAAGGCCACGGTCGCCGCCAGTCCCAGCACTAACTGCGTGCGCTTGTTCTTGAGCAGGCCCCAGTGGGCAATCGTCAGGGTGACGCCACTGGCCAGCAGGATGGCCGTGTTCAGCGCCGGCACGCCCCAGGCCGGAACGGTGGCCTTCGGAATGTCGAAACCCTCGGTCGCCGGCGGGGTCAACAGCGGCCAGGTCGCTTCGAAATCCGGCCACAGGAAGCTGTGCGTGATGGCCTTCATCACGTCACCCTCGCCCGCCAGCCACGGCACCGACAACTGCCGCGCGTAGAACAGTGCGCCGAAGAACGCCGCGAAGAAGAACACTTCCGAGACGATGAACCAGGCCATGCCCCAGCGATAGGAGCGCTCCATCTGGGCGTTGTTCAAGCCCGCCTGACTTTCACGAATGACGTTGCCGAACCAGCCAAAGACCATGGCCAGCAACAGTACGGTGCCCGCCAGCAGCACGTACTTACCGGCGCCGTGCCCGTGCAGCATGTTGATGCCGCCGATCACCATCGTTGTCAGCGCCACCGAGCCGACGATCGGCCACCGCGTCTGCTCCGGTACGTAATATCCGCCGCTTGCCTGAGCCATTACTGAATACCCTCCCGTGGAATCGAAGCCGGCTCAGGAGCCGGCGGCAGGCGCATGGCCGGCGTGCGACCCGCCGTCCATGCCCTTGTTCAAATCGAAGAACGTGTACGACAACGTCAGCGTGTGTACGTTGTCGGGAAGCTGCGGATCGACACGGAAACGCACTTCCATGTCCTTGCGCTCATGCGCCGCAAGCGTCTGCTCGGTAAAGCAGAAACACTCGAGTTTGTGCAGATGCCGCGCCGCCGCCCCCGGCGCCACGCTGGGAATGGCCTGCCCGACCACCGAGTGATCGGCCCGGTTGTGCGCGACGTACATCGTCTTCGCCATCTCGCCCACCCGCACTTTCATGCGCGGCACGGTCGGGCGAAAGTCCCATGGCAGGTTGCCATTGGTGTTCGCGACGAACTCAACCGTCACCTCGCGCGACTGCGCGGCATCGAGCGGCCCCGAGGTAGCCGGCGCGCCGCCAAGCAACGCCGCCGACTTGCCGTTGATGCCCGTCACCTCGCAGAACACGTCGTACAGCGGCACCAGTGCGAAGCCGAACCCGAACATCAGCACCACCGCCAGCACCAGGCGCCGAACGGTGCGTCCAACAGACGCCTGACTATCCGCCATGAGCGTGTCTCATCTGCATGTATATGGTCAGCACATAGATCATCAGCGCGGCAGCGGCCACCACCAGGACCACCGGCCACACGGGCCGCCGGCGGGGCCGCTGCGAGTCACGGCGACGCGCCATCGGTCAGCGGATTTCCGGCGCCGTGGCAAAGGTGTGATAGGGCGCCGGCGACGGCACCGTCCACTCCAGGCCATGCGAGCCTTCCCATACCCGGTCGGTCGCCTTCACGCCACCGCGGACCGTCTTGATCATGATGTAGACGAACAGCAGCTGCGACAGGCCGAACGCAAACCCACCCAGGCTGGCGATGCGGTTGAAGTCGGCGAACTGCAGCGCGTAGTCCGGGATACGGCGCGGCATGCCCTGCAGGCCCACGAAGTGCATCGGGAAGAACAGCACGTTCACCGAGATCGCCGACAGCCAGAAGTGGAGCTTGCCCAGGCGCTCGTCATACATGTTGCCGGTCCACTTCGGAATCCAGTAATAGGCACCGGCCATCAGGGCAAAGATTGCGCCGGGCACCAGCACGTAATGGAAGTGCGCCACCACGAAATAGGTGTCGTGGTACTGCATGTCGGCCGGGCCGATGGCCAGCATCAGTCCCGAGAAACCACCGATGGTGAACAGGAACACGAAGGCGATCGCGAACAGCATGGGCGTCTCGAAGGTAATCGAGCCGCGCCACATGGTGGCGACCCAGTTGAACACCTTCACGCCGGTCGGCACCGCGATCAGCATGGTGGCGTACATGAAGTAGATCTCGCCCGCCACCGGCATGCCGGTGGTGAACATGTGGTGCGCCCAGACGATGAACGACAGGAACGCGATGGCCGAGATGGCGTACACCATCGAGGCGTAACCGAAGATCTGCTTGCGGGCGAAGGTCGGGATGATCTCCGACACCACGCCGAACGACGGCAGGATCATGATGTACACCTCGGGGTGCCCGAAGAACCAGAAGATATGCTGGAACAACACCGGGTCACCGCCGCCGGCGGCGCTGAAGAAGCTGGTGCCGAAATGACGGTCCGTCAGCATCATGGTCACCGCGCCGGCCAACACCGGCATGACCGCGATCAGCAGGAACGCCGTCACCAGCCAGGTCCAGCAGAACAGCGGCATCTTCATCAGCGTCATGCCGGGCGCGCGCATGTTCAGCACGGTGGCGATGACGTTGATGGCACCCATGATGGACGAGATGCCCATCAGGTGGACGGCGAAGATGAAGACGTCGGTCGTGTCCGGTGCGAAGGTGGTCGACAGCGGCGCATAGAACGTCCAGCCGAAGGCCGGCGCGCCGCCCTCCATGAACCAGGTGCTCAGCAACAGCGCGAACGCGAACGGCAGCAGCCAGAAGCTCCAGTTGTTCATGCGCGGCAAGGCCATGTCCGGCGCCCCGACCATCAGCGGGATCATCCAGTTGGCGAAACCGGTCCACGCCGGCATCACCGCACCGAACACCATGATCAGACCGTGCATGGTGGTCAGGCGGTTGAACATCTCCGGCTCGACCAGCTGCAGGCCGGGCTGGAACAGCTCGGCGCGGATCATCATGGCCAGCGCGCCGCCGGTCAGGAACATGATCAGCGCCAGCCACAGGTACAGGCTGCCGATGTCCTTGTGATTGGTGGTGAACAACCAGCGGCTCAAGCCGCGCGCCGGGCCGTGATGATGATCGACTTCGTGGGCCACAGTAGCCATGCCGTGTTCTCCGAACGTGGTCTCGTTACGTTGCTTGCAGGGGCCGCGGCTCAGCGCGCCGCCTTGATCTGCGAAGGCTGCACCAGGTCGCCCATGGTGTTGCCGAAGGCATTGCGCTCATAGGTGATCACTGCCGCCAGATCGACATCATTGAGCTGCCCGGCGAACGCCTGCATGGCCGTGCCGGCCTTGCCGTTGAGCACGATGTCGACATGCCCCTCGATCGGGCCGGTCGTCAGGGGGGCACCGACCAGCGACGGGAACGCCGGCGGGATGCCCTGGCCATTGGCCTGGTGGCAGGCCACGCAATAGGTACCGTAAACCTCTTTGCCGCGCTCAACCAGCTCGTCCATGGTCCACTCGCGATCGGCGCCGCTCTTGGCCGCCTCGGCCTCCGCTTTCTTGGTCTCCAGCCAGGCGTCGTAGTCCTCCTGGGTCTTGGCCTCTACGACGATCGGCATGAAGCCGTGGTCCTTGCCGCACAGCTCGGCGCACTGACCGCGATACACGCCCGGCTCGGGAATGCTGGTCCAGGCATCGCTGATGAAACCGGGCACCGTGTCCTGCTTCCACCCCAGCGCCGGCACCCACCAGGAGTGGATCACGTCATTGGACGTGAACACGAAACGGATGCGGGTGTCGACCGGCACCACCAGCGGTTCGTCCACCTCGAGCAGGTAGTTCTCCACCGCCGCCGGATTGGCCTTGACCGCGTCACGGCTGCTGGCCGCCAGGTTGCTGAAGAAGCTGACGTCCTGATCGATGTATTCGTACTGCCAGCGCCACTGGTAGCCGGTGACCTTGATGGTCAACTCTGAATTGGACGTGTCTTCCAGGGTCAGCAGTGCCTTGGTCGCGGGCGCCGCCATGGCGATCAGAATCAGCACGGGAATGGCCGTCCAGATCACCTCAACCGTGGTGTTCTCATGGAAATTGGCCGCCACCGCGCCGCGCGACTTGCGAAACGCGAACAGCGCATAAAACATGGCGCCGAACACCACCACGCCAATGACCACGCAGACCCACAGCGAAATCATGTGCAGGTCATAGGCGGTACGGCTGGCATCGGTAACCCCGCGCACGAGGTTCATCTCGTAACCGGCCTGCGCCGTACCGGCGCACAAGCCACCGGCGCTCAACGCCAATAAGCCGCGCATCAGCCGATTCTTCTGGAGTGCCATGTTCAAAAACCCATCTCCCTGTTCAAACCGTCGCCAGGCCATGCAGCCTCATGTTCAGGTGTGGCAGCCCGCCGGAGCGCGCTGCCCAGTGTGTCGGCCAACCGGCGCCGCTCGGCGCCACTCAAAAATTCCCCCACATCCACAAACCGGCCGTGTGAGCCGATCTGCAGCATCCCGGCGGCAGAACCGTCCGGCCGCCAGCGGGTACACGCCCAGGCTCTCTGGAAATCGTCCCGCCGACCGCCAGTACGCACCACCACCAGCCGCTCCCGGCTGACAAGGATCACCTGCCGCCGATACGTGGCGCGCGAACAGCAGTACAGGCCAACGCCGACCGCAGCCACTTCCAGGCCACTGAACGGCGCCACCCACCAAAGCCCATGCCACGCGAAGCCGCCAGCGATCAGGCTGCTGACGGCTGCCAGCACGTAGAAGAAGCGCTTGGTTTCAGCCCAACTCTGCGAGCGATTCGGACGCAGCTCGCAACGCCAGTGGCCGAGCCCCGTCCGCGTCACTTCAAGCGCCACCGTCACCTCCAGCCGCGCCTGAAACGCCGTCGGGTGCGACAAAAAGCCGCGCGAATACTACCTTTCAGGCCGTTCCCTGACAAGCCGACAAACAGGCGCCGCGCGTTTCTTGACGCCCGTCAAGCGCCCGGGGGCGCACCGATCAGGACCTGGATATCCAGTTGCTGCGCCAGCTGTTCGGGCGCTGCGCCCGGCGCATGGGGCAATATCCCAAGACACGGCACCGGCAGCCGGCGGCGCAGGGTGTCGATGTTGCGGCCGGCCAGTTCGAAATCCGGCTGCACGGCACTGCCCACCCAGCCGACCAGCCGGGCACCGGTCCGGCCGATGTCGGCGGCCGTCAGCAGCGCATGGTTCAGACATCCCAGACGCAGCCCGACCACCAGCACGACCGGCAGGGCGAGATGACAGGCCAGATCGGCCACGTCGCCGGCCTGACCCAGCGGCACCCGCCAGCCGCCGACGCCCTCCACCACCACGGCATCGGCCTGCGCCCGCAGGGCGTCCAGCGCCTGCCCGATGCGGTTGAAATCAATGTCCACCCCGGCGTCCTCGGCCGCCAGATGCGGCGCCACCGGGGCCGGAAACGCGTACGGGTTGATCAACGCGTACGGCACATCCAGGCCACTGGCAGCGGCCAGGGCGACGGCATCGTCGTTGCGCCAGCCATCCGCCGTGTCCTCGCAACCACTGGCGATCGGCTTCATGCCGGCCACACGCCGGCCCTGCGCCCGCAGCGCCGCGACCAGAGCGGCGGCGGCCAGCGTCTTGCCAGCACCGGTGTCGGTACCGGTAATGAACCAGGCATCAGTCATCGGCTTGTACGGGGTGGATGAAACAACAAAGGCCGCGCGTCGTCGGTGCGCGGCGGTGTGCTGGCCAGTGGCTTCCAGGCATGGGCGTGAACCACCTCGGCGGTCGCCGGCAAGCGTCCGTCGACACGCCGACTTTCGTAGGCGGCACGCAGCGCGGCCCAGTCCCGGCGACCGGTCAGGCCGCGCCGGCGCGCCGCCGTGAGGTTAGGAACGCCACCGCGCCGCAGGTCGGCCAGCAGGCCGTCCAGGTCCGGGTACGTGAGGCAGAACCGCTCCACGTCGAGCACCGGATTCTCGAAACCGGCACGGCCGAGCGCGTCACCGACATCGTGCATGTCCACGAATTCCATCACGTGGGGATACGCGTCCACGCCCTGCCAGGCCGCGCGCAGTTCGCCCAGGGTATCCGGCCCAAGACTGGTGAACATGAACAACCCGCCCGGCCGCAACACGCGCCAGGCCTCGCGCAACACCGCGCCGGGCGCCTCGCACAGGTAAAGACACAGGTTGCTGAACACCAGATCGACGCTGGCATCGGCCAGCGGCAGCGCCTGCGCGTCGGCACAGATGCCGTCGCGCCGCTTCCACCACCCGCGTCGACGCTGCGCGTGGCGCACCATGTCGAGCGCGAAGTCGACGCTGAACACCCGCGCACCACGGTAGCGCTTGCGCAACGCACGCCCGGCCAGGCCGGGACCGCTGCCAAGGTCCACGATCACCTGCGGCGTCAGACGCACCAGGTCCAGCCGCTCCAGGCAATGCGCCAGGACAGCTTTCTGCAGCACCGCGCCGGCCTCGTACTGCCGCGCGGCGCGCCCGCAGGCGCGGCGCAGCAGCC
>OBIY01000606.1_pt1 | contig 13274 bp, 13 predicted proteins | sample 1519841 | NCBI WGS metagenome assembly OBIY01 (sample SAMN03019774, study PRJEB22545) | beach sand metagenome | biome: beach; feature: sea beach; material: beach sand | place: USA: Municipal Pensacola Beach, FL | collected 2010-07-30 | depth 30-40 cm m
CCAGGCCCATAGATACGGCCGGATCCGCAGACAATTCAACGGGTGCCTCCGTTGATTGTTCAGCATCGGTTTTTTCCGCAGGCCGGAACCGGAGCCATTGCTTCAGATTGAGAATGGTATGCCCCAGACGCTCGAAAAAATGCAACCAGGAAAAGTCGAGAAACAGCACCAGGCTTAATGCCAGCATCACCGTCAAGGTCAAAGCCGATCCGGCAAACCCCAGAAACGGCACCAACCCACTGAGAATCAGATTCCCTGCCATCCCCCCGGGGCCAGCAGGAAGGTGATCGGCAGACAGGATACTCATCCCGGCCAGACCGGATAATGAGAAAAGAATCAGCAGCAAGCCGATGCCGCGAATCCACCAGGGCAGATCATTCTCTGTGGATTTCCGACGAAGCAGCAGCCAGATTTTTGCCAGCACCAGAGCCGGGAGTCCATACGCCAGATAACCCAGCACATGAAACAGAAGATCCGACAACCAGGCGCCCGCCTGACCGGCCAGATTGGCAACTGGACCGTCACCTTCTACTGACCAGGCAGCGTCTTCCGGGCTATAACTGAAAAGAGAAATAAACAGCAGCAGGCAACCGAGAAACAGAAGCAGAAATAAGACATCATGTCGTTTCTGGCGTGGTTTCACGGCAATGGCTTCTTGCTCAGCTTGCTTGGTAGGCAAGATAATATCCTGATATCCATCCAATAAAATGTGATTCTATCACGCAAAACGGCCTTACATGGAACCAGAAACGACGTCGGCACAATTTGCTTTTCCCGTGTTCCCGGACACGGCACAGGCGCTGAACGAACCCCCGGGTTTATTGGCCTCGGGCGGGTCTCTGTCGCCACTCTGGCTGCAGGCAGCCTACAGCAAAGGCATCTTTCCCTGGAATGACCCAGGCGACACCCGATTGTGGTGGTCTCCTGTTCCGCGTGCCGTGATCACTCCTGGCAGCTTTCGCATACCCCGCAGTGTCAGCAAGGAATGCCGTCGCAGCCCGCTCAGGGTAACTTCCAGCCTGGCGTTCCGTCGGGTCATAACGGGTTGCGCCTCCCCGCGCAAGGAAGAGTCCGGCACCTGGATTGATGATGAAATTCTCGCCGGATATCCACGCCTGAGGGCTGCAGGCCGTGCACTGAGCGTGGAATGCTGGACCCCAGAAGGAGAATTGGCGGGCGGTTTTTATGGACTGATCATCGGACAGGCTCTGTTTGGCGAGTCCATGTATTCGCGCGTGTCAGGAGCATCCAAAATTGCCTTTGCAAGCGCCGCACCTCTGCTATTTCGTCTGGGTATTAAAATGATCGACTGTCAGATGCGGACTGATCACCTTGCCCGATTCGGCATCCGCGAACTCATGCGCGACGAATTTGAGGCATTACTAGCAGATGCCGTACACGGCCCCACCATTGCCCCAATGCCGGTCACAATAAGGTAGGCTCAGGGTATGAAAACACTGATGCTCTACACCCCTTCTGAAACCCACAGCTGCGGTTACCTGGACGACCAGGAGGCACGCAGCCAATACGTTGATCCGCGCATCAACCTCAACCCAGAAGAGCTTAACGCCCTAAACCGAATGGGTTTTCGTCGCAGCGGTCGCCTGCTTTACCGCCCGGAATGCCCGGCCTGCAGGGCCTGCATCCCTGTGCGCCTGCGGGTCAGCGATATGAAAACCAGCCGCAACCTGAAAAAAGCCTTGAACAAATCGCGTCACTGGCAATTTTCGGTATCGGACCCCATCGCCGATCAGGCGCACTACGATCTGTACGAACGTTACATCATCGGGCGTCACAGCGATGGCGACATGTACCCGCCGTCTGTGCAGTCGTTTCAGGAGTTTCTTGTCGACAGTTTTGGCACCACCCGCTATCTCAATGCCTGGGATAAGGGCCAGCTGGTCGCAACCATGGTGTTTGATACTTTTGATGACGGTCTGTCGTCGGTTTACTGTTTTTTCGACCCGGAGTACCACACACTTTCGGTCGGCACGATCATGATTATGAAGCTGAACGAGCTGACAATGGCTTTGGGCAAGCCATTCAATTACTTGGGCTTCAGTGTCGAAGGCTGCCGTAAAATGGAGTACAAAACACGCTTCAGCCCACTCGAGGGCTTCATCAGTGGCGTATGGCAGCCCCTGACACGGGTTTGACTTTGCTATCTGAGGGCAATTAAGGCAGAATGCGCGCCTTCTGAATGCTTTTTAAACAGGTGACGAATGGCAAAAGACGATCACATTGAAATGGAAGGCGAAGTCATTGATACGCTTCCAAACACAATGTTCCGGGTAAAGCTTGAGAACGGTCACGTTGTGACTGCGCACATCTCAGGCAAAATGCGTAAGAACTATATCCGTATTCTGACCGGCGATAAGGTTAAGGTGGAACTGACCCCTTACGACCTGAGCAAAGGACGCATCACTTACCGCGCCCGTTAAGGCCGTTCGCTGGCGAAGGGTCTCTTCGCCAGCTTCCAGCTCTTTCCTGGAGCAGATCAGGCCGGTACTTCTTCTGGCATCTCCAGAGACAACTCCCCGTCTGATACCAAGACTTCCACATCACCACCCTTGCTCAATTCCCCAAAGAGAATCTTCTCTGCCAAAGGCTTCTTGATCTTTTCCTGAACGAGTCGCGCCATGGGGCGAGCGCCCATCTTCTCGTCATAGCCGTGCTCACCCAGCCAGGCACGCGCTTCTTCAGAGACATGCAGCATAACGGCTTTATCATCCAGCTGTGCCTGCAACTCAACCAGGAATTTGTCGACCACATGCAGAATCGTATCGCGACTTAACGGAGCAAACTGAATGATGCTGTCGAGACGGTTGCGGAATTCTGGGGTAAACAACCGCTTCAGCGCCTCAGCGCCATCCGTTGTGTGATCCTGAGTCGTAAAGCCAATGCTTGAGCGACTCATATCAGCAGCACCGGCATTGGTTGTCATCACCAGAATCACATTGCGGAAATCGGTCTTACGGCCGTTGTTATCGGTCAGCGTACCGTGGTCCATCACCTGCAACAGAATGTTGAACACTTCAGGGTGCGCTTTCTCGATTTCATCCAGCAGCAGGACGCAATGCGGGTTCTTATTCACTGCTTCAGTGAGTAAGCCGCCCTGATCGTATCCAACGTAACCCGGAGGCGCACCAATCAGGCGTGAAACGGTATGACGCTCCATGTACTCAGACATATCGAAGCGCACCAACTCCATACCCATGACCGACGCCAGCTGGCGGGTCACTTCGGTTTTACCGACACCCGTAGGTCCGGCAAACAGGAAAGAACCGATCGGTTTCTGCGGATTATTCAGCCCAGCACGGGACATCTTAATGGCCGTACTCAGTGACTGAATGGCTTCATCCTGACCAAACACCACCATGCCCAGCTTGTCTTCCAGGCCGAACAGAAGTTCTTTATCCGAGGCCGAAACCGATTTAGGCGGGATACGGGCAATGGCCGCCACCACCTCTTCAACTTCGTTCACACTGATGGTCTTTTTACGACGACTTGGCGGCACCATCTGCTGCAGTGCACCCACTTCATCGATCACATCAATGGCTTTATCGGGCATGTTGCGGTCGTTGATGTAACGTTCAGCCAGTTCAGCCGCCGCTTTCAATGCTTTATCCGTGTAACGGACATTGTGGTGCTCTTCAAAGCGGGACTTCAGACCTTTCAGAATCTTGTAGGTATCTTCTACCGAAGGTTGTGCAACATCGATCTTCTGGAAACGACGGGTAAGAGCACTGTCCTTCTCAAAAATGCCACGGAATTCGGTGAACGTGGTGGAGCCCACGCAACGGATTTCGCCTGAGCTCAGCAAAGGCTTCAGCAGATTACTGGCATCCATCACCCCACCAGAGGCCGCACCAGCACCAATGATGGTGTGAATCTCGTCGATGAACAGAATGCCGTGCGGCTGACGCTTCAGCTCAGCCAGCAAGGCCTTGAATCGTTTTTCAAAATCACCGCGATACTTAGTGCCCGCCAACAGAGCACCCATATCGAGACTGTACACGACGGCATCACTGATCACATCGGGTACATCGCCATCAACAATACGCTTGGCCAGACCTTCGACGATGGCGGTTTTCCCGACACCGGAATCACCCACCAACAGCGGGTTGTTCTTACGGCGACGAGCCAGAATCTGCACAAGACGATTCACCTCAAAATCACGTCCGATCAGAGGGTCAATCTTGCCGTCTTTTGCTTGTTTATTCAGGTTAGTGGCATAGCCCTCGAGTGCGGATTTGGAGCCACTTTCGGCTTCTTCTTCCAGCGATTCAGAGATTTGCTCACTCTCTTCATTCTGACCAGAGACTTTGGAGATGCCGTGCGAGATGTAATTCACCACATCAATACGGGCAATGTTCTGTTGTTTAAGGAAGTAAACCGCCTGGCTTTCCTGCTCACTGAAGATCGCAACCAGAACGTTGGCACCGGTCACCTCGGATTTGCCCGAAGATTGCACATGAAATACCGCACGCTGGAGCACACGCTGAAAGCCCAGGGTCGGCTGAGTTTCTCGTTCGGCATCCGCCTCAGGAATCAATGGCGTAGTCGCATCAACAAACTCATCAAGATCTTTGCGCAGTTTCGGCATGTCAGCACCACATGCCTGTAGAACAGCCTGGGCCGCATCGTTATCCAGCAAGGCCAGCAGCAGATGCTCAACGGTCATGAATTCATGCCGTTTGGTTCTGGCTTCTTTGAAAGCATCGTTCAGGGTCTGTTCTAATTCTCGGTTCAGCATAGAGCCTCCTCGTGTTAATCCTCTGCCGGCGCGATCTCACACATTAATGGGTGCTGGCAGTCTCTTGCATATTGATTCACCAGGGCTGCTTTAGTTTCCGCCACATCTTTGGTGTAGATGGCGCAGACTGCGCTGCCTTTGGTATGAACCGTGAGCATGATCTGGGTTGCCTGCTCTGGAGTTTTGCTGAAAAAGTTTTGCAGAACCTCAACAACAAACTCCATCGGTGTGTAATCGTCATTCAGCATCACCACACTGTACATGGCCGGGCGTTTGAGCGCCGGATCAGACTCCTGTACGACCGTACCTGAGTCATGATCGTGGTGAGTATCTTCATTACTTAAGCTTAGATTAGATTCGATCATAGCGCTTCGATTGGTTTGTTGTGTTCAATTTATTGTAATAATACCGCCCGTGCTCTGACATAACCAACAATCAGAAATTGGCACGTTGCGTTCTGTTGACGACGCTAATTTCCCAGCGTAAGGTTGAAAAGCTGTCTGCCGAAGGAATGGATCCGGCAATACCAAAAGGAGGTGTCTGCAGCATGAAAACAGGGACTGTTAAGTGGTTTAACAACGCCAAAGGTTATGGCTTCATCCTCTGCGATGAAACCAGCGAAGATCTCTTTGCTCACTACTCGGTCATCGACATGGATGGCTACCGCACTCTGAAAGCCGGGCAACCGGTCGAATTCAACATCAAGCCCAGCGACAAAGGCCTACATGCCATCGACATCCGCATTCTGGGCCCAGCCCATGCCGATGAAGCGTCAGAATCCAAGACCAGCGACGTCGCCTGACCTTCAAGCAAGTCTCCGCACACTACTCCCCGGGTCACATCTCACAAGACTTGGGTTCAGCCAGCGGGATTCTTTTTGAGCCCCGCGCTTTGCGTTGTCATCTGCCACCAATAAAAAACCGGGCTAGACAGCCCGGTTATTATCAGCATGCCTGTTGCAGGGCTTGCTTATTCACCATCAATAATGGCATTCAGAGTCGCGCTCGGACGCATCGCAGAAGATGCCAGAGCATCATCCGGACGGTAATAGCCGCCGATATCCACTGAGTTGCCCTGTACGGCTTTCAATTCACCGACAATGGTCTCTTCGTTGGCTGCCAGCGCTTCAGCGATTGGCGTGAAGAACTCTTTCAACCGGGAGCTCTTCTCCTGAGCCGCCAGGGCTTCAGCCCAGTACATGGCCAAATAGAAGTGACTGCCACGGTTATCGATGTTGCCAACAGAACGGCCTGGCGATTTATACTCAGCGAGGAGCTTGCCTGTTGCCAGGTCGAGCGTTTCAGCCAGCACTCCGGCACGAGTGTTATCCGTCTGCTGAGCCAGATGCTCAAGAGAGGCCGACAGCGCCATAAACTCACCCAGTGAATCCCAGCGCAGGAAGTTTTCTTCAACAAACTGCTGAACGTGTTTAGGTGCTGAACCGCCAGCGCCGGTCTCAAACAGGCCACCGCCACTCATCAAAGGTACGATGGACAGCATCTTGGCACTGGTACCCAGCTCCAGAATCGGGAACAGATCCGTCAGGTAATCACGCAATACGTTACCAGTGACCGAAATGGTGTCTTTACCCTCTTTCATGCGCTCAAGCGAGAAACGGGTCGCTTCCTGAGGCGCCATAATGCGGATGTCCAGGCCGTCGGTATCGTGCATCGGCAGATACTCTTCGACCTTTTTGATCAGCTGCGCATCGTGGGCGCGGTCTTTATCCAGCCAGAATACGGCTGGCGTACCGGTCGCACGGGCACGCTTAACTGCCAACTTGACCCAGTCACGGATCGGGGCATCTTTGGCCTGACACATGCGCCAGATATCACCCTTCTTGACCGAATGCTCCATCAGTACGTCACCCGCACTGCTGATCACCCGGACCACACCGTCTTCAGAGATCTCAAACGTTTTATTGTGCGAGCCGTATTCTTCGGCTTTCTGCGCCATCAGACCCACGTTGGACACACTGCCCATGGTGCGCGGGTCAAAAGCACCGTGCTTTTTACAGAAGTCGATGGTTTCCTGGTAAACACCGGCATAACAACGATCCGGGATCACCGCCAGGGTGTCGTACATTTCACCATCCGGGCCCCACATTTTACCGGAGCTACGAATCATAGCCGGCATTGAAGCATCCACGATCACATCGTTCGGCATATGCAGGTTGGTGATGCCTTTATCGGAGTTCACCATCGCCAGGTGCGGGCGATCCGCGTAGCAGGCCTGGATATCCGCCTTAATGGCGCTGCTTTCGGCTTCTGGCAGGCTTTCAATTTTACTGTAAACGTCTGCAAGGCCGTTGTCCGGGTCCACACCCAGGCTCTTGAAGGTTTCTGCATACTTTTCAAACACAGGTGCAAAGAATACAGACACGGCATGACCGAAGATGATCGGGTCAGAGACCTTCATCATCGTGGCTTTCAGGTGGACAGAAAGCAGTACATTCTCTTCTTTCGCCTTAGCAATGGCACCGTCAAGGAAAGTGCGTAATTCGGCAGCGTGCATGACAGACGCATCGACCACTTCGCCCGCGAGAAGGTCTACAGCACCTTTCAGCCCCACAGTGGAGCCATCAGCGGTTACCAGTTCGATGCGCACTTTATCAGCAGCAGCCAGCGTCAGAGACTGCTCGCTGCCATAAAAGTCACCGCCTTCCATGTGAGCCACTTCGGTCTTGGAGTCGGCGACCCATTCACCCATGCTGTGAGGGTTCTGACGTGCGTACTCTTTTACTGAGCCAGGTGCACGACGGTCTGAGTTACCTTCACGCAGCACCGGGTTTACGGCACTGCCCTTCACTTTTTCATAACGGGCACGAATCTGAATGTCTTCATCAATCTTCGGCGCATCCGGGTAAGAAGGCACATTGATGCCTTTCTGCTGCAGCTCTTTGATCGCTGCTTTTAACTGGGGCAGCGAAGCACTGATGTTAGGCAGCTTGATGATGTTGGCATCGGGGGTGAGAGTCATACCGCCCAATTCAGCCAGAGCGTCTGGAATGCGTTGCTGTTCTTCGATGTACTCGGGGAAGTTCGCAATAATACGACCGGAGAGTGAAATGTCGCGGGTTTCGATCTCAATGCCCGCCGGAAGTGTGAACTTCTGAATGATCGGGAGCAGAGAATGCGTTGCTAATGCCGGTGCTTCATCCGTTTGGGTGTAAATGATTCGTGAATCGTGTGTAGGCATTTTATCTCCTGTCGCAGAAACTTTTGATTACTCAGAGGGACAATCAAGCATCGTGACCTTTTGGGCCCTGTGACCTTGATCATCCCCGAAAATGGACTCTTACATCCTGAGGCGTGCTGATGATAGCCTTTTGATAGGGTGGTTTTGTAGTTTTTCTACCAAAAAATCACAACAGAGCACGCATCAGGTAATTTTATTACAGGAATATGGCGGATTTAATACTCCTCAACAAACCCTTCCAGGTACTTTGTCAGTTCACAGATCAATCAGGTCGGCGAACGCTGGCAGATTACGTTAAGACCCCTGAATTCTATCCTGCAGGCCGGCTGGATTACGATTCAGAGGGCCTGGTTCTTCTGACCAATTCGGGTGTTCTGCAGGCAAGAATAGCTGATCCCGAACAGAAGATGACAAAAACCTATCTGGTTCAGGTAGAAGGCATTCCCGATGATACCGCTCTGAGCCAACTGGCGCAGGGTGTCACATTGAACGACGGGCCGACCCGTCCAGCCAAAGTGGCCATTATTGAGCCACCAACCTTATGGCCCCGCAACCCACCGGTCCGTCAGCGTAATAATGACGTCACCAGCTGGCTGCAACTGGAAATCCGCGAAGGCCGTAACCGCCAGGTCAGACGCATGACAGCGCACGTCGGGCACCCCACCCTGCGACTCGTCCGGGTTGCCGTCGGTCCCTGGGATATCCGTCAGGTCCCGACGCCGGGAGACAGCCACCGCCTGTCCGTCAACCTACCCGACTCAACCGCCTCAAAAACAGGCAAACGACACCAGCCACGAACGAAAGCGCAGACATCCCAGTCGCACTCACGCAAACAACCTTCTGCGCAAAAAAGAAACCGGCGTCGGTGATTTGGGCTCGGAGCGGATATCAGTTAAACTTCGCCCCCTTCAGACACTGCCAGAACTGCACAAATGAGCGAACGCTGGACACCACATGCAACCGTTGCCACTGTCGTTTATAAGGACGGGCGTTTCCTCATGGTTGAAGAAATGTCCGGCGGCGAAGCCGTGATCAACCAGCCTGCCGGGCACATAGAGCAAGGCGAAGCAGTCATCGACGCCGCAGTGCGGGAAACCCTCGAAGAAACCGGCTGGAAAGTCACCCCCGAGAAGCTGCTGGGTCTGTACACCTACACAGCCCCCTCAAACGGCGTGACCTATCACAGGTACTGCCTCACTGCCCGCGCCGACGAGGCAGTCGCAAACGCACAACTGGACGAGGGCATCATAGGCCCGGTCTGGATGACCATCGACGAACTGCGGGCCTGCAACCGGCTGCGCAGCACCATGGTACTGACCTGCGCCGAAGATTATCTGTCCAGGCCCCACTACCCTCTGGACATCATCACAGAGCACGACTGATGAAAGCACCCCAGGACACCAAAGTGATCGTCGGCATGTCCGGCGGCGTTGACTCTTCCGTATCAGCCTGGCTCCTGCAACAGCAGGGTTATCAGGTTGAAGGCCTGTTTATGAAAAACTGGGATGAAGACGACGGCACCGAGTACTGCACCGCCAAAGAAGACCTGGCCGACGCTCAACAGGTCTGCGATGCCCTGGGTATCCACCTGCACACCGCCAATTTCGCGGCGGAATACTGGGACAATGTGTTTGAACATTTCCTTGAAGAATACAAAGCCGGGCGCACCCCCAACCCGGACATCCTGTGCAACCGTGAAATCAAATTCAAAGCATTCCTGGAGTACGCCCTGGTGCTGGGTGCTGATCTTATAGCCACCGGCCACTACGTGCGCCGCTCGGATGCCGATGGCCAGTCACACCTGCTTAAAGGACTGGATGCCAATAAAGACCAGAGTTACTTCCTGCACGCCGTAGGCGGCACCGAGATTGGTCGTACGCTGTTCCCGGTCGGCGAACTGGAAAAACCGGAGGTGCGCCGGATTGCCGAAGACAACGGCCTGGTCACGGCGAAGAAGAAAGACTCCACAGGCATCTGCTTTATCGGCGAACGACGCTTTAAAGACTTTCTTAAACAATACCTGCCCGCTCAGCCGGGCCAGGTAGAAACCCCCGACGGCGAAGTCATTGGCGAGCACCAGGGGCTGATGTACCACACCCTGGGCCAACGCCAGGGCCTTGGCATTGGCGGGTTGAAAAACCACCCGGACGCCCCTTGGTTCGTTGCCGGCAAAGACCTTGAACGCAACGTGCTTATCGCCGTCCAGGGCACCAACCATCCATTGCTGTTCAGTGACTGGCTGACCAGCAAACAGATTTTCTGGGTTAACGATGAACCCGAGCTGCCAGCCCGCCTGACAGCCAAAGTCCGTTACCGCCAGGAAGATCAGCCCTGCACGCTCACCCGCGAAGGTGAAACCTATCGGGTAGAATTTGATGAACCCCAGCGTGCCGTTACCCCCGGACAATCCGTTGTCTTCTACAACGGCGAAGACTGCCTCGGTGGCGGTGTCATTGAAGCCACCGGCACGCACTCTGTGGAGCAAGCATGACCACCATTGAACAACAGACCATCGCTCTGGCCGCACTGTTCCAGGCCTCAGCACTGGTCTCCAACCTGGCCAACAAAGGCGATATTGATGGCCGGGACTCAAAACCCCTGATCGACAGCCTGTTCATTCAGAACCCGGAAGCGTTTGGCGACATTTACGGTAACCCCGCACAGAATCTGCAACTGGGCCTGAGCATTCTGCAGCGCATCAGCAGCTCGCAGAGCAATGAGCCAGAAGCGACACGCTACGCCCTCGGTCTCCTCCACCTGGAGCGGAAACTCTCGGCCAACCCGTCCATGCTCGACACCATTGGCGACGGCATACACAATGCAAAACGTCAGGCCGATCACTTTTCCAGCACACACGCCAACACCATTGCGGCCCTCGCGGATCTGTACAAGCAGACCCTGAGCAACCTCAGCTTCCGCATTCGCGTGACGGGTAACCCGACCTATCTGGAAAACAATCACACGGCTAACCAGGTCCGCACCCTGCTTCTGGCCGGTATCCGTGCCGCCATTCTGTGGCGTCAGTCGGGCGGTCGTCGCTGGCATCTGCTGCTTTACCGTGGTCGTTATGCCGAGTGCTCGCGCAACCTGCTGAAAGCCAACCTGCCCTGAGCCCCATGAGCCGCACACCGATCCAACGTACCTTCTGCACAGCCCCAATGATGGACTGGAGTGACCGTCATTGCCGCATGTTCTGGCGACAGCTGACAAAACACACGCTGCTGTACACCGAAATGGTGACCACAGGTGCACTGATACACGGCAACCGCGAACGCTTCCTGCAGTACAGTGATGAAGAGCACCCGATTGCGCTGCAGCTCGGCGGCAGCAACCCCGCAGAACTTGCTCAGTGCGCGGCCTATGCCGGTGAATGGGGCTACGACGAGGTCAACCTGAACGTTGGCTGCCCCAGCGACCGCGTTCAGAACAACATGATCGGCGCCTGTCTGATGGCCCACCCTGAGCTGGTCCGCGATTGTCTAAGCGCCATGCGCGAAGCCACAGACATCGATGTCACCGTGAAACACCGCATCGGCATTGATGACCAGGACAGCTATGAACAGATGCGAGACTTTGTCGGAACCGTGGCAGACAGCGGCGTCACCACCTTCATTGTTCATGCACGCAAAGCCATCCTGCAAGGGCTCTCTCCGAAAGAGAACCGCGAAATACCGCCACTGCGCTACGAGGATGTTTTCCGCCTTAAACAGGAATTCCCGCAGCTGGAAATCATCATCAACGGTGGCATTACAGACCACGAACAGACTGCTGACCTGCTGAAGAGTGTGGATGGCGTTATGCTGGGGCGCGAGGCCTACCACAATCCTTCCGTGCTGATCGAAGCCGACGCACGGTATTTCGGTGCGGAAGAAACAGTCGTTGATAAAGCAGAGGCCATCCGCGGGCTTTACCCTTACATCGAACAGCACCTGCAACAAGGCTGGCCACTGAAGCACATCACCCGTCATTTACTGGGTCTGTTTAACGGCCAACCGGGAGCGCGTCAGTTCCGACGCTATCTGAGCGAACATGCTCATAAAAAGGAAGCGGGCTGCCACACCATTGAGGAAGCCCTGACCAAGGTGGGTTACTGAATAAATTCCTGTTCTTCTTTCTCAACGAAGAACTCTTTGGCGTCTTCCAGACTGCCGACATTCACAATGCGTGAATAACCGATGGCTTCCAGAGAACGCTTAGCGATGCTGGCGCGATTGCCAGAACGGCAGTACAGATAGAGAGTGGTGTCTTTTTCAGGGGCTACTTCGGGCAGCTTTTCAGCGACTTCACCAAACGGGATATTGATCGCAGCATCAAGATGGTCGACGTTGTATTCCTGTGGTGAGCGCACATCAATCCAGACCGGCTCAGCGGCCATCAAAGGTACAGAGAACAGCCCCAACAGAAAAAAATAAATCACCTTCATATAATCACCTAAATTATTGTTTTATTTGAGATTAACTACAGCATAAAGATCTCAAGTTGACCTCTGAGCAGAGATGATACACCCTAGCAACAAAGACTCTCAAAGGACCTAATCATGAATAAGCTGGACGCCCTCCGGGACATGACCGTTGTTGTCGCAGACACCGGAGATATCGAGGCCATCCGTCGACTCAAGCCAGTAGATGCCACGACCAACCCATCTCTTATTCTTAAAGCCGCCGCCCTCGAAGCATATCAGCCTCTGCTCAAAAAAGCTGTTGCTTGGGCCAAATCCGTTGAAAACGGCGAGTCCGATCTCATCAATGCCTGCGATCACCTCTCCGTCAGCATTGGCTGTGAGATCCTGGAGCTGATTCCGGGATTAATCTCAACCGAAGTTGATGCCCGACTGTCGTTTGATACCCAGGCCATGATCGCCAAAGCGCATAAGCTCATCGCCCTCTACGAAGCAGAGGGGGTGTCTCGCGACCGCATCCTGATCAAGATTGCCTCCACCTGGGAAGGCATCATGGCGGCCAAACAACTGGAGCAGGAAGGCATTCACTGCAATCTGACGCTGCTGTTTAACTTTCATCAGGCAGTCGCCTGTGCCGAAGCCGGTGTGACTCTGATCTCGCCGTTCGTTGGCCGCATCCTCGACTGGCACAAAGCCAAAACACCAGATACCGACTTCAACGGTTTTAACGACCCGGGTGTTGCCTCCGTCACCCAGATCTACAAGCACTACAAAACCCATGGCTACAACACCATTGTGATGGGAGCCAGCTTCCGCAATACGTCTGAGATTGAATGCCTGGCCGGTTGTGATCGCCTGACCATCAGCCCCGACTTGCTGACTCAATTGGCACAGGACAGCAAGAGTTGCTGTCCTGTGCCA
>OBIY01000607.1_pt1 | contig 13263 bp, 10 predicted proteins | sample 1519841 | NCBI WGS metagenome assembly OBIY01 (sample SAMN03019774, study PRJEB22545) | beach sand metagenome | biome: beach; feature: sea beach; material: beach sand | place: USA: Municipal Pensacola Beach, FL | collected 2010-07-30 | depth 30-40 cm m
AGTGGGAAGAATTTGCGCCACCGCCGCCAGCCGGTGATCGGCCTGTTTCCGCGACTGCGGCGCGCGAAAAGTTGCGGCAGATGCTTGGTGAGGCGGCCGAGCAGCGGGAGAAGCAGGCGGATTTCGCGGCGCTTGCGGCGGAAAGCTTCGCGCCGCTCGAACAGGCCGGGCATCCGCATGTGATCCTTGCCGAAGCCGGCACCGGCATCGGCAAGACAGCAGCCTATCTTGCGCCGGCGGAAATATGGGCGCGGCAGAATGATGGCTGCGTCTGGGTATCGACCTACACAAAGAATTTGCAGCGCCAAATCGACAGTGAGACCGATCGCCTGTATGCCGACCCGGCGGAAAAATCCGCAAAAGTCGCAATTCGTAAGGGGCGGGAAAATTACCTCTGCCTGCTTAATCTTCAGGAAACAATGATCGGCGGGCGGCCCGCAAATCCCCCAGGGCCCGGGCTGATCGCCCGCCGGGCACGCTATTGCCGCGATGGCGATCTGAGCGGTGGAGATTTCCCCGCATGGCTTGGTGGGCTGCTGGGCGCGAATTTCGTTTCAGGTTTAAGCGATCATCGGGGGGAATGCATCTATTCGGCCTGCACACATTACCGTAAATGTTTTATCGAAAAGGCCATCCGCAAGGCGCGGCAAGCCGAAATTGTGATTGCAAATCATGCGCTTGTCATGATCCATGCCGCCCTGGCGCAGCCGCAGCCGCAAATCCCGGAGCTGTCGTCGGAGCCGTCGCGGACAGCGCTACAGTCAACTGATCGGGCAGAAGGGCAAAGACTGACGCCCGCCGCGCCAAGCAGATATATATTTGATGAGGGGCATCATCTTTTTCAGGCGGCCGACAGCGCATTTTCCGCGCATCTCAGTGTTTTCGAATGCGCCGAACTGCGCCGCTGGATTCGCGGGGCGGAAGCGCAGCGGAGTGGGCGTGCGCGTGGTCTGACAGAACGGGTCGGCGATCTGGTTTCCGAGGAAGAGGAGGATGGGCGCGCCTTGATCGCAGCCCGCCGTGCAGCGGCAATCCTGCCCGCGCCTGGCTGGCGCGAAAGGTTGCACGCGGGTCGCCCGCAAGGAGTGGCGGAGGAGTTCTTTTCCGCGTTGCGGCAGTTGGTTCTGGCACGCGCGGCTGATCCACGCTCGGGATTTGATCTGGAGGCGGAGCTGGTCGAACTGCCCGATCCATTGCTCGATGCGGCGGACGCATTCGCCCGGGGACTTGCCCGCATAGGCGAACCGCTCAAGCGTCTTTCAAATGCGTTGGCGTCGCGGCTTGATAATGAGACGAGCCAGCTTGACAGCGCTTCGCGTAACCGGATCGATGCTGTGTGCAGAAGCCTGCGCCGCCGCGCGCTTGTTCTGTTGCCCTCATGGGAACAGATATTGCGTGATCTGCATCGGGAGACGCCGGCTGAATTCGTCGACTGGGCGGGACTGGAGCGCATTGCCGGGCGCGACAATGATGTGGGGATCAGACGCCACTGGGTCGACCCCACATTGCCCTTCGCTTCGGCCTTGCTGAGTGGTGCGGACGGCGTGCTTATTACCTCCGCGACCCTGCAGGATAAGGCCGGGGATCTGCCTGATGACTGGACGGATGCGGAAATCCGCACAGGTGTGCAACATCTGCCATTGCCGACGCGGCGGGCGCGTTTTGAGTCGCCGTTCGACTATGCCGCGCAAAGTCGCGTTTTCATCGTATCGGATCTGGCAAAGAACGATGTCGCTCAAACCGCCGCCGCATATCGGGAGCTGTTTCTTGCGGCGGGCGGTGGGGGGTTGGGTATCTTCACCGCGATACACAGGTTGCGCGCGGTTTACAGTCGGATCGCTTTTCCATTGGCCGAACAGGATATCGCGCTTTACGCGCAGCATGTGGACGGCATGGATGTCGGTACGCTTGTCGATATTTTCCGCGCCGATATGACAAGTTGCCTGCTCGGGACCGATGCGGTGCGTGATGGTGTGGATGTGCCCGGAAGCGCGCTGCGGCTGATCGTCTTTGACAGGGTGCCCTGGCCGCGCCCCGATATTCTGCACCGCGCAAGGCGCAATGCGTTTGGCGGGCGGCACTATGATGAATTTCTGACACGCATGAAGTTGAAGCAGGCTTTCGGGCGGCTCTTGCGCAAGCAGGATGACAAGGGTGTCTTCGTTATCCTCGACAGGCAGATGCCAACAAGGCTGACGAGTTGTTTTCCCCCCGATATCACGGTGGAGCGCTGCGGAATCGCTGAAACGATCGGCGCTGTGCGGGCGTTTCTTGGTGATTGACCGGGCGGGATACTCGCCATAGGGTCGGCAGCAGTTTCATGCGACAGCAAGCTGCGGTCCAAGCAGGAGAAAAATCAGCAATGGCATCCACGATCAACCATCAAAGCGCGCTCATTTATGTCATGGTGACCATGTCCGCTGCCGATAGCGTGATGCGCGACCGCGAATTCCGCACAATTGGCGGAATCGTGGAAAGCCTGCCGGTCTTTGAAGAGGTTAATCGTGATGCGCTGGTTGCCGCGGCCGAGGATTGCGTCAGCCTGCTTGAACCCGAAGACGGGCTGGATGCGGTTCTGGGGCTTGTGAAAGAGGCGCTGTCGCCTGCCCTTTGCGAAACGGCTTATGCTCTGGCCTGTGAGGTGGCGGCAGCGGACGGTACGCTCGAGCAGGAAGAGCTGCGTTTGCTGGAACTGATCCGGCATGAGCTTGATGTCGACCGTCTGCATGCAGCGGCGATCGAACGCGGTGTGCGCGCACGCTACACAACCGCATAGCCCAGACCGAAGAACCTCGGCGGGGCGCAAAACCCCCGGTCCGGTATAAATAATGCCGCAGGACAAGCAAGCAATGCCAGGGAGGTGGCGGGTCATCGGACTCGTCGCTGTGTTGTGCGGCGCCTATATGATCAGTCAGTTCTTGCGGTCTTCGACCGGTGTGATCGCGCCGGAATTGTCACGTGATCTGCAGCTTGCACCCGGTGGGCTTGGGGTGTTGAGCGGCGCTTTCTTCTTTTCATTCGCACTGGCACAGATCCCTGTCGGGCTGATGCTTGACCGCTATGGTGCGCGTAATTCCATGGTTGTGCTGATGATATTTGCGATTGTCGGTTGCGTGATTTTTGCCCGTGCCGATGGTCTTTTGGGGCTTGGGAGCGGGCGTGTGATGATGGGCGTCGGGTGCGCCTGTCTGCTCATGGGCCCATTGATGATTTATACACGCTGGTTTCCCGCCGACCGGTTTGCGACATTGTCGGGCATACAGATTGCCGCGGGCACGTTAGGGGTACTGCTTGCAACGACGCCGCTTGCCGCGGTTTCGGAGTGGATTGGCTGGCGCGGTGCTTTTTGGGCATTGGCCGTGATTACCGCATTGATGGCATTGCTTGTGCTTGGAACCGTGCGCAATGCGCCTGCGCAGGAATTGCAACCACCACGTCCGCGCGAAAGCCTGTTGCAGAGCATGCGCGGGCTGGGGGCGGTGCTGCGCAATCCCGCTTTGCCCTATATCTTTGCCCTGCAATTTGTCGCCTACGGCGCGATGATCAGCGTATTGGGGCTTTGGGGCGCGCCATTTCTGAATGATGTCTATGGGCTCGACGGGCCGGGGCGGGGCAATATATTGCTGCTGATGTCGATCGCGGTCGCACTTGGCATGCTGTTCTGGGGGCCGCTCGATCGTCGGATGAACAGCCGCAAGCGGCCAATCCTGCTGGGCGGTGCGGGAAGCGCCTCGGCGCTGCTGTTGTTGGCATTGGCACCGGAATCCGGACTTGTCCCGGTCACCGGACTATTCATTGTATTGGGGTTTTGCAATGGCTATACCGCGATCTCGCTGGCCCATGGGCGGTCGATTTTCCCCGATGCATTGGTGGGGCGCGGCATTACCCTGCTCAACATGGGCAATATGGCAGGCGCGGGGCTGCTGCAATTTCTGGCCGGGTTGATAATCGGGCAATTCGTGCCTCCTGGCGCGCCTGCGCCGGTCGCGGCATATCAGTTGGTATTCGGATTTCTGGCGCTCAGCCTGATTGCGGCGCTGCTTTTTTATCGGCGAATCGCGGATTGCCCGCCAAATTCGACAATTTAGGTTACGTGGTTGCGGGAAATTTTGTCGCAGCCAAGGCGGATTTGCTTTCGCATGTTGGGAGATAAGAAAAATTAATTATATAAATCAGCATGTTAATTAATTTTTGTGCGACGCAAAAATTTTGTTGCAAAGCAGCATTTTTTTGTTGAATGCCGCCACGATTCAGCTAATATGAATTCACGGCACAGGGATTTTCATCCCTCCCGCCGTTGCCCTTCCTGGGCGTTTCCTCCCTAAACTCGGGCCGTTCCTGCGGGAACGGCCTTTTTTTCTTCCCTGACGCGGTGCGTTGTTCGGGTAATAACGCTTTGTGGAAATGCCGGGCTTCTCTACACTTAATCCCATAAAAGAACAAGCGGCAGGGGGAGGGTTATGGCCGGTCAATGCTGGCTTGAAGTCGCGCTCAATGGCCCATGGGGAAAACGGCGTCAGCCCCATGTTCCGGTCAGCGTCGATGAAATCGTTAACGATGCGGTGGCCTGCGTCGAGGCCGGGGCCGCAATCGTGCATTTTCATGCCTATGATGTGGCGACGGGGCGGCAAAAAGACGATGCCGATCTTTACGCCGCGATTGTCGACGGGGTTCGCAGCCGTTGCGATGCGATTGTCTATCCAACCTTGCCCGCCGATGGCAGTGCGGATATCGATCCCCAAGGCGGGGCTGATGCACGCTTTGCCGCCCTGAAGGGGCTGGCGGATCGCGGTCTTGTCGAATGGGGGGCGCTGGATCCCGGATCGATGAATTTTGCGCATGCGGGGCAGGTGGCGGCCGGCGATAAGGGGTTTGTCTATACCAATTCGGTTGAACATATCCGCGCCGGGCTGGGTTTTGCGGCAACGCTTGGCCTGCCGATGGCCTATGCGATTTACGAGCCGGGATTTCTGCGGCTCGGGGCGCAGCTTGCGGCGGAACAACCCGGCGCGGGGCAGCCCATCTATCGGTTGATGTTTACCGATGGCTTTACCTTCAGCTATCCGCCAAAACCCTATGCGTTGCAGGCCTATCATGAACTGCTGCGCGAGTTCGCACCTGATGCGCCCTGGATGATCGCAGGTCTCGATGTGGATCTGACGCCGCTCATACCGCTTGCGGTCGCGTTGGGCGGACATGTCCGGGTAGGACTTGAGGATGCGCGACTTGGCACGCCGAAGACAAACCTTGAAATCGTTACCGAAGCGGTATCGGCGATCGAAGGAGCGGGCGGTAGCCTCGCCCGGCCCGATCAGATCCGGGCAAGCTTGCGCCAGTGATAAGAATGGCCCGTTATATCGGGTAAAGGGAAGGGGACAGAATGATGCAGAAAGTAACCGAACTTGGCTATATGGGGATCGGCGTCAAAAGCCTCGCGGACTGGCGCGATTATGCCGCCCGGATCGTCGGGCTTGAGGTTGTTGATGGCGCTCATCCCAGGCAATGCTTCCTGCGTATGGATTATTGGCATCACCGCATCATTGTTGAAGAGGATGGCAGCGACGATCTTTCCTTCCTTGGTTTTCGTGTTGCCGGTGCGGAGGAGTTTCGCGCCATGCGTGCCCAGCTTGAGGACGCAGGCGTGACGGTACAGCTCGCCAGCGCCGAGGACGCGCAGGAGCGGCATGTGCTTGAGCTGATGCGGCTTGAGGATCCCAGCGGCAATGCGCTGGAGATTTTTCACGGCCCGCATGTGCAGACCCATAAACCGTTCCATCCGGGCCGCGCCATGCATGGCCGGTTCAAGACCGGTACGGGCGGTTTGGGCCATCTCATCCTGCGCGAGACGGTGGGGTTTGAGAAAACCCACGCCTTCTACAGCCTGCTTGGCATGCGTGGCGGCGTGGAATACCGCATCCCGATTCCGGGTATGGACAAGCCGTTCGAGATTATGTTCCTGCATTGCAATGATCGTGATCACACGCTGGCCTTCGGCTTGCCAAGCGACAAGCGGATCAATCACCTGATGCTCGAATATGAAGCCTTCCATGATGTCGGGCTTGCTTATGATCTTGTGCAGCAGAACGATATCCATGTGGGCATCACGCCGGGCTGCCACGCCAACGATCAGATGTATTCATTCTATGCGGCCAACCCGTCGGGCTGGATGATCGAATTTGGCTGGGGCGGGAGCGATTCTACCCACCAGTCGGAATATTACGACCGCGATACCTACGGCCATAAGGCGCAGTAAACCGGCCATAATTCAAAGGAAACAATCTACACGCTGCCCCGGCCGCCTCTCGCGCCAGCCGGGGCAGCTTTGCTGTGGCTCAGCTGGTGGCCGGCCCCTCCGCCGGCTTATCGGCTATGGTCAGCGGTGCGCGCTTGTCGCTCAGCAGCCAGCCGATAATGAGCCCCACCAGGATCGCAGGCATCCCCTCATAGACATCGAGATGCCAGTCGAGATAGCGCCAGTAAAGCGCGGTTGATACCCCAACGAGCATAATCAGGATGGCGTGGCGTTCGGAGATCGTGCGCCCCAGCGCGTAGAGAATAAGCAATGGACCAAAGGCGCTCGCCAGCGTCGACCAGGCAAGGATGACAAGGCTGAAGACGCTTTGATTTTCGCCCAGCGCGATAATCAGCGCAAACAGGGTGACAAGCGCGGTTGCGCCTTTCAGCTCCCAGCTGCGTTCAAGCTTGCGGGGCAGCAAATCATGGGTAAGCGCTGCCGAACAGCTCAGCACAAGCGAATCTGCCGTCGACATGGTGGCGGCGAAAATGCCTGCCAGGATCAACCCGACCAATATCGGCGGCAGGAGCTCGCGCGCCATGGTCGGCAAGGCAAGCTCGGGGTCAAGGCCGTCAAGTTCGGGCAGATAGATCCGCGACAGCATGCCAACCCCCGTCGCCAGCAGATAGAAGGGGATGAAGTAACCGTAATACCAGCCGCGCGCGCGCCGCATATGCCCCGGATTATCGAGCGCCATGAAACGGACCATCACATGCGGCTGGCCAATGACAGACAGCCCTGCGAACATCCAGCCGACAACAAACAGGATCATGCCTAAAGCGCCGGGAAACAGCAGATCGTCAGGAAACCAGTCAAGAAAGCCTTCGACCTCGCCCATCTTCGCGATCGTGCTGTCGATACCGCCAAGGCCATAAACGCCCACAATCAGCAGCAGCGCCATCGCAGCAATCATGACGGCTGATTGCGCCGTATCCGTCCAGATTGATGCGCGCAGCCCACCCGCAACGCTATAGGCCAGCACAATTGCGGCAACCAGTATTGCGCCGGTTTCCGGTGCCCAGTCGAACACCCCGTGCAGCGCCTTGCCGCCGGCGCTGATCTGCGCCGCCGCGTAAGCGCCCAGAAAGATGATTGTCACAATCGCCGCAAGCCGGCGCCAAATGGCGAATTCAGTACCGCCCCAGCGCGCCAGCACCGCCGAGAAGGAGGCTTCTTCGGTGCGTTTGGTTGCTTTGCGTAATTCGCGATGAACGAAGGTCGAGGCCAGATAATCCCCCAGAATCCAGCCAATCATCAACCAGATCGAGGCAAGGCCCACAGCATAGGTGTAGCCGATCACCCCGATGAACATATATCCGGAATTATTCGTCGCCACCGCCGATAACCCGGTCATCCACGGGCTGACATTGCGGTCCGCCAGATAGTAATCGCGTTTGGTTTGTTTCGCCCGCAGGAAGGATAGCAGCCCGATGACAAGAAATAATGCCATGAAGGCAAGAAAGCTGATTAGTGTCATATGGCAAGCTCCATCGGGTTGATGAGTTTTTCGAAGGCATCATTGCCGTGTAGCAGGGTGAATGCGCGTTCGGTCCTGGCTGTCTCTCGGTAATTTTCAGATTGCCCGATGACGGTCTCAAGGTCCGCCAATGCTTCTGTTGGCATTTCCATCGCCGCATAGGCGCAGGCGCGCTGATACAGGGCATGCGGGCTGTCGGGATCGAGCCTGATGGCCCGGTTTGTCAGGCTGAGCGCCCATTGCGGCTCTTCAAGCTCAAGTGCTGCATCCGCTTTGAATGTCAGCGCTTCAGTGTCGTCGGGGCGGATCCGCAGGATTTCATCATAAATCGCGATTTTTGCCGCAGGTGTCGTCTCCTGACTGGCGCGCAACCACAGGGAGTGAATTTCGTTCGTATCATCAATTTCACGTTGTGTGGCGAGCAGATGTTCCGACTTTTCATGGAGTTCCTGCTCGATCGCATTCAATCGCTCGGCATAGCCTTCCACCAGTTCGCCAACCTTGGCTTCGGCGATATCATTAATCCGGTTACGGACATCGCGCAGTGAATTCCAGCCCAGAAAAACAAGCAAGGTCATCACAGCGGTAATGACAAAGAAAAATAATTCAACGGCATTGCGCGCATAGCCTGCGGCTTCATGCGCGATGTTATATTCACGGGTAATCTGGCGTTCGATGATCTGTGCGCGGCTCCGCTCGAACTCCGAACGCAGATTGCGGATCTCGTCAAGCAGATAACGTGCCGTAAAGGGCGAATAAAGAGGTGCATCGGGGTCATCGATTGGGGTGTCGATAACTCCCCTTGCTGGCTCTTGTGTCGCGTCTGGCGATGTTTGTGCTGACGGCGAGACGGTGCTTTCCTGCGCGGCCGACATAGCGGGTGCCATGACGGTAATCCCCACGATCAAGAGAATGATAAAATCATGACGGCACCTGACGCGAGCCGTTCGTTGCCGGTCACTCCAGAAAAAGATTGTCCCTACCCCCGCAAACTCGTTCTCAAACCATCAGCGCACGGCAGATAACTACGATGCCGAACGGTGACGTCTATAAGCAATTTTTCCTGGCTATCCTGCCAGAAAACGCCGCTCATGCCAAATCTGGCCTGGGAATACTTACTTGCTCTGTGCCGTGACGATCCAGATTGCGGCATCCATCTGCAGGCCGTCTGTGTCGAAGTCGGATTTCACCGCCTCGGTCACCGCATCGCGTACGCGGTTTTGTGTGGCTTCATCCTGCTCGGCCAGGATCAGCCGTAATGGCCCGATGCCAAGCAGGAACGTCACGGCATCCGAAAGGCCGAGCCCAGCGCCGACCGTGATCTTTGCGTCAACGGGTTCAAGCGCGATGTTGTCGAAGCCGGCCGCCCCCAGGATGCGTTCCACGCGTTCAGGCTCGCCAAAGGAGAAGGGGCCGGGATCTTCAGGGCCCGCCGGTTGCGGCATCTGAACATGCTCGGCCGCGACCATCAGGCTTTTCAGGACCCAGGGGTTTTCGCGCACCGGCCGCCAGACCACATTGCACAATCGGCCTTCCGGCGTCAGCGCGCCGCGCATGTTTGAGAATGCGGCCACCGGGTCATCGAAGAACATGACGCCGAACCGCGAGAAGATGAGATCCGCGCTCGCCGGCGCAAAGCGGTGGGTCGTGGCGTCAGCTTTCTGAAAGGTCAGATTCTTGCGACCTTCAGCGCGCGCCTGCGCCCGTGCCAGCATGGGCTCGGATATGTCGATGCCTGTGATATGACCATCCGCGCCGACCTGCTCGGCGATCGCAAGGCTTGTATCCCCGCAACCGCAACCGATATCGAGCACGCGCGTGCCGGGTGTGATATCGGCCCGCTTCAACCCTGCAAGGCCAAGCGGCGCCAACATCGCGTCGAGCAGTGCCTGCTCCTCGGTCCAGCGTTGCCCGATATCACCGTTCCAGATTTCGATCTGCTCGCTATTATTCGCCATCTGACTTCCGCCTGGTTGTAAGGGTTTACGCGCTGAGCCCGCCATCGACGACGACGGATGCGCCGGTCATGGGTTGCGAGCGCGACGACAGCAGATGCCCAATCTGATTGGCAAGCTCTTCGGGGGCCGCGAACCGGCCAAGCGGCGTGCCCCCCTTGGCCATGGCATCGAAGGCCGCCTCATTGCCGCCCATCTTGTCCGATAATGAATCGAAAAAGGGCAACCCATTCCAGATCGGCGTTTTCACCCCGCCGGGCAGCACCACATTGACACGGATCTGGTCGCGCGCGCCTTCGCGGGCCGCGACCTTGCTAAGCTGCACCGCGCCGGCCTTGGCGGCGGCATAGGGGCCTGCGCCCTGTTCCGCCTTGATCGCGGCAACCGAGGCGATGACCACCATCGCGCCGCCGCGCCCGCCTTCACCGATCATCTTGAGCCCGGTCTTCAGTGTCAGGAACACCCCGTCCAGATTGACCGCGATGACACGCCGCCATTCCTCGAAACTGCATTTGACCAGCGGCCCGCCAGCCGGGATTCCCGCATTTGCGACCGCATAGTCAAGCCGTCCGAATTTGGCAGCGATCTGTGCCGCTGCATCGTCCCAGGCTTTCGGGTCCGCCACATCCTGCGTAAGGCAGAGCAGGCGATCATCCGGCAGGCCGACTTCCTCGCGGATGCGGGCAAGACTGTCCGCATTCCATTCCATCAGTACAAGCCCATGCACCCCTTCGGCAGCAAGCAGCCGCGCGGTGGCCGCGCCGATCCCCGAACCCGCGCCCGTGATAAGCGCGACGGCGCCGGGATTATCGTCAAACATCATATCTGCATTCCGTAGTTTTGTTATCTAGTTGGGGAAGCCGACAAGCTGCCGCGCCATCACCACGCGCTGGATCTGGCCCGTCCCCTCGACGATATCCATGGCTTTCATGTCGCGGTACAGCTTCTCGATCAGGTGATCGCCGCGTCCGCCGACAAGCCCCAGCAGTTCCATGCCAAGGCTTGCTGCTTCCATCCCGACCTGCGGGGCAAGCGCCTTGCACATGGAGGCTTCGACGATATTGGGCATCTGATGATCGGCAAGCCAGGCTGCCTTGAAAGTCAGCAGGCGGCACATCTTCACCTTGCGGTGCATACGCTCCAGCCGGTCGCGCACCCGCACATCGCCAAGCAGATCATTGTCCCGCGCAAAGCGCATCGCCTCGTCCACCGCGGCGCGCGCCATCCCCACCGCCATGGCGGCAATCATCGGACGGGTCGAATTGAAGGTCTTCATCGCCCCCTTGAACCCCTTGCCGCCGGTATAATATTCCTCCCCGCCAACAAGGTTTTCCTCCGGCACCCGGCAATCGCTCATCACGAAGGAGGTGGATTCATACCCCTTGATGCCGGTCTTCTTCTCGATATGGAAGTTGCCAAGGCCGGGCGTCCCCTTTTCCACAATGAAGGCACGATGCCCGTCGCGGCCAAGTGCGGGGTCAATCGTTGCCCAGACGAGGATCCAGTCAGCCCGGCTCGACGCGCCCGAAAACGACTTGTTGCCGTTGAGGATCCAGTGCTTGCCATCCTTGACGCAGCGGGTGCGAATCCCCGCCACATCCGAGCCCGCGCCCGGTTCGGTCATCGCGAAAGCGGCCCAGCGCGGCCTGTCGGGATTGATGAACGGGCCGAGAAACCGTTCCTTCTGCTCTTCCGTGCCCATGGCGATCAGCGGTCCCTCGCCAAGCCCGGGGCTTGGCCCCGATACAGCGACCCCCCGGTCCCAGTAAGACATTTCCTCTGACACGAGCAGGGTGCTGCGGGTATTGCCGGGTTTGTTTGTGTCCTTTTTCTTTTCCGGTTCGCCGGGTTTTTTCGGCCGCCAGCGGGTGCGTCCCATGCCCATCTTGTGCAGCATCTTGAAATAGTCATGCTCAGGCGGTAGCGGACGGCCGAGCCGGTCGCATTCAAGCCCGAGCGGACGGATATAGTTCTTGCCAAGTTCATGCACCCGTTCGAGGCGTGCCTGCGTGGCCTTGTCGATCGTGAAATCCATCAGGCTTCATACTCCGTCAGTTGGATCGGCAGATCGCAGTCAAGATAGGTTTGCCCGATATCCTCGCGGGCACGGTCGATGCCACCGTAAAGCAGCCCCAATGCACGGCATTCGCGCATATATTTCTCCACCGGCAGATCAGCCATGAAGCCCGGCCCGCCAAGGATCTGCAGCGCATTCGGGCCGATATAGGCGGCTTGTTCCGCTGCTTCCACAAATGCCTGGGCGGCCGCAACCTCAAAGGCGCGGCCCTGATCGGCGCGGCTTGCTGCTTCCTGGGTCAGAATACGCGCCCCTTCAAGGGCTGCGTTCATTTCCACGATCAGGAAGGCCAGCCCCTGATGATGGGCGATGGGTTTGCCGAATGCGACCCGGTCCTTGGCATATTCGCGCGAATAGATGCAGGCGGTGCGCATCACCCCGCATAGCAGGGCCGCCGCGCCGAGCCGGGCGCGGGCCAGCGCGCGGGCAGCCCCGGTTTTGTCCTGCCACGCAGCGGCGATGGGCGCATTGTCGAGCCGGATTTCCGACGCACCCGCGGCGCGCAGCCCCGACCCTTTCAGTTTTTCAAGCGCAAGACCGTCTGTAACAAGCACCGCACCCTCGCGCGTCAGAATGGCAAGCAGGTCAACCCGGTCTGCCGGCACCCAGGGAATGGTGCCACTCACCGTGCCGGCACCGATATCGAGTGTCGCCTCGTCCGCAAGCACCAGCACCGCACGGGCCCCGTCCTGCTCCAGCAGCGGCAGGCAATATTGTTCGACCGCCCCATCACCGCCCAGCTCGCTCACCGCGTATAGCGCCGCACCAAGCGGGTCGAGTGCGATGGCCGAACCCGCATCCCCGGCCGCCAGCTCCTCCAGCACCGTCACTTTCGCAACCGCACCAAGCCCGGCACCGCCAAGTTCCTCGGGAATTTCGAGCGCGCCGAGGCCGATTTCAGCGAAAGCGGCGCGAATATCCGCGGCCACTTCGCGCGCCGCCTCGAAATCGCGTTGCGCGGGGTTCAGCGCCTCTGTCGCGAATTTGCGCGCGGTATCCTGAATGAGGGTAAGCTCTTCCCCCGGATCGAGATCGATCATGATGGCCCTCCCGCCAGAAGTGCTGGCGGCGGCACGATCGGCCGCCGCCATCCCTGAAAAGGTGCTTATTTACCGGCGAAATTCGCGGGCCGGCGTTCGGCGGTGGCCTTGATGCCTTCCTTGGCGTCTTCGGTGCGCATCAGCCAGTTCTGTTCCTGCAGCTCGCGATCGGTTGCCGCACGCACCCGGTCGGCCAGTCCCATGCGCAGCGTTTCGCGGACGGAGACGACGGCGAGCGGGGCGGAAGCGGCCAGTTCACGCGCGAATGCCTGCGCTGCGCTGCGCACTTCTTCTTTCGGGACCAACCGGTCAACCAGGCCCATTTCCTTCGCTTCTTCGGCTTTCACCCGGCGGCCGGTGTAGAACATGTCATAGGCATTCTGCTGGCCGATCAGGGCAGGGTGGCGGGCTTGGCCTGT